>Ga0335071_10001017_pt1 | contig 30293 bp, 32 predicted proteins | sample Lox_Sample_15_FD_206724 | JGI IMG/M metagenome (GOLD analysis project Ga0335071, IMG submission 206724) | Soil microbial communities from Loxahatchee National Wildlife Refuge, Florida, United States - Lox_Sample_1.5 | ecosystem: Environmental > Terrestrial > Soil > Wetlands | place: USA...
TCGTCAGCGCCGCGGCGATCGTTCTTCTGGGTGGCGTCCTGTATCTCTTTCAGTACGGTATGGCCGTTCCCCATTATGAGGTCTTTCAAGGCGAGCCTCTCCATTTGCGCACCGTGAGCGGCATCATTGCGACTGCGCTCAGGTTTGAAAGTTCCGGGATCATTCAACTCGGGCTGCTGCTCCTCATCCTGACGCCGGTTGCCCGGGTCGTTTTCTCTGTGGCAGCCTTCGGCCTGCAACGTGACCGGCTCTACGTGAGTGTCACCATCATCGTCCTTGTCGTTCTCCTTTATGATCTCCTTCTCGGATAAACATTCCGCGGCTCAATAAATCGTTGTGCAAATTAGTATGCAAGGTCTGCTTAAATAGGCAGGTCTGAAAATGACTGATCAGTCCTGACAGTCAAGAAGGCACGGCTCGCACGTGAAGGGATTGTTCAATGATGATATTCTTGAACCATGGAGCGAAAATAAAAAAGGGGGGCCGGCGTGGCCCCCCTTTTAAAAGAAAAATTAATTTGTCTGATTCATCCCTTTTATTTACAGCAGTCGCAATGCCTTTATTTCTCGACCGGAATCCTCATCGAATAGAAGGATCTCCAGACAAAAACAACTGCGATTAAAAAGAATATGATGCCGACAATGGTGGCGCTTCCCCTCATCCCCGGGGCGATGGCAATTTCCATTGCCAAGAGTCCGAACAGTGTCGTGAATTTGATGATCGGGTTCATGGCGACCGAAGAAGTGTCCTTGAAGGGATCGCCGACGGTGTCGCCGATAACGGCGGCCGCGTGCAAAGGCGTTCCCTTTTGTTTCAGATCCACTTCAACGATCTTCTTGCAATTGTCCCAGCACCCGCCGGCATTGGCCATAAAAATCGCCTGGAAGAGGCCGAATACGGCAATCGAGATTAAGTAGCTGATAAAGAAGGATGAGGCCTCGGGCCCGGAAATCGGAGCGGAGAGGAATGCGAAGGCCAGGGCAAAACAGAAGACCGCGATGAAGATATTGAACATACCCTTCTGCGCGTACTGTGTGCAGATCTTGACAACTTCCTTCGAGCTCTCGGTGGAGGCGCTTAGGCTGGCTGCGTCGTCAAGCTTGATGTTCTGCTTGATATACTGAACGGCCCTGTAAGCACCGGTGGTAACAGCCTGTGTGGACGCGCCGGTAAACCAGTAAATGACGGAGCCGCCGCAGAGGAACCCGAGCAGAGTGTATGGGTTCAGAAGGTTCAAGATCATCTCCGGCTGGATGCCGAGGGCCTTCCTGAGCAGAAGGATCAAGGAGAAAATCATGGTCGTGGCCCCCACGACGGCCGTGCCGATGAGAACCGGTTTAGCCGTTGCTTTGAACGTGTTGCCGCAACTGTCGTTCTCCTCCAGGTAGTGCTTTGCCACGTCCATACGAGGTTTGAATCCGAACTCCTTTTCAATTTCCTTTTCAATATTCGGGATGGTTTCAATCAAAGACAGCTCATAGATGGACTGCGCATTGTCCGTAACAGGACCGTAGCTGTCGACTGCGATTGTGACGGGTCCCATGCCGAGGAAACCAAAAGCGACGAGACCGAAAGCGAAGACTGACGAATATTCCATGAAATTTGAAACGCCGAATGTGCTCGTGTAGTAGGCAACAAACATCAGTGCGGCTATGGAAATGCCAAGCCAGAAGGCGCTGAAGTTGCCGGCGACAAAACCGGAGAGTATATCGAGAGACGGTCCGCCCTCTCTCGCTGCCGTGCACACTTCGGAACAATGCGCTGATTTTGAGCTCGTGAATACCTTGACGAGTTCAGGGATCAGCGCCGCGGCGAGGGTTCCGCAGCTGATGATAACAGAAAGTTTGAACCATAGTTGATTCGGGTAGTGGCCGAGCTGCCATTTGCTTACGATGAAGGTTACAATGATCGAAACGATGGATGTAATCCAGACGAGTGATGTCAGAGAAGCCTCGAAGTTGACCTTCTCTTTATCTCCCATAATGGCATTGGTGACGGCCTGGTTGATGAAATAGGAGCCGATAGAGGTGATGATCATCAGAATACGCATGACGAATATCCACACGAGCAGTTCTGCCTGATACTGGGGAAACGCAGCGAGGACTATGAAGCTGATCAGGGCGACTCCAGTGACGCCGTAGGTTTCGAAACCGTCGGCAGTAGGTCCGACACTGTCACCCGCATTGTCTCCGGTACAGTCGGCGATGACACCGGGATTTCTCGGATCGTCCTCTTTAATGGTGAAGACGATCTTCATGAGGTCAGAACCGATATCGGCGATCTTCGTAAAGATACCGCCGCAGATACGCAACGCGCTCGCGCCCAGGGACTCACCAATCGCGAATCCTATGAAGGACGCGCCGGCCACGTCGCGGGGCATGTAAACCAGAATCACTAGCATCATGATAAGTTCCACGCAGACCAAAAGGACACCGATGCTCATGCCTGCGGTGAGCGGGATATCGAGCAGTTTGATCGGCTTGCCTTCCAGGGACGCAAAAGCCATCCGGCTATTGGCAAGGGTATTCATCCGGATACCGACCCAGGCGACTCCATATGAGCCCAGTATACCTACGACGGACCAGGCGAGAATAATGAGAACACCGTTCAGACCCATGTGCTGAAGGGCGCCGAAATAGTAAACGATGCATGCACCGATGAACACTTCCAGCACGATTAGCAGCTTTCCCTGCTGAATCAGGTAGGTCTTGCATGTCTGGAAAATGATCTCCGAGATATCCAGCATGGATTTGTGGGCCGGTAGACTCTTGACCTTAAAATACTGGTAGAGACCGAAACCCATGCCGGCAAAGCAAATCACAAATCCAATCATCAAGAGGTGGTTTTGGGACGCACTTAACTCAGGAATGTTTAGCTCCGCTTCGCTTGCAAGAAGAGGAGTCGCAAAAAGAATCAAAAGGACGGCTAAGATACTTGCTTGGAAAAACTTTTTTTTCGTAAACATCACTTATTGTCTCCTTCTTTAGATATGTTATTTCTTGCGCTATGATATGCTAGAAAAAATCCAAGGACAAAACCTTGCGCGAGTTAACACAAGCATCCATCGTTTGTCAATACTTTTATGATTTTTTTCCAAGGTCACGATAACATGGGAGAAATGCAATCTCCGCTGTTATGTCAACTATTTACACTTAGACCTCTTGCCCGCGTCCGTCAGTTGCTTGAGGAACCGATTGGAATCAATGCCGAAGAATTTTGCCAGGGATTTCTTATGCTCTATGGTCATACGACCATTCCTGTGTTTGCCATTTAATATGCGTTCCACATAGAGCACCTGTTTGAGAAAATTCAGTTCCTGGCTCATGGTCTTCAGGTGTTCCATTATTCCCTCAAAGGACGTATCAATTTTTCGATTATTTTTTCCCATCGCCTCAACCATGTTCAAGATTAATTGGGTAATGGCAGACTTGAATTCGGTAGCAAGCGCATCCCCTGCAGCTTGCTGCGGGGTAAGCGCGCGAATAACGAACAATAATGTTCCTTAAGAATCGAAGATTCTGCGCAGCTTGCTGCGGAGAGCTTCAATTCTTCGTAATCTAGGCTGCACATATCGTTCATCCTTTTCTTGTCCATTAATTTTCTAAAATAGATGACATTTTCCTGCTTGCCTATGGCTTTTTTTCGTTTCATGATCAATACTCAATTAAATTAAGATCAGCAGAATGGAAGAATCAAAAGATTCGAGGAAGCTTCTTCATGAAATCATCTTGGAAGAATCGGACATGTCAGGAAGAACTTTGTTTATTATGAAAGCGTGGAGCTGGATGCAGGTGTGTTTGTGCAGGTTACGCCGGTGATGAGCCCATGATAGGCACTTAAGTATTTATTTCAATTTTGATGAGGGGAGCCACTCGTTGACAACTTTTTCGACAACGTTGTATGGATTCAGTTTGTGGTCCATGATCTCCTCCACCATCTTTTCTATCCTGCTGTTTTTCGTGAGGCGCTCGCGGATGATACGGAAAAGTTCATGGTGAATCATCTGAAGGGTTTCCTCGTGTACGCGATTGCGACGCTTCTCCAGAAGCTTGCCGCTCTGCTCCAGATATGCACGATGCGCAGTAATAGCTTCTAGGAGGTCCTCCTCGCCTTTCCCTTCCACGGCCACAGTCGGGATTACCGGCGGCACCCATGCACGGTCCTTGATACTAGCATCCTGGTCGACACGAAACCGCACCTCGGAAAAAAGCTGATCGGCTCCAGGCTGGTCGTATTTGTTAATTACGTAAATATCTGCAATTTCCATGATGCCGGCCTTCATGCTCTGTATTACGTCGCCCAGACCGGGAACCAGGACGACGCACGTAGTATCTGCCACACGCATGACATCTACCTCGTCCTGACCTACGCCCACTGTCTCGATTACGACATAATCTTTCCCACCTGCATCCAGTACTTTGACAGCGCCGCGGGTGAACTGGGCCAGCCCGCCCAGATAGCCCCGGGTTGCCATACTGCGCATGAAAACCCCTCGGTCCTCACTATGGCGGGTCATCCGGATCCGATCTCCGAGCAGGGCTCCTCCCGTGAATGGGCTCGAAGGATCGACTGCCACAATTCCGACAGTAAGATCCTTACTGCGCAGATGCCAGGTAACCCCGTCAGTAAGGGTGCTCTTTCCTGTCCCGGGAGATCCTGTAATCCCCAGAACGTAGGCATTTCCTGTGTGAGGATAAATTTTCTCCATGCAGGAACGCGCCCGTTCATCTTCGTTTTCGAGCCAGGTGATTACGCGGGCCATGGCCAGCGGCGAACCCTGGAAAATTTCTGCTGCATAATCAAAATCATCCATGTTTTATCTGATCGTTCCTGTAAATTGGTGCATCTTTAAACCACGAGGGCATCTCAATGAGTCGTCTCATTGTATTTTAATAGCACAGGGGAGACAACATGAATCCTCCCCTGTACCATGTGGGTCTATTCGGCAACAAGCTGACCTGGCCAGCTTGTCGTTATTTCGCCTTGACGTTCGCCTTTATGAAACCGACAATCGTATCCGTCGAGGTTCCCGGCCCAAAGATCTCTGCTATTCCTGCCTTCTTCAGGGTTGGGATATCCTCTAAGGGAATGATGCCGCCGCCGACAACCAAAACGTTGCCGAGCTTCTTTTCTTTCAGCAGTTCGACCACCTTTGGAAAGAAATAGTTATGGACTCCCGAAAGACTGCTCAGGCCGACGACATCAGCATCCTCCTGCAGCGCTGCCTCGACAATCATTTCCGGTGTCTGCCTTAATCCGGTGTAGACGACTTCCATACCGGCCTCAGCAAAGATACGGGACAGGAGCTTGGCACCACGATCATGGCCATCCAGCCCGGGTTTTGCAACGATGATTTTTATCTTCTTTTCTGCCATTGTAAGTCACCTCCACGCATCATGAAATAAATTCCTTGGGTCGATACTGCCCGAAAATTTCGCGCCACACGTCACAAACTTCGCCGACGGTAGCCCCGGCCTTTACTGCCTCAATAACGGTTGGCATTACGTTCGTATCCGTCTTCGAAACCTCACGAAGCTTGTCCAAGGCTTTTTGCCAGGCGGCTTTGTCGCGCTTGGCCCGCCATTGCTTCAGTTCCGCAGCTTTTTCTTCGCCAACCTTCATGTCGACTCTGAGGAGGTCAGTTACAGGGGGCTCCTCCATAGTATACTTGTTGACCCCTACATAAGCCCGTTCACCAGAGTCAATCGACTTCTGGAACAGGTAAGCGCTGTTCTGAATTTCCTTCTGAATGAATCCCTGCTCGATGGCTGTCAGGGTTCCACCCATGGCGTCAATCTTCTTGATGTAATCTTCGACTTCTGCTTCGATCTTATCGGTCAGGTACTCGACATAAAAAGATCCGGCCAGAGGATCTACGGTCACGCAGGCGCCGCTTTCTTCAGCAACAATCTGCTGGGTCCTTAGGGCGACTGTTACGGCACCCTGGGTGGGGAGACACAAGGCCTCATCATACGAGTTCGTATGGAGGGACTGGTTCCCGCCCAAAACCGTAGCGAGCGTCTGAAGGGCAACCCTGACGATGTTGTTCAGCGGCTGCTGAGCCGTCAGGGTAACGCCTCCGGTCTGCACATGGTAACGAAGCATCATGGAGCGGGGATCTTTGGCCTTGAATCTTTCCTTCATTATCTTGGCCCAAACACGCCTTGCTGCCCTGAATTTAGCTACTTCTTCCAGAACGTCAGTGAAGGCGTTGAAGAAGAAAGAGAGCCTTGGGGCGAAGGAATCTACGGGGATTCCTCGTGCCGCGCAGGCTTCAGCGTATGCGATACCGTCGGCGATAGTAAAGGCTATTTCCTGAGCTGCCGTGGAGCCGGATTCGCGGATGTGGTAACCACTGATGCTGATGGTGTTCCAACTGGGAACGTTCTTCTGGCAGAACTCAATTAGGTCAACGGTGAGACGCATAGTTGGCTTCGGTGGGTAGATATACTGACCGCGGCAGATGATTTCCTTCAATACGTCGTTCTGGATTGTCCCGCCCACTTTGTCCCAGGACGCTCCCTGTTCTTGGGCAACAGAGAGATACATGGCGAGCAACACGGTTGCTGCAGCATTAACGGTCATGGACGTTGTTACCTTATCCAGAGGAATCTGGTCAAACAGAATGCGCATGTCACCGATATGGTCGATAGCCGCTCCGACCTTTCCCACCTCGCCCATGGACAGGGGGTGATCGCTGTCATAACCCGCCTGGGTGGGAAGATGGAAGGCCACGCTCAATCCCGTCTGCCCCTGACCCAAGAGGTAACGGTAGCGGGCGTTCGTCTCCTTGGCACTGCCGAATCCTGCATACTGACGCATCGTCCAGAACCTGCCCCGAAACATGTTTGGCTGAACACCGCGGGTGTACGGATATTCGCCGGGATAGCCGAGTTTGCTCTCATAATCCAGACTGGCAATTTCCGCCGGGGTATAGAGAGTCTCAACAGGGATACCCGACCATGTGGTTTTGGCCTTCTTTTCCGGAGCCTTGCTCAAGGTCTTCGCCAGGGTCCCTTCCGACCACTTCTTCTTCCCGGCTTTGATCTTTTCCAAATCCTTCTCGTTAAACATAGTCTACCTCCTGAAGATGATATCAATAGGAAACCCTTAAATAAAAACCCATCCGCTAGATGTTAATACTTAAATTGTTTATAAATTGCTGTCATTCTGGCCATTTCTGCCGTTACTTAAGGGTTTCAATATTGGTGGGCAAATAGGTTTTTCGCGTGCCTTCCTATCATTGAAAACAGTTTCTGTCAACCATTTTCTGACGGAAAGTTACAGATTTATCTTTAATGACGGGGTATAAAAGGAAACATCGTAAAAAGTCCCTTTATCAAAGCCGGCAACTTTTTACGATGTCGTCGAACGGAGAAGATGAAGACTGATCAGTCCTCATAATCCTCGGTAAAAACACGTACCTTCCTCTCGGAAGTGATCAGGGGTTCAATCATTTCCTCCACTGACGCACGCTGTCTCGCATTCTGCCATACCTTCCAGGCATCCATAGTGGTCCATGTACTGATGACGAGAAAGAGTGAGGGATCATCCGCAGCCCGGAGTGTCTCGCCGGTGATATAGCCGAGTTGCCGCAATGCTGCCATCCTCAATTCACGGAGTAGTTCCCGAAGTTGTTTTTCTTTTCCGGGTTGGCATTTTCTTTCGATCATTACTCTTATCATATTGCACCTCCTTTTTGATGTAATCCTCTCGTTCTTCTGACTTATGAAACTCTCCGCAGCCAGTGCAGCGACTGCTCGCTGCGCATTAAAATGCGTCCAAATATCTTCTTGTCTTTATAGAAAATGATGAGATAGTTTGATGGATTAGTCAAGACAAATGTGGGCAGAATCCCTTATAAGATAAGGTTCGTGAAATTAAGATGGGCTGTTGCGTTTCGTGTGCGTGGCTAATTTGTGTCTCACCCAGAGCTTCCCGGCAACTATAACTCCTACAGTGAAAAATGCCTCGACGACATACGTTAGGATGTCCGAGGGATTGAGTATCCGAACAATGAAGGGATCGGTTACCATCATCTCGCCCCCTACCTGTCCGAGAACCGCAGCGCCCACATAGATGACAATCGGATATTTATCCATCAGCAGGACAAGCAGGGTACTGGCAAACATAACAATCGGGATACTAAGGCCGAGACCAAATATAAGAAGAAAAAAATTCCCTTTGGAGGCGGCAGCAACAGCCAGAACATTATCAAGCGACATAGTCATATCGGCGACGATGATTATCTGTATGGCGTGCCACAGACTTTTTGCGTCTTCCCGAAGCTTATCTTCCGGGGCCCCTTCCATGAGAAGCTTTACGGCGATCCAGATGATAACGGCACCGCCTATAAGCTTGACGTATTGAATCTGCAGAAGCATGGCCGCGAAGAAAGTCAGAACCACTCGGAGAACGACCGCCGCCCCAACCCCGAAGGCAATCCCGTTCATCCGTTGCTTTCGGGGAAGCGACTTCACAGCCATGGCGATAACAAAGGCATTGTCGCCCGAAAGAACAAGATTTACTAATATGATGCTGAGAAATCCGATGAGAAAATCCCAGGTAAAGTGAATCTGTCCAAGTATTCCTAAATCCATACCATCCTCTTAAGTATGTCATATATATCAAGTTGCCACAGTTTGCCAGCAAAGCCTATTCCCCGTAAGCGGTTAATGCTGATAGCGCAGCGCCCGCGGTGGAAATTTTCCGACCCCTCCGTGCAAACGAAAAAAGGCGCCCCGGATAACGATAATCCAGGGCGCCTTGATTCTTATTACCTAAATTGACAAGAAAACTCCTACGGAGTTGACGGCAAATCTGCGCTTTTCTTCCCAGGCGCCTTAGTTGTGAAAAGAATTATACATCCGAGGGCGCACAGAGCCGCTGCAATAAGGAACGGCGCATAATACGAACCCGTCATATCCTTCAGATAACCGCCGACCCATGGACCGGCAAACCCGGCGAGACCCCATGCCGTAAACAGAAGGCCATAGTTGCTTCCCTGCGCCGTGGGCCCGTAGAACTGTAGACATGTTGCGGGGAAGAGCGTAAACATAGCGCCGTAGTTCCAGCCAATAAGCATGGCAATAGCCGCCAACCCATAAACGCTGCCGCCGAGCTGGAAAATGAAGACCATCGCCGCTGTCTGCAGGGCAAACAGAACAGAGAAATAAACCCTGATGCCAATCGTGTCCACAAACCAGCCCGAAAGAACACGGGTCAGCGCATTGGAAAAGGCGAGAGAACTCACCGCGCCGGCGGCCGCCATAGCCGTCAGTCCCGCATCCCTTCCAAAACCGGCGAGGTGACCAATTATCATCAAACCGGCAAAAGAGCCGCAGAAATAGGCCAGGTACAAGAGCCAGAATCTGGGGCACTTGGTAGTTTCCTCATGCGTATGGTCACGGGTCGTCTTCGGCGCACCGGCACCTGCACCCGCAGCAGGAGCGGGAGGCTTATAGCCAGCCGGTTTCCAACCCACCGGTGGGGGTTTCAAGAACATACCGGAGATAAGGGCCATAAGTCCCATTGCGACACCGCAGTACCAGAAAACATATCTCCATCCCATGCCTGGGGCCTGAATGATGTATGTTGCCAAGGGCCCCATGATGAATGAACCGAGACCTAAGCCCACTACGGCAAACCCAGTGGCCAGTGCCCTTCTGTCAGGCCACCACTTGGGCGCTGTGGCTATCGGCGGCAGGTAAATAATCCCCCCACCAAAGCCCGCGACAAGGCCGTATGTAATGTAAAGTTGCCATTTTGCCTGGATGAATCCGGACAGAACAAACCCGATTCCTAAGATGATGCCGCCCGCCATAACTACCGGCCTCGGACCAAACTTATCGCTGATACGCCCCGCTGGAAACGTCATCAATCCGAAGACCAGACAGCAAATGGCATATGCCATAGCGATCTCAGAGCGAGACCACCCGAATTCCGCGTTCAACGGCTTGATAAACACGCTCCACGCATACAAAAGGGCGCCGCACGTGGTACTGCTTAATAATCCTAATAAAAGAGGCACCCATCTCGGTTGAGTAGCTTGTACTTCTTCCGCCATTATCTAAACCCTCCTTTCAACAAATAAAAGATATGAATAAAAAATGTTAGAAAATAATGACTTCCGATCTCTTGTCACTGCGAAAGAATGGGCTTCCCTTTTATGATGCCAAATCGTCTGCAGTGACTTCTTTCGCCGTTTATAAAAAATGCCTGCTTTTAAATGTGTCCGCCTGCCCTCCTTTCCTTACGGATTTTAAAAAATGAATTATTTCTTGACCGCCCTCTTTAAAAAATAGCCTTCCGCGTCAATGACATCATCTGTTTCCACGAGTCTGTTAGTGACCAGATATCTCCACAGAGGAGCTATACCCATGAGTTCGTAGCCCCACCATGCTAACTCTACTCGCCTTATGGAGACTTTTTCCGGCGCAACAATCATGGCGCCGGCAAGCCATTCCAGACAAATTGAGTTTGAGTGAAAAGAGAGGGTGAGGTTTTGTACGCCTTTTCTGATGATTTCATGAATGATTGCGGCCGGCACCCTGGTATTCATGAAACCGCCAACCCCCAGGTTTATGCCGTCTTTGACAAATTTGGCTACCGCCTCCTTCAACGTCATCCTCTTATCATATAGGCCGTGATCCTTCTTCTCTGCTATTTTTCTTGCCTCATTGGAGGTCAGACCCCAATGCTCAAAAGGCTTTTCATCGTATTTCAGCTTGGAGACGGATTTGATTTTTGACCTAACCGGACCTAACATTCCTTCTGACCTCTGAGCTCGCATCGCGCTTTAATTTTTCCGCGCGTGGTTCTTTCTGTCGCTTAGTTTGGAGGAGATGTCTTGAATTCTGTTATATTGGAAACGCCAACCGCGTATTACTTAAATTTATGGCAAATAAACTACAGACATTTATGGGGATTTTTTTCTCTTTGAGCTGTGATTGCAACATCATCATAAACATGTTCGTAACTTGATTTAGATTGTGCAATAGAGATATTGGCAACTTGATATTGTCAATAGTGGTGGCTTACATCAAAGCGGTGCGGTTGTACCATTTCGAAAGACCGATGTCAACTATTTTCTGATATCAGCCCAAATTTCTCCAGCATCCTGATAATCCTCCAGAGCATATATTGCGCATCTTTCAGCGCAGTAAGTCTGTATCCCGTCCATGAGCCTGCAGTCTTAACTTTTTCAAAGCCAATAAGTTTATCATTGTAATAAGCACAAAAACCTATTAAATAAAGAGAGAATACGAGTTAGAGAGGTCGTTATCTGACAACAGATGGAGAATGAAAACAAAATCATAGAAAATATGACAGCGATCCTGCGCGAAAAAGCGAGGAAACTTTATCCAGAAAAAGTATTTGATTACGGAACGAATCCTGAAAATTATGGCGCCATAGATAGTCCTGACGGCTACGCGGAAAAATCCGACGAATGTGGCAAAGACATCAAGATGTTTCTTCGCGTAAAGCATGGGAAAGTTGAAGACTCAAGATTCATTGCCGAAGGCTGCATATTTACCGTCGCGGCCTGCAATGCCGCTGCAGAGATGTGCAAAGGAAAAACGATTCATGAATGTCTTAAGATCAACAGGAGCACGATTTTAGAGCATCTGGGAGGTCTTCCTCATGACCATGCCCACTGCGCTCTCATGGCAGCTCTTCTTTTCCAAAAGGCATTGAGAAACTATATGGAAAAAAACAAACTGAGATAAATTTCTTAGTCGGAAATAAAATGACAAAAAATTGTAATGTATTTTTAATTTTACAAAACCAAGTTTTTTCTTTTTTGTGAAGTACGGTGCCTTCCGGTGACACAACAAGGCTGGCTTGAGTTTCTTTTTATACGGATTTCGCATTAGCATTAGTATAATAAACGAAAGGAGTGATAATCTTTGACTATTCCCGATCATGTATATGATGTGGTGATCATTGGCGGAGGGCCCGCCGGCTTGACGGCGGGCCTTTATACATCAAGGGCCAGTCTCAGAACCGTGCTGATAGAAGGCGCCTCCTCCATAAGTCAGATAACCGTCACAGATATAATAGAAAACTATCCCGGCATGCCGGACGGCATAGGCGGGTTTGAGCTTGTCGAGCGGTTCAAGAAGCAAGCCCTCCAATTCGGACTGGAGATAGCTTCAGAGGATGTCAGCGGCATTGCCAAGACCCGCTGGGGAAATATGGAAGGATGGAAAGTAACATCAGCAAATAGAGCCTATGAGGCGCTTGCCGTTATTGTAGCAACGGGGGCGTACTGGCGAAAACTGGGAGTCCCGGGGGAGGATACCTTTACGGGCAAAGGGGTATCGTATTGTGCGACCTGCGACGGTCCCATTTTCAGGAACAGGGACGTTGTTGTCGTCGGGGGTGGCGACGCTGCGATTCAGGAAGCTGTTTTTCTCACCAAGTTTGCCAACAAGGTCACCATCGTTCACCGCCGTAACCGCCTGCGGGCGACAAAGGCCCTTGAGAAGAAGGCCCTTGCCAACAGCAAAATTGAATTCGCCTGGAATTCTGTGGTTGAAGAAATATCGGGAGGAAATGTTGTCGAGAAGGTAAAAATCAGAGACGTTAAGTCGCTTGATGTCGGGAGGGAGATATCCGCCCAGGGGATTTTTATTTTCATCGGCCTCACTCCGAAAACGGATCTGGTCCGCAGCATCGTGGATCTCGATGACGGCGGTTATATCGTTGTAGACAGAGATATGCGGACTTCGGCAAAGGGAGTGTTTGCCGGAGGCGACTGCATAATAAAACTCCTTCGCCAGGTAGTTACCGCATGTGGAGATGGGGCGACGGCGGCCGTTTCCGCGCAGCACTATGTCGAGGAGTTGAAAGGTGAATCCTATTAGCTGGCAGCATCTTCCCGAGCACATGAGTCCGATTATCTTTGAGATCGGTTCCTTTCAGATCCGCTATTACAGCCTCATGTACATAATCGCATTTCTCTTGACCTACATTCTTGTCTCTTACCGGATAAAACATGAGGATTATAAGTATAAAGCAGAAACAATTCAGGACTTTTTTATCTGGGCTATCACGGGGCTTTTAGTCGGGGCAAGATTGGGTTATGTCCTTTTTTACAATTTTGCCCATTACGTAAAACATCCCCTTGAGATTATCCTCCCTTTCGATTTCGCGCACGGTATGCAGTACGTTGGTATCAGCGGCATGTCCTACCACGGAGGGGCCATAGGTGTCCTCATAGCGTCCATCATTTTTTGCCGCAAACATAAGATAGACTTCTGGCGGTTAGCTGACCTGTTTTGCCCTGCCATCCCCCTGGGATATACCTTTGGAAGAATCGGTAATTTCATTAACGGCGAGCTTTACGGCAGGGTAACCACTATGCCGTGGGGCATGTATTTCCCGCTGGATATGACCCACCAACTGCGTCATCCCTCCCAACTCTACGAGGCTCTTTTTGAGGGAATCTTTCTCTTCGTCGTCCTCTGGAGTGTCAGAAAGAAAAGTCCCTTTGACGGCTTCATCCTTGCCCTGTATACTTTCGGTTACGGGTTCGTTCGCTTTATCATCGAGTTCTTCCGTGAGCCGGATTCGCAACTGGGACTGTTTGGGGGAATCTTTAGCATGGGACAGCTCCTCTGTATTCTGATGATGATTGCCGGAGTCTGTGTCTATTTTTTCGGACGGAAACGGAAGACAGCGGCCCGTTTAAGACCAGCGTAACAGCATAACTGTTGACGGAGCTCGCTAATGTCACATGAAATTACTTTGCGCAGTCCATTGAGATCGCAAGTAAAATTGTGGAAGAAACTGCACCAGGCCAAGTACCGCCATCAGGAAGGGCTTTTTCTTGTTGAAGGCTACAAAGTTGTCCAGGGATTACTCAACAGCAAATGGGAAACCGGGGCAATTCTGGTGATGGAGAGAAAAGGCTCTGATTGGCATGAATTTATTTCAACCATCCCTCGGGAAATCGACGTTTACATACTATCGGAAAGAGAATGGGCTCAATTGACTCAGGATAAGGAGCCGGAGGGCGTCATGGCGGTTGCGGCCGTACCTGCGTCCACTGACATCGGCGAGCTGCTGGCGCACGGTTCGGGTCATATTCTCCTGCTCTATCAGGTGGGTAATCCTAATAATCTGGGCGCCGTGGTGAGAGCGGCACACTGGTTTGGCATAGAAACAATAATACTCAGTACCGGTTCCACAGATTTTACAAATCCCAAGGTAGTGCGATCGGCCATGGGAACTCTTTTCCACATGAAAATTATACAGGATGTCAACTTTGCTGAAACCATACCGCTAATAAGAGAACATTTCTTTATCGTGGGCTCTCACATAAAAAAGGGTGTCGAGCCGCATGCGTGCAAGCAAAGAACGGCCCTGCTCCTTGGCAGTGAAAGTCACGGATTGCCGAAAGCCTTGCTTTGCTTAGCTGATGAGCTGTGGCACATCCCCGGTCTGGAAAGAGCGGATTCCCTCAGCCTTCCGCAGGCAGCAGCTATCATGATGTATGAATGCGCCAAACAAAATAAATGATGCAATGCCCAGAGGTGGATGAAATGAAATCCTACATTCAAGTGGTGACGACAACAGACAAGAGAGAAGACGCGGAGAAGATTTCCGCTTGTCTGGTTGAGAGGAGGCTCGCAGCTTGTGTGCAGATAGCGGGGCCCATAACCAGTCTCTACCGATGGAAGGGGAGTATGGAAAGAGCCCAGGAGTGGCAATGCTGGATAAAGAGCAAAGAGGCCCTTTACAAAGATATTGAAAAAGCAATCAAGTCTGTTCATCCTTACGAAGTGCCGGAAATAATCGCTATGCCAATTCTCGCGGGGAACCATGCGTACCTGGAATGGCTTGAAAACGAAGTCACATAGATGACATTGAATTCGGTAGCAAGTGCAAACTCCTTCGCTTGCTGCGGAAAGCTTCAAAATGACTGCTAAGTGACGCGGCTTAAGAAATTTGTGTGCTAAAGGAAATGTCTATACTACTTGCGGGTGACATCGGCGGCACAAATACTCGCCTAGGAATCTTCTCAAAAGAAAAGGGGCTGCGATCACCTCTGGCGACAGCGGACTTTCGAAGCGAAGAGTTTCCTGATTTTATATCCATCGTGCGAAAATTTCTCAAAGGCGTTAATATCAGTGCAGATGCCGCCTGCTTTGGTGTGGCGGGCCCGGTCGTGAAGGGAGCCGCCGGGATTACCAACCTGCCGTGGGTCATCGATGAAAGGAAACTCAGCAAGGAACTGAACCTGACATTCGTCAGACTGCTGAATGATGTTGAGGCCATTGCTTACGCTGTGCCCCTTCTGGAGCCGTCGGATCTGCATACCCTCAACGGAGGTAGACCCGTCCCCGGAGGAAGCGTAGCAGTCATTGCCCCTGGCACAGGTCTCGGCGAGGCATTCCTGACATGGGACGGAACACGTTACCGCGGGCACCCCTCAGAGGGAGGGCATGTGGATTTTGCTCCGAGCGATGATCTGGAGAGGGAACTGTCGATATACCTTCAGGACAAACTCGGCCATGTCAGTTATGAAACTGTTTGTTCAGGCCACGGGATACTAAATATATATTGTTTTCTGCGTGAGAAGTGTTATGCTGAGGAACCGTCGTGGCTTTCTGCCAGGGTGGCGGGGCAAAATGACCCTGTGCCAGTTATCATAGAATATGCCTTGGATCGCGATCATCTATGTGATCTCTGTGTGATGACTCTTAACCTTTTTGTCTCCATCCTGGGAGCAGAAGCGGGGAATTTGGCCCTCAAAGTAATGGCCACGAACGGTGTTTATTTAGGGGGAGGTATTCCTCACCGCATACTGCCATTTCTGGAAAACGGACGGTTTATGAAATCCTTCCGGTACAAAGGACGAATGTCTGAACTGGTTTCACAAATACCGGTCTTCGCCATCCTTAATCCCCGAATTGCCCTTCTTGGTGCTGCAGGTTACGGTTTTGAACAATATCAAGGCCCAATATCACATACGGGAGGTGAATGATGTATATGAGGATGTTATGTATTATCACCCTGGTATTTTGCTTAGCTGCATCAGGCTGCGCAGCACTTGATTCTTCCAGTAAAAATACGACTGAGGAATTGCAGAGGGCCAAGGCATCCATAGCACAGCTCAACGAGCAGATGGCGGCTGTAAATAAGGAGCTGACTTCACTGAAGTCAGAGGTGCAGAAGATGAAAGAGGCGGAAGCGGCATCTGTTTCCGAAGCGGGCAAAAAACCACAGGTCAAAGAAGTTGATATCTCCAAGAGAGATGAAATGAAGAAATCAGCCGATGAAAAGCAGACCGTGGAAGGAAAAGAGACAGGCATCAAGAATCTTAAGCTCAAGGTCCTAAGTGGAAACGGCAAATTACCGACCGCGAGACAAATGTCAGAAAAGCTTATCGCAATGGGTTACAGGGTTGCGGAAATAGGAAGGGCAACCAGGGCAGATTACACGGTAAACACGATCTATTTTGCTTCGGACTACAAGACGGAAGCGCAGCAATTGGTGGCCCGGTTGGGAGGTAAGACCATTGCCAAGCCTCTGACTTGGTCCTCGGGTTTTCATATCATTGTTGTTGCGGTACCATGAGATTCACACAAAGAAACTTAACGCACTAAACTACAGAGTGGATACTCAGGTTGTATCGCTTACGGTAATGAGAGGAGGTAAATGGATGTGAAATACAGCGAGATCCAAAAAATGGCAAAAAATATGGGGATCAACACGTATCAGATGAAAAAAAATGATATAATCCTGGCAATTCAGAGGGCGGAAAATAATATCGAATGCTTCGGCACGGTCAGAGTGGAATATTGTCAGGAGCTTTCATGTTTGTGGAGGGACGACTGTGCGTCTCTCAACAAAAGCATCAAGGGCAGCTAGGCCTGATGCTAATCCTAATGTTGCCTGCGAGCTCCTAAAGTCTTGATCAACTCGCGCCACGTCCTAAGAGATGACCTCATAGTTTGAATACTGGAAAGCATTGCCAAAGCAGATTTTTCGCCTTCCCTCACCAGGTCGGTGGCCTGAGAAAAATCCGTCCAGTGCACGTTTTTCACGAAGGGTCGAATAATAATATCCGCACCCATCAATTCATATTCTTCCAGTTTGGCGGACGTTATTTCAGAGGCCCTGTTAATGATATCTCTGACGGTCACCAAATCTTCATAAGTCGGTATGCCCCGGTCCACGGCCACAGCAATTGCAATGTTGGCCCCTTCTTTCCTGACGATACTAACTGGTATCATGCTTATTACGCCGCCATCTGAAAGGAGTCTCGCCCCTTCCTTTACAGGTTCTATGGCTCCGGGGACGGCGCTGCTTGCAATCACGGCTTCCCTCATAGGACCTTCGGAGTAAACAATTTCTTCGCCGGTGATCAGATCTGTCGCCACAGCGCGAAATCGAATACGGGTATTCTCAATGAGCATGTCTGGAATAAAGTAGTCGATCATGGATTGGAAAATATCTTTTGAAAGTATACCGGGTCTGAAGAGCATCTGAATGATATAGAACTGATTTTTCAAAAAAATTTCAATCTTCTGCGTCAGACTTTCCTGTTCCCCGCTATAAATATCTGCCATTGCCTTAAAAACCGAAGATTGAAATTCCGTACTCTCGACATAGGTCAGCACCTTTTTCTCTAGCTCGTGAAGTGAAACGCCACACGCATAAGCCCCTCCCACCACGGCGCCCATACTGGTTCCGGCAATGACATCAATAGGTATACCTTCCTTTTCGAACACCTTTAATACGCCAATATGGCTGAGCCCGCGAGCCCCGCCGCCTCCAAGCGCGAGACCGATGCGTTTCTCAAATAATTTCATAATCCGTATTTTATTTTGTTTTATGCGCCGGTTTCGACTTTCCCTGCTCTTTCGCTCTAAGCTTCAGACTTTTCTTTCGTCTTCGTCGTCTTCTGTCAAGTTCCTTTTTACGCTCGATTTTTTTGTGTCCGCCCATGGCGCCTCCTTCTCTTTTTATTAGGATGAAGCTGTAGTCGTGGTGAGGATAGGGGAAGAAAGCCTATGTGTCAAGCATTAAGGATATTCTCTTGACTGATGACTAACTTTTTTTGATTTTTTCTGATTTTTTTTACTGCTGCTGATTGTCGTCCGGTTTCTCCGGTGTTTCCGGCATTCCATGTTTGCTTTTCAGCGAATCCAGCCACTTGTCCCGGTAAAAATAGGCGACCACGAGGAGTAGGCAGCTTGCACCTGCAATGAACAGGAGTTCCCTGTATTGATTATTGCGGGCGCAACTGCCGCTTATGGAGAGCAAGGCGGTCCCGAGCAAGCGACCGACAGTCGAAACGCAAAGGAAATGCCACGTCTTCATGTGGCTGAGGCCCATTATGTAACATAGATAGTCTTTCGGAAAGCCGGGGATCAGAAACAAGAGGAAGGAAACGAACAGCCCTCGGTGTTCCAGAAAATAATCGTACTTCTCAATAACCGCGGGTTTTACAGCCTTTTCAACAAGGGGCAGGCCAAAGTACCTGGCAAGTGCAAAGGCGATCCACGAACCGATAGTGAGACCGATGGTGGAATAAACAGTACCCAGGCAAGCGCCATAAATATACCCGCCGATAAGACCAGTGACTTCACCTGGTATCGGGGCTGCTACGACTTGCAGGATCTGAAGGGCGATGAAGATAAGCGCGTCATACGGATGAAAAGAGTTAATAAGCGCGATCATTCTTCGCTGACTGGCGAAGTATATATACAGGTCAAAGTGGATAAAGAGATAGGTCGACAGTATTATAAATACAAGCAGGATTGAGATTCTGAAGGCAAGACGTCCGTTCATCAGGGAGATCCGGTGATTTGTTTATTCCTTCTTATCTTCGATTTTCTTGCCATCTCCCGTATTGCCAGGCTTTTCGTCCGGCTCTGCCATCGCTTTTTTGAAACCTTTAATGGCCTTGCCGATAGAGTTCCCCAGTTCAGGGAGTTTACCTGGCCCGAAGATAATCAGAACAATAACCAATATCACCAGAAGATGCATTGGCTGAAAAAGACCTTCAAACATGGTCTTGGCCTCCTAATTGTTTTAAAATGACGCTATTTCTAATGTTAGGATGTTTATGTTCATACTTTTCATCGTATGTCCAGGGTTTTTCCTAGGTGGGTATAAACTGCGGGTATTGTTATACAAGGCGTCCCGGCCTATCCGCGGATGATTTCTGAGCTTAACCTCTAAAGTTCTTTGCCTATTTCCTGAATATGCTAGGATATATAAACTGTTATGGGGTTATGTTATTTTTCCTGTTCTTATCAAGCGTGTGCTCCTCAGATGGTTCTTATTGAAACAAAACGACCTTGTCAAGTTTTTGTAATTCTAATATTCTTGTCTTGCAGCCTGTGTTAGTATATAAACCTCAAAACTGAAAAATTTACTTCCTTAAAATTGTTGCAAGAAGTTAGCTTCATGACCGATTGTACTTTTTGTAATTTTTTTCGTTTTGATCAAATAGTTTCGTTTCGACTGCAGGGAGAAATCCTCATAGCAAATCGTTAGCCGGGATTTCTCGCGTTGCCCGAAACTACAAAAAGGAGTTGAAATGACATTTCAACTGACCGTATTTCATACGCTGCTATTGCTAAGTTTGCCCGAGAAAAATGCAAAGGGTTATTTCGGAAATAATTACCGGGAGAGATACGAAAATGGCCGAAGATATATCGCTTGAAGAAAAATGCATAAACACCATACGCTTTCTGGCTGCCGACGCTGTGGAAAAGGCCAAGTCAGGACATCCTGGCATGCCCATGGGCGCAGCAGCCATGGCTTATACACTATGGACGCGGCACTTGAAACATAATCCTGCAAATCCTCTATGGAGCGACCGGGACCGTTTTGTCCTCTCTTCGGGACATGCCTCTATGCTCCTTTATGCCATGCTCCATCTTACAGGCTATGACTTGTCCCTTTCCGATCTGGAGTCATTTCGCCAATGGGGAAGCAAGACACCCGGTCACCCGGAAAGGCATTGCGCGCCCGGCGTCGAGGTAACCACAGGCCCCCTTGGCCAGGGCCTCAGCAACGCCGTTGGCATGGCGATTGCGGAAGCGCATCTGGGAGCTAGATACAACCGCCCCGGCCATGAAATAGTCAACCACTTCACATATGTGTTTGCCAGCGACGGTGATCTGATGGAGGGCGTGGCATCCGAAGCATGTTCTCTGGCGGGACACCTCGGTCTCGGCAGGCTCATAGTCCTTTATGATGACAACCGTATTTCTCTTGCCGGAGCAACGTCGTTGACTTTTACCGAAGATGCGGCAAAGAGGTTCAAGGCATATGGTTGGCATGTCGGGCGTGTGGAGGATGGGAATGACGTTTCCTCAATTGATCGTTCCCTGAAAAAAGCAAAGAGGGAAAAGTCACGTCCTTCGATTATTTTCGTTAGGACCATTATAGGTTACGGGGCGCCCCACAAACAGGGGACGTTTGAAGCCCACGGTTCGCCGCTAGGCGCAGATGAGCTATTGGCAGCAAAGAAGTCCTTAGGCTGGCCGACGGAGGGCGCATTTCTCATCCCCGATGACGTGCTTGCCTTCTATCGCAAATCCATGGACCGTGGCCGCTCGCGGGAGACTAAATGGAAACGATCTTTCAAAAAGTATAGCGCAGAATTCCCCGACCTGTCCGCCGAATTCCTGCGCATCACGAAAGGGAATCTTCCCGAGGGGTGGGAGGCAAAGCTGCCTGTGTATCCGGAGGGATCCAAGGATATAGCGACACGCAAGGCATCGGAAAGCGTGATGCAGAGCCTCGCTCCCATTTTGCCGGAGCTTATGGGCGGCTCAGCAGACCTCGACCCGTCGACATTCACCTGGCTTAAAGGATTTGGTGATTTTGAAAAACCTGATACGCCGCGCGGAGACACACAGGGCGCTGTTGGCGGTGATTGGGGTTACACAGGCCGCAACGTCCACTATGGCGTGCGTGAACACGCCATGGGTGCCATCGCTTCCGGCATGGCCCTTCATGGAGGGTTTATCCCATATACGGCTACATTCTTGACATTCTCAGATTACATGCGTCCGCCCATGCGCTTGGCGGCTCTCATGGGCCTGCGGGTCATCTACGTCTTTACACACGACAGCATCGGCCTTGGAGAAGACGGGCCCACGCATCAGCCGATTGAACAGGTCATGAATTTGCGCGCTGTGCCAAATCTTACAGTAATCCGTCCCGCAGATGCCGGCGAGGCTGTGGAGGCCTGGAAGGCCGCACTCCTCAACCAAGATGGCCCTACGGCGCTGATATTTACCCGCCAGAATATGCCCGTGCTAAGCAGGGTAGAACTCACGCCTGCCGAGGGTCTCCAGCGCGGAGGATATATCCTCTGGGAATCCGCTCCCAACAAGCCCGATATAATCCTGATCGGAACCGGGTCGGAAGTATCGATCGCCATGGAGGCGGGAAAACGTCTGTCATCCGACTTCCGGGTACGGGTCGTATCTCTCCCGAGTTGGAGAATCTTTGATCGTCAGCCCGCTGAATACCGCAATCAAGTGCTGCCCCCGGATGTCAAGGTCCGGGTTGCCGTAGAGGCGGGCATAAAGCTCGGCTGGGAGCATTATGTGGGACTCGACGGAACCGCCATTGGAATGGACGGTTTTGGCGCCAGCGCCCCGTATAAAGTTCTGTATGAAAAGTTCGGCATCACCGCAGAACAGGTAGTTCAGGCTGCAAGGTCATTAATGAAGTGAAGCTTTCGACGCGATCCTTTATCCGCGAGTCCCTCAGCATGCCGGGACACTCTTTCCTGGACTGGATACACGGATATATCTATGGGCGCTGGCCGTATCTTTATATAGGAATTGGCAAGGGACTCCATCCCCTGAACCGCATCTTCGGCCCTCCCCTGCGATGGCTTGCCTGTCTGCTGCTTCCCGGTCTAGGCCATAAGAATACTTTTGCGGAAGGCTATCACGGAAAAGTAATGTTACCGGAAGGGGCGGTGCAGATGATCACTGTCAATGAAGATGTCCGGATTACTGACTTGGAAAAAGTCGTACCATATTCCCGTGCCAGGGATATCATCCTCCAAAACCCTGATCACTTGGTTGCGCTTGAATGTCCGTGTCGCGCCGCACATCCGAATCCCTGTTTGCCCCTTGACGTCTGTCTCATTGTCGGCGAGCCCTTTGCCAGCTTTATCATTGAACATCACCCGCGCCGTTCCCGCTGGATCACACCCAAGGAGGGCATCGACATCCTGCAGGCAGAGCATGCGCGCGGCCATGTGCATCATGCATTCTTCAAGGACGCCATGCTGAATCGCTTTTATGCCGTCTGTAACTGCTGCAAGTGTTGTTGCGGCGCCATCCAGGCCCATGAAAGAGGCACCCCTATGATTGCGTCTTCCGGCTATGTTTGCCGTGTAGACGCCGAATTCTGTTCGGGCTGTGGAAGCTGTGTTGAGTCCTGCCAGTTTGGCGCCCTTTCTATGGCAGATGACATCGCTGTTGTTGATGTCGATAAATGTATGGGATGCGGTGTGTGTGCATCCAGATGCCCTCCGAAGGCTCTCACCGTCATCCGTGAGCCTGCAAAGGGTGAACCTCTGGAGATCCAGAAACTCATTGCCAGTACCAGCAGATTGTCATAATAAAAGAGTGATAATGATGATTGTAAAGAAATACTAAATCTTGCTGAAATCCAAATTTTTCATGTTTTAAGGTTTTTTGACAGAAATATCTTCAGGGGTTTTTAGATATGAGAACACCGCTCCGGTGCCGTTTGATTTTCCTTTTAGTATTACCCATTGTTCTACTTGACCTCGCCTGGCCTATCGCCGGCCACTGCTCTACTCTCTACGAACGGTCGCTGCAGAAACTGGAAGAAAATCTTAAAACAGCGTCTCCTGATGATTTTATGTTTGTCGTGATGGGCGACAGCAGGGACAATGATGAAGTATTCAAGAAAATACTTACTGCGGCAGATAAACTGAGACCTCTTTTCATCCTGCACGGAGGAGATACGGTCTTTACAGGGAGGGAGAAAAAGTTTAACCGCTTTCTCGACATCGTGGAGAGCACGCTGCCCGACACGCCGATATTCGTAGTCATCGGCAATCATGAACTGACGAACAACGTCAAGGCCCCACACGGCAAACAGATATTTCAGGAAAAAATAGGCCCTCTCAATTATGTTTTGGACATGAAGAAGCTGGGCATGCGGATTGTCGCCCTGGATAACTCAGTGTATGAACTGACCCCGACGCAGCTGGAGTATCTGGAGGAGCAACTGACTACAAAGAGGAAATATAAATTTGTAATTATGCACATACCTCCCGAAACCCAGAAATGGCAGCACAGCCACTGTTTTACAAAAGGAGCTGACAGGCTCAAACAAATCATGGCAGAGAAGAAGGTATCCGCGGCTTTTTTCAGCCACCTCCACCTATATTCTCAAGACGAAGTGAAGGGCGTTAAATACATAATAACAGGGGGCGCCGCTGCCCCACTTCATGTACATATTCCTTTCGGCGAACATTCTCATCATTTCATTGCAGTCCGAGTGAAGGATGGCAAAGTGTCAACGGAAATCATCCGCATCAACCAGAATGACGGGGATCGTCCTATCTCCATGGAATAAAAGGAATCATTTATGGCGAGCTCGGAAAATGCGACCGGAAATACTCCCAACCGTCTGATTCATGAGAAGAGTCCATATCTTCTTCAGCACGCATATAATCCTGTTGACTGGTACCCATGGTGTGCCGAGGCATTTGATAAGGCCCACGCCGAGAATAAGCCTGTTTTTCTTTCTGTCGGTTACTCGACATGCCACTGGTGCCACGTCATGGCCCATGAGTCCTTCGAAGATCCGGAAATCGGGAGACTCCTCAATGAGGTTTTCGTCTGCATCAAGGTTGATCGTGAAGAGCGGCCCGATATCGACAAAGTTTACATGACTGCTTGCCAGATGATGACGGGGGCCGGAGGTTGGCCACTCACCATCGTGATGACCTCCGACAGGAAGCCCTTCTTTGCTGCAACCTATATTCCCCGAGAAAGCCGCTTCGGCATGATAGGGATGCTGGATCTGATACCCAGAATCAAGGAGATATGGAGACAACGTTATGACGAGATCTTAGAATCAGCCGATCAGATAGTATCCTCCCTGCAGCAGAGAGCGCCTGCGGCGCCGGGCGAAGCGTTGTCAAAAGACATCGTACGCGAGGCATATGAAGGGCTTGCGGCCTCCTATGATGCAAAATACGGGGGATTCGGCCAGGCGCCCAAGTTCCCCACTCCCCACCAGCTGCTCTTTCTTATGCGCTACTGGAAATGGAGCGGCGAGAAGAAGGCATTGGAGATGGTTGTAAATACGCTCCAGGCCATGCGCTCGGGAGGCATTTATGATCACGTAGGTTTCGGCTTCCATAGATACAGCACTGATCAGCGATGGCTGGTGCCTCATTTTGAAAAGATGCTCTATGATCAGGCCATGCTGGCCATGGCCTACACCGAAGCGTATCAGGTGACCGGCAACAATTTGTTCAAAAGGACGGCCTGTGAGATATTTACCTATGTCCTCAGAGACATGAGGGCGCGCTCAGGCACGTTTTACTCGGCCGAGGATGCGGATAGTGAGGGCGAAGAGGGAAAATTCTACTTCTGGACAGAAGAACAGATCAAAGGGTTGTTGAGACCAGCCGAAGCGGAACTGGTAATGAAGGTTTTTCAGGTGGAAGAGGCAGGAAATTTTGTCGAGCAGCAAACGGGAAAAAGAACCGGTCATAATATTCTGCACATAAATAAACCCATCCATGAGCTTGCTCCGTCTCTGGGATTTTCCGAAGATGCCCTCCGCGACAGGCTCTCTGCGGCAAGACTTTCTCTGTTTGCTGCACGCGACAAGCGTGTCCGCCCTTATAAAGATGACAAGATACTGACAGACTGGAACGGTCTAATGATCGCCGCCCTCGCGAAAGGGGCACAAGTCTTTATGGATAAAGTCTACCTCAAAGCAGCACAAAACGCCGTAAAATTCATCATCAGTGATATGCGTGAGATCGATGGAAGACTTTACCACAGGCACCGCGAGGGAGAGTCCGCCATAATGGCCAACCTCGATGATTATGCTTTTTTGATCTGGGGACTGATCGAGTGCTACGAGGCGTCCTTCGATGCTTCATTTCTTAAGACCGCGTTGAGGCTGCAAGAGGATTTAACGAAGCGCTTCTGGGACAAGGAAAAAGGCGGCTATTACTTCACGCCTGACGATGGCGAAGACCTGATTGTGCGCGAGAAGGAAAGCTATGACGGAGCTATTCCATCGGGAAACTCTGTGGCAATGTTAAACATGGTACGTCTTGCCAGACTTACAGGAAACGCAGAACTGGAAGCACAGGCCGCGGACATCAGCCGCGCCCTTGCAGGTTCCGTCAGGCTCGTGCCTGTGGGGCACACACAGTTTATGATGGCCCTGGGTTTTATGATATACTCCTCATATGAAATCGTAATCGCCGGAAGTGCCAAAGCCGAGGATACCAAACGAATGTTGCATGCGCTGAGGGCGCATTTTCTCCCTAATGCAGTTGTCCTTCTCAATTCCCGGGACGATGAATCTTCTGACATAGCCGGCATCGCACCCTTTGCAAAAGACCTTAAACCGTTAAAGAACAAAGCCACAGCTTATGTCTGCACCAATTTTGCGTGCCACAGTCCGACAATGGATGTAACCGAGATGCTCAGGCTCTTGGATGTTCAGAAGGAATGATATTGGGATGTGATGATCTTCTTTCGTGAAGGCCCGATATGAGCACAACATCAGAAAGAAAGACGGTAAGCACTCCTAATGCGCCTGCCGCCATCGGTCCTTACGCACAAGCCGTAAGGTACGGCGATCTGCTGTTTGTCTCCGGGATGATACCCATCGATCCGAAGACGGGTGAATTATTAGCAGGCAATTTCGAGGCCGAGGTGACGCTCGTCCTTGAGAACCTCAAGGCGGTGGCGGAAGCAGGAGGTATGAGCCTGAAGAATGTCCTGAAGGTCTCTGTCTTCCTGAAAGACCTTGCGCTCTTCGGAAAATTCAACGATATCTACAGCCGATATGTTGGAGACATTCTCCCCGCCCGTGAGACCGTTCAGGTGGCCAAATTACCCAGGGATGCGTCAATCGAGATTTCCGTGATCTGCGGGAAGTGACAGAGGTAGAATACTGTTCGTAAGATCTTACCAATGGCAAAGAGATTAGAAAATTCGATCAAGGCACTGCCGCGGTTCGTCGGTTTCCTGTTCAGGGTAGTGAGCAGTTTCAGACAAAACCAAGGCTTGCTGCTCTCCGGCGCCATAGCCTATTACACGCTGCTTTCAATCGCGCCTCTCTCGATACTCACTCTGATCATCCTTTCGCACTTTGTAGAAGAAGAGCAGTTGTTCCTCACCTTATCGACATACCTGGAAATGGCGATGCCCGGATACGCTTCGACCTTGGTCGAGCAGGTGCGGGTATTCATTACACACCGCAATGTAATCGGCGTTATCGGCATCCTGATCATGCTGTTCTTCAGCTCCATAGCCTTTACAGTGCTTGAGAATGCAATCTCCGTAATATTCCACCACCGCATCAGGATCCAGCGCCGCCACTTTCTGATCTCGGCTATTATTCCTTACGTGTACATCCTTTTGATCGGCCTGGGCATATTCTTCGTGTCATTTTTTGCAGGGACGCTGGAAGCCGTCGAAAGCAGGCACTTTATGCTCTTCGGTTGGAATTGGAGCTTTGAAGGCACATCCACGATTGTGTTCTATTGGTCGGGGTTAATTGGCGAAATACTTATGTTCACATCTTTATATCTCGTCATGCCTGTGGGACGGATAACTTTCCGCCACGCGCTCCTGGGGGGATTGGCCGCCACTATCCTCTGGGAGATAACGCGTCGCGTCGTAGTCTGGTATTATAAGTCGGTATCCTTCGTTAACATAATATACGGCTCCCTGGCCTCAACTGTAGTATTTCTTCTCAGTGTGGAAGCGGCAGCGATAATCCTTCTCTTGGGCGCCCAGGTTATCGCAGAACTCGAAAGCAAGACCGACGATACAGGCAAGGAGCATTTTAGGTTTTAAGGAAGCACTGTTATTGTAAGGCAAATGAGAATTGCCTTTCAGCTTCTTGAAAAATTCTAATTTGGATTGATTCTTTCCCGTAGTCCTAAAAATCCAACATCTGCATTGAGTTCAATAATACAATCAATAATCCTGCTCCATCTTGAATTTCCTGTGATGATCCGAAAGATTGGTCGAAGATTAAGTAAGGAATTTAGGAAATATAATTCAGGTAATGCCCGATAGCTACCTATCAGATTTTGATATAAACCTTAACAAAAGAGGTTTTGATATTTTCAAGTGACATTAGTAGAAAGGAGGAAAAGATATGGGAGAAACCACGATCGTGCAACAAGCTTACACTGCTGTTGTGGAGCATTTTGTGGAGACTGGGCGAGCACCGCACTATACCGAACTTGCAGCAACTCTCGGGTTGAGGCCCGAAGAAGCCAGGCAGGTACAGCATAAGGCAGCCGAGTCCTCCATAGCCTGCTGGTTTATTAAAGACACAGATTACATAGAGTCATGGGCCCCGTTTTCTAATGTACCGACCCATTTTCTTGTGACTATAAAGGGGAACCAGAAATGGTACGGCCAGTGAGCACTCGAAGTGCTGGCCGTGCGCTGGCTTTTCCCTGGTACTGAGATCCGTATCGACACTTATTGCCTAGATTGTGGGCAACCCATCCACATCCGCATGCGTGACGAGGATATTCTCGAAATCAATCCGCCGACGACTGTAGGGCACATGAATATGCCGTTTGCAAAGGCTTTGACAGGAGAAGTATCCTGGGGTTCGGCTTGAAGCCGTATGAACCTCTTCCGGTCGGAAGAACATGTAAAAAATTGGTCGCTTTATGATTCTATTTCAGCTGAGTCCATCATGCCGTTATCTAACTGGGCATCAGTCTTCAGCGGACCACTGATGAGAAAGCGCCTGGAGCCGGACTATCTCTCCCGAGTGAATGAATACGCATCCGAATTGATCTTATCGTTAAGAAAGTTGGGCAAGGTGGGTCCCTTCTGGACCCCAAAATAGCGTTCGCGTTATGATTGAAATTAATCTTGGACCCAGTCGGACCTAGCTTGTCAAGGGATGTTAGGGGGGAAAGCTTAGCACATGAGTTTGAGTGATTCCTTCGCTTTTCAACCTGTAATCGTCGATGCGTGAATGTGGTTGTCTGTAATGACTTGTGTATGTGTAACAAATACTATCCTTTTTATCTCGTTTTTCCCGTTATCGATATCCATCAACGCTGAACAAATAATGATTCTTTCTGTTGGTAATCGATAATGAAATTTCGGTGCTTCAAATCCGATTCAATAGAGCATAGTTAGCTGTGGATACTTTTTAATCAACTGGCTACTGAGGTTGTATACTTTTTACCCATATTTGTGCTCGCAAAGGAAGCTTACTGATCTCTTTAATGTCATAATATCAACGTTAATTCAATATGTTGCATCTTGTAATCATGGGGCTGGCATACCCCTTGCTACTAACCATATATAAGAAAAATCTAGAGCTCATGAAAAAGAAGGAATAATAAACAATGGGAGATGCCATCTTTTTTTATGACGATGGTTTCTCTTATGTTTGTACGAAGGAGGAAATAAATGATGATGTCAATCTGGAAGATGACGATAGGAAAACATACAGCGAAACGGCTCTTATCAGGAGCAAGTCTTCGACTTTTGCTTCTCTTATTAATTCTCACTTTGGCAGCATGTTATCCGGCGCCTTATCGCGAGGTCCCAAGCGCGGGCCCAGCTCCAGGCCCAACTGCACCGATTACCCAGGTTTATTTTTATCCGAAGGCCGGCCAGACGACCGAACAACAGTCGCGCGACCACTATGAATGTTACAACTGGGCGATGCAGCAGACCAACTTCGATCCGAGTCAGTCATCGATTCCGCCCACGCGTCGCGTGAAGGTGGTACCGATGCCTCCACCAGGGCATGATACAACCGTTCTGGCTATCACTGGCGCCGTTCTCGGCGCGTTAATAGGCGGGCCTCACCACGCGGGACAGGGTGCATTGATCGGCGCAGGGAGCGGGGCCGTTGTCGGTGCTGCATCAGACATCTCCAGGCAGCAGTACGCGCAGCAAATGCAGGAAGCTTATGTCAACCGCGATCAGGCGCTCAACGCCCGCAATGAAGAAGGGAAGGCGCGTGACTTCCGGCGTGCGATGTCAGCCTGCCTCGAAGGCCGCGGCTATACCGTACGGTAAGGAAGACTAATATCTATATTTGATTTTAAGGAGTCAATAACCATGTCATATATTCGAAATACGAGTCGGTACTTTACGATCGGGCTTATGTTAACAGTATTGTCAGTAATCATGCTGATTGGGTTAACGCAGGCAGTATATGCGCAAGAGCGCGGCGGCGGCCATGGCGGCCATAATGAGTTCAGGGATATGCGCCACGGCCATAACCATGTTTATCCGGCACGCGGTCACTACGTCGATGCGATGCCAAGGGGCCACCATGTGGTGGTTTATGGGCACTCGCATTACTATTTCTACGGAGGTGTCTGGTACCGGCCATACGGCGCGCGCTTCGTCGTCGTTGCGCCTCCATTTGGTATTGTAGTTCCCCTTCTGCCTCCCTATTACACGACAGTCATGATAGGTGGGGTTCCTTACTACTACGCCAATGAAGTATATTACACTCAAACCTCAGGCGGCTATATGGTGGTTGAGCCGCCGGCTGGAGTCGAGCAGGCACCGCCCATGCAGGCGCCCCCATCGACAGGCCAAATGTCGTCAGACCAAATGTTCATCTATCCCCGCCAAGGCCAGAGCCAACAGCTACAGGCAAAGGATCGTTACGAATGCCATAGCTGGGCAGTAAGCCAGACGCATTACGACCCGACTCAGCCGCCTGCTGGAATGCCAGCAGCTCAAATGAGCCAGAGGCGCGTGGACTATCAGCGGGCGATGGGTGCCTGCCTCGATGGCCGCGGGTATACCGTGAAATAGCAGGAAACTGCCATGCCGGGCTGATGGCTGGTGCAGAGTCGGGGAAAATAACTTGAGATAACGTGTAGTGTGGAAGCGGCAGCGATAATTCTTTTCTCGGCGCCCAGGTCATTGCAGAGCTCGAAAGCAAGACCGATGATACGGGCAAGGAGCATTTCCGGTTTTGAGGAGACTCTTATCGCAAGGCCTATGAAAATTTCTTTTCGGCTACTTGAAAAATTCTAATTTGGATTGATTCCG
>Ga0335071_10001018_pt1 | contig 30291 bp, 20 predicted proteins | sample Lox_Sample_15_FD_206724 | JGI IMG/M metagenome (GOLD analysis project Ga0335071, IMG submission 206724) | Soil microbial communities from Loxahatchee National Wildlife Refuge, Florida, United States - Lox_Sample_1.5 | ecosystem: Environmental > Terrestrial > Soil > Wetlands | place: USA...
GTTCGTGAGCGCCAGAACATAGGCAATGAGCGCGAACATCGACGACATCACGAAGAGCGCCAGAACCCATGGACCGCTTAGCAGCGCGGTTTCATAGAGTTTCCACCGCGCTATGAATCCCAGCGTCGGTGGAACTCCCAGCATGGCCAGCATCCCAAATACGAAGCCGCCGCCGCTCACAGGATAGAGTCGTGTCAGACCCACACTATCGGGCTTCAAGTCTCCCGCGGCTTCCGGCGCACTCAGGCAAATGAACAGCAGCGCCTTTGCAAGCGCGTGGACTACCGCACCCACCAATGCTCCGGAAATCCCGACCTGGCTTAAAGACGCGGTGCCAAGAAGAAGAAAACCAAGGTCCTCAATCGTGGAGAGTACGAGTAAGCGCTTCAAATCCCGTTGTACCAGCATGAGGAGCGCGCCAGTCAGAGCGGTCAGAAGTGCAAGTCCCAGCCAAAGAGCGGGCGGCGTCGCGATCCAGGGGGCCTTCTGGACCGTGAGCCAAAGTTCTCCAAAAGCAGCGATGTCGACGACGGAGATGACGAGGCCAAGTACGACGGAAGGCAGATCGTCAGCCAGTCTGAGCAGCCAGAAAAATACTGGGAAGATCGCCAGCTTGACAAAGAATCCGCTGATCACCAGCGCACGTGCCCAGTTCGCGCTTCCGCGGTCGACAAGAAAATCGCCGATTACTACCGCGACTCCTGAATAGAGCACGATCGCCAGGTAAATCCACTTCGCGGCCGTCGAACTCGCAGACTGCCAGACCAGAAGCAGCGCGAAAATAGCCGAGAGTTCCAACAGCGTAAGCTCGAGCCGCGCCTGAGGCACGAGTAATCCGGAAAAGGCGGCGGCACCGGCCATGACCATAAGCAGGACGAAGCGCCGCCACGTTGACTGCGCAAGGGCGCTCAGGCACAACGCGCACCAAGCTAACAAGCAAGCGAACGGCAGGAGCAGCGGGAGATGTATCGGAGCAGCCACAACACCGCTGTTGACCGGAGCGAACCAACCGAGGTAACCGAGTAGTAAGACTGCAAGGCCCAGAGTCCACGCAAGCGCACGCCACTCAATCCAGGCTACTAAGCTCGCCCATGCACCCGCAATGGCTCGCAGTCCTTTCCAAACATCGAGGTAGTAGCCGTCAACATTGATCCAGTCGAAAAACTTGGCCCATTGTTCTTTGAAGATTTTCGAGAAGTCGCTGGCCGACAGTCTTCCTTCCCCGCCAAGAGGTTCTCCACCGGTAAAGACTCCACCGCCGGCTAGCGCGGCTCCACCAACCATGACCACACGCGTGGGCCTCGCCATCACATAAATCAAGGCTCCGACTGCCAACGAAACAAGCGCCAGTATCAAACCGCCGGTGGTAAACCAACTGCCAGCGCTGGAGGTGACTCCGAGCCATGTGACTTGGACGGCCGAGCTCAGGCCAAACGCTCCGAGAACGGGATTCAGAACATACGTCACAGCGAATTGTGGTGCGACTCCCAGCACTACGCTACCCACTGCCAGAAGGCCCGCGCCCCACTGCATCGAGGATGGAGCCTCATGAGCGTGCTCGGTGTCCGGCGTCTGAGTGCCCAGAAAGACATTGCTGGTCGATTGCGCGAAATAAAACACCGTTCCAAGACTTGCCACCCATGCAGCCAGGGCCGCGAATGGCCAACCCGCCTGCAGCGCCGCTGTGTACAGCATCCACTTGCTGACGAATCCGCTGGTCAGCGGGAAACCCATGATACTGGCCGCATTGACCAGCCACGTTGCGGTCGTGCGTGGCATACGCGGTGCCAATCCGCCCAGTTTGTTCATGTCGCGTGTGCCAGCCGCGTGTTGGACCGCGCCTGCAGAAAGGAATAAGCCTCCCTTGAAAAAGCCGTGATTGAGGCAGTGTAAGAGGCCGGCGGTGATTGCTAGGGGAGTGCCGATGCCGATTCCCGTAATCATGTAACCGATTTGGCTGACGGTGGAAAAGGCCAACATCCGCTTCAAGTCGCTTTGCACCATGGCGTACATAGCGCCCACAATCATCGTCACCGAGCCGATCGAAACCATGATTGTGCCCCATGATGCGGGCCACGCGCCGAAGCTATGCATGCGCGCCGCAAGGTAAACCCCAGCTTTTACGTAACATGCCGCGTGCAGTAGTGCACTGACAGGCGTGGGCGCGGCCATCGCATCTGGGATCCAGGTATGTAGAGGAAACTGCACGGACTTTGCAACCAGAGCGACGAGCATGAGCAGGAACACGCCGGTCGAAAATACGGATTGGATTGCAGGATCAGTCCAGAACGGAGTGCCCGTGCGGGTGTAAAGAATGAGAATAGCTGCCAGAAATCCATAGCCGGCCAAATGTGTCATCAGCAGGACTTTGCGGGCTCCTGCCACAGCTTCCCCGTTCGTGTACCAGAAGCCGACCAGACCGAACGAACACAAGCCCACAATTTCCCAGCAGAAGTACATCAGGAAGAGGTTCGCGCTATAAACCAACCCTACCAGGCCACCGATGAACGTCAACATGATCGCGTAAAACCGGGTCGTCGCGCGATCTTCAGCCATATAGCTGATGGAGTACAGCAGAACAATTGAGCCGATGAGAGTGCCCATGAAGGCGAACAAGACGCTGAGTCCATCGACGTGCAAGACAAGTGCAAGCGGACCGTCCCAGGAGAATGGGCGCGTTTCGATGACCTGCCCGCCCTTCACGATCGGAAACAAAGCAAGTACCGCAGCGAGTGCCGGTAAAGCACACAGCAAAGCTAGCCAGCCTTTCGCTTTTGCTGAGAGAATCCGCGCCAACAACAGTTGGAGGATTGCTCCAAACGCGAGCGAACAGGGCGCAAGAAGCGCGAGTGCTTCCGGAGTCACATTCATAACCATGCGTCTGTGCACGCACTATGCCAAACAAAGCGTTCCTCGCGCACAACCGCCACCGCGCTGTACCCATGTCACTGACAATTGTGAGTGGAATCACGGCAGTTCAAACTCACGTAGACGGAAAATAAAGAGGTCCGTTTCTTTCCCAGGTGCGAGACGTTGCCCTTAACGGAGTCAACGTCTTTGAAGATCTCAGCTTAGTCCCGACAGAATGGCGTGGGAACACGATGAGCCCGTTGCCAAGCCCGGTGGCATCCGGCAAGAAAGCCTGGGACTTGTTTGTCGAAAAAGACTTGCTGGACCGGCGCATGGTTCGTACTGAGGTTGCGAACTCGTGGCAGCGTTGCCGAACACTGCATGTCGATCCCACCGGACCCAAGGACAGCATCCTCAATCAACCCCTGCTTGAGGAAAGGCTTCATCAAAAAGAACAGCTGTGCCAAGTCGCTCGCCCCTTCATGGAGGATTTGTACTACCTCCTGCGCGGCTCTCACTTCCAGGTCGTCTTAAGCGATGAAAACGGACTGCTGATGCAGGTACTAGGAGATCCGGACATACTTTTCCGAACGAGCCAGGTCTATCTCTATGCTGGAGCGACCTGGAGCGAGGCGCAGGTGGGAACCAATGCGATTGGAACTGCATTGGTGGAAAAGACGCCAGTCGAGATTTACGCCTGGGAGCATTTTTCCCAGCGAAATCAATTCCTCACCTGTTCGGCCGCGCCGATCCGTGATGTCAGTGGAACCGTGGTCGGCATTCTCGATGTAAGCGGAGAGTATCGTCACGCTAATCCTCATACGATTGGGATGGTGGTAGCTGCGTCGAGAGCGGTGGAGAATCAGATTCGCCTGGAGCAGTTAAAGCGTAGGCTTTATTTTGCCTCTCGTTATTCGAGTGCGCTTTTGCATAGCATCTCCGATGGCGTCATTGCCATTGATAGCGACGGCATCATCACGGAACTGAATCCCAAAGCCGGGGAAATCTTCGGTGTGAATCCAGTTCTGGCAAAAGGGCGTCCGCTAAATCAGATCAGCGGTGATCACGAGGCGCTTTTGAAGTTCTGGTCTGACGGCAAAGAACACGAGAATGAAGAGATCGTTATGGAGCGGTTAGGAAAGAAAGTTCGCACCTCGGTCTCCCAACTGCGCGACGAGAGTGGGACGGTTCTCGGCACCCTTGCAGTGTTCCACGAAGTCAACGACCGAGGGCCACTCAGGCGAACCGCCATCGTCCGCTCGCACCGCCACGGCTTTGAGGAGATCGTGGGCGAAAGCCCGGCCATGAAGAGCGCCAAAGAATGCGCCCAGTTGGCCTCCCGAGGTTCTTCGACGGTGTTGATTCTTGGCGAAAGCGGCACAGGAAAGGAGCTCTTTGCGAACGCGATTCATAGTGCCAGTGCCCGGAGCAGCCATCCCTTCGTCGCTATCAATTGCGCCGCCATGCCGGAGGGTTTGATTGAAAGCGAGTTGTTCGGGTATTCCGAAGGCTCCTTCACGGGAGCCAAGAGGGGTGGCCAAGCTGGCAAATTCGAGGTTGCCAACGGAGGAACGGTCTTTCTGGATGAAATCGGAGACATGTCGCTCAACGTACAGGCCAAGTTGCTGCGGGTGCTGCAGGAAAAGAAAGTGACACGCATCGGGTCCGCGGTGGAGATTCCCGTCGACACCCGCATCATCGCTGCCACCCACAACGACTTGAAGGCCCAAGTCGAACGAGGAGCATTTCGAGAGGATCTTTATTACCGGTTGGCGGTGATCGAAGTGCGTGTTCCACCCTTGCGAGAACGCATCGAGGATCTAGCGATCCTAGCAAAGTGCCTGGTGGCGAAGGTTGCCGGAAAGCTGGAACGGGAGAACGTCCGCATCGATGACAGCTTCATAGCCCGGCTAAATGCCTATAAATGGCCTGGCAATGTCCGGGAGCTTGAAAATGTGATCGAAAGAGCGATGGTGCGAATGGGCCCGGACAACATTCTCACTGCCGACCTACTGCAGCCTGGTGAGAATCCAACCATTAAGGTGAATACGCCGAAGTGCAAACCAGCACCAATCCGGGCCGACGAAGACGTCAGGCCGTTGCGCGAGCTTGAAAAGAAAGCCATTGCTGAGGCCATCAGCGTCTGCCACGGAAACGTCCAGCGCACAGCGGCCCAATTGGGAATTGGCCGCAACACTCTGTATCGAAAGATGCGTGAGTACGAGTTAATCCGACCTAGCCCTTCTGGTTGCTAACGAAGTGTTCCCAAGAATGATGGATCGCTGTCCCTGGCTACGTCAAATTAGTCAGTGCTGATCGCTGGTGCCGGGAATGGCACGCTTCGTGCGGCAGACCATGGTGTCATGCCGCCCATGACCGCGGACACGCAAGGTATTGCCTCAAAGCAGGCAGCGGCTCGATTACTGCGAATCTCGGTCACCGACCGATGTAACTTTCGCTGCTGCTACTGCATGCCTGAGTCAGGTGTGCCCAAGCTCGGGCAGCGCGTGCCCAAGCTCGGGCAGCAAGATTTGTTGTCGCTGGAAGACCTTGCGAGCTTAGCGCGATGGTTGGTCCCGCAAGTCGGCATCGACCGAATCAAGCTGACCGGAGGAGAACCATTAGTCAGGCGCGGCCTCGAAGCGTTGATCCGGGAACTGACAGCGATCCACGGCATAAGCGATCTTTCCATGACTACGAATGGCTCCTGCCTGGCTCGACATGCCGAAGGACTGAAAGCGGCAGGTCTAAAGAGAGTCAATGTCTCGCTTGACACGCTGAATCCCGACCGGTTTCGGGAGCTTACCGGAGGAGGACGGCTGAAAGATACGTTGGCAGGCATTTCTGCAGCGGTAGCTGCCGGGTTGGTTCCTCTTAAGTTGAACTCCGTGCTTCAGCGTTCCAGGTGGCGAGAAGACGTGCCCGCGCTGCTCGATTACGCTGCCGCAAATGGTTTCGAGTTGCGCTTTATTGAGCTGATGTGCACCGGGACCGCACGCGCTTGGTGTGACGCTGAGTACGTTGCGGCCTCACGGGTGCAGTCTTGGCTTTCGACGCAGGGGTGGCTCCTGCCGGCGTTCTGCGAGCAATGCGGTCCGGCACGCTCTTGCTTTGTCTCCTGGCGCGGCGCGAAGCTGAATGTGGGTTGGATCACTCCTCGATCCGAACCCTTCTGCGAATACTGTGACCGGCTCCGCCTTGACGCTCGTGGGCGGCTTTATCGTTGCCTCATGGACGCTAAGTTTCTCGATTTGCGGGCGGCACTTTCCGAACCCAAAGGCTCCGATATAGATGAGCAGTTGTTCTTGTATCTCGTCGGAAAACTACCTCCTCGGTTAATGGGCAACACGAATGCCATGAACCTGATTGGAGGGTGAAGTAATCGTCGCGAAATGAAGTGGCACCCATATTCGGGAATGGCGTCAGGTGAAAGTGGTCTGTTTCGGAACGGTGCGCCATTTTGGCGCATTTGAGGTGTGTCAATTTGTTACTCCCGAGCTCAGGAATGTCACGCAACGCGAAATTGCCGCCATGAGGCAGCAGTTGCCTGTGGCAAGACATTTGCTCAGAACGAACCAACGGACACTTATGTTCAGTGGACGTATCGCCGTGGGCTGAACCGCAGATGTTTCCACCGAGTGGAAAGGAGATAACGAATCATGGAAAGAGTGCAGCTGAATGTAAATGGAGTGCAGCGCACCCTCATCGTCGACCCGGAGAAGAGCCTCGCGGACGTGCTGCGCGACCAACTCCTGCTGACGGGATGCAAGGTGTGTTGCAGCGAAGGACAGTGTGGAGCATGCACCGTCGAAATCAATGGCGAGGCGATCCGAGCCTGCATGATTCCAATCAACGAAGTAGAGCCCGGCGCAAAGATCACGACCATAGAGGCACTGGGCACTCCGGGCAATCTGCACCCGTTGCAGGTCGCGTGGATGGCGCACGGGGGCGCGCAGTGCGGCATTTGCACTCCCGGATTCCTGATGTCCGCCAATGTGTTGCTGAAGAAGAATCCGAACCCGACGAGAGCGGAAGTTCGAACCTGGTTCGATATAAACAAGAACGCCTGCCGCTGCACTGGATACAAGCCCCTGGTAGACGCGGTCATAGATGCAGCGACCGTGCTTCGTGGCGAAAAGAAAAAGGAAGATTTGCTTTTCGAGCCTCCGGATAACGGCCGCATTCTGGGCTCGAAATATCATCGGCCGTCAGCCTTGGCGAAGGTCACGGGGACGTGGGATTTCGGTGCTGATGTTGCGCTTCGCATGCCCCCTGACACGCTACGGCTCGCCCTTGTGCAGGCGAAAGTTTCTCACGCCAACATCAAAGGTATTGATACGTTCGAAGCGGAGAAGATGCCTGGTGTGGCGAAAATCGTCACGTGGAAGGATGTGAAAGGCAAGAACGCGATTACCGGCCTGATCACGTTCCCGACTAACAAAGGAGACGGATGGGACCGGCCGATTTTGTGCAAGGAAAAGGTCTTCCAGTTCGGTGACGCAATCGCGATCGTATGCGCCGATACTGAGGACCATGCCCGGGCGGCAGCAGAGAAGGTCAAGGTCGATCTTGAAGTTCTGCCTGCCTACATGAGCGCTCCTGCGGCCATGGCTCCGGATGCACTCGAAATTCATCCCGGCGTGCCCAATATCTATTACGAGCAAGGCGTCGCAAAAGGCGAGGACACGAAGCCTCTCCTCGCGAAAGCGGCTTATACCGTCGAGGCCGAGACCTACTGCAGTCGGCAACCCCATCTCCACATCGAACCCGACTGCGGTTGCGCGTTCTTGGACGACAATGGCGTCCTCATCATCCAATCGAAGAGCATCGGTCTCCATCTCCACCATGCCATGATCTGCCCGGGCATCGGAATTGAGCCCGAGAACCTCCGGCTCATTCAGAATCCAACCGGTGGGACATTCGGATATAAGTTCTCACCTACGATGGAAGCTCTGTTGGGCGTGGCATGCCTGGCGACCGGCAGGCCTGTGTCACTGAAGTACAACGAGTTCCAGAACATCACTTACACCGGCAAGCGTTCGCCGGGCAATGTGAAGATCAAATTGGGTGCGGACAAAAAGGGCAAGCTGATCGCGATGGAAACCGATTGGTGGATTGATCACGGCCCATACTCCGAATTTGGCGACCTGCTCACCATCCGCCAGGCACAGTTTGTCGGCGCGGGTTATGACATTCCGAATATTCGCGGCAAAGGAAGGACGGTTTGCACCAATCACGCCTGGGGATCGGCATTCCGCGCGTATGGTTCTCCGCAGTCTTTCCTCGCCTCGGAAATCGCTATGGACATGCTGGCGGAGAAGATGGGGATTGATCCCTTCGAACTTCGCTATAGCAACATATATCGTCCTCCGGCAACTACTCCCACGGGCCAGACTCCCGATGTCTACTGCCTCGAGGGACTGTTCGAAAAGTTGAAACCAAAATACGAAGAGGCCAAGAAGCGTTGCAAGCAGCTTTTAACGCCGGAGAAGAAACGCGGGGTTGGCCTAGCGCTGGGGATCTACGGCTGCGGCCTGGATGGTCCCGACAGTTCAGAAGCTGCCATAGAACTGACTCGGGATGGAGTGATCCTCTACAACTGCTGGGAGGATCACGGCCAGGGAGCGGACGCGGGCGCTCAGACGATCGCGCACGAGACTCTTCGTCCTCTTCACCTGAAACCCGAACAGATCAAGCTGATGATGAACGACACGGGCATGCCAAACACGAACAGCGGCCCGGCTGGCGGCAGCCGGTCCAATGTGTTCAGCGGTAACGCCACCAAGGTCAGCTGCGAAATGCTGCTGAACGCCATGCGCAAACCGAATGGTGCTTACCGCACTTACGACGAAATGGTCGCGGAGAAGATCCCGCTGCGTTACAACGGGAAGTGGGTGGCGGCAGATTGTACGGCGTGCAGCAGCGAAACGGGTCAGGGGAAGCCCTTCCCCGTTTACATGTACGCGCTCTTCATGCCGGAGGTCGAGGTGGACACCAGCACCGGCGAGACTCGCGTGCTGAAATTCACCGTTGCAATTGACGTCGGCACCATCATCAACCGGAGTGTTGTTGATGGCCAGATTTATGGCGGCCTCGCTCAGGGAATCGGACTCGCGCTTCGCGAGGATTTTGAGGACCTGAAAAAACATACCACACTGAAAGACTGCGGCCTCCCCTACAGCGTAGATATTCCCGATGACATGGAAATCATCTACCAGGAGACGCCGCGTCCACTCGGCCCGTTTGGGGCAGCGGGATGTGGCGAAGCACCGCTTACTGCGCCGCATCCGGCGATTCTGAACGCGATTCATAACGCGACCGGAATCCGAATCTTCAGGGTCCCGGCGCTGCCTAAGGTTGTAAAAGCAGCACTCGACAAGCAGAAGGAGCATGAACTGGCACATGTCTAGTTCGGCTGGAGAAAACGGAACCTGGGACGAGCGAATCTGTGTTCGTCCCGGGTTTCTTGTCTGCCTCGGGGTTGCCAAGCTGCGATTGGGAGAGCACTGAAGTGAGGCTTACGTATGGATGGCCAGCGAGTCCGAGCATGGGAGGCACAGTGCATACAGGAACAGCTACCTGCCTGCACTGCCACCTGCCCCGTCCACGTTGACGTCCGAAGCCTTGCTGATTCGGTTCGAAGAGGCGATTTCGCGAGTGGATTTGCGGTGCTTGCCCGCACCGTTGCGTTTCCCGGGATTATCAGCCGAATCTGCGATCATCCCTGCGAACCCGCCTGCAAGCTCCGTGATATCGGAGACGTTCTAAGCATTCGCGCTCTGGAGCAGGCCTGCACCGAATATGCGTATACGCCGCTTGCGCCGGCGCAGCTGCCTGCGCGGGAAAAGCGAGTTGCGGTCGTGGGCGGTGGCCTAAGTGGACTCACGGCAGCGGCCGAGCTTGCGATGAAGGGTTATGCGGTTGTCGTCTTCGAAGCCAAAGGACGCTTGCTCGACCGCCTTTTCAAGCTGGATGAGAAAATCCTGCCGCGCAGCTTGATCTTGGCCGACCTCGCATTGCTCACGAAGCTAGGCATTGAAATCCGCACTCGAACCTGGGTTAGCAGTGGACAGTGCCACGCCCTCACGGAGGACTTTGATGCTGTTTATCTAGGGCCTGGGCCGGAGCCGCTCGACGCTGGCATGGGCATCGCCTTGCGCCCAAATGGCTTCATTGCCATCGATCCCCTCACGTTTGCAACCAGTCATACGAAAGTGTTTGCCGGGGGAACGCACCGCTACGGTTCTGACAGTTTCTCCCCGATCACGTCGCTGCAGGATGGCAAATATGCGGCCGCTTCGATTGATCGGTTTCTCCAAGGTGCTTCGCTCACGGCCAGCCGTGAAAATCAGGGAGCATTCGTCAGCCGGCTGTTCGTAAGCACACACGGCCTCGCAGCCTCATGGCTCGTCCATGCAGCAAGCCCTGGCGGGTACACGAAAGAAGAGGCTGTCCGGGAAGCCGAACGTTGTCTGCCGTGCAATTGCCTGGAATGCGTCAAAGTTTGCGAGTATCTGGCGCATTACAAGTCGTATCCCAAGCGCTACGTGCGCGAGATCTACAACAACGACTGCATCGTCCTCGGAAATCATCCTTCCAATCGACTCGTCAACAGTTGCAGCTTGTGCGGGCTCTGTGCCGCAGTCTGTCCCGAGGATTTGAACATGGGCGAGGTTTGTCTGGCAGCTCGCGAGAGCATGGTCAGCAAGCGCAAAATGCCGCCGTCAGCTCACGACTTCGCATTGCGCGACATGGCTTCCAGCAGGAGCGAAGCCTTTCTGCTTGCGCGTCATCAGCCCGGGTTTGCCACGAGCCAGGCTGTGTTCTTTCCTGGCTGTCAGCTGAGCGCCTCCTCTCCGGATCACGTCGCACGCGTTTACGAATATCTGCGGGCCAAAATCCCGGGAGGGATTGGACTGGTCCTGGGATGCTGTGGCGCTCCCGCACATTGGTCCGGCGAGAAGAAGTTATTCGAAGATGTTTTGAAGTCCCTCCGGGAAGAATTGGTTCGCATGGGGAACCCGCGGATGATCACAGCCTGCTCGAGTTGCTACCGCATGTTTAAGGACTATCTGTCCGATGTCTCGGTGGAATCGTTATGGACTCAACTTGATCACGAAGCCATCAAGCCTGATCGGCCTGCAGATTTCGTCCGCAGTCTGGCTGTTCATGATCCTTGCACCACAAGAAATGAGGAGAGCATACAGGGCAGCGTGAGAAACCTGCTCAAGAAGTCCGGTGCGGATGTGATCGAGTTAAACGAGCGAGGCCTGACGACTTGTTGTGGGTACGGCGGACTGATGCAGTTTGTCAACGCCGAGGTCGCGGACAAAGTGGTAAATCGCCGCATTCATCAAAGCGATGCCGATTATGTGACTTATTGCGCCATGTGCCGCGATAACTTTGCCCGTCGCGGAAAACGCACACTACACATCCTGGATGTTTTATTCCAAGACAATAGCGACGACCCGGCGACCCGGCCTGATCCCGGATTTTCGGCGCGCCAGGAAAACCGCGCGCGATTGAAACGCAAACTGCTACATGAAGTCTGGAGGGAACCTGTGCCAGATGAAGAGCAGAAGTTGAAGCTAAACATATCGCCAGAAGTTTTGGCCCGACTAGAGAAACGCATGATCCTAATGGACGATGTCCGCAAAGTGATTGCCCACGCGGAAGCGACCGGGAAGAAGATATGGAATCCGCAGACGGGTCGCCTTATTGCTTCCCACAGGCCGGCGGCCGTGACCTACTGGGTTGAATACACGATTCAGCAAGAGGAGTTCGTGGTGCACAACGCTTATAGCCATCGTATGGAAGTCAGCGGATGAATGAACCGAAACCATCAGCGTCGCAATTGAGCTGCGCAAAGTGCAAGCAGGAACTTGTGCCTGGAAAAGTGGCGGTTTCTTACCTAGGAAATACTTTCCCTGTCGAATTGCTGAAGTGTCCGAATTGCGGACTGGTGTTTGTATCTGAGGATCTGGCGACGGGAAAAATGCTGCAAGTAGAACAGGCTCTGGAAGACAAATGACGATCGGTTGCCCAATCCAGCAAGACCGAACCGCCTATGAAAACGGCCAATGGGAGGACCAGAATCCACTTCGGCCTGGCGGAATTGATCTCACGCGTCGCGCCATTGCACTTTGCGATTTGCGGGCCGGAGCTCGCGTGCTCGATCTGGGCTGCGGTTCGGGGGAAGGCACTGAGTATCTCTACAGAAAGCTTAGGTTCGACACCATAGGAATGGATCTCTCAGCTTCCGCCTGCAGATCAAGTCGGCGGCGAGATCGGGAACTCCCAATCGTGTGTGCCGACGCTACGCGTCTGCCATTCGCGTCGGCGTCGGCGGATGCGCTGATCGCTGAGTGTGTTCTATCGCTCATCAACGATAAATCGCCAGCGTTGGCCGAGTTCAACCGGGTCCTCAAGCCAGGTGGACGGCTCGCGATCACAGATATGTATACCCGACGTCCCGATGCAATGAGCCGCCTGTATTCGATGCGCCGCGTGTGTGTTTTCGGAATGATCAAACGTCCAGAGTTGGAAAGCGAGCTAGTAAGGCTCGGATTCTCGATTGAAGTTTGGGAAGACCACACCGACGCACTGCGAAATTTGATCGCTCGCTTTGTCTTCGAACAAGGAAGTCTGGAACAGCTCTGGACATCAAGCCAAACGAAACCAGCCGAATCGCAACAAATCAGCGACGCACTCAAAGCGGCGCGACCAGGATACTTCTTGCTCGTTGCCGACAAGCCAGAAGTGAAAGTTCATCGCGGTGAGCAATTATGAATGACTCATCATTCCGCATGTTCGAACTGCACACCCAGGGATTTGGTTGCAGTCAAATCCTGATGCAGATGGCCTTGGAGGAACAAGCTAAAAGCAATCCCGACCTGGTGAGAGCCATGACTGGCCTATTGCGCGGCATGAATTGCGGTAAGGTCTGCGGCGCTCTCACTGGGGCCTGCTGTGTTCTCGGGTTGTATGCCGGGCGAGGAACGCACGAAGAGCACGAGGATCCCAACCTTGACCTGATGCTTCACCAATTGGTTGAGTGGTTCGAAGCGGAATACAAATCCCGCTATGGCAGCATCGATTGTGCGGGCATCATCGGCGACGATCCGAAATTGCAGTTGACGCGCTGTCCACAAATCGTCGCCGAAACATTCGAGAAAGTGAAAGAGATTCTGACAAGTAGCCATTACGACCTTAGCCACGGTCACTGTTCCGGTACAGAAGGACATTCGTAAGATGCGATCTCAGCCCAAACTAGCGGCGGTGATACTGGCTGCGGGTTGTTCCTCGCGTATGGGACAGTTCAAGCCCCGATTGCCTTTGGGGAACGGCAGCGCCATTGAACACACAATCGCCGCCTTCCAAAGTGCAGGGATTGCAGACATCATCGTCGTTACCGGACACCGTGGCCGAGAACTGGCGGGTGTTCTCGAAGGACAAGGGGTGAATTGCGTCTTCAATCCTAATTATGACAGCGGAATGTACTCGTCGATCATCGTGGGAATTGAGGTATCGTCCCCGGAAACTGAAGCTGTCTTCATTCATCCGGCGGACATCCCGTTGGTTCGTTGCTCTACCATCACCAAACTTGCCGCTGCGTACAAAACAAATCGAGCCTCGGTCACGTATCCCGTATTTCGAAACCGTCGCGGCCACCCGCCTCTGATTAGCCAAACGGTGTTTCCGCACATCGTGGGGAGCAAACCGGGTGATGGACTACGAGGCGTTCTGAGACGCTTTGAAGGCCAGAGCGCAACTGTAAGTGTCCTTGACGAGGGGATTCACCTGGATATGGATACTCCAGCCGATTATGCTCGTATGAACGAGCTGGCTCTGACTCGAGATGTCCTCACCGAATCCGAATGCGAAGCCTTGCTGGCGGAGTTGAAAGTACGGGAAGCGGTGATACGCCACAGCCGGATGGTGGCGGAGGCTGCAGAGAAAATTACTGCTTCTCTGGTTCAGCATGGAGAAGATCTAAACCTGGCCCTGATCCGCGCGGGCGGCCTCTTGCACGATGTTGCCAAAGGCAAACCTGATCACGCACAGGCCGGAGCAAGAATTCTCGAAGCACTCGGATATCCACGAATCGCCCAGGTCATTGCCTCGCACGTCGATCTTGCATTTCGCGAAGGGGTGTTAGATGAGGCGGCAGTGGTCTATCTCGCGGACAAGCTTGTACGGGGCGGAGAGATAGTTACCTTGCGCCAACGCTTCGAACCGTCTTTTCAGCAGTATCGCGACGCCGCGGTGCGTATGCTCGTCGAGCAAGGCTGGAAGACAGCGCAACAAATCGCTGCGATGGTGGAGCGACGGTGCGGAATGTGCGTAGCTGAAATCTTAGGTGTGGACGATCACGAATTGACAGCAATCACTTGTGCCATCCCAGAACGGCATGGGATCTTGCTTGGCACGACTGAGAGTGTTTGCCCGGAATGTCTCGCAAGGATTGAAGCCCAACGCATTGCAGAAAACGGCGATGTGTATCTCGTGAAAAGCTGCCCTGAGCATGGTCGTTTCAAGACCGTCATTTGGCGCGGTGAGCCTACTTACCAGTCATGGGCGCTTGCGCGCAAACGAGAAAGCAAACCGACCGTGCCCGCAACCGCTGGAAGCCGCGGTTGTCCATTCGAATGCGGCTTGTGCCCGGATCACCGTCAGCATACGTGTTGCGTGCTGCTAGAGGTGACAGACCGTTGCAACCTTGCTTGTCCCTTCTGCTTTGCGTCATCCCCCGGCGCTCAAACCGATCCCAGCCTCGACAGCATCGAGACCTGGTTGCGTATGTTGCTGGCATCGGGCGGTCCCTTCAATCTTCAGCTCTCAGGTGGCGAACCCACGCTGCGCGACGACTTGCCCGAGGTCATTCGCCAGGCACGTGCCATGGGGTTCACCTTTATCCAGGTGAATACCAATGGTCTCCGGATCGCGGAAGACGTTTCTTACCTGGAGCACCTGAAGGCGGCCGGGCTCGACTGCGTCTTTCTGCAATTCGATGGTGTCACCGATACGGTATATGAACAGATTCGTGGCAAGGCCCTTCTCGGTGCGAAGCGAGAAGTCATTCACCGCTGTCGAGATCAGCAGGTGGGAGTAGTGTTGGTTCCGACTTTGGTACCCGGCGTGAATATTGGCCAGATCGGTGAGATTATTCGCCTCGCCGTCGAGGAAATGCCCACAGTACGAGCGATCCATTTCCAGCCAATCAGCTACTTTGGACGATATCCAGCGGCGCCGTCGGACTGTGACCGCATTACGCTCCCCGAAGTCATGCGTGAAATCGAACGACAAACGGACGGGATGATTCGGGTTGCTGATTTTCATCCGCCCACAGCCGAGAATGCATATTGCTCGTTCCAGGGGAAGTTCACACTCTGCTCGGATGGATGCCTGAAGCCTTCCTCCAATCCAGGACAGACTTCGTGCTGCGGTCCAGTGAGCACTCAGAACAGCTTGGTGCAGCTTGACAGCGGCTCAGTCCAGGATCGTGACGAATCGAAGCGAGCGCGTGAATTTGTCGCTCGGCAATGGGCTTGCCCTGCTTCTGATCCGTCACCTGCTGCTACTGGTTCTCCCGTGAATATAGAGAGTCTCGACTCATTTCTGCGTCAAGTGCAGGTCAACACACTGACGATTTCGGGCATGGCTTTCCAGGACGCATGGAACTTGGATCTTGAGCGCCTGCGCGACTGCTTCATTCACGTCGTGAGCCCTGATTGCAGGCTGGTGCCCTTGTGCGCGTACAACCTCACGGATTCGCGAGGGCATTCCCTGTACAGGAGCAAGGATACGGCACGCGAAGCGAACGAGGGAGTGTATGCCTGAGAAAACACCTCTCGAGTCATGGATTGCGCAGAAGATTGGACTTCGCAATGGTGAACTTACCCGCGAGGAGATCGCCGACTATCAACTCCGCAAACTGCGTGAAACGCTTCGCTGGGCTCGTTCCCACAGTCCTTTTTATAAACGCCGGCTAAGCACAGTTTCCGAGGGCGAGCCTGCATCGTTTGCTGCGTTCGAAAGCATACCTTTTACCGATACCGCCGACCTTCAACAGCACGGAGTGCAGTTCCTCTGTGTTCCCCAAGGGGACATCGACCGGGTGGTGACGCTTGAGAGTTCCGGCACTTGCGGAGCGCCGAAACGGGTATTTTTCACCGCTGCTGACCAGGAATTAACTGTCGATTTCTTCTGCGTGGGAATGTCGCAGTTGGTCAAGAGCGGGCAAAGCGTTTTGATCGCGCTTCCCTTCGCGCGCCCCGGCAGCGTCGGTGACTTGCTGGCCACGGCCGTTCGGCGTCTGGGTGTAAGGCCAGTTCTTTGCGGTCCGGTGACTGATTCCGTGCGAACAATTGAAATTATGAAGCGTGAGCAGGTCGAGTGCGTAGTCGGCCTTCCCGTCGAGATACTCTCCCTTGTTCGCACGAGCGAGCGCGATGTCCCGAGCCGCTTTCTGAACAATGTGCTGCTTTGCAGCGATCACGTATCGGACAGCATCGTCCATGCAATCCGGGCGAAGTGGGGGTGCGAGGTATTCGAACATTACGGCATGACGGAGATGGGACTGGGCGGCGGAGTCGATTGTGAAACTCATGCTGGATACCACCTTCGCGAAGCCGATTTGTACCTCGAAATCATTGATCCGGAAAGTGGCGCACCTTTGCCGGCAGGCGAGACCGGGGAAATCGTCGTAACCACTTTGACGCGGCAAGGGATGCCGTTTATTCGTTATCGTACCGGCGACCTCTCCCGCTGGCTGCCCGATAGTTGCCCATGCGGCACGGTGCTGCTGCGCCTCGATCGTGTGCGAGGCCGAAAACAATACCGAGCTAGCGGTCCACATAGAGGGATAACAATTGCAATCCTCGACGAGGCGTTGTTCGCTCTGCCTGAGGTGAGGGATTTTTCAGCGTACGTCGATGGAGTTAGACCAAGCAAACTCATTATCACCGTGTACGGTTCTGGCAAGCGAGGGAATCTCCAGGAGAAAACGCGCGAAGCGCTCGATCGCGTGCCCGAAATCTATTTGGCGCAAAAATCCGGAGAGCTTCAGCTATTTGTGAACGCGGCTGAGCGGGTAGCTTCGACACGCACCGGAAAGCGCGGGATCGGAGAGCGGGTAGCGTAATGGAAATGAGGATCGTATATCTCGTTCGACACGGGGAACTCACGGTTGATGAGCGTCACCGATTCCTCGGGCAAATGGACGTACCCTTGAGCCCAAAGGGGAAAGAGCAGGCGCGTGAGCTGCGCGAATGCTCACAGTTGGGCTCAGTCACTCGGATCTACTGCAGTGATCTCTCACGCTGTCGTGAGACCGCCGAAATTATTTCGCAACGTCGCGGAATATCACTTACTGCCTGCAGCGGTCTGCGTGAAATTTCTGTGGGACTGTGGGAGGGCAGCACGATAAAAGACATTGAAACTCGCTATCCCAAAGAGTTCAACGCCCGCGGGGAGGATCTTGAGCATTACCGTCCTCCCTATGGCGAGAGCTTTGCCGATTGCCGTATCCGCGTGTTAGCCGCACTCCAGCAAATTCTAGACTCGTCGAGCAGCGACATTTTGATTGTCGGACATGCGGGAGTGAATCGGCTAATTCTCTGTGAAGGACTCGGAATTCCGATCGCAAACATCTTCAAGATCGGCCAGGAATACGGCTGCCTGAATATCCTGGAGTATGGAACGCTCGGATGTCGCGTGAAATTACTGAACTTTGTGCCGCATCGGGCGGCTCTTGACAAGGTTCAGGTCGGCACGGAAGTGGAAGCAGTTGCGACCTTTTGAATTCGTTTCATTCATGGGCAGAAAGGTAGGTCGTTATGCGTAGCGTTTATCTCGACAACAATGCGACAACGCGCATCCTGCCCGAAGTGCTTGAGGCGATGAAGCCGTACTTCGAGGAGAGGTTTGGGAACGCATCATCTATTTACAGCCGTGGCCGGGAAGCTCATGCCGCGCTGAAGAAAGCGCGCCAGTCGGTTGCAAAACTGCTCGGCTGCGAAAGTACTGAGATCGTATTTACAAGCGGCGGCACTGAGGGAGACAATCTCGCCATCCTGGGAATGATGTCTCCCGGGAACCGCATCATTGCTTCTGCCATCGAACACAGCGCGGTACTCAATTGCTGCTCGTATCTGGAGAAACTGGGTTGTGAGGTTACCTATCTCCCGGTGAATCGTGATGGCCACATCGATCCTGATGACGTACGCAAAGCTCTTCGTACCAAAGCTAAATTGATCTCGGTCATGCTGGCGAACAACGAGACGGGTGTGCTGCAACCGGTCGAGGAAGTCGGCAAACTGGCGGCTGAGGCTGGCGTGTGCTTCCACGTGGATGCTGTGCAGGCGGCCGGCAAAGTGCCAATTGATGTTAGGCGGATTGGCTGCGATCTGCTCACCATCTCCGGCCACAAGATGCACGCGCAACAAGGTACTGGCGCTTTGTTTATAAAACGCGGAACGATTCTTAAACCGCTGTTTCATGGTGGACACCAGGAGCGTGGGCTACGCCCCGGCACGGAGAATCTTCCCGGCATCGTTGGATTCGGACGTGCCTGTGAACTGGCCCTTTCCGGTCTCGCGGATGGCTCGATGGAGCGGATTGGTACATGGCGCGACCGGTTCGAAGCCGGCTTATTGAAAGAGATTGATGCGATAGGCATCAATGGCACCGACGCACCTCGAGTCCCAAATACCTCGAACATCTACTTCGACTATATCGGTGGAGAAGCGCTGGTCATTGCGCTGGATGAGAAAGGTGTGGCGGTTTCTGCCGGTGCAGCATGTTCTGCCGGCGCACGCGAACCATCCCACGTCATGCTGGCGATGGGCCTTGGTCCGGAGCGTGCCAGAGCCAGTCTGCGTTTCAGTTTCGGCAAGCAGAATTCAGCAGAAGACGTGGATTACGTGCTTGAGGTCTTACCCGATTCCGTGCAACGGTTGCGGAATACTTCTCCGCTCTACAAACGATCCGAGTCAAAAGACGTATTGTTGAACCACAGATGAGGTTTTGCCATGGCTATCTACGATGAAATTGCACGTTTGCAACGCGAAGGGCACGCCTGTGCTCTAGCCACGATCATAAATGTACGCGGATCGATCCCTTCGGTCGCCGCCGCGAAGATGCTGGTGCGCGATGACGGCACAATCCTTGGGACGATTGGAGGCGGTTGTGTTGAAGCTGAAGTCTGGCAGGCGGCAAAAGAGGTGATGAAGGAAGAGAAGCCGAGAACCCTCACCTTCAACCTGGATCAGACTCCAGATAAGGATACTGGCCTGGTCTGTGGCGGAACCCTTCAGATTTTTGTCGAGCCGATTCTGCCATCGCCCGTGCTTTATATCTTTGGCGCGGGCCATATAGGTCTTAACGTATACAGAATTGCTCGTGCGGCGGGCTTCGAGGTTGTGGTGGTCGACGATCGTGACACCTATGCCAATCGCGACCGTTTCCCGGAAGCGCGAGATATCTACGCTGACGAGATGGATCGGGTGATGAAACAACTGACACCCCAGCAATCCTCGTTCATTGTGATCGTGACGCGAGGGCACCGCCATGATATGCGCGTGCTCGGCTGGGCGGTGAACACAGCGGCGCATTATGTCGGCATGATCGGTTCGAAGCGCAAAGTGCTGACCGTTTGCCGGGAACTCGAAAAACAAGGTCTTCCCACCGAAAAGCTTAAGCGCGCCCATGCCCCGATCGGAATCGACATCGGTGCGACCATGCCAGAAGAGATCGCCGTTTCCATCGTGGCCGAGTTGATTGCCGACCGGCGCCGCAGCCAAGCCGCTCTACCCCACTTGCGATGCGTGGAGGAATTGATCCGCGAAGAAGAAGCTGCAACGGTATAGTCACCGCCGGATCTGTTCTTTGGATGGCAACGAGCCAGAATCTGCGGAGGGTTTCATGAAGCTGAGTGCGCGAAATGTCTTTCCAGGAACCGTGACGAAAGTGAAGAAAGGCGCCGTGAATTCGGAAGTATAACTTAGCACGAAAGGCGGCGACCGGATCGTCGCCATCTAACGAGAGCACCCAGACTCTGGGATTGAAGCAAGGCGATCACGCTTGCGCGGCCATCAAGGCATCAAGTGTGATCTTGGGCGTCGAGTAACATGATGCAGCCTGGCAAGGATTTCAATAAACACAGCTTTTTGCGCCAGCCCGGCATCGCTGAGTGCAGAACCAATGGTATTTCGGCCACACCCTCACGATGTGAATGATCGCGATATCGACACTTTGGAGCTACAAAGCCGCCATCCAAAGCTAAGTTGCAGTTACTCTCCCAGTTTTTCCGTTTTCTTCCTCAGGGACTATTGATGGTTCATCGTTACAACTACAAGCGTGAGCTTTCAGTTGTAAGCCAACATCGCGAAGAGCTGTTGTGTTGCCACTGATCGCGCTGGCTCCGGCGAAGCAACTTGCGAGTGTATCGGCAGCCTAAATAAGGATCACCTCTGTCGACAATCAGAATGGAAATCGGATCGACAGGATACCGTTGTGATTCGTGGTGTGAAAGTGCGTTGTCGCGATCTGGTATCCGCCTCCGATTGTTAAGCCAAGTCTTTTCCACAAGTGCAATCGCCCTATCACCAAACCGAGCGTAGCAAAGTTCTGCTTTTTGCCATCATTCTCTCCATCCTGAAAAAATGTCGAGTTCATCTCCACTTCGGGCCAAAACTTGCGAAAAAGGCGGTACTGAAACGTGTTGTTCCAAGCGTATGTGCGTCCGACTAAATTGGTATCGGCAACTGGAAGTCCGACGCCAAATGTGCCCTGAGCGCTGAAGAGACCGAACCCCTTTCCGTAGGCTATCGTTGGCGTGATGATTGCATGCAGTGAACCGTTTGTATAAGAACCCGTGGGTATACTCCAACCCAAGAAGGCCGTCAGAATGTAGCTGCCGTGTTGCTCGTTTGCTGACAGAAGCCGATATTTGACTAGGAACGCCACATCGCCAAATCCGTCGTGGACGGCGGGAGTATTGTGGGCGAGGTAGGGAGGCAGGTTGAAAATGACCTCGACCTTCTCAAACGGGATCAACTCCAAGCCCTTGCCACCGTCATAATTGTCGGTTGTCACTCCCTTTGCGTTCACTTGCCAACGTTGGTCGTAGCGGGGCCCTTCCTGGAGACGGGGCGTGGTAGTTGCCAAAGGGTTAGCCCAATGTGGTTGTTCCGCTTGCGTTTGTCCACTCGGTGGAACCAATCGGCGAAATATCCATCCTGCGCGGAAGCCGGTGATGAAAGCGTAAGGCCCACGATTGTGATACTCAGACACAAGTTGCGCATCAGAGTGACCTGTCCCGTGCTTTCGTACAGGTTAGGATACGACCAACTCCGTTGTGAGCGGCCCCCTTTTTTCGTTTCAAGTTTAGGACGAGTTTTCGAGCCTGTTAGATCGCCATTCAGAGCGATCTGACAGGCGAACTCCCTCGGCATACGTTCTCTCAGAGATCGGTGGGGCGACTCTCATTGCATTCACGTCTCCAAGATTCGATGACACTGCTTGGCTTCGTCTATCCGAGAAGTACTGCCGTCGTTGGCTTCCGTTCAAGGGCAGGAATGGCGAGCAGCAGCCGGAAACAAGGATAGCCCAGCAGCCGGGATCTAGCCCCACGTGATTCCTATCACAGACTCTAGTTGACCTCCTGTGCTAGGTCTGCCTTTGGAGGTGACTCGTGGGCGCTGATCAGTCTGCCGAAACCCTCCGAGGCTGGCACGGATTGTACGAAGCTGCCCTATTCGAGACCGACGCAAGCAAGCTACCATCGCGCATCGAAGAAGCCCGTAGCGCACTTGTGTTTCGATCCCGAGAGCTCTTTCCAGCTTCTCCCAATTTTCAAGATGAAATCGAGGCTATCGAGAATGCCCACTATGCTCTCCAAGCATTGGAGACTTGTTTGCGATTGAACACAAAGGATCGTAGGCATGCTCCCCGAGCCTCTTAGAGACGTGCCCACATGTGTCTGACGGAGAGGTACTAGCATGAAAGCCAAGTCGAAACCTAGGCACCCTCGCTCAATCAAAACCGCCCAATCAAGCGCCATTGAGAATCGCATCCGCTGCGCGCCTATCAGTTGTATGAGCAACGCGGCAGCGTTGATGGCTTCGCCCTGGATGACTGGCTTCAAGCGGAAGCCGAGGTATTGAAAGCGCCGAAGCAACCGAAGGCGAAATCAGCCAAGGCTGCAGAGTAGCAAATCGCGAGTCGCTGAACGGCATGAATAACAGTTCGAGCAGGCCAAGTGAACGCGTCGGTGAATCGAATGAGTCCGTGGCCGAGCGGAGTCGCTATGCCCCGTCCACCTCCGGCGTACGGGATCCTCGCTCTTTACGTCATGTTTGGTCAGCACGAGTCGCAACCGGACGCCAGCCATCTCGGCAGTGCCCAAAGCGTGGGCCACCGCGGAGACAGGAACTGGGGAGGGATTCGCGCAATCCTCGGTTTACACGTGGGCCGAGACTGAGAGTGGCTTCGGCCCCACCGCCGGGTAAGGATTCTGACTATGACAACCCGAATAATGTCCCATTCCAGAGTTTCAAGCTTAAGTCCCGGCCGAATTGCACTGGGCTACGCTGTTATCGCGATCCTATGGATCGCGTTCAGCGACGCGGTCGTAACTTATTTCAAGCTGTACCCGGCGGTGATGACCATCAAGGGGACAGTCTTTGTGCTCGTTACCGCCTCGCTGCTGTATTTCACTATCAGGCGACTGGTTCAGGCCGTCCAGCTAACCTCTCGAGAGCGTGATGAAACCGCGGAATTGTACAGGACAGTGGTGGAGGCCAGTAATGAAGGTGTTTGCCTCCTGGATGAGTCTGGACGGATTTCTTTTCTGAATGGGCGCCTGGCCGCCATGCTTGGTCACCCTGCAGAAGAGCTTCAAGGCAAGTGCCTCCAGAATTTTATCGAGGAACCCAACGTACTTGCTCAACCAGGCGCGCAGCATTCAGAGACGCGCGAGTGCCGGCTACGAATGGACTCAGACCCCAAGCCTTGGGTACTGATCTCGCGCCGCCCTATGCTGAATGATGCGGGAGACACTGTTGGGCTGGTGGTCACCGTGATCGACATCAGCGAACGTAAACGATCGGAGAAGGCTCTGCGCCGGAGCGAAGCTTACCTGGCAGATGTTCCAGGAGCCCAGGAAAGTCTGAAAACGAGCCAATCGGCTAGCCCGGCACGGTACGGGCTTGCGATTCTTTCGTTCGGTGTTGCCTTAGCGGCGGCGCTATTCCTCCAGTACCTTCATTTTCGAGATGTTGCGATTCCCCTGCTGTTGCTTGCGGTCGCGATTAGTTCCTGGTCCGGAGGAATAGGCCCGGCGGTATTGGCGACGATCTTGTCCACAATCAGCTTCTACTGGTACTTCATCGAGCCAGTCCGGACCATCTACATCTACTGGTCCAATATCCCGTATTTCATAATTTTTGTAGCTTTCGCCGCGCTCATAACGTGGTTCGGCACGGTTCGGCGCCGCGTCGAGGCAGGTCTGCGCGAGCAGGCAGCCCTCCTCAATCTGACGCACGACACTGTTTTCATGATGGATATGGAGGGGGTAATCAAGTACTGGAATCGTGGCGCCGAGGAGCGATACGGGTGGACCGCGGAGCAGGTGGTGGGCAAAGTCGCTTACGAACTGCTGAAGACAGTCCTCCCGGCGCCTTTCGAGGAAATAAAAGCAGAGATGACGAGGACAGGTCGTTGGGAAGGCGAGCTTCTGCACACCAACAAGCATGGAACCCAGCTCGTGGTGGCGAGCCGCTGGGCTTTGCAACGAGACAGGCGCGGCGCGCCGTTCGCAATTATGGAGACCAACAACGACATCAGCGAACGTAAGCGGGCCGAAGATGCGTTGTCTCGTCTAAATCGCGAGCTGCGAGCCATCAGCGACTGCAATCAGGTCCTGTTGCGCGCCACCGAGGAGCAGAGTTTGCTCGACAAAATCTGCCGCATCGTCTGCGAGCAGGCCGGCTACCGCATGGCGTGGGTGGCTTATGCCGAACACAACGAGGCTAAAAGCGTACGCCCGGTCGCGTGGAGTGGGACGGATGCGGGATATCTGGCAAGCGCCGCCGTTACTTGGGCTGACACGGAACGCGGACGCGGCCACACCGGAACGGCCATTCGCAGCGGAAAAACCTGCTGCATTCAGGATTTCGTAACGGATCCTCGGGTCGCCCCTTGGCGGGAGGGCCTATTGCAGCGCGGTTTTCGCTCCGGCATTGCCTTGCCCCTCAAGGACGAAGACGGCAATGCGTTTGGCAGTCTCACCATTCATTCGGCCCAGGCCGACGCTCTTGGGTCGGAAGAGGTTCGGCTCCTTGAGGAGTTGGCTGGCGACATGGCGTTTGGCATCGTCACCCTGCGTTCTCGGGCCGCACGCAAACAGGCAGAGCAGGAAGTCTCCCTCCTCAGTTTCGCCTTGAACAACATACGCGAAGCCGCCCTCCTGATAGACGAAAGAGCGTGTTTTCAGTACGTCAACGACGAGGCTTGCCGGGTTCTGGGTTACACCCGTGCTGAACTGCTCGGCACGAGTGTATCGGATATCGACCCTGAGTTCCCGGCCGGGCGCTGGTCGGACCATTGGCGCGACCTTAAAGCGCAGAGGTCGTTGAATTTCGAAAGTCGCCACCGAACCCGAGATGGGCGCATCTTCCCGGTCGAGATCAGCGCGAACTATTTCGAATATCGAGACCGGGCTTACAACTTAGCCCTGGTGCGGGATATCAGCGAACGCAAACAAGCCGAAGAGGCGCTGCGTCAGAGCGAGGCCAATCTCAATCGGGCGCAGGAGATCGCGCACGTCGGGAGCTGGCATCTCGATATCACTCACAATCGGCTCGACTGGTCGGATGAGGTGTTTCGCATCTTTGGGGTGCCATTGGGAGCACAACTTACCTATGAAGCTTTCCTTAGTATGGTTCACCCCGCGGACCGAAAATCTGTCGATAAGGCGTGGTCTGCCGCGTTGCATGGAGCCCCTTATGACATCGAACACCGCATAATCGTTGGCGGTGACGTGAAGTGGGTTCGAGAGCAGGCACAGCTGGAGTTCAGCAAAGAAGGCAACGCGACCGGCGGAATCGGCACCGTACAGGACATCAGTGAGCGCAAGCTGGCTGAAGAATCGTTGCGCCGCAGCGAAACTTATCTGGCGGAGTCGGAGAGGATAAATCACACGGGGAGTTGGGCCTGGAATCCCGCTAGCACGATCCAATACTGGTCCCAGGAATGCTACCGAATTATGGGTTTCGATCCAGCCAAAGGTGTACCGCGCCTGGAACAATTTCTGCAGGCGGTCCATCCAGAGGACCTGCCGGCAGTCCGGGAGCGGCTGCGGAGAGTAACTGCCGAGAAGACCGATTACGAAGTGGAATACCGGATCATACGTCCCAACGGCGAGGTTCGGGATCTCCGAGTAATTGGCCGCCCTGTGTTCGATAGCGCCGGCAATCTTGTTGAATACGTCGGCACGACCGGAGATGTGACGGAGCGGAAGCAGGCCGAGGAAACGGTTCGCCGCACGGCGGCTTATCTGGCGGAAACGCAAAGGCTGACCCGAACGGGCACTTATGTGACCGACCACACGACCAAGCCCGTGTACTGGTCAGAAGAACTGTTTCGGATTTTTGGATTTGATCCGCAACGTGGACTGCCGACGGGGGAGCAAGTGCTCGAGCGCCTACATCCGGAAGACCGTGACAACTTCATTCGCGCCTTCCGCAGGGCGGTCGATGAGAAAGTAAATGCCGAGGTCGAATATAGGATCATCTTGCCCGACGGAAGGCTCAAAAATATATACGGCATAGGTCATCCGGTTTTGAATGCCAATGGCGAAGTTGTCGAAGTGGTGGGCACGACCGTCGACATCACCGAGCGCAAGCGGGCCGACGAAGCGCTCCGCGAGAGCGAGACACGTTTTCGCACGTTTGTGGACCACGCGGGGGATGCCCTATTCATCTGTGATCTGGAGCGAGGGTCCATCGTCGACGTGAACCGGTCGGCCTGTGAGGAGCTCGGGTACACTCGGGAGGAGCTAATCGGGAAGACGCCCGGCGCGTTCCACCTGGATTCCTATGAGACAGAGATGGAATCCACCCCCGACCGCGCAGCGGCAGGTGACACCCGATTCGACACCCACCTGCATCGGCGAAAGGATGGGTCAACGTTTCCCGTCGAAGTACACGCGAACCCGGTCTCGTACGGTGGTCGGCGCTATCTGCTGATGGTAGCGCGGGACGTCAGTGACCGCGTGCGAGCGGAAGAACAGCGCGAGAGACTGCGCCAACTGGAGGCGGAACTCGCCCACCTCGACCGCTTGACCGTGCTGGGTGAGTTGACGGCCTCCATTGCGCATGAGGTCAATCAGCCGCTGTCGGGGATCGTCAGTAACGCCAGCGCTTGCCTTCGTTTCTTGGCCGGGGATTCGCCTGATTTGGAAGAGGTCCGCGAAGCCACCCGCGACATCGTCCGCGATGGGAAGCGGGCTGGAGAAGTGATCGCCCGGATTCGGGCCCTGACAAGAAAAGCTTCGACACCTAGAGAAAAGCTGGATCTGAACGAAACACTTCGGCAAGTCCTGGCTCTGGTCAGGGACGAAGCGCAAAGAAAAGGCGTGAACATCCGAGCCGAGTTTGCCGATGACCTTCCTCCTGTCTTAGGCGATCAAGTTCAGTTGCAGCAGGTGGTGTTGAACCTGGCTATGAATGCGATCGAAGCGATGAGCAGTGTAGCGGGACGTCCGCGACAACTGATCATCAGCACCGAGAACATTGACGCGAAACAAGTGCAGGTGAAGGTTGAAGACTCAGGCATGGGCCTCGACCTGAACACCATGCAGAAGATCTTTGAGCCGTTCTATACGACGAAGCCCACTGGCATGGGCTTGGGGCTTTCCATCAGTCGTTCCATTGTTCAGTCCCACGGAGGGCGGCTCTGGGCTACAGCCAAGGAAGGCTCAGGCACAATCTTCTACTTTACTCTTCTGACGTACCACGAAGAAGAATCACATGCGAGAGTCCCGGCAAACTGACGCAATTATCGCGATTGTTGACGACGACCTCTCGGTGCGGCGAAGTCTGCAGCGGCTGATCCGGTCTGCCGGTTGGAATGCCGAGTCCTTTGCTTCCGCCCAGGAATTCCTTGCACGGGCTGGCACCGAAGCGCCGAGCTGTCTGGTGTTGGACTTGCAACTGCCGGGTCTAAGCGGGCTCGACCTGCAGAAGCGCGTGGCCGAGATCGGACTGGAGATTCCGATCATTTTTCTTACAGGCCACGGCAATATCCCAGCTTCCGTACAGGCCATGAAAGCGGGAGCGGTGGAGTTCCTGACTAAGCCGTTCGATGAACGGGATCTCTTACAGGCAATTCAAGAGGCCATCGAACGCGACCGGCGAACCCGCCAGCAACACGCCGAGATGCGCGAGTTGCAGAATCGGTATGCTTCACTGACCGCACGCGAGCAGGAAATCATGCAGCAGGTAATTTCCGGCATGCTGAATAAGCAAATCGCAGCCGAATTGAGAATTACTGAATTCACGGTCAAGTTTCATCGCGGGCACATCATGCGCAAAATGCGCGCCGATTCCTTGGCCCATCTGGTGAGGATGGCCGAGAACCTAGGGATCCGCTCGTATAAAGGGTCCACCCAAAACTAGTATCAAAAACCCCATGAACGTCCACCACTACCAAGGTGTAGTGGTTTTGTTTTTCCCACCGTGCTATTTAACGAGTAGGCCTCAATGGTACCCCTGATTTCAGTAGTCGACGACGATGTTTCGGTCCGCAAATCACTGGACAGGCTGATCAGGTCGGTCGGGCTGGAGGCAAGAGTATATGCCTCAGCGGAAGAATTCCTGGACAAAGCTCATCCTCGCGAGCCGGACTGTCTCATTTTAGACGTGCGTTTACCGGGGATGACTGGTATCGAATTGCTTCATCACCTTGGGGCCCGCAAGTGTGATGTGCCGGTGATCTTCATTACGGCACATGGATCCGACGAGGTGGCAAGGTCAGAAGCTGCCTCGGATCGGACGGTTGCATATCTGATTAAACCGTTCAACGCGGATGAGTTGCTCGATGCCGTAAACATGGCTTTGAAATGGAACCCGAACGGCTAAACCAACGTGGTCGAAACACAGGATAGCCTATGAGCCACCCAGGAGCTGTGGTTTATGTGGTGGATGACGATCCGTCAGCCCGCGAAGGAGTGGCGCGTCTGATCCGCTCCGCCGGACTGACTGCAAAGACGTTTGCATCCGGGGAAGACTTCCTGGCCGCACCACGACCCGAGGTACCAAGCTGTCTGGTGCTGGATGTGAATCTTCCCGGAGCAAGCGGACTGGACCTGCAACAGGAGCTTGCCAAATCGGATGTTCAGATCCCCATCATATTCCTTACCGGCCACGGCGATATCCCCATGACCGTGCGCGCCCTCAAAGCTGGCGCAGCGAATTTCTTGACGAAGCCTTTCGACGACGAAGAACTGTTGAATGCAGTCCGGCAGTGTATTACATCCGATGAAGAAGAACGGCTTTACCTCAAATCGGAGATACGGTCCGAGCACAACTTCGGGGACATCATCGGTAACAGCGCCGCGCTGTATAAAGTCTTGGAGCAGATCGCCATTGTCGCGCCGACTGATTCGACCGCGCTTTTGCATGGCGAGACCGGAACGGGCAAGGAACTGGTCGCACGCGCTATTCATAATCTCAGTTCCAGGCGTGATCGCCCGTTTGTGCGGGTTAACTGCGCTGCGATTCCCTCGGGACTGCTTGAAAGTGAACTATTTGGGCACGAAAAAGGCGCTTTCACCGGAGCCCTGATGCAGAAGAAGGGCAGATTCGAACTCGCCGATCGCGGCTCGCTTTTTCTCGATGAGATCGGCGACATCAGCCTGGAATTACAGCCCAAATTGCTGCGAGCTGTTCAGGAGCAGGAGTTCGAGCGCTTGGGCAGTGCCAGAGTTATTCAAGTCGATGTGCGAATCATCGCTGCGACACACCGGGATCTATCCGAAATGATTCGCGACGGCAAGTTCCGCGAGGACCTCTTTTATCGATTGAACGTGTTTCCGATCGAAATCCCGCCGCTTCGCGATCGGCGAGGAGATATTCCCCTGCTTATTAGTCATTTTGTATCGAAGCTGTCACGACAAATGGGAAAGAAAATCAGTTCGATTCCCACGCAAGCAATGGAAGTCTTAGCGAACGCCTCGTGGCCCGGCAACGTGCGCGAGCTGCAAAACTTCATCGAGCGCGCCGTCATTCTCACGCAGGGGAGTGAGTTGAATGTCCCGATTGCAGAGCTGAAGGACGGGATACAAGCGCATCGCGGCAACTCCCTGCCCACATTTCATTCCGCGACTACTTTCCACGACGCCGAGCGGCAGGCCATCATTAACGCCCTGTACGCTGCTTCGGGCAGGATTGCCGGTGCGGGGGGCGCCGCAGAACGCCTAGGCCTGAAACGTACCACTCTGCAGAACAAAATACGGCGGCTCAATGTGTCGCCGACCGAGTGGTTACAGCGAGCAGATAAGATCACGCCGACCGCTTGAGGACAGTTTTGGGCTAAGAAGAAGGCGAGTACCCACGAACCGGTATCAGCGCCGTCGGATTGCAAAAGATATCGTAAACAACCCGATGCCCGTGACGGGTCACGGGCGCAATCTCTTCCCGCCCGAGCCACTGCGAATATCCCTGATTGCGAATCTTGAGCCAACGTCCCAATAAGACGAATAGGATTTGGAATCAATTCCTTATCCCGCTAAGCCTACAGGTTTTCTGGAACCCGGGCTGCCTTGCCTCAGAAAGAACTGGGTTCTCTCGTGAGATGCTTGCCCGGAATGGCGGGTTTATTGCCCCAAAGACGGGCTCGCGACAGGAACCGGGGTCGCTTTGTAGTAAAGATGTAGTAAGGTCAGAACCTATGGCTAGTGCACGAGAGCTGAAGTTCGCAAGAGCCGCATAGACTGCGGCGAAAAGAATGGTAGGCCCGAATGGACTCGAACCATCGACCTCTTCCGTGTCAAATCTCCGAACGGCATTAGAAGCGATGGGAAGGAGTGAGTTCAAGTTGCAGATAACAAGTGGACTTCGCTCAATTTCTGCAACCCTTTGTTGGATTGAGTTGCAGTGAGTTGTGACGCATTGGATGGAGTTGGATAAGGGGGTTACGTCACAAAGAACGTCACAAATTAAAAGATCGGGCACCTATCACCCGCGCCTTGCACCTTCATCGGATCAAGTGGTCCCACCAGCTTCCGCGTCGGGATTCCGTCCTCCCAATTTCCCCCAGCCAAAAAGGTTTTGGCTATGACCAAGGGGGGTGGGGGTTCTGGCGGAGATGGGACCCAGCCGTCTGACGGAGTTGGAAAATTTGGAAAATTTGAGCTGGAGGGATTTTAGCTTCTACCCC
>Ga0335071_10001020_pt1 | contig 30265 bp, 18 predicted proteins | sample Lox_Sample_15_FD_206724 | JGI IMG/M metagenome (GOLD analysis project Ga0335071, IMG submission 206724) | Soil microbial communities from Loxahatchee National Wildlife Refuge, Florida, United States - Lox_Sample_1.5 | ecosystem: Environmental > Terrestrial > Soil > Wetlands | place: USA...
CCGGCCGGACGGGTGATGGAAGTGCTCAGCGAGCACCAGTGCCAGGGATGGCTCGAAGGCTACCTGCTCACTGGCCGCCATGGTCTTTTCAACTGCTACGAGGCTTTCATTCACATCGTTGACTCCGTGTTCAACCAGCACGCCAAATGGCTCAAAGTTACGGCGAGCCTTCCCTGGCGGCAAAAGCTGTCGTCACTGAACTATCTGCTGTCCTCCCACGTCTGGCGCCAGGATCACAACGGTTTCACGCACCAGGACCCTGGTTTCATCGACCAGGTTGTCAACAAGAAGGCTGAGATCGTGCGAGTTTACCTTCCGCCGGACGCCAACTGCCTGCTATCCGTGATGGACCATTGTTTGCGCAGCCGGCACTACGTCAATGTGGTGGTGGCGGGCAAACATCCGGCACCGCAATGGCTCTCCATGGAGGACGCCATCAAGCATTGCACGGAAGGCATCGGCATCTGGACATGGGCCAGCACGGATCAGGGCAGTTCCCCCGACGTGGTGATGGCGTGCTGCGGCGATGTCCCCACGCTCGAAACCTTGGCCGCTGTCACCATTCTGCGTGAGCACTTCCCGGATTTGAAAATCCGCGTGGTCAATGTGGTTGACCTCATGAAGCTACAGCCGCAAACGGAGCATCCCCATGGGCTTAGCGACCTCGACTTCGATGAGATCTTCACCCGCGATAAGCCGGTGATATTTGCCTTTCACGCTTATCCGTGGCTGATCCATCGTCTGACATACCGGCGGATAAATCATCACAACATTCATGTCCGCGGTTACAAGGAAGAGGGTACCATCACTACGCCGTTTGATATGACCGTGCTGAACGACCTCGACCGTTTCCACCTGGTCATGGATACAATCGACCGTGTGCCGCAAATCGGAGGACGAGGCATCTACCTGAAACAGCAGCTCAAAGACAAACTCGTCGAGCACAAACAGTACATCACGAGAAACGGCGAGGATCTGCCCGAAGTACGGAACTGGAAGTGGGCCAATCGGCCGTAACCGCCGGAAGCAACTCCCGGTGAATCGAGATTTCTCCCATCGATCTCGGTCGCTTCTCTTTAACCCTGAAGAGCCATACCAGTACCCCGATTTGGGTCTAGTCCGACCACTATTTCTACCTATGTAACCTTCGTACATTGCAGAAAAACGGACTGTTATGTGTAGATGTCACGTAACGGTTTGGTAACGGGCGGTAACTACACAGATTCTATTATGCCCCCTATACTCAATCGAGTTTTCACATTTGCTTTAGTTTGGGGGGGAGTCTATGGTCCAAGTGCGACGCACCTTTTGTACGGCTTCGCTGCCGCTTCTGCTGGTTGCTTCCTACCTGTTTTGCTTATCAGGAATTTCCCTGAAAGCACAGAACGCTAACGGCACGCTAACCGGGACGGTGGCCGATCCGAGCGGCGCTGTGATACCGGGCGCAACAGTAGTTATGAAAAGCGAGTTGAACGGCACGGAGCGTCGGACAGTCTCGAACAACGACGGGTTTTTCTCGATCAACGCCGTATTGCCGGGTGACTATACGGTGACGATCAAGGCCCAGGGATTTGAGGCCTGGGAACAGAAAAATGTGCACTTCGACCTTGGTGACAAGCGCAATCTCTCGAACATAGCGCTAAAGGTAGGCGCCTCGACGGACACGGTTACCGTCACGGCGGCGACCGAGCAGTTGACGCCGGTCGATTCGGGTGAGAAGTCCACTGTCATCGGGCAGAAGCAATTGCAAGACATCGCTATGGTCGGCCAGAACGCGGCGGAATTCATCAAGATTCTGCCCGGTTTTGCCATGACCGGCGGCAATGTCAACGCGACCAGTTTTGATGGTCAAGTGCAGAACACCGGCAATGGTCCGGTTGGAAGCTTTTCCCCAAACGGGCTACGCACGGCTGCCTTGGACATTACGTCGGACGGCGCGCATACAATCGATCCGGGTTGCAACTGCGGTCAAGCGGTTAATAACGTCGTCGATATGACGTCTGAAATGAAGGTATTGACCTCCAACTTCGGCGCAGACAATGCGAAGGGGCCGGTGGTCATCTCTGCCGTCGGCAAGTCGGGCGGCAATCAGTTCCACGGCGAAGCATATATCTATGCGCGTAACGGGGTTATGGATGCGACCAACGCTTTCAATAACAGCGAGGGAACCAACCCGTTGACGGGGCTGAAAGTGGCGCCCAAGCCGGACACCAGCTTTTACTATCCCGGTGCCAACTTCGGCGGTCCCGTGATCTTGCCGCATACGAATTTCAACAGGAACCACGACAAGTTGTTCTTCTTCGTGGCCTACGAGTACTACAAGCAGCAGGTACAGGATCTGTCGCATGATGTGTTCAATTCGGTGGTGCCAACGCCAGCCGAGCGAAACGGCGATTTCAGCGCGGCGAGCCTCAACAGCTACTTCGGCAGCACTTTAGGCGCCCAGGGATACGCGCTGGGAGCGGCGACTGCGAACAAAAGCATCGGCGTGAACGGGATCATCCCTCAATCCCAGTGGAATTCGGTCGGGGCGGCCATGTTCGCCAAGTTGATGCCGCAGGCGAACGTGAATCCGATTCAAAACAACGGTTACAACTATATCTCCTCAACGACGCACTCCGACAATATGTGGCAATTCCGGCCACGCGTGGACTGGAGCATCAATGACAACACAAAGCTCTTCGTCAGCTACAACACGCAGCGGGATTTGAACCATGACAACAGCACTGCATGGTGGGGAACTAATCCGGCAGTCCCCTATCCGACTCCGCTGGCACAGGGGAATCACTCCGATTCCATCACGGTGAACCTGACGAAGGTTTTCAATCCGACGCTGACCAACGAAGCAATTTTCGCTTATACCAACCTATACGTTCCATTCACAATTCCGAACCTGAAGAACTATACGACCGATGCGCTGGGAATCAGCTTCAAGCACATTTTCAACCAGACCGTAAATAATCAGATTCCAGCCATTACGGGGTGGAGCGACGGCATGGCGAACCTGATTCAACCGAGCGGCTTCGAGACCGGCTCCCTTTATGCTAACAAGTGGCTGCCAAGCTTTTCCGACAACCTCTCAAAGGTCTGGGGTACACATACGGCCAAGTTCGGTTTCTACTACGAGTGGACGAAGAACCAACAGCCAAGCAGCAACTACGTCAACGGCGAGTTACAGTACGCCAACTGGGGCCAAGGTTCGACTGGCAACGTTTATGCCGACATGCTGACCGGGATCATTTCCGGCGGCTATGCGGAAACGAACATTGATCCGATCGTCCGGATGCACTTCAACACAGCGTCGTTTTACGCCATGGACTCCTGGAAGATCAGCCGGCGGCTCACGTTGGACTACGGTATGCGCTTCGATCACCTCGGGCCATGGGTGGATGAGAGCGGCAAGGGAGCGGCGGTATTTGTTCCGGGCGATTATCAGCCCAACGCGCTTGGCACCGCCCTTACCGGTTTTGAATGGCATGCCAAGGATGCCTCGATTCCATTGAGTGGTGCGCTTGGCCGGAGCTTTTTCTACAACCCGCGTTTCGGAGTAGCGTGGGATGTTTTCGGCAGCGGCAGAACCGTGTTGCGTGGCGGCTTTGGAGTGTACCGCTACCATGATGAGCAGAACGTTCAGGCCGGGGCGATGAGCCTTTCCGGCGGCGCATACACTTTTAGCGTTCCAAACCCTGCAGGAGGTGCTCCCCAGACCTTCAATTACATTGCCAACATATCCCCAACTGCTGTGCTTCCGGGAAGTATTGTCACCCTGAATCCTAACGACAGCCAGCAGCCAATGACGGAAAGCTACAGCTTCACGATTTCTGAGCGGATGCCCTGGTCGTCCACCGCCGAAGTAGCTTACGTCGGCAACCGGGCGCGAGACCTCAGTAACTACAACTCCGACACAGGATACCTGAATGTGCTCCAGTCGGGGACCTTGTTCCAGTCGCAGAATATCGGCCTTTTCGGTACGACGGGGCATGTGCAGAACTCTCCGAATGATCAGGCACTACTCCCCTATCCGCTTTACGGCACCATCAATCAGATCGGGCACTTTGAGTATTCCAACTACAATTCAATACAATCGAGCTGGAATAAACAAAGCGGCCACGCCAACTGGCTGATGAACTACACATTCAGCAAGTCGCTCGGAATCCGCGGTGAGAACGGCACCAACGGAGTTGGTGACCCAACTAACATCAAGAACGACTATGGCGTGCTGCCAAATGACCGCACCCATATTTTCAACGCTGCTTATGTCTATCAGGAAGGGAGCCTCTACAAGGGGAACAGACTTCTGGCTGGAGCCGTGAATGGGTGGCAACTTTCCGGGATTACGCAAATCCAGAGCGGCAGCCCGCTGCAAGCCGTGAACAGCAGTAACTTCGGCATGGGCGGCACCTTCCTCCCCGGCGCTACGTTGCCGAATGGAGTGAGCGTGGCCGGAGTCGGTTTGTCCGATGGGCTGGTTACGGGGAGCGAGAACATCAATTTCCAGCCGGTGCTGACCTGTGATCCTCGCGATGGGCTTGCCAAGAACCAATTCATCAACGGCAATTGCTTCGGTGTCCCAAGCCCGGGGCATAACGGCGCATTCATCTTCCCCTACATTAAGGGGCCGATGTTCTTCAATAGCGATCTGTCGCTGTTCAAGAACTTCCAGCTCTCGGAGGCGCGGAAGATACAGTTCCGGGCTTCGTTCTACAACTTCTTGAACCATCCGCTAACGAGCTTTAACCCGGCGGGTGGCGACGGAAACCTGATTCTGGGCTTCAATGCGCAAGGGAAGCTGACGAACCCCAATTTTGGGTACGCGAACTTCCTGAACGGCAACCGCAGCATTCAATTGATGGTGAGGTTCTTCTTCTAGGGCCAAGGGAAGAAGTCCGGAGGTAGAACTGGGGGTGGCGCCAGCCACCCCCTTCTGACAGAACCAGGCGGTCTGGTATTGATTAAGGGTCTCGCAGGAATCCTCGTTTTTGCAGTTTCCGTATTTGCCCAGACTCTTCCTTCATCTGCCGATGCCACATCGCTATTCAGCAAAGGCAACCAGCTCATGCAGCAGCAATCGTACGACGACGCGGTCACGGAATTTGAGCGGGCTCTGCGGGTTGCTCCGGATTTCGCCGTCGCGCGCTACCAACTGGCGGTATGTCTTTTTGCGTTGGGGCGAAACGATGAATCGCGGCGAGAATTCGAACAACTGCAAAAGCAGACCGGGGCTTCGCACGAAATCAGCTACTACCTGGGACGGCTGATGCTGCTCGGAGGCGACGCGAGTGGAGCGATTCGGGAACTGACTCCGCTAACGGGAGACACGAAAATCCGCGATGCTGACTATTACCTCGGATTGGCATATGTCTCGGCAGGTGACGCTTCGAATGGGGCCAAGTGGCTGGAGCACGCGGCGCAGACAGGACCGCGCGATTATCACGTCCACTACCGGCTGGCGCGACTCTACGCAGCGGCGGGGCGCAAGGCGGATGCCGACCGGGAATATGCGTTATATAACCGGTACCGCGACGCGGAGCGTAGTACCGAGGAGCGGATGCGCGCGTGCAACGCGGCGCTGGACGGCGGGGTGGACACGGCGGCTCGCCAATTGTGTGGACATTTGGCGGAGCAAAACGATCCGGAGAAGCTGGTGCTGCTGGGCCAATTGTATGGCGACCATGGTCAGTTTGCCGACGCCGTGAATCCGCTCGTGCGCGCAGTGCAATTGGATCCGGGCTCGTATGACGCGTGGCACAACCTGGGGCTGAGTTATTTCCGCTTACAGCGTTACAAGGAGGCCCGCGAGCCGCTCGAAAAAGCCGTGGCTCTGCGTCCGGACCTTTTCGATACGCTGAACCTGTTGGGGGCTACGCTGTATGTACTGGGTGACGACCGGGCTGCGCTGCCAGTGCTGGAGCGCGCGCACCGGCTTCGCCCGGACGATGCTCAGTTGAAGGCGGCGCTGGACGAGGTGCGCAAGGCGCACTGAGTGAATCCGCATGCGACTGAGAAGCGATCATCCGCGGCAGAAACGCACGAGTGCCGGAGTCATTGGCTGGGGCTTTCGGAGGCCTTCAAAGAAAGGGTCTGGCGCACATAAACGTGATAAAATCGTTGCAATTCGGGTGATGTATCGCTTCGGTTGGGCAATGTTCGCCGCAGGCATCCTGTTGGGGCAAAGTGAGCCCCGCACGCAAGCCAGTCAGTCCCCACAAGAGCTATTAAAAGAAGCAGTGACGTTCCACCAGCAGGGAAAGCTGGAGGAAGCGATTCGCGATTACGAGCTGTTCCTGGACGTGTATCCCGACGCTCCGGAAGTGCGCTCCAACCTGGGAGCCGCGCTGGCCGCGACGGGGAAATATGCGAGGGCGATCGAAGAGTACAAGCTCGCGCTGATGAAAAAGTCGGAGCCGAAACTGCACCTGAATCTCGCGCTGGCTTATTACAAGACAGACGATTTCGGGAACGCGATCGGGGAACTGGAGAAGGTGCGCGCGGCGGAACCGGATAACCGGCAGGTGCAGACACTGCTGGCGGATTCCTACGTACACACGGGCGAAAACAAAAAAGCCATCGATGTGCTTTGGCCAGTTTATGTTGGCAACTCGGGCGACCTTGCCATCGACTACGTTCTGGGCACGGCGCTAGCGAGAGACGGGCAGGCTGAACTGGCGCAGCGCGTGATCAATCCGCTGATGGCGGGGCCGGATTCGGCGGAGAAGCACATGCTGCTGGGCACGGCTAAGTTTGCGGCCCATGATTATCCCGGAGCTCTCGATGACTTTCACAAGGCAGTCGAGATGAAGCCGGACATGCCCGAAGTGAATTCCTATTACGGACAGGCGCTGTTTTCGAACGGCCACACGGAAGAGAGCAAAGAATATTTCGAGAAGGAACTGGCGCACAACCCGAACGATTTTCAATCGAATGTACATGTCGGATTGCTGCTGAAACAGGACCAAAAGTACGATGACGCGCTGAAATTTCTGAAGCGTGCGCTGGCGGGGCGGCCGGGCGACGTCGCCGTTCGCTATCAGATCGCGTTGGTGAAGATGGCGCAAGGGAAAGAGCAGGTGGCGCTCGACGAGATGGAGGAGATCGTCTCGGAGTCGCCCAAGTTTTTGGAGGCGCATGTATCGCTTTCGACCCTTTACTACCGCCTGAAGCGAAAAGAGGACGGGAACCGCGAGCGGCAGATTGTGGAGAAGCTGACGGCGGAACGGCAGGCCAAGGAGCCGGCGGCGCAGTTGGGCGCGAGCGAACCTGCGGGCGCGCCGCGGACAAATCCATGAGCACGCGCACGAAGCGATTGGCGGTGTGGTTGGCTTGCACGATGCTCGCGCGTGTGTACGCGACGGAGGCCAAGGCTCCGGCCGCGGCGGATCCGATCACGCGCATTCAGAAGCAGGCCGAGGCGGCGCGGAAAGACAACCACGTCGACGCGGCGATTGCGCTTTACAAAAAGGGAGTGGCGCTGAAGCCGTCCTGGGACGAAGGCTGGTGGGCGCTGGGAACGCTGGAGTATGGGCTCGACCAGTTCGTGGAAGCGCGCGATGCTTTCCGGCATCTCACTGCGATTCAGCCGGCCGCGGGTGCGCCGTGGGCCATGCTTGGCCTGGCGGAATTTGAAACGAAGCAATATGACCAGGCGCTATCCCATTTGCGCCACGCATCGGATTTGCATACCGGACAGGACCAGGGTATTGCGGACGAGGCGAACTATCATTTGGCGCTGTTGCTGACGCGGAACGAAGAATACGAAGGGGCCATGAAGGTACTCGCGTTATTTGCGCAGCGGAATTTGAACGACGCCAAGTTTGTGGAGGCGATGGGAATTGCCTCGTTGCGCAAGCCGTTACTGCCGACCGAGGTGGTGCCGACGGACCGCCAGTTGGTGATGGACGTGGGCCGTGTGATGTATGACGCGACGGCGCTGCGGACGACAGAAGCGGGCGCGGAGTTCAAGATCCTGGTGGATAAGTACCCGGAAACTCCGAATATTCATTATCTGTACGGCAGTTTTCTGATGTTTGCGGATGCCAACAACGGGTTGCGCGAAATGAAGAAGGAGCTGGAGATATCGCCCGCGCACGTTCCCGCCATGGTAACCATTGCCAACGAGTACATCCAGCGCAAGGATTTTCAAGCGGCGTTGCCGTACGCGCGCAAGGCGGCGGAATTGGAACCGCAATCGTTCCCGGCGCACGCGGTGTTGGGCCGCGTGCTGGCGGAAGGCGAACTGGATAATCAGCGCGGGATTCAGGAACTGGAGGAGGCGCGCAAGCTCGCGCCGGGCAGCCCGCAGGTGCGCATCGCGTTGGCGACGGCGTATGCCAAAGCGGGCCGCAAGGAGGATGCGGCCAAGGAGCGTCGCGAGTTCCTGAAACTGCGGCAGCAGGTGGATAGCACGGAGGCGAACAATCCGCGATGAAGTGGGCGGCCGGCGCGCTGGCGATCAGCTTTGCGGGACTGAGCGCGGCGGGCGCGGGACCAGTGATCGAAGGCTTTTCGCGGAACGTGCGGGAATGCGTGCAGTGCCATCCGGCGGAGTCGAAGACGCAGCCGTTGACGCCGATGGCGCACGCGGCTGAGACAACGGCGGAGTGCACGGTTTTGAAGAATCATGCGCTGCTGAAGGCCAGGCTGGGGAAGTACGATTACCGGATCGAACGGAAGAACGACCAAAGCATGTATAGCGTGACGGACGGTACCGAGACGGTGACATATCCTATTCGCTACGCGTTCGGGCTGGGAGAAGCGGGGCAGACGTACATCCTGGAAAAGGATGGCGAGTACTACGAAAGCTTCGTCAGTTACTACAAGGCAATCGACGGACTCGACATCACGATCGGCGACCAGCCCCTGAAAGTGTCCAGCTTGCGCGATGCGGCGGGGAGGCACATCGGGACACACGAGATTGCGATGTGCTTCGACTGTCACACGACTAATGGTGTGAGCGGCGGCCGCGTCACGGAGAAGACCCTGCTGCCGGGGATCACATGCGAGCATTGCCACGGGCCGACTGAGAATCACCTGGCGGGTCTCAAGAAGGGCGACGCGCAGTTGGCGCAAATGAGAAAGATCTCGGGGATGACCGCGGAGGATAGCGCGCAGTTCTGCGGCGAATGCCATCGTACGTGGCAATACGTGGCCGAGCATGGACCGCACAGCGTGGGTAACGTGCGGTTTCAACCGTATCGCCTGACCAATAGCAAGTGTTTCGATGTGGATGATTCGCGGATCAGTTGCGCCGGCTGCCACAATCCGCACGAGATCGTGGATCGCGTTGCGGCAAATTACGACGCGAAATGCGGGGCGTGTCACTCTGGCAAGGCTACAGGAGACGCCGGCAAGGCTGCTGCGAAACTTTGCAAGGTGGCGACGAAGGACTGCTCCGGCTGCCATATGCCCAAGATCGATCTTCCGGGGGCACATCACCAATTTACCGATCACAACATCCGGATTGTGGCGAAGAACCAGCCTTACCCGGAGTGAGCACGAAAGGAGCACGACCATGCGTATATTCCTGGCGCTGACTTTAACAATCGTCATGGCGGCAGACATGAGCGCGCAAGCCCCTGCGACGAACGCACCGAGCGTCCAGACACCGTCCTTCAAGGCGGGAGCGGAAGAGACGGTGATGGACGTCGTGGTGCGCGACAAGAAGGGCCGGCTGGTGACGGATCTGAAAGAAAGTGACTTTACGATCACGGACAACGGGGAATCCAAGGCGATTAAATCATTCCGGCTGGTTGAGGGGACGGAGGCGATCAGCTCGAGCGGCGGGCGCGCGCAACTCGACCCTCTGCGCCAGCTTCGGCTGATTACGCTGGTTTTCCAGGGCGGCGACCAGAACGCCAAGAAGCTGGCGCGCGATGCGGCCATGGAGTTGATCAAAGAAGAGCTGGCGCAGAACGTGTACCTTTCCGTTATGGCGATTGATCACAGGTTGCAAGCGATCCAGCCGTTCACAAACGACCGGCAGTTGCTGCGCAAGGCGATCGCGCGGGCGACCGCGTCGGTGAACGATTACACTTCGGACACGATTCAAGTAAAGAAGGAACTGGAAGACATGCTGGGCCCGATGCAGGGAGGCGACCCAAGCGCGATTGGGCGTGCCAATGCGTTGAGCTCCGCGGCCACATCTGCCTCAGGCCCAGGCGCTGCGAATTCGAATGGAGCGAATGCGGCGATGGCTCAGCTTATGCTGATCACATTGCAGAGTGCGCAGGCAGATGAAGCCACCGACTGGTCGCGTGCCTCGGTATTTCCCCTGCTCGACTTGGTAAAGGAGCAATACCGGCTGCCCGGGCGAAAAACCATTCTGTACTTTTCGGGCGGGTTCCCCATCACGCAGGCTACCGAGGATCCGTTCAAGGCCATCATCAGCACGGCGAACCGCGCCAATGTCAGCTTTTACGCGGTCGATATCAACGGCCTGACAACCTGGAGCACAGCAGGCGACGCTACGGGAGCGCTGCAGGGCGCGAGCGCAGCCTCGGCGAGCAATGTCACTAGCAGTACCACGGGTATTTCGACGATGCAGGCGCAGGCTGCGGATATGGCGCTCGACGCCGGCAAGCGAGACACGCAACTGACTATCAAGATGCTTGCGGAACAGACAGGCGGCGTACTTATCGCGAATACGAACGATTTCAAAGGGCCAATCCGCAAAGTTGCGGAGGACATGCAAAGTTACTACGAAATCACATACAACCCACAGATTCAAAAGTACGACGGCGCGTTTCGTAAAGTGCTTGTGAAAACGGATGTTGCGGGACTCAAAGTGCAATCGCGGGCCGGCTACTTCGCATTGCCGCCGAATATGACTGTTGGGTCGTCGACATTGGCATCCTATGAAGTGCCATTACTGCAAGCGCTCGACAGTCAACCACTCAAGAGTGACTTCACCTTTGAGTCGACGGCCATGCACTTCCGCGCGGGCAGGGAGGAGAAATGCGAAGTCGTGGTGGACATTCCCGTGGGCGCGTTCGCGTTCGAGGAGAACAAGCCGGCCGGCTACTTTGACGGGAAACTGGCGTACGTGGCGGTGATTAAGGACGCCAGCGGTCAAGTGGTGAAGAAGCTTCGCCAGGAGGTGCCGCTGCGCGTGACGCGCGACAAGCTGGAAGCGTATAAAGAATCTAGTCATTTCATCTACGACGAGGGCGTGGATCTGCCACCTGGGCAGTACACGCTCGAGACCGCGGTGCTGGACATGACGTCGCAGAAGTTGAGTGCACATAAAGCCAGCTTTGTTGTTCCTGGGCAATCGGACTCGCTCGCCCTGAGCAGTGTGGCTTTGATTCGAAATACCAAGGCGAAGGACGCCAATACGAAGACGGACGATCCGTTGCTGATGACTGATAAGGTCATCATCCCGACGGTAAATCCCGTATTGAAGAAAGCGGACGCGGACAGCATCGGGTTCTATCTGACCGTGTATCCCGATAAGAAGAACACCGCAAAGCCGAAATTGGTGATGGTCTTCAGCAAGGATGGCCAGATGCTGGGAAAGGCAGACGCCCCGCCATTGGGCGAACCCGACGCGCAGGGCCGCATCCAGTACGTAGCGAATGCACCGGCATCGGCACTTCCCGCGGGGAAGTGGGAGATTCATTTTCTGGCGCAGCAAGGGCAGGAATCCGCCGACGAAGCGGTGGATTTTACACTGCAATAGAGTTGTTATGAAGCCCCTGTTGGCTCTTTCTCTGGTGATTGCGGGAATAGCTACCGCACAGGAGAAGACCGCGATACAGACCGCGGGTGAGGAAGTGCTGGTGGATGTAGTAGTGCGCGACAAGAAAGGGCGCGCCGTTACGAACCTGCCCGAGAGCGCGTTCACTGTGCTGGATGAGGGCACGGCGAGGCAGATTTCGTCGTTCCGGCTGGTGAGAGGCACCGAGGCCGTTTCCTCCTCTGGCAGCGGGTCCGCCACCACGGCAGCGCAAAAGCTGGATCCAATCCGGCAGATCCGCCTTGTCTCGATGATTTTCGACAGACTGGACCAGGGCGAACGCACATTCACCCGACGCGCAGCAGTGGATCTCATGAACGTCGAACTGCCGCAGAACGTTTATGTGGCAGTGTTCGCACTCGGTAATGAATTGCAGGCGATCCAGGGGTTTACCAACAAGCGCGATCTGCTGGTGCAGGCCATCGAAAAGGCGACGAGTAAGCCTTCGTCGCAGTTTTCCGCCGACAGCCAGCAGTTAAGGCAAGAGGCGGAAAAGGTACTCGGTCCGAACCAAGCCGGATCACAGGACACGCTGACGCGTCTGGGCCAAATGTCTACCGGGACGGTGGGACAGATGATGGAAGCAATAGCCGTCCGGTCCCTGGTGGAAATGACTTCGTTCAACGAGCGATCGGAGATGACGTACGAGGGCCGTTCCACGATTTGGGCGCTGTTGGGCGCGGTAAGGGGACAAAGCGAATTGCCGGGGCGCAAGGCCATCATTTACTTCTCCGAGGGTTTTGCCATACCGCAAGGCGCGGAGGAAGAGTTTCAAGCGGTGATCAGCGCGGCGAACAGGAATAACCTGAGTTTCTATCCGATCGACGCGCACGGGTTGGTTGAGAATCGTCTGAACGCAAAAGCCACAGAAGGATTATCAGCAGCCAACACCGCTTCTGCCATGAGCGGGACTTTCAGTGCGGGCGGCTTGGCGGGCCTCACGACGCCAAAAACGGAAATTGCGCTCTCAGCCGACCTCGCTATCAACGCGAACCGTATGAATGTTCAAGACACGCTGGCCATGCTCGCGGACCAAACCGGAGGGTTTCTGACTGCGAACACGAATGATTTTCGCGCGCCCCTCCAGCGGGTGATGGAGGACGTCAACACATATTACGAAATCAGTTACATTCCGCATGTCGAAAAATATGACGGCAAGTTCCGGCACATTGGCGTGAAAGTGGATCGTAGCGATCTAATTGTGCAGTCACGCGCGGGCTATTTTGCGCTTCCGCCCGATCTGCTGCGGACGGCATCACTCAATTCATATGAAGTGCCCTTGCTCCGCGCGCTCAGTGACCCTTTACCGAATGGCGGGTTAGCGTTCGAGTCGGGCGGCATGCATTTCCGGGGCGAAGGGAGATTGGGAACGTGCGGGTTTCTCATCGACATGCCTCTGGCAAACCTTGCGCTGAATAAGAAATCTGGAAACACATTGAAAGGCGGGCTGGCGTATGTGGCGCTCATCAGAGATGTCAAGGGCGCCGTGGTGAAGAAGTTGCAAGGTGAGATGCCCGTAGAACTGCAACTCGACCAGGTGCCGTCGTTTAAACAAGGGCGCTACGCAGATATGGAATACTTCGATCTGCCTCCCGGTTACCACACGATTGAGGTCGCGGTGCTGGACCGCGAAACCGGAAAGACGGGGGTGCGGAGAAGCGCGTTATTCGTCCCCCAGCCGCGGGAAGGGTTGGAGATGAGCAGCGTGGCGCTGATTCGGAAATGGCGGCCGAAGGAACCGGATGCCGCCGTGGATGATCCATTTGTGTTCGGTGATAAGGCAGTGACGCCGACGCTCATGCCGAGGGTAAACAAGTCTGTTTCCACGTCGCTACCGTTTTATCTGACTGTCTACCCGGATACACGGATCGCATCGACGCCGGAGTTAATGATTGAGTTTGATCGCGATGGCCAGGCGAAACGAATGGCGGCTGTCGAACTTGCAGCGCCTGATGCGGACGGCCGCATCCAGTACGTCGCTAACGCGCCGATTGATCGGTTCCCGCCGGGTAATTATGCCGTGCGCTTTATCGTTCGGCAAGGCACTGAGACAGCCGAGGAGGATTTCGCGGTCAATCTAGAACCCTGAATGGGTTTTTCGAGAACTCAATGAATAGGACAGCGGTTGTTTGGGTGATTGCCGGGTGTTTGAGTGGATTCGGGCAGCAGGAGGCGGATCGGCCGGTGGCTACTGCCGGCGGGCCGACCATTCGCACGGGAGTCAATGAGGTCATGCTGGACATCGTGGTGCGCGACAAGAAGGGACAGCGCGTGACCAATTTGCGTCCGGATGAGCTGGAGATCATCGATAACGATGCCCCGCGGAGGATCAACAGTTTCCGGTTGATTGAAGGCGAACAGGCGATTGCTGGCGAAGAGCAGCCCCAAAAGCTCGTTGTAGAAGGGATCCGGGCGAAGAAGCCCATCGACGTAGAGCGAGAGATCCGTCTGGTGACGCTGATATTCAACCGCCTGGACTTGAACGCCAGAACCATTGCGCGAACGGCGGCACTGGATCTTCTGAAAAACGAATTTCCCCAAAACGTATACATGGGGGTGCTAGTGCTGGGAGATTCGCTGCAAGCGATACAAAGCTTCACGAACGACATCGGCCTGCTTCGTAAGGCAGTGGAACGCGCCACTAGCGGGGCATACGCCGAATTTATTTCGGATTCGGCCCGCATTCAGCAGGAAATGCAGCAGCAACTCGGCCCGGCCACGGCGGGCGAGAGCGTCGGGGAGCAGGTTCAGGCTATGAGCGATGCGACCGGTGGATCAGGAGGCAAGGGTCCGAGCGGAGATCCGGGCGGAGCCGCCATGGTGCAGATGATGCTCAACATGCTGCAACTGGCGAGGACTTCCGAGTTGGCGCAAACAGGCAGAAGCGCCATCTGGGGTTTGATCGACGCCGTGAGCCAACAGTACCGCCTGCCGGGCCGCAAGTCGATTTTGTTCTTTTCACCTGGTTTCGGAATTCCGCAGGGCATGGAAGAACCCTGGCGCGTTTTGATCAGCACAGCGAACCGGTTCAATGTGACGTTCTACGCGATTGACGCGCGCGGGCTCAATACAATGGCGATGAATCAGGAAGCCGTATCGGAACTCAAAGATGCTGCCAGCGCATCGCGAGCCAACCTTCGCAAGGGGACTGGCCTTGTGACCCCGGCGATGGCGCAGGCTTTCGACACAGCGATTAATAGCGGCAAGGCGAACACACAGGACACCCTGGCCGACCTGGCGCAATCGACCGGCGGATTTCTCATCGCCAATACCAACGATTTTCGAGACCAGTTAAAGAAGGTGAGTGAGGACATCGCGACTTACTATCAAGTCACGTATGACCCCCAGATTGACAAATACGATGGTGCATTCCACAAGATAGAAGTGCACAGCCGTCGCGCGGGTGTACGGATTCAAGCACGCTCAGGGTACTTTGCACTGCCGCCATCGGCCGGGAGCGCGGGCGTGATCCTTGCTCCTTACGAGCTGTCTTTGATTCAGTCGTTAAGCGAACGGCCCCTTCCGCATGAATTCGGTTTTCAATCTGCCGGCATGCACTTTCGCGGGGCCGGGCCTCGGCCCGAAGTCAGCGTGGTACTGGACATCCCGATCGGCAACGTGACTTTACAGCAGGCGAACCCCACTGGGCCGTACGAAGGTGGCCTCGACTATATCGCTTTGGTTCGGAATGCCGGCGGCGAAGTAGTTCACAAGATCCGCGGACAGGTGCCATTGGCCGCGACCGTGGACCAATTGGCCGCTGCCAAGCAAAGCCACTTTGTTTACGATGAAGATGTTAGCTTGGTGCCGGGACGGTACACGTTGGAAACTGCCGTCTTGGACGCGGCCGGAAAGAAAACCAGCACGCGCAAATCTGTGTTTCTGGTGCCGTCCGAGGGCACGGCTCTGGGGCTCAGCAGCGTGGCATTGATTCGGGGAATGCACGATAAGAACCCCAATGCCTCCGATCAGGATCCGTTTTTGGTGGCGGGCAAGGTCGTCACGCCAACTGTGAATCCTTCTTTCAGCAAGAGTTCGACGAGCGACCTATCGTTCTATGTGGTGATCTATCCGGATAAATCGAACCCCGCTGCAACTCAATTGATCATGCAGTTCAGCAAGGACGGTGAGCAGTTCGGTTCGGGATCGCCGGCGTTGCCGGCGCCCGATAGTGCTGGGCGGATACAATACATTGCCAGGGCGCCAGCGGAAAAGATGCTCCCCGGCGACTATCAGGTGGTCTTTTTAGTCAAGCAAGGTGCAGAGATTGCGCACGAGTCAGTCACTTTCACTCTGGAATAGAGCTCAGTGCATTTGACTCGACGACAATGGCTGCAGCTCGGCGCCTGTGCTGGTTTATCTCGCTTGAGTGGGCTGCCAGCCGAGCCCTCTTCTCCGCTGTTCGTCGAGATCCCCCCGAAGGTCAGCGGCATTTCGTTCATGCATGACGCCGCGATGTCTGCGCGCCGTCACCTGCCCGAGACCATGGGAGCGGGAGTGGCGTTCCTCGATTACGATAACGATGGCTGGATGGATTTGTACCTGGTGAATGCCGGACCGTGCGATTTCTACACGCCGTCAAAGCCAGTACGGAACGCACTCTACAAGAACAATCGGGATGGAACATTCACGGATGTCACGGAAAAAGCCGGTGTAACTGGCGGCACTTTCGGCATGGGCGTGGCGGTTGGCGACTTCGATAACGATAGCTGGCCTGATTTGTTCGTCACGGCGTATGGAAGATGCATTCTTTACCAGAATAACCACGACGGCACGTTTCGGGATGTAACTGAGAAGGCGGGAGTCGCGACACCCGGGTGGACCACGAGCGCGGTCTGGTTTGACTACGATAACGACGGCAGGCTGGATCTATTTGTATGCAGCTTCGTTGACTACTCCGTCAATCATCGAGTTGGCTGTGGGAACAACGCGCTGGGCAAATATTACTACTGCATTCCGAAAGTGTTTAATCCGACTCGCAGTTTTCTTTATCACAACAATGGAGACGGTACTTTCACCGAAGTGGGCAAGGGTACCATCATCGGGAAGACGCTGGGTAAAGGCCTGGGCGTGGTGTCTACAGATATTAATAACGACGGCCGTATGGATCTTTTCGTCGCCAATGACACCGTGCAGGACTTTCTTTATGTGAATCGTGGGCCGGGCGCCAATGGTACGTGGAAGTGGGACGAAATCGGGCTGGATGCCGGCGTTGCTTTCAGTCAAAACGGAAAAGCACGGTCCGGGATGGGGGTGGACGCTGGTGATCTCGGCAACCGAGGGTGGCAGGACCTGTTCGTCGCCAACGTGGATCAGGAGATGTTTTCGGTCTACTCGAATAATAAGGATGAAACCTTTGAAGACGTCGCAGCTTCCCAAGGTGTGGCGCAAGCAACCAGGCTGCTTAGCGGCTGGGGGTTGAAGTACTTCGATTTTGACAATGACGGCAACGTCGATCTGATTCTTGCCAACGGCCATCCGGATGACATGATTGCCGAGTACTCGTTGCAGGTGAAGTGGAAGGAACCGCTCGTGCTGTTCCAGCAGGACGGAAATGGAAGGCTGAGGAATATCAGTTCGCAGGGAGGGACCGCGTTCCAACGCGATTTCAATGCTCGCGGACTTGCGGTGGGCGATTACGACAACGATGGCGCAGTGGATGTTGTTATTTGTGTGAACGGTGACGCGCCGCTTCTGCTGCAGAATAAGGCGGCTAAAGGCAACAACTGGTTGGGAGTCAAACTTGAGGGTGTCAGCTGTAACCGTGATGCGATTGGAGCCAGGGCTTATTGGTTGGCGGGTGGCAAAAGACGATGCCGTATGTGGAACGGCGGCGGCAGCTATCTGTCATCGCATGACCCGCGACAGGTGCTGGGTATCGGCACTGCTGCGTCCATCGACGAATTGGAAATTCACTGGCCCGGCCCCAGCAAACGGATTGACAAGCTGACTGAGTTGCCCGTTAACCGATACGTCCGGATTGTCGAAGGAAAAGGCGTAGTCTAGCGAGTGTGGATCGGGTCAATCCAGGTTACTGGACTCGGCTCTTCCACGGGCTCGATATCTAGGTTCACGACCACAGCTTCGTTGTCACTGCGAACGAGCACGCACTCCAGAGTCTGGTCACTCAACGCATTAATTTCCTGGTGTGGCACATAGGGCGGGACATAAATAAAGTCGCCCGTACCTGCTTCGGCGACATATTCGAGATGATCGCCCCATCGCATGCGGGCGCGGCCAGACACCACATAGATGACGCTCTCAAGCGCACCGTGGTGATGCGCGCCGGTCTTGGCATTGGCGTGGATACTTACGGTTCCAGCCCAGAGCTTTTGGGCTCCTACCCGCGCGTAGTTGATCGCGGCGGCCCGATTCATTCCGGGTGTCTGCGGTGTGTTCGGGTCGAGAGAATCTCTGGGGATGACTTTCACTCCACGGTTCTTCCAGTCGACTTTCTCGGGCTCACTCATATCGGCTTAGTTTATACGACTTGAAGAGACTCGATACCCGCAGCACACGGCGTGGAGAGCGCAAAGACTGGCCCTAATGGCAACAAGACTTCGGCGGCGGCGGAGGCACATCCATTGCCGGGCTGCGCTCGAAGAATCCATCCGGCCGGAACTGGAAGCCGAGCATGGCTACAGGCATCACCGGCCAGTCTTCCGGACGCGGTACGTGGTTATGCGCGAAGACGTACCACAGCGCGATCTCAGTGTCATCCACTTTGCGGTTCGCCTTCGTCCAGATCGGAAGGCCATCTCCGGTCGGATGCTGATTCGGATATTCCCCCGCGGCGAACCGCTCCTTCGAACTGTAGGGTGTAACCCACAGGTGATTTGCCGTAAACCCCGCCCGGCGCATGACGGCTGCATCCGGTTGCACCAGCGGCGGGCAGTTTTCTCCGGGCACCAAACGATACCCGACCGGCCGGCCGAGGCGGTTCTTCTTCTGCGGATTCACTACGCGCCAGAAACGAGCCGTGGCCGAATTCACGCGTCGCTGCGCTTGCTGTTCCGTGGCGAGCAGAGTCTCTTCGGCCACGAACGCATTGCCGTGCGGATTGCTCTCGCCGGTGGGCACACTCACACTATTGACTTCGTAAACCGAGTTATTCGGACCATCCACGCTAGGCACCAGGCGCGCCGCAAAAATATGCTGATGAAACGGCGCGTTCAACTGCGGCGCCACTTCCATGCCGTAGGGCGATTTCTCCCCAGGCGCCAGCGCAGTCGTGTTCATGATGCCCGTCAGCTTGATCTCGCACTGAATGGATCCGTCCTGGTAGAAATACCAGTAGTATCCGTATTCGTAGTTTCCAACAGTTGCGATAAAGGAAACCGAGAGGCGGCGCGATCTTCTTACTTCAGACTGGCCGGTGCGCCAATCCGTATGCTTCCACAAAATCCCGAAGTCTTCCTCGTGCAGGCATACGGCGTTCTTGAGCGGGGTAACCTTACCATGGCTGTCCACAAGCGGGAAATCGAAGTAGTGGATCACGCCGAGACAATCGCAACCCAGGGCCAGGGAGTTTGCCAGCATGCCGAGGCCGTATTCACCGATGTCAAAAGCGTTCTTGCGATAGTACTGTTCGCGCGGGTCGCCGTACGGTACTACCATCTCGCAGATCGAGGCGCGATAAAGTATGGGACGTTCCACGCCATCATCGTCGTAGGTGATGGTGTGCAACACCAGTCCTTCTCGCGAGGTAAAACCCACGCGGAACTTCCACTTCTGCCACGCGACCTGATTGCCTTCAACTGTGAAGCTGGGACCTTGCGGCTGCACAATGTCGACGGGCTTGAGATCCTTCCGCATATTGGGAATGTACTCGCGGGCCCAATTACCGCTCTCGGGCGGTAGCGGCACGACGTCGTATTCCTCGATTCGAATCACCTCCATCTTGTAAAGGTCCACTACGACTACCATGCTGTCGATCGGTCGCGCATAGCCGTTATCCTTGGGTTCCGACCGTACGAAGCAGAGCGCCCGCATTCTCCGCAGCCCTTTGTCTTCCGGCAATTCGGTGCCATACATGCCGGCCGACCACGGTTCCACCATCACCAACTCGGCATCCGTCACCCCACGCTTCCGCAAGGCGGCCTGGAATAGCGGCGAGTTTAGAACCGCCTGCTCGCACTCGCTGAACTCATCGAGCATGATGGAAGGCTGAATACCGCTCGGGAATTGCGTGACCGAAGCGACAGATTTGCCGGCCAGATCCACTACCGCCTCGTAGGCTGCCTGCCTGGCGCGGTCAAGCAAAACGGCTATCGCTCTCCGCTCGAATGGAGCTCCTTGGGTGTATTTCTCGATCAGGTTCTTCGCGGGTTCTATGACGTTGATCGAAGCAATCCGAACGTTGTCGCCCAGTTGCTTTTCCCGGGTCAGAATTCCGACTACTTCCTCCAGTTCCGCGGCCGACAAGGGATCGAGCGGATGCAGTGGCACGCCCAAAGTCGACGCGAGCGGTGACGACCGCTGCACTGGCATGTCGCTCTTGGTATCTGCGGATGTGGCCATGTTGCCGCCTCTCTGGCTAGTGTTGAAGTGAGTCGCGATCCCCTCAGCGACAGAGCTGAAACGCGGAAGGAAAATCGTTAGCGCTGGCTAAGGGGCCCGTGGTCCAAGCCGGAACATCTGATGCTAGTATAAGCGGATGGAACTTGGCAATTCGCCGGAAAGGTTGGTAAAACCCTCCGCCCCGTCCGCGCCAGAGTCTCCAACATCGTCTTACGGTCTGAAGTCCGCCGCTTTGTCGCCCAGCGAGACTTTGGCTCAATCCGTCGCACTCATCGCCCCAACCGGCGCCCCGGTCATGACCGTGCCGCTGGTTTTTGGTTTGGCGGGTGAAGGCTGCGCCCTCGCTTTTCTCATTTCCACCATCGCGATTCTGCTGGTGGCGCTCAACGTGAACCAGTTTGCACGGATCTCGGCATCGCCGGGATCACTGTACACATATATTAAGGATCACATGCACCCGAGGTTCGGTGTGCTCGCCGGCTGGGCGTTGCTGATCGCATACATCGGCACGGCCGCTGCGGTCAGTGTGGGCGTCACGAATTATGCCAATGTCATCCTGCGTGACCGCTTTGGCCTGGAGGCATATCCGTGGTTGTTGACTGCGCTGGTCATGGTGGTTGCATGCTACCTCGCCTACCGCGACGTACAAATGTCGACGCGCCTGATGCTTTGGCTGGAAGCAGCCTCGGTGGCCCTGATTGCCGTCGTCGCGATCAGCACGATCGTCCAACACGGATGGCGCCCCGATATCGGGCAGTTCACGCTAAAGGGCGTTACGCCCGAGAAGCTTCGCGTCGGGTTGGTGCTGGCGATATTCAGTTCCGTGGGATTCGAAAGCGCGACCTCGCTCGGCTCCGAAGCCAGAAATCCCTTGATCGCGATCCCGCGAGCTGTCAAGTGGAGCGCAGTTCTGGCCGGTGTCTTCTTCTTCCTATGTGCGTACGCCGAGGTGCTTGGTTTCCACGGCGAAAGCCAGTCTCTCGATAAGAGCCTTGCGCCCTTGCACATCCTCGCTCAGAAGGCCGGACTTCCTCCGATCGTCGGTACGCTCACCGACCTCGGCGCGGTGCTCAGCTTCTTTTCGTGTTTTCTCGCGTGCATAACTGCGGCTGCGCGTGTGCTTTTTCTCATGGGTAGGCACGGGGCGTTGCACGCACTGTTAGGCGAAGCGCATGAGGAGAATCAGACCCCTCACCGTGCCGTGCTACTAAGCTCCGTCGCCGCTTTCGTGCCCGCCGGAGTCATGACGTTTCGGGGCATCAACCTGTTCGACATCTACGGCCTGATCGGCACTCTGGCGACTTTTGGATTCGTCACCGTGTACATCCTGGTCTGCGCCGCCGCACCGCTGTATCTGCGCACGCAGGGCCGGCTCACGCGAGGCGGCATCGCGGTTTCCATTTTGGCGGTGCTGGCCATGGCTGCTGCGTTGTTGGGCAGCGTCTATCCGGTCCCTCCCGCTCCGTACTCGTTGCTTCCGTATCTTTATGTGGGCCTGCTGCTGAGCGGCTTCACGTGGAGTGTCATCTGGAGCAGCCGGTCACCTGCATCCGAGCGCGAAATCTCAGGCGACATGAACGCTCTACAAAACGAAGCGGATTGACGGCATTGCCAAGGGCGAATAACAAGCGTGGTGGGCCTGAGAGAACTCGAATCTCCGACCTCTTCCGTGTCAAGGAAGCGCTCTAACCAACTGAGCTACAGGCCCGCGAATGAGGATTTCAGCCATTGTAACATGCGCGTATCGAGGGCCCGGTCTTCGGCGTTTGTGGTAGAACGTTCAAATGCCTCTCGATTTCAGCGGAAAACTTGCGGTGGTTACCGGTGGCGCCAACGGGATCGGTCTTGCGGCCGCGCGGGCGCTTGTCGCGGGCGGGGCGCAGGTCTGGATCTTCGATCTGGAGCGGGAGCATCCCGAGGAAGTCGCGCGCACGCTCGGAGGCCACGCCTGCCACATAGACGTGACTAACCGTGCCTCGATCGAGGCGGCATTTGAGCGCAGTGGTGCACCCGATATTGTCGTTGCCAATGCCGGTCTGGGATCTTGGGCGCCGATGGATGAAACGTTGGCTGATGATTGGAACCGCGTGATCGCGGTTAATTTGAGTGGTGTGTTTCACACGGTGCAGGCGGCTGCTTGTCGCATGAAGCCGCGGCGTCGAGGGGCGATCGTCATTACTGCATCCACCAACTCTTACGATGGCGAAGCTATGCTCGTGGCTTATAACGCCAGCAAAGCAGGAATTCTCGGGATTTTGCACACCGCGGCAAATGAACTGGGTCCATGGCAGATTCGAATCAACGCGGTCTGCCCGGGGCTCATTCGTACTCGCCTCACGGAAGCATTCTTTGTGAATCCGCCATTAATTAAGGAGTATTTTCGCGATATTCCTCTCGGCCGCGGCGGGGCGCCGGAAGAGGTCGGCAATACCATCGCGTTTTTGGCATCGGACCTGGCTTCATACATCACGGGCGCCACAATCTTCGTGGACGGTGGGCAGATGGCGTCGAAGTTTGGCACCTGGACTGAGGAAATGGGAGAGTTCGTCGAGGATCGCTGGAAGCTGCGCTGATCCGTTACGGCTCGGTGATTGCCATAATGGTCGCCGGCGCGTTGCCTTCCAGTCGGTTATTGACGAACAGAAACGCGGTCATCTGCTTATTCTGGGCGATGCGCACGATGTCGAGCAGCGAGGCCCGCACCAGCAGATTCGGATCCTTGACCTCCGTGTACGGCGTGAAGAGTTGCACGGCCTCTTCATAACTGCGGCCCTGGCGGAGCAGCGCCCGGCTGACCAGGAAATCTGCAGTGATGGAATCGGGCAGCGCCATCTGATGACGCAACTCCGGCATGCGCGACCAGGCGTTGAAGACGTGAGCCACTTTATGGTGACGCAGGCACGCGAAGTACTCACGGTCCAGGAAATCGGGATTGCGTATTTCGACGGCGTAGCGGTACGCAGCCGGCAATTTTGCCAAAAAAGGATCAAGCCTTTCCACGAATTCGTGAACATCAAAGAACGTTTTCTTGGAAAAGGAACCAAATTCCAGGATTATGAGCGCAGTGCGATCGTGGTGCGCATCGAGCGGACGAAGGAACGACTGCTTCAACAGATCGGCATCGAGAAACGATTCGTTGACGCTTCCGCCAAGCGTGCCGTAGCGCCCGTGTTCCGGGTAGACCTTGCAGGTGATCTGTTCCGGCGCTTTGAACGCAAATCGGAATCCGGAGGGTGTCTGTGCGAACAGTCGCCGCCAGAATTCCTCCGTCGGAAACTGGTAGAAAGCGAAATCGCCGCAGACCGTCGGGAAGGTCTGTGCGTATTCTTGTAAGCACGTATCGTTGAAGGCCTTCTGTGAAAAGCGGCCGCGCGTGAGGTAACGGGAGCGGCTGTAGATTTGACCCAGCCACCCTTCATACTTCCAGGAGCTGCCGCCAATATAGATGTGGCGGGCTGCGAGAGCCTTCAACCGTGCAGCCAGCTCGTCGCGATCGAATGACGATGGCTCATCGAAGAGGGTATCCACTTACCAGGCGCGCGCCTCGCGGTAGGCGTAAGGGTCCGCGCCGGCTTCGATGACGCCGTCGGGCGTGACGCGAATGAGCACCGGCGCCGCACCGCTTGCCCACCGCGATCGCGTTCCCACACGATGATGGCGTTCCGCCAGTTCCGTTGCCACCGTCGAATTGATACGCTCATCGAGCAATAGATCTCCGGGACTCATCGCGTGATTGTCAAAGCTCGACACCAGGTGGCGCGTCTGGAAACGCGGCGCTTCAATGGCCTGCTCGGCGTTCATGCCGAACTCGACCACGTCGAGCAGGACTTGCAGCAGCGACTGGTCCTGGTTATCACCGCCGGGTGTCGAGAGCGCGAGGTACGGCTTGTCGTCCTTCAAAACCAGCGTCGGGCTCAGCGTGATGCGCGGCCGTTTCCCTCCCGCGAGCTCGTTCGGATGGCCTGGTACCAGCAGAAAGCTCTGTGCGCGCTGTGTCAGCGCGATGCCGGTATCGCCCGCGATCACCGATGGCAGCCAGGCGCCCGATGGCGTCGACGAGAACATGATGCCGTCCTTGTCGATGACGTCCACGCATGTCGTGTCGCGCGCCATGAGCGCATCGTCGATCTTGAAGCGCACCATCTCGGCTTCGGAAGGATGCAGCGGAGGATGGGGGCCGATCTTACCCGGGCGGAAATCGAGCGAGGCAACAGCGCCGATCAGTTTGCGCCGCTCCGCCGCATAGTCCTTGGAGAGCAAACGGTCGGCCGGAATGTGGTTGAACTTCGGGTCGCCGTAATAGGTGTCCCGGTCGGCGTAGGCCAGCTTCAGCGCTTCCACCAGCGTGTGCAGATAATCGGTCGAGTTCCACCGCATGGCACGCAGGTCGTAGCCTTCCAAAATATTCAAGGCTTCGATCAGCGCCGGCCCCTGGCTCCAGAAGCCGGGCTTGTACACCTGCAGGCCTTGAAACGTGGTGGTGACGGCATCTTCCGGTGAGAGGTGAAACGCGGCCATGTCCTCATAGCGCAACAGTCCCTGGTTTTCACGGCTGAATTTGTCGATGCGCCGGGCGATATCGCCGCGATAGAAGAAATCTCGGACCGCGTCAATGGCGGCGACGCGGCTTGCGCCTCCGGCCAGCGCCTTCCTCTCAGCCTCAGCCATGGATCGCAAGGTGCGCGCCAGATCCGGCTGCCGGAAGATCTCGCCGGGCATCACAACGCGATCGCCCGGGATGAACACATGCGCCGAAGTGGGCCAGAGCTCGAAGAAACGCACGTTTCGCTCAATGGCTCCCGCGCGCATTTCGTCGATCGCCAGTCCGTCCGCCAGATCGATGGCCGGTGCGATGACTTCGCTGAAGGATTTTGTGCCGTATTCCCGCAGCGCCACAAGCTCGGCATCCACCATCCCGGGCACAAGGGCAGGCATCAGCCCGGCGACCGGTACCATGCCCTTCAATCCGCCTTTTTCCGGCGCTGACGTCAGTTCGCCAGGCTGGATGGGGCGCGTGCGGAAGAATTCTGCAGTCGCCATTTTGGGCATGGTGCCCACGCCGGCGATCGCGTGCACTTTGCCGTCACGCGTGCGGATGAGAATGGGCGCTTCGCCGCCAAACCCGATGTGCGAAAACTCCGAGACAGCCGCCGCGAAGGTGGCGGCCACGCCCACGTCTACCGCATTGCCGCCTTTGTAATACATGCGCATGCCGGCATCCGCTGCGTAATCACTGCCAGCGGCAACCGCGCCATGTACTCCGCGGGATGCGTGCCGCACAGGCCGCTCAAACTCGCGAGCGCGTTGTGCGAACAGGCTGAGCGCGGCGAGCAGAAAGAGCGTAAGTCTGATCATCGATGCAACCCAAGTTTATTCTAAGGGATTTCGAGCGCGGGTACTTGCCGCCGACTTGGGACTTGGAAGGACAGTGACTACTTGGTGTACGCCGACATAATCCGCCGGTACTCGCCGTCGGATTGGATGGAATCGAGCGCCTTACGGAGCGCGACGCGCACTTGTGGGTCGTCGCCCGCGGAGGACTCGACAGCCTCCGTCAGAATATTCGCCTTGATTTCGTCGGAGGAAACACGTTCAGCGGACTCGATTACGCGAATTACGGTTTCCTTGCCGACGCCACGCGTCTTTAGGATCGAGGATAATACCTTGCCGCGTTCTTCCTCAGAGGCTATCGAATCGACGGCGGCGAAGAACTCGTCGCGGAGCTGGCCATTGGCTGTGCGTGATACGGCGATCTCGACCAACACCTGAACCTTCTCGTCATCCGAGGCGATGCTCTTGGCGGAATGCGCGACCGCCGCGAGAATTTCCGCGCTGTTTCCCGCGTGATGCAACGCCGCTACCAGAGCCTTCTTGCGCTCTTCGTCCGAGCCGATACTGTCGGCTGCCTCGAAAAAGGCCGCGCGTACCGCTGGAGTTTGCAGATTGACGCCTGCCATCTCAACCAACACGCCGGCCTTCTCCTCATCCGAGCCAATGGTTTTGGCGCAGCGCGCGATGTCCGCCTTGGTTGCGTCCGTCAGACCGGAACGCCCCAGCAACGCCGAGAGAACCTTCCGCCGTTCTTCGTCGGAACCGATGCTGCGCGCCGCTTCGAAAAAGGCGCGGCGCGTGAAATCGTCTTCCAAATAGTGGGGCGCGGCCTGCGTGAGTAGTGCGGCCTTCTCTTCATCCGATCCGATTCCCGCTCCCGACCGCAACGTTTCTTGCAGCGTTTCCCGGTCCGATCCGCCCGCCGCCAGCACGGCCGCGAGAACGCGATGCCGCTCTTCGTCCGATCCAATGGTGCTCGCACTCGATAGCAATGCGCGGCCAATCTCGTGATCGCCTTTGTAATGTTCGGCGACCTTCACGAGAACCTTGGCCTTCTCCTCGTCCGAGCCGATGTGATTGGCTGTTTTCGCCGCCAATCTCAGGCTCTCCCGGCTGGCGAGATCGTGATCGGTGAGGTCACACAGAACGTTGGCGCGGTCTTCGTCGGAACCGATCGTTCCCGCAACTTGAAAAATCGACTCGCGCAATCCGTCTTTGAGGTAGTACGGTGCCACGGACTTCAGCAGATCGCTCTTTTCGTCATCCGAGCCGATCTTGCGCGCCTGGAGCATCGCGCCTTCCAACGGCTCGCGTCCCAAGGCGTTTTTCGTGATGAGTTCTTCAATGTAGATCCGTTTCCCTTCGTCACTGTCGATTCTGGAGATCTCCGTCAATGCCGCTGCCGGTCCGCCTTGTTTGAAGATTCGTTGGAGTCTGGGGCCCGCTCCTAATCCTGTGTGGCGGATCGCCTCGGGCATCGCGCGCATCAACCACGCCTGGCCCTGGTTGTCGAGCGGCTGCTGGTGGCCGTGGTCATAGTAGGTACGTGTCAGCCGGCCCAGCGAGTCCGCCGACACTTCGTACCAGCGTCCGGCGAACAGCAGAAAGTAGTCCTCCTCCACGCGGAAGAAGCCGCCGGGTTCCAGGCGCTTCACGTCCCGGTCGTCATCACTAAACTCGACCGGACCACGCGCGGTGACGTCGAAACGGCGCGTGCCGTCAGTCCAGCAGTAGTGGCTTTGGGACGAAGCAGAGAGGTTGACGATCGAACAGGCAAAGAACACAATGCTGCCGGCGTTTCTCACTGGGCGTAGTCCTCCAGAAAGCATCATACGCATTGGACCGCGTTTTGTTCCGGGAAACTGGCAGCCCGCCGGTGTACTGTTAAGGAGGAATGCCGGTTGCGGAAACGAACTCCATCCGTTTGCATGTTGCCCTCGGAGGTGCCGTCCAGGGTGTCGGTTTCCGGCCCTTCGTTTACCGGCTGGCGGTGGAATTGGGGCTTTCCGGCTGGGTATGTAACTCGAGCGCCGGTGTCGTTCTGGAGGTCGAGGGTGGGGCCGGGCTGGTAGATCAATTCTCGGTACGCCTCGACCATGAGAGACCTGCCGCCGCTGTGGTTTTGACGCGCGAGTCTGCCCTTCTTGCGCCCGCCGGTCTGAACGGTTTCGAGATTCGCACCTCTGACCAAGCTTCCGATAAGACCGCCAGCGTGCTGCCGGATCTCGCTACGTGCCCGGCTTGTTTGGTCGACCTGCACGCTCCGGCCAACCGGCGCTACGGCTACCCTTTTACCAACTGCACGCACTGCGGCCCGCGGTACACCATCGTGGAAGACATCCCCTACGACCGGCCGCGCACTACCATGCGCTCATTCGCGATGTGCCCCGAATGCGAGCACGAATACTCCGACCCCCTGGACCGGCGTTTTCACGCGCAACCGAATGCTTGCCCGCACTGCGGCCCCCGCTTGTGGGCCGAAGAACAGGGCTGCAAGGTTCAGCGCCCGGCGATAGAGCGTGCCGCTGAGGTGATACTCGGCGGTGGCATCGTTGCTCTCAAAGGAATTGGCGGATTTCAGTTGCTGGTGAATGCCCGGCAGCCGGAGGCCGTGGCTCGCCTCCGCATACGCAAGCGGCGGGACGAGAAACCGTTCGCGGTGATGATGCCGGCGCTTGCAGTCGTTCGGCAGTATTGCCATGTGTCGGCATCGGAGGAACGACTGCTGACATCGCCAGCGGCACCGATTGTGCTCCTGCGGCCGAATGGCCAGCCGGGAATCGCGCCGAACGTAGCGAGTTCTTCGCCTTACCTTGGCGTGATGCTGCCATATTCGCCGCTGCACCACCTGCTCATGGAGGCGTGCCCTTTTCCGGTGGTGGCAACCAGCGGCAACCTGAGCGACGAGCCCATCGCAATTGATAACGATGAAGCCCGCGCGAGGCTCGCCGGAATCGCCGATTTGTTCCTGCTCCATGATCGACCCATCACCAGGCCGTGTGATGATTCGGTGGCACGAGTCGTACGACACCGCGCCAGCGTTGTGCGGCGCGCTCGCGGGTACGCGCCGCTCCCTGTCTTCCTGAATCTCGATCTGCCTTCCATACTCGCCGTAGGTGGACATTTGAAAAACACGATCGCCATTGCTGCCGGCCGTCAAGTGTTTCTGAGCCAGCATGTTGGGGACCTGGACACGTTAGAAGCGCGGGACGCCTTCGCGCGCGCCATCGACGATCTCTGCCGCCTCTATCGCTTCGCGCCGAAGCTGGTAGCTTGCGACCTGCATCCCGATTACGCTTCGACGCATTGGGCCTTGGCTTCGGGGCTGCCGGTTGTCCAGATTCAGCATCATCAGGCGCACGTGGCTGCATGTGCGGCTGAAAACGGACTGCGTGGGCCTTACCTGGGCGTCTCATGGGATGGAACAGGCTTCGGAACCGCCGGCACGATTTGGGGCGGGGAATTCTTCCTCGCGGAAGGCGCACAGTTCAAGCGCATCGCGCACCTTCGTCCGTTTCGCCTCCCGGGCGGCGAAGCAGCGGTGCGTGAGGGTTGGCGCTCGGCCGCGAGCTTGCTTGAAGCTGCCCTCGGTCTGGAAGCAGTTCCCGACCGGCCCGAGCGATCGATCGTGTTGCAGATGCTGGCGCGCGGCGTGAATGCGCCCTGGACAACGAGCGTCGGGCGTTTGTTCGATGCCGTGGCCTCTATTTCCGGAGTCGCGCATGTTAGCCGCTTCGAAGGCCAGGCGGCCATGCTTCTCGAACGGCAGATCGACGAAGTAACCGACGAAGCCTATCCGATCACCGACGGCGATTGGGCGCCGATGATCGAAGCGGTGCGCCATGACGCGGTCCGCGGCGCAACTGCCTCGCATATCGCCGCTCGATTTCACAACGCTCTGGCGAACTGGATCGTGAGCGTCGCAGAGCAAACCGGCGTACCCCAAGTGGCGCTTAGCGGTGGAGTCTTCCAAAATGGTTACTTGGTGGAGCGGACGGCGGCATTGCTCGAAGCGCGCGGATTTCAGGTGTACACACACCAGCGGGTGCCACCCAATGATGGTGGTATTGCACTGGGACAAGCAGTCATCGCGGCGTTGGGAGAAGGAGAACGGGCATGTGTCTAGCGGTGCCGGGCAAAGTGGTGAGCGTTGTCGAAGAGGAAGGTCTCAACTTCCGGCGCGGCAAGGTCGATTTCGGTGGCGTGCTGAAAGAAGTGTGCCTGGCTTATACGCCGGAAGCCGCGGTCGGAGACTATGTGCTCGTGCACGTCGGTTTCTCGCTAAGCATAGTGGATGAAGCCGAGGCGCAGAAGATTTTCGAGACCCTGCGGGAAATGGAGCAGCTCGAAGAGCTGGAAGGCCCTTGAAATTTCTCGATGAGTACCGGGAAGGCCCGGCGGCGGCGCAACTGGCCCGCTCCATCCGGCGCACCGCGCGCCACCCGTGGACGTTGATGGAGGTTTGCGGCGGACAGACCCACACTATCGTCAAGAGCGGTCTAGTGGACCTGCTCCCACCCGACATTACACTGGTGCATGGCCCGGGCTGTCCCGTCTGTGTGACTCCAGTCGAGTTAATCGATAAAGCGATCGCGATCGCCGCGCGGCCGGAGACGATTTTCTGCTCGTTCGGCGATATGCTGCGTGTCCCTGGATCTTCCAAGAGCTTGCTGGATGTGAAAG
>Ga0335071_10001021_pt1 | contig 30263 bp, 28 predicted proteins | sample Lox_Sample_15_FD_206724 | JGI IMG/M metagenome (GOLD analysis project Ga0335071, IMG submission 206724) | Soil microbial communities from Loxahatchee National Wildlife Refuge, Florida, United States - Lox_Sample_1.5 | ecosystem: Environmental > Terrestrial > Soil > Wetlands | place: USA...
CCGCACCCCGGTGCGCCCGGAGAAGCTAAACAAGATGCTCCTGAAGAAGGGCATCATCGGGGGGCTGCCGCTCACCGAGCACGTTCGCGCCCTCCAGGACCACATGCTCCTCTGCACGACCGAAATGCACAGCGATGAGGACCAGGACCGCCTGGTCGCCGCCCTGAAGGAGGCGCTCTGAATGTACCACCAGGCGCGCTACGACAGAAGGGTCATCATGGAGAAGGACGGCCGGACGAGCTTCGAGCTGCCCTTCGCGCAGGAGGCTTCGTCCCTGGAGGACTTCGCGCCTAAAGAGCTGGTGCGCAAGGAGCTCGATCTGCCTTCTCTGCCCGAGAGAGAGGTCGTGAAGCACTACGTGAACCTGAGCCAGATGAACTACTCCATCGACAACGGCATGTATCCGCTAGGCTCGTGCACGATGAAGTACAACCCGAAGTACGCGGACGTGCTCGCCTCTCTGCCGTCGGTCCAGGACATCCATCCCTACCAGGATGAGGAGACGGTGCAGGGGGCGCTGAAGATACTCTTCGAGCTCGAACGAGCGCTCTGCGAAATCAGCGGAATGGATGCGGTGACGCTGCATCCGGCGGCGGGCGCGCACGGAGAGTTCACGGGCATGCTGCTCGCGAAAGCGTATCACGCGAAGAGCAAAGAGGAGCGCACGGAGGTCATCGTGCCTGACTCCGCTCACGGAACCAACCCCGCGAGCGCGGCGATGGCGGGCTTCCAGGTGATCGAGATCCCTTCGGGGAGCGATGGCTGCGTGGACCTCGAGGCGCTCAAGGCGGCGGTCTCCGAGAAGACCGCGGCGTTCATGATCACCAACCCGAACACTCTCGGCATCTTCGAGTCGCAGATACGCGAGATCGCGCAGATCGTGCACGACGCCGGCGCGCTGCTCTATTACGACGGCGCGAACCTGAACGCGGTCATGGGCTGGACCTCCCCAGGCGCGATGGACTTCGATATCGTCCACTTCAACCTGCACAAGACCTTCGCGACGCCGCACGGCGGCGGCGGTCCGGGCGCTGGACCGGTGGGGGTGAGGGAGCGCCTCATCCCGTTCCTACCAGTGCCTAGGATCGTCGAGAGGAACGGGCATTACCGCCTCGATTACGACCGGCCGGACTCGATCGGCAAGGTGCGCGCCTCGCACGGCAACTTTGCGGTGCTGGTGCGCGCGTACGCCTACATCCTGAAGCACGGCAGCGGCCTGAAGGAGGTCTCGGAGCGCGCGGTGCTCAACTCGAACTACCTCAAGCACAAGCTGCAGGGCGCCTACGCTCTCCCTTTCAAGGAGCTGCGCAAGCACGAGTTCGTCGTCAGCGCGAAGGAGCTCAAAGAGAAGAAGGGCGTTCGCGCGCTCGATGTTGGCAAGAGGCTGCTGGACTACGGGTTCCACGCCCCCACGATCTACTTCCCGAGCCTCGTGGACGAGGCGCTGATGATCGAGCCGACCGAGACGGAGACGAAGGAGACGCTCGACGCCTTCGCGGACGTGATGAACAAGATCGCCCTGGAAGAAGACCCGGAGGTGGTTAAGAGCGCTCCCCACAACGCCGCCGTCAAGCGCGTCGACGAGGTCTACGCCGCGAAAGAAGCGATCCTCAGCTGGCGCGCGTACAAGAAGAAGATGCGGCAGACGTAGCTCAATCGATGATGTCGATGCGCTTGCCCACTCCCATCTCCATCGCCGCCTCGTAGACGAGCTTCGCCGTCAGGCAGTCTTGCACTGCGAGCCCAGTCGAGCAGAAGACGGTGATCTCCGAAGGGCTGCTGCGGCCCGGTTTCAGACCAGCGACCACTTCCCCGATCTCCGCGTCGACGTCCTCCTTCACGAGCTCGCCGCTTGAAAGCGGAACGTTGATCTCGCCGGAGTGACTGGCCTGCTCCCAGTCATCGATCACCAGGCGCGCCCGCTTCAGGATGCGCGGGTCCATCTCCTCCTTTCCGGGTGCGTCCGCGCCGATGCAATTGAAGTGCGTGCCCTCGCTTACCCATTCGTCCTTGATGATCGGGTTGCGCGACGGCGTTACAGTTGCGACGATGTCTGCGCCCCGCACGCATTCCTCCGGCGTCGGCACGGCCCTTACTCTCTGAATCTCCAATTTGTACTCGGCCGCGAGCTCTTTTGCAAGGGCCTCGCTGCGCTCCGCAAACAGGTCGTAGATGCGCAGCTCCTCGAACCCGCCGTACTGCGTTACCAGGCCGAGCACCTGAGTGCGCGCCTGGCTGCCCGCTCCGATCACGCCCACGACCTTCGGGTCCGGGCGGGCGAGGTACTTCGCGGCGATCGCGCCGGCGGCTCCGGTCCGCATCGCCGTGATGTGCGTCGCGTCCATGAACGCCATCGGCTCGCCGGTGCGGGGGTCGACGAGCAGCAGCGTGCCCATCACCGTCCTCAACCCGTACTTCGCGTTCTGCGGGTGCACGTTGACGATCTTCACCGCCGCGACCTGGGCCTCGGGTACGTAGGAAGGCATGGTACGAAGGTCCCCGTCCTGCTCCGGGAAGAAGAGGTACGTCTTCGGCGGCATCTGCACTTGGCCAAGCCCCTTTTGGCGGAACGCCTCCTCCACAGCGACCAGAACGTCCTCCATGTGGAGCAGCGAGCGGACCTGCTTGCCCGTGAGCACGAGCGTCTCGACCTTGACCTTCTTTTCCGGCATCTAAGCACCAGGCGACCAGACGCAGCTACTTCCACCGAGATAAAACCGATATGATACGTGCCAGCACGGGTCCGGGTGGCTCGGTGAGCGCTCGCGCACGCGCTCCGACGGCTTTTTCTCTAACGAGGGCGGTGTGGCACCCATGACGGTCACGGCGCAGGTGCGTCCAGCAACGATGTCCAGTTCCAAGCCATCAGATTCCGCGAAAAAGGGGCTTTTCGTCGTCTTCGAGGGGGTGGACGGGACCGGCAAGAGCACCGTCTCCCGCATGGTGTACGAGCAGCTGGAAGCGGAATACCCCGGAAGGGTCGAGCTCACCGCCGAGCCGACGGACTCGTGGCTCGGGGAGTGCGTGAGGCGCTCGAGCGCAGAGGAGGTCACGGGGGCGGCGGAGGCGCTGCTCTTCGTCGCGGACCGCGCCGAGCACACCCGGCAGATACGTGCCTGGCTCAACGAAGGCAAGATCGTACTGTGCGACCGATATTACTTCTCGACCATCGCCTACCAAGGGGCGGCGCTGAAGGCCTCGATGGGAGCGAAGGCGGCGGTCGAATGGCTGAAGGAGATCAACCGCCCGGTCATCGAGCACCCCGATCTGACGCTCCTGCTGACGATGCGCGTGGACGCTGCCCTGGAGAGGCTCTCGTCGCGGGGCGGCAAGACGAAGTTCGAGCAGCTCGACTACCTCAGGGACGTGGACGTGATCTATCGCGCGCTGGCGATGGAGGAGCCAAAGCTACACACGATCGATGCCAGTCGAACATCCGTCGAGGTCGCGAAGGACGCGATCCGACTCATCAAGAACAACATTTAAACGACGAAGGGGATTTGGCGCTCATGCATCCCGCCGACGCTTTGCGTGGCACGAAGAGCAAGAAGCTACAGGGCAAGCGCATCGTGCTTGGCATCACTGGCAGCATCGCCGCGGTGGAATGCTTCGAACTGGCGCGCGAGCTGATTCGGCACGGGGCGCAGGTGCACGCGGTGGTCAGCGCCGACGCGCTCAAGCTCGTCACACCCTGGGCGATGGAGTTCGCGACAGGCAACGACGTCATCGATGTGATCGATGGACGCGTGCAGCACGTCTCGCTCCTCGATGACACGCCTGACAAGGCTGATCTGCTTCTCATCGCACCCTGTACTGCAAACACGATCTCGAAGATCGCGTGCGGGATCGACGACACCACGGTCACGACCATGGCGACCATCGCGATCGGTTCGCATGCTCCCATCATCATCGCGCCGGCGATGCACCTGGCCATGTACGAGAATCCGCTGGTGATGAAGAACGTCGAAACGCTGCGGCAGGCGGGCATCGAGTTCGTCGGCCCGCGCATCGCTGACAAGAAGGCGAAGATCGCGAGCAACGAAGAGATTGTGGAGGCTGTGATCCGCAGGCTCTCGAACAACGACCTCGCCGGCAGGAAGGTGCTGGTCATCGGGGGCTCTTCTGAGGAGCCGATCGACGACATGCGCGTGATCACGAACAAGGGGACGGGGGAGAGCGCTGTGGCGATTGCGCGCGCGGCCTACGAGCGCGGCGCGGACGTCGACCTATGGATGGGGCACGCGACCGTTCCGATGCCGTCGTTCCTCAGGGTCAGGAGGTTCTCTGCCGTCGAGGACCTGACGCCGCTCCTGGACAACATCGATCACGGCATCGTGATCGTCCCGGCGGCGCTCTCTGATTTCGCGCCTGCCAAGGCGGAGGGCAAGATCTCCTCGTCGAGGTCGGAGGTCGAGCTCAAGCTCTGCGCTCTTCCGAAGGTCATCGACGAGTTGAAGCGCACCGGCCGAGTGGTGGTAGCGTTCAAGGCCGAGTCGAACGTCACGAGAGACAAACTGGTGCACAAGGCGAGGGAGCGACTGAGGAGCTCATCGGTGGATCTGGTCGTGGCTAACGACCTCAAAGATGTGCACGAAGGAAGAACACGAGCGATCATCGTCAGGAAGAGGGGCGAGCGGGATGTCGAAGGCACAAAGGAAGAGCTCGCGAACGCGCTCCTCGATGAGATCCTGTCCCTCTGAGGTGTGTCTATGAAGACAAGAACATTCTGCCCAGGCCACATCACCGGCTTCTTTCAGATCGTCGAGCACCCCGAGCCGATGCGCAGCGGTTCTCGAGGAGCGGGGATGTGCATAGCGCTGGGAGTGCAGTGCGATGCCGAGGTGAAGAAGGGCGACGGGAAGGTCCAGGTGTTCTACGACAGCACCCTCGCGAGCGCGCCGGTGACGGAGCGCGCGCTCTCCGTCCTGGCCAAGCCTAACAAGGTCGATGTGACCGTGAATCTCCATCATCAGCTGCCGATCGGGCAGGGGTTCGGGATGAGCGCGGCGGGAGCGCTCGCGTCGGCACACGCTCTCGCGGAGAGCGTCGGCCTGAAGTTCATCGACGCGGTGCGCGCGGCGCATCGGGCCGAAGTGGAGAACCGCACGGGACTGGGTGATGTGGCCGCTCTGTCTCGCGGGGGCATCACCTTCCGCAGGAAGGAGGGCGTCATGCCCTACGGGCAGATAGACAAGATCAACGCGGAGCCAGAGGTGGTGCTGTGCGTCGTCGGCAAACCGATCTCCACCGCCGAGGTCCTGGCCGATCGAGAGCGAAAGAGACGGGTCAACACCGTCGGAAAGGAGTGCGTGGCCCGGATGGCTGCCACCCCGACGCTGAACAGCCTGATGCGGTTGTCGCGCGAGTTCATGGTCAAGACGCAGCTCGCGTCGAAGGAAGTGGAGGATGCGGTCCTCGCGGCCGAGAAGCACGGTCAGGCGAGCATGGTGATGCTCGGTTCTTCGGTCTTCGCGATCGGGGACGCGGACGCCCTTGAGAAGGAGCTCTCGCAGCACGGACAAGTGTTCCGCACCAAGGTCGACTGGCGCGGACCGCGAGTGATCTCGCAGACGCCCTAAAGGGGTAAATAGAGCCCGGTCACTCCCCTGCAACGATAAGCATGGACGAGAATGCACCGAGAGTGCCGTTCGGCGCGGCGGGATTCGCTTGGCGCGTGTCGCTCACGATCCTGTTGGGGGTCGGATGGCTCGCGTTCCTGATACTCTTCCTCTTCTTCTGGGCTGGCCAGTACAACTTCTACGAGGACATCGGGATACTGATCGTCTCGATCCTCGTAGTCCTTGGGGCGCTAGCGGCGATGTGGGCTTCGTTCGGTCTGAAGATGGCGGAGAGGGTGGGGATGGAGGAGCCAGGCGTCCGCGTGGAGATGAAGCGCTGGATGGGCTGGCGGGGGATACTCTCCTCGCTCATCTGGCTCGGCTGGGTCCTGTTCCTGGTGCTGTGGCTCTTCTTCGAGGCGGGCCACTACAACGGATACCAGAACATCGCGGTCCTGATCGTCTCGCTGATCGTCGCAGGCGGGCTCTCGAGCCTCCTGTGGAGAATGTTCTGGCGGCGCTACTAGCTCACTCGTACAAGGTGAAGAGTTGGTCGTCGGCCGCGACGTCGAAAAGACCGATCCGAGCGCCCACGTCCAGCCATCCATGGGCGTAGTTCACGCACGCGAATGAGTTCACTAGGTCGCCGGTCTCGCGGAAGTGCACTGCGTCCGCATAGTACGCCTTCGCCATCTCCAGGAACGACTCTGCCATCTTGCGATTGAACGAACGCTCGGGAGCGGCGATCTTGAGCTTGTCGAGGGCGCGCTTGGTCGTGGCGAGGTATTTCGCGATCTTCTCCACGGTTATCTTGTCCAGCATCTACACCCTCTTGGAGGGCACGACCTCGACGCTCTCGCCGCCGTGCTTCGACTCGCGCGGGCGCACCTCCACGAAGAGCGGCATCTGGATGTTCCCGCCCATGATGAGCGCGACCCCGATCGGCAGGCGTTGGATCTCGTCCTCCATGCCGGGCGAGAGCCCCTCGAGAGAGGCGGAGATCGCCTTCAGGTCGTTCGGGTTCGTGACCTTGAGGATCATCTGGGTGTTGCACTGCGAGAGCACGTTCTTGTCGATCTTCGCGGCGCGCTGCGAGATTATTGTGAGCCCGAGGCCGAACTTGCGCCCTTCGGACGCGATCGTGCGGAAGATCTTCGAGGATGCTGCGAGGCCGATCTGGGGGCAGTAGTTGTGCGCCTCCTCCACAACGAGCATCATCGGCGGGATCTTGCCGAGCTTGCGCAGCTCGAAGCAAGCGCTCGCGATCCGGTTCACGATGAGCTCCTGGATGTCCGGCGGGGTGCCCTTGAAGTTGATGATCGTCATCTTGCCCTTGACGATTAGGTCGTCGAGCTTCGTTCCCTGCGCGGCGAACAGATTCACCTCATCCAGGTACTCGAGCTCATTGATGAGGGTGGCGTTCTCGCCCTCCTCGTCCGCCTCGAGTACTCGTATCAGATCCTTCAGGGCGTAGTCAGCCTTGGCCGCCTTGACCGACTCGATCGCCTTCCTCAGCGAGGTGAGGTACGCCTTTCCGTTCTTGATGCTGGTCAGCGAGAGCACGTCCCTCGCGTCCAGGTTCGAAAGGGTGAACTTGAGAGGTTTCGCTTTCGGATTGATGGTGGTGTCTGTCGCATACTCATGGATTTGGTCGCTGTAGCCGCGCGTAGTAACACCGAAATTGCGCGAGCTCTTCATCGAGGGGCCCTTCTCCCTCATGGCGCCGTACTCGCCGTGGGGATCGAAGACCATTGTCGTGACCTCGTGCTTCATCAGCTCCTCGATGAGGTCGCCGCACAGGAAGCTCTTGCCGCCTCCGGTCTTGGCGAGAATGGAGACGTGCTTCTGGACCATCGCATTGATGTCGATCTCAACGCGGATGTCGTGCCCGAACAGCAGTCCGACGTAGGCGCCGGTGTCGGTGTTCTCGCGCAGGCCGATGACGTCCTTGATCAGGTTGCCCTTTGCCTTGTAGACGTGGTCGCCAGCGCGGAACGGCGTGCGAGGGACCTGCAACAGGCCGCGGTCGTCGCGGAACCCGACGACGTCCACCCGCCCGATGACGATCTCGTCGATGGGCACGTCCTCTCCGTCCTCGATCTTCTTCGCTTTCTCGAGCGACAGATCGGTCTTGCGCTCCATGCTCGTGACCCTGCCGAGCACCCAGCCCTCGTGCTGATGCTCGACCTCCACGTACTCCATCGTCTCGATGTCGCCGAAAACGCGGAAGTAGAACTCGGTCGTGCCGACGTTGCCGTAGATTATGCCGACCGCGTCCATTCCGTCGACTTTGGTATGTTTTGTGACATGACTGGAATGAGCCTCGCTGTGGTGCTCCTCCTTTGCTTCGCTGATGTTAGCTGGAGCTTCCACGCTAGAATCTGCTTGCATGCCCATCCCGAATGCTCATATCCGGACGACGGGATAAATAATTTTGGTGTCCAGATTACGCCTGTGAGGTCACGTCTTCTTCCACTTGTCTTTCATGAAGACGCCGATCAACAGGACAACGATGCCAATGATGAGCAACGCCAGGAAGCCGATGTTGAAGCCTCTGATCCCGATCAAGATCAATGCCAGTATCGAGAGTATCACGCCGCCGATCGTGAACCTGCGCTTCCAATTCCATAGCTGGATGCCGGCCTTCTTCTGGCCTGATGTCTTCTGCTCGTCCGCCATATCAAATCACTTCCATTTCGTCAGTATTTCCTCTCTTTGGAACGTCTCCCTGGCAAGGGAGAACAGCGCCACATCGATCAAAGCCAGAATACCTGAGATGATGAGCAGGTTGTTCGTGACGTTCAGCGGGATGACGTTGATCTCGCCGAGCACGTAGATCAAGGCGAAAGGCAGAACGATCAGGCCGCCGAGCTGCTGCGCAATCCGCACATCCGTGACTCGCCCGGAGACCACAACGTTCCACTCGACGCTCATCAGAGTGGCGAGAGGCACCATCAAGAAAATCGTGAGAGCGGTGTTCACGTTAGGGAAGTAGTAGTAGCCGAACGTGTTCTGCGTCGCCAGATCTGCCAGCACCATGAAGAGTATTGAGCCTCCAAAGATGGCGAGTATCGAGGGCAGGAAGGCAGAAATGCCCTTCCCGAGAAGTATCTCGCCGTCCGTGACCGGCGCGGCGAGAAGGGGTTCGAGCGTCTTCTCGACCTTCTCCCCGACAATGGTGTAAGAGGCAATCGCCGTCGGAACCACGCCAGCCAATATCACATAGAAGAAAGCGAAGGCCGGCAGAAGAGAGCTGAGCTGAGCTGCAGGGATCTGCTTGACGGTGAGCACAGCCGAAAGCAGAATGGATATCGCGATCGGAAAGATCAGGAGGGTGTAGAGGACGTTCTTCTTCCTCCTGAACGCCTTGAAGTCCTTTCGCGAGATGACCCAAGACTTCGCAAGCCTCACGGCACCGCCTCCTTCCGGACGAGCTTGATATACGCGTCCTCGAGCGTCGAGCCCACGATGGTGGCGGACTGCACCCGTCCGCCGGCGCGGAACACCGCATCGAGGATCGAGGGGTTCTCCTTCTCAGGGCTCTCAAGGCGGATGGTCACCTCGTTCTCAACGATGTCCATATCGACATGCAGACCCTTGAGCGCCACGCGAACGTCGTCTGTCAGTTTCTCGAGTACGATGACCGTCGCCCTTCCGCCGACATTGCGCTCGAGCTCCTCCGGCGACCCGAGCGCCCTCAAGCTCGTGTTCAGAATCCCGATCTTGTCGCAGACCCTTCGCGCCTCATCCAGGTTATGGGTGTTCAGGAAGATCGTTCGTTTCTGCTTTTTGAGGTCCAGAATGAAGTCACGAACTGTCTTCGCCGCCTCGGGGTCAAGGTTCGCGGTTGGCTCGTCGAAGAACAGAACCCGAGGCTCATGGATCATCGCCCTTGCAAGAGCGAGCTTCTGCCTCATACCCTTGGAGAAGGTTCCGACCAGGACGTCCTTCTTCTCCCAAAGATCGAGCATTTCGAGCAGTTGACGGATCTTTTCATTCCTCCGGTCATCAGGTACGTCGTAGAGCCTGCCGTAGAAGTCCAGGTTGTCGTAGGCGGTCAAGGCATCGTACAAGCCGACGTTGTCCGGAACGAAGCCAATCAACTGCCTTATCTTGAGCGAGTCGGCCTCGCTCCCAACGTCGTATCCCGCGATGCGCGCGCTCCCTCCAGTCTTCGAAATCAGGCAGCACAGCATCCTGACGGTTGTCGTCTTTCCCGCACCGTTCGGTCCTAGAAGGCCGAATATCTCGCCCTCGTTCACATGCAATGTCAACCGGTCGACCGCGGTCAGGTCGCCGAACTTCTTCGTGAGACCGTCAGCATCGATCATCTAACCAAGGCCTTTGGCTATGAAACCCAGAAAGAGACTCACTTATACTTATCTCCGTTCATTGAAGCGGTCGCTTCGGGGCCTGGTATCGCAGCCCCAAGCGCTACATATGAATTATTTGAGTTTGGAATCAATAATTTATAAGCAGAGTGCATTGAAAGGTGGCCATTTGTAGAGGTGGCCGCATGGCGCTCATAAGGAACGAAAAGGTGCTCGGGATTCTAGAGAAGAGTAAGAACGGGACCGCGCTGAGCAAAGAAGAGTGCAAGTACCTCCTCGGTTTCAATGAGTATTCGCCGGAGTCCACGATGGCTCGTGCGGTCGCCAACGACTACACTCGCAGGCGACTGAAGAATGCGGGTGTGATTATCGGCCAGATAGGTGTGGACATAGCTCCCTGCCCGGGCGGATGCAAGTTCTGTGTCTTCGCGGAGCAGCACACGAAGTTCGAACGCTACACAATCTCAGATGCCGAGTTGATAAGCAAGATCGAAGACCTGACCGGACCAGGGGATCTGTATGGCCTCTTCCTCATGACCATGCACATCTACGACAAGGAAATGCTCCTGCACATGATCGACATCGCAAAGCAGCATATGGCCCCAAAGACCCAGCTCTGGATCAACGTTGGCGACACAGATCTTGAGACCGCGAAAGAACTGAAGAAAGCGGGGGTTCGGGGCGCGTATCACGTCTGCCGGCTCAGGGAAGGCATCGACACCAACCTTAAGCCAGAAGCGAGAAAGCAGACAATGAGGAACATGCTCACGGCAGGACTGGAGGTCTATACCTGCTGCGAGCCTATCGGCCCAGAGCACACCGTCGAGGAAATCGTGGACAACTTCTTCATCGGTATCGAGATGGGCGCGATACAGCACGCTTGCATGCGCCGTACTCCGGTGGTCGGCACGCCCTTCGAGAACACGGGCCAAATCACCGAGCTTAGATTGGCTCAGTTGTGTGCCGTCCTGGCGCTCACCGCGCCGCAGGTTGAGGGATTCAAATTCATGTCAGTGCACGAACCCAACCAGGCTGGCTTCATCTCCGGTGCCAATCTGATCACGACAGAGAGCGGAGGAAATCCGCGCGACACAAGCAAGGAGACGCGCGAGAACAGGGGCTGGACCCTTGCAAGTTGCCGCAAGATGTTATGGGAATCTGGCTTCACAAACCTAAGGCTGGGCGATGAGAGCCTCATCCCGCTATCACTCGACTATCTTAAGCAAACCGGTTCAATCTGAGGAGGAGAACGCATGGAAAAGAAGATACTGGCGATTCTGGTGGTCGTCATATTGGTCGCTGGCGGATCTGGAGTCGCGCTATACGCGGCGAGCTCCAACAACACCACTGCGAGCGTCGATTTCACCAGTGCACAGCTGGCGAACATGACTTGGGGGGACATCGTCGAGAAGGCGAGGGGGCAGACGGTCAACTGGTACTTCTGGGGCGGAGATCCCAACGTGAATAGCTACGTCGACAACCAGGTCACTGCGGAGGCAGCGAAGTACGGGATTAAGATAAACCGCATTCCGGTCAACGATGCGAGCGAATTCGTGAACAAGGTCGCGGGGGATAAACAGGCGGGAAAGGACAGCGGTGGATCGGTCGATTTGGTCTGGATCAATGGCGAGAACTTCTGGACGATGAAGCAGGGGAATCTGCTGTTCGGGCCCTGGGCGGACAAGCTCCCGAACTCGGTGCTGGTCGATTGGAACAGCGCCTCCATCGCTTACGACATGGGGTATCCAGTGAATTACTACGAGTCGCCATGGGGGACTGCCCAGTTCCAAATGATCTACGATTCCGCGAAGACTAGTTTGGCGAGCCTTCCAAAGAACTACACCGAGCTCAAGACGTGGGTGATCGCTCATCCTGGAAAGTTCACGTATGCAGCGCCTCCGGCGTTCTTCGGCACGACTTTCGTCAAAGCGGCGCTGTATGAGCTAACTGGTGGGTTTGCGCAGTATCAGAACTCATCGTTGACGCTCGCCTCATTCAGGACAATGGCAGAACCGCTGTTCCAGTACCTCGAGTCAATAGAGCCGTACCTTTGGAACCAGGGACAGACCTATCCTTCGGACATCGCTGCCATCAACCAGATGTTCAACAACGGCGAGGTGGATCTCAGCATGACGTTCGGCGGAGCGGGAATCGCGCCCATGATCACCAGCGGTCAGCTGCCATCGACAGCGAAGGTGTACTGCATGAACACCTCGATCGCGAACACGAACTACGTCGCCATCCCCTACAACGCGAACGCCAAGGCTGGAGCAATGGTCGTGGCGAACATCCTGCTGGAGCCGGCCCAGCAGGCGAAGTGGATCCAGCTCACAGGCAACGCAGCGAGCATCAATGTGAGCATGCTAAGCGGATGGCGTGCAGCGGCGATCAACGACGTGATGAACGCCCTTCCGGCAGGCACCTACGTGTCACCGGCGGAGATGGCCAGGACAAAGGCGCCGGACCTTGGTGGGAACCTGATCACCTACATCGAACAGGTCTGGGGAGAAAGGATCGGAGGAACCTAGGAATCCCGATGGGCGGCTTACATCCGCCCATCCAATCCTCTTTCCTTCCTGCTGGCCTAAACGCATGGCATTGAAGAGCTCAAGGAGGATGAAGTGAAGGAAGCGAAGACCTGGGTGATGCTGTCCCCTACAATCATAGTCCTGGGGGTGTTCTTCATCGGGGCCCTGATCTACTCGGTGCTCTTGAGCCTGAATGCATTCTCGATCACTTCGAATTCGAGCATCAGTTTGCAGGCGTACGCAGACGTTCTCGGCGACAAGCACTTCGTCGAATCTCTCCTCTTCTCGCTCAAGATCGCGGCAGTCTCCACCCTGATCTCAATCGTGCTTGCGATAATCGTATCGATGGTGTTGCGGAAGACCTTTGTCGGGAAGCGAATCGCCGTCTTCGTTTACCAATTCAACATACCCGTTCCACATCTGGTGGTTGCGGTCTCGGTCCTGCTTATGCTATCGCAGACGGGATTGATTTCGCGCCTCTTCTATCAGGCCGGAACGCTTTCGGGTCCATCCTCGTTCCCCCTCATCGTCTTTGATCAGAACGGTATCGGCATCATCGTCGCCTTCGTCCTCAAGTCGTTCCCCTTCATTGGGATCGCCGTGCTCTCCCTCCTCGTCACGACTACGGGCGACTACGAGCAGCAAGCCGCGACCCTCGGAGCGAACGCCTGGCAGAGGTTCCGGCACGTGCTCCTCCCGATGATGACGCCCTCGATCACATTCTCGTCGATTCTGGTCTTCGCCTACGCGTTCGGGTCGTTCGAAGTCCCGTTCCTGCTCGGCAGCACTTCCCCGAAAGCCCTGGCGCTTCTGGCATATCAGGATTACACGAGTGTCGACCTGAATACACGGCCTGAGGCGATGGCGATTGCGAACATCATCACCCTTATCATGGCCGTGGTTGTGATCCTAGCATACCGAAGGCTCGACGCCGTAAATAAGAGAGGGGAGGCCGGTCATGCCTAGGGGACGCCTGCTTGGGTGGGCTGCACTCGCCTTCTTGTTCGTGGCCGTTCTGCTTCCATTGCTTCCCGTCATCATCTGGTCGTTCAGTTTCCGCTGGCCATACCCGAACCTCCTGCCTGAGTGGAGCTCTCGCGCTTGGGACTACGTTTTCAGTCAAAGCACGATGATTGACACGATGGTCACAAGCATTGAGCTCTCCGCCGTCGTCACGCTGCTCACCCTCCTAATCGGTTACTCGACTGCGAGGGCTCTCGGGACGAGGGAGTTCAGAGGAAAGAGCGCGGTGGAGCTATTCATCCTGTTGCCGGCGATCATCCCAGTGATATCCGCGGTCATGGGCATGCAGGGGGTCTTCACGCGCTTGGGCCTGTCGGACACCTTCCCCGGCGTCGTGATAGCGCACGTCGTTTTCGCCCTTCCATACATGGTATTCGGTCTCGCATCGGTGTTCAAGAACTACAATCTTGAGTACGAGCAACAGGCGAGAACGCTCGGTGCGGATAGGTGGAACGTGTTCGCGCATGTCACCGTCCCGGGAATCCTGCCTGGCATGGTGGTATCCTGCCTATTCGTGTTCGTGGTCTCATGGTCCCAGTACCTGTCAACCATCATAGTCGGCGGGACCGCGGTGCGCACGCTGCCGATGGTGCTGTTCGCACTGATGGGCAGTGGCGACTACGCAGTGGCGAGCGCCGTGGCCATAATATTCATCCTGCCAGTGCTGATTCTGCTCGCGCTCACGTCGAAGTTCCTCGCGGGCAGCGGGGTCTCGTCCGGGGTGATTAACGAACCATGAGCTACCTTGATCTGAAAGGGCTCAGAATGTCTTACGAGGGGGCAACGAAGCCATGCCTCGATGGCATTGACCTCTCGATTGAGAAGGGCGAGATCGTTGTGATACTCGGTCCTTCTGGTTGTGGAAAAACGACGACCCTCAAGCTAATCGCGGGTCTTCTGGACCCAATAGAAGGTGACATTCTTCTGGAAGGGAGATCGATCCTCACCATCCCGTCTGAAAAGAGGGGAGTTTCGATGGTCTTCCAGAAGCCGCTCCTCTTCCCTCACATGACGGTCGCCGAGAACATTGGATTCGGCCTCCGCATGAAAGGAGTCCCGAAGGAACTATTCGAACGCAAGGTCGATGAGATGTTGGAGCTCGTCAAGCTCCAGGGTCTGCGGAACCGAAGGGCGACCCAACTTTCTGGCGGTCAGGAGCAAAGGGTCTCCCTAGCGCGTGCGCTCGTAATCGAGCCGAAGCTGATCCTCCTGGATGAGCCGCTGAGTGCATTGGATGCGGAACTCAGACTGGAGATGAGAGAGCTCATTCTTCAGATCAGGGAGAAGTACAACACCACAATCGTCTTCGTCACTCACGACCAGCAGGAAGCGGTGATGCTGGCAGACAAGATCGCGCTGATGATCAAGGGTAAGATAATCCAATATGATCGGGCCACGACCTTCTATACTCGGCCCCGTACAAGACGTGTCGCGGAATTCTTCGGTTGGACGAACTTCATTCCCGCCACACAGAGAGGAAAGACCGTGGTGTGCCCATTCGGCGAGTTTGCATTGGAAGGATTGGAAGAACACAATGGACCTATCTGTTTGACGATTCGACCAGAAGCAGCTGTCGTCAGCCCCAAGGGTGAAGGCTACAGGGCAATCGTGCGCAGCGTCATGCACATGGGCACCAGGATCGATTATGAGGTGGAGAGCATGGACACCAAGCTGGGTATCAGCCTTCACTCAAATCAGGAGTATGCCAAAGGAGATGAGATTTTCTTCAAGTTCGTCCCCTCGAGGATCTGGGCCGTCAAGTGTGACGACAAGAGTGTTTGCGACAACCGTGTGGTTTGGGAGAACACTTCGCCGCTGCAGCTCGCGTCCGACGGGACGAAGTTGCAAGACTAAGCGCCTGGCCTCCTGCAAATCTATTAAGTCCATCAGGCGGATTCCCTCGCCGATGAAGGTCCTCTGCGGCTCCACCTCGAAGAACCTGGCCTGCGATCTGGCGCATCTCACGGGGGTCGAGTGCGTGCAAGCCATCACCAGGCGGTTCCCAGACGGCGAGGCGTACGTGCGCTTCCAGCGCGAGGATCTCGACAAGGAGGCCATCATCGTCCAGAACACCTACCCAGACACGAACCTCGTGGAGCTCTTCCTGCTCTGCGATGCGGCGAAGGGCCTGGGGGTCGAGAAGATAACTTGCGTTATTCCATACTTCGGATACGCAAGGCAGGATCGGCGCTTCGACACGGGGGAAGCGCTCAGCGCGCAGGTCATGCTGCGTCACATCGCCCTCGAGACGGACCGCCTGATAACGGTCGACCTTCACAAGCCCGACATTCTGCGCTGGTTCACGAAGCCGGGCGCAAAAGACATCGGAGCGGCACCAGCGATTGGTGAATACTTCATGGACAAGCAAATCGACCTGGTGCTGGCGCCAGACAAAGGGGCGTCCCAAAGGGCAGCGGACGTCGCGCACATCATCGGCTGCTCGAACGACCATCTGACGAAGACGAGGCTGAGCGGCACTGAAGTCAAGATCACCCCGAGCAAGCTTGACGCGAGAGGCAGGAACGTTCTCATTGTCGACGATATCATCTCAACAGGCGGAACGATCGTCGCGGCGACGAACGAGCTGAAGCGCCTCGGTGCGAAGAACGTCGCAGCGGCCTGCACGCATGGGCTGTTCGTCGATGGAGCGCTCAACCGCCTACGTGGAGTGACAGATGAGATCGCTTGCACGAACACTCTCGAGAGCCCAGTGTCCCTGATATCAGTCGCGAAGGAAGTCGCGAAAGCTTTGTAGAACTCGAGTGCTCCTCACGCAGAGAAGCTGATTCTGTTTGCGCGTCCTCGACCCGAGACGAGTCGCTTCCTAAGACTTCCTTCTTCTTGCGAAGAACCAGACTGCGACGGCGACGCATGAAATAGAGATAAGGGCCACCGCCCCGATGATTTCCAATCCCATCGGCTCCCCTCTCGTGATGAACCCATACTCCACCATTGGGTCCTTGGTGATGTTGAAACTCGCGGAGGGCGCGATGGGGCTAAGCGGATCCATCCAATGGTCGATGCTCCATGACGCACCGTACATCAAGGCGTTGTTGCTCGCCCACACCAGGAAGAAGCTGTAGGTCCCGAGGCGAAGCACGCCGGTCCTGTTCGTTATGGAGAACGTATCCCCTGGAGACAATCCACTGGACGAATTGGTCGGCGTGGAAGATAGGGTCAGATCCGCATCGTAGCTGAGCGGCTCTTCCACGTTGCTCCAGAGCTTTGGGGGCGCTCCTGGCGCAACCAGGATTGCCTTGCACTCTGAGACTCTCAGACTGGTCGGAATGAACGAGACTACCTCGATGAGGATGCTGGCGGTGTCATCGGACACTCTCAGGTTGCACGAGATGCACGGCGTCGGAGGGCTCGCCTCCACATGTGCAGGAATGGCCGTCACAACGATCGCGAGCGCCGCTAGGACCGCCCAAACGCTTCTCATAGCATCGTGTGATCCTAGTCCAACCCAGGAAATCAACTTGCCGCTAGGATTGCTCGTCGCTCGAAAAGATAATAGACGGAAATCGTATTCTCAACGGAACTGGGGCCTGACAGATGGTCGTCAAGAAGTCCGAGGATTTCAGCGAATGGTACAACGAGATCGTGGAGCTTGCGAACCTAACCGACAAGCGCTACCCGATCAAGGGCATGAACGTCTGGACCCCGTACGGCTGGAAGATCATGCGCCTCGTCGACGAGTACATTCGCAAGTACCTCGACGCGACGCACCACGACGAGGTCTGCTTCCCGCTGCTGATTCCCGAAACAGAGTTCCAGAAGGAGAAGGAGCACATCAAGGGATTCGACGCCGAGGTCTATTGGGTCACGCACGCTGGCCTGAACCCGCTCGACATCCGCATGTGCCTGCGCCCGACCTCCGAGACCGCGATGTACCCCATCTTCGCGCTCTGGGTGCGCTCGCACTCGGACCTGCCGCTGAAGACATACCAGATCGTCAACACCTTCCGCTACGAGACGAAGATGACGCGGGCGTTCATTCGCGTTCGCGAGATCCACTTCTTCGAATCGCACACCTGCCACACCACCGAGGAGGATGCGCAGAAGCAGGTCGAGGAGGACTTCGTGATACTGCAGAACCTAATGAAGCACCTCGTTCTGCCCTACTTCCTGCTCAAACGCACGGACTGGGACAAATTCCCCGGTGCATACTACACCGTCGGCATCGACACGCCGATGCTCGAAGGGCGCTCGCTCCAAATGGGTTCGATCCACCACTACCGCGAGAACTTCTCGAGGCCGTTCGGCATAACCTACGAGGCCGTCGACGGTAGCCGCAAGTTCGTGCATCAGACAACTTATGGAATGAGCGAGCGCCTGGTCGGGGCGGTGGTCGCATTCCACGGGGACGATAAGGGACTCGTTCTGCCGCCCGACGTCGCCCCGATCCAAGTCGTCATCGTGCCGATCCTCGCGAAGGGCAAGGTCGAGGAGGTCCTCGCCGAGGCGCGCAGGCTGCGCGACGAGCTCGATGAGGCCGGATTGCGCGTACATCTCGATGAGAAGGACGAACGACCAGGGAGCAAGTTCTACAACTGGGAGCTGAAGGGGGTGCCGCTGCGCCTGGAGCTGGGGCAAAGGGACATCTCAGAAGGTAAGGTGGCGTACGCGGTTCGCTTCGATGCGACCAAGGGGAGCATGCTCAGGCAGAACGTGGCGAAAGACGTCCACGCGATGCTCGAGAAGATCACGAATGAGATGCACGAGGCGGCGCAGAAGAGATTGGCCGCTTCGGTCGTGCTCATCGACTCGCTCGACAACCCGCCGAAGAAGATACTGAAGTTCGGATGGTGCGGCGAAGAGGCGTGCGGGCGCGAGATCGAGACGAAGACCGAACTGAAGATCCTAGGCACGCCCTACGAGAAGGAAGAGTATCAGGGTAGTTGCATTGTCTGCGGGAAGGAGACGAGCACGATCGCCTACGCGGCAAGATCGATGTAGACGCGGAACCGAGAATCTAGCGCGGACGGCTCACTGCTCGCGGCCCTGCGCCCGAACGAGGAGCAGGCCGAAAACGCCGAAGGCGAGCAGGGCGACGACGATCGCGTACACGCCCATGTTGCTCGGGTCGAAGATGTTCCAGCTCCCGTAGATCAGACCCCATCCCCAGTACATCGCGAAGCCCCCGACTATCATGAGCAGCGATAGAAGGGTCTTGACCCTGCTAGGGAAGGCGGTTTCTGCCATCGTTCCCGCTCAAGGCCATGAATCTATAAGATACTTGCCCCAGAGAGACTCATTTTCGGCTGCAGAAAACTGCGTGCCACTAAGACCATCTGGTATTGGTATGTGCGACGCGCGACTAGGTAGGTTTGATATCGCCGTCGGGAGTTGCAGGGTAGATGGCGGCCACGTCGAAGGGCTCCGAAATCGAGAGGACGTTCAAGAACCCCTTGAGCATCTCCACCGTGCTCTACCTCGTCGCGAGCGAGTTCCCCGCGATCGTCTTCTTGGCGATTGGTCTGGTCGAGCCGGATTCCCTGCTGTTCCTGATCATCGGCATCGCGATCCTGTTGTTCGCGCCAGTTGGAATCCTCTTCATAGACCGCGCTATGCGCCCGAGGGAGGTCAGGCTGAGGGAGCGGTCGATAATGCTGAGCTTCGCGGGAAAGCCCGAAATGGCGATTCCTTGGGACCAGGTCGAAGTGCAGGTCATGCCCGCCCGGTCCAAGAAGGCAGGTCAGCCGCGCCCAAACATCAAGCAGCTAGGGAGAGGGCGGGCGTGGATACCGGTCTCGCCGCAGATCCTGCAGGCCATCGAAGAGGAACGGGCGCTGCGCCACCTGAAGTGAGAACGGCCGATTTCCCGTTGCATTAACACCGAGCGGAGCGTTCTTCCTTCTCGGGGCGGCGCTACCGGTCCTAGACTTCTTCGACACGCTGCTCAAGGGTTACCAGCAGCTCGTCGACCGGGGCGTGATCTATCCGGAGACGATAGCGCTCTGATCGTGCTCAGTCTCGTCGCGGCGCGGACGAGAAAGAGAAGTATCACGCCTTCTACGCATGCTTCTTCCTCGTCTACATCATCGCATTCATCTCCAATAACCTCAGCGTTCTGACGTGAGCAACGAACGAGCCAGATGTGCAAAGATGAACGTCATTAGTGTGAGCGTTTCCTCGTTGAAGCGGAGCAGCGTAGTTACCCGGCGCTCTGTTCAGGAATCGCCACGGATTTCAAAACATTTATTTAATATAAATGTGAATATTGCCCACGGAGCCGGACGTCTCCGGCTTGCAAAGGTGGAAAAAACAATGCCAGCCAAGAAGGCAGCGCCGAAGAAGAAGCCTGCAGCGAAGAAAGCAAAGCCGAAAGCAAAGGCAAAGAAGAAGTAAGTCGTCTTACGCGACTTGCGTCGAGCATCGCGCAAGCGCCCGAGCAGATTCCTGCAGACACCAAGCGCTTCGCGTTTTCCTTATCTAGTCATAGCCCTCCACTCAGTCAGAAATCATTATTATCTGGCCCAATGCTTCCTCAAACGTGGATGGGAGTGATCTTGACGCGCAGCTCGTGCGCTATTCTGAACGCCTGCGCACGTACCGCGACCGCATGCTCCACGTCGATTGGAGGAATCGCGCTATCCTCTTGAGACGGACGGAGAAGAAGTGGAACTTCGACCTCGCCTTCCTTTGGCGCGACGATGAGGACAAGATCGAGGAGGCGCTTTCGAAGGCAGTGCGCTCGCAGGGTTCGCTCTGCCTGTTGCGCGACAGCGATCTCAGCGAGGAGGCGCAAGCGATCCGCGCGCATCTCGTGCAGCTTGAACGCTCGGCGAGGATGGTGTTCGAGGAGACAGGGGTGCGCGACTTCTACATCGGCTTCCCTTTCATCGTAGGCAGAGTGAGCCAGGACAATTACGTCCGTGCCCCGTTGCTATTGTTCCCAGTGAGGCTTGAGAGGAGAAGGCAGGGAATCTGCGGTTGGTACCTCGCTATCGAAGAGGACGCAGAACCGATCGTGAATCGCGCGCTCGTCGCCGCGATGAGGAAAGCAGGCGGGGTCTCGCTCAACGATGACCTGCAGAATTCCGTCGACGACCTCCTCGAGAACGCTCCGAAGGAGCGGGTCGCCGCACACCTCATCCTCGGGATGCAGGGAATATTGCGGCACGCGGGAATGGACCTGAGGGACGCAGAGGCCTTCGAGATCGCCAAGCCCCTTCAACCCCTCTCAGCCGATGACATCGCAAGGCTGGGCGAGGACAAGCTGCACCTCGAGGGCATGCCGATCGTGGGCTCGTTCCCGCAAGGGTCGACGGCCATCTACCGCGACTACGAAGACCTGATCGCGAGGGCGGAGGGAGGCGACACCGACCAGGGCATCATCGACGAGCTGCTCGAGTCCTCTGAGCTTAGATCAAGCGCAACTGAGGTCGCGGGGCCGATAGTGATCGACACGGTCCCCGACCGCGAGATAAACTTCGCTCTGCCGACGGATTCGAGTCAGGACACGGTGATCCTCGAGGCGCAACGCTCGGAATGCACCGTCGTGCGTGGTCCTCCCGGCACCGGCAAATCGCAGGTCATCGTGAACCTCGTTACGAACGCGCTGGCGAAGGGGCAGAAGATCCTCGTCGTCTGCCAGAAGAGGGCGGCGCTCGACGTCGTCCATCAGCGCCTGGGAAGGTCCGGGCTCGCGGATGCTGTTATCCTCCTTCACGATGCGCGCGGCGACCGGCAGGCGGTCTATGGAATCCTCGCGAAACGCGCGGAAGGCGACCCTCCCGCTCGGGACGAGAGACTGGAGCGCGAGTTCGAAGAGACGTCGAAGCGCATCGACGACACGATCGCGCAGTTGAACGCGCTCGTCGAGCCGACTTGGAAGGAGCAGTTCGGAGGGGTCCGACTGCAGGAGCTGTATTCCGCCGCCGAGCCGAACTACGCCACCAAGATGCAGCTCGGCAACATCCCAACGAGGCTCACGAAACAATCACTCAATGAGCTGCTGGAGAAGCTACCGAACCTGCAGATCGGGCACTACCGGTTCGATTCACCTACCTATCCATTGCAGAAACGCCGCTCCTTCTCCACCCTCGATGCGAACGCGCGCTTCGAGATGGAGGCCACACTTGCAAGAATGACCTCGCTCTCCTCGACGAACGCGATGCTCCTCGGAAGCATCGAGCAGCAGCAAGCGGCGCTCGCCTCGATCCCCGACTACGAGGCTCTCCGATCCAAGACGCTCAGATTCCTGAGCGGCAGGTGGCGTCGCGCGAACAGGATGATGCGCCAGATCTCGGCGCTCTATCCCAACGACCCTCGCCTGGTGACGACGGCACAGGTCGCGGCCGCGCTTGGGCAAGGCCGTGAGCTTCTCGCGTCGCTTCAAGAGGCATCGAAATTCCTGAGACCCGAAGGCGTTGATGAGATGCGTGCGCTGCTTCGCAGCCCGGATGCGCTCAGGACTCGATGCGAGGCCATGCGGGCAGCGATCTCTGAATTCGACGCTGTGCAAGAGTACGATAGACTGGTGCTCTCGCTGGATCACGTGGGGCTGGAACTGTTCGACAACTGCGCCCGTGCGCTCAGAATCGACGAGAGCTCGTGGGCGAAGACGGTCGAGCAGGAGATCGTCGCGCGCTGGATCTCGAGCATCGAATCCGAGAACCCGCAGCTTTCGGGTGATCCGTTCCAACGCTACCTCGAGCTCAAGTTCCGCCTCGAGGACCTGACGAAGAAGCGCATGGAGCTCTTCCGCCGCCGCCTCATGCTGCGGATCCTCGAGGACGCGAGGAAGAAGGAGCTGCCTCCGGGAGAGCATCACCCGAACAAGCGCCCGGAGACCGAGTGGAACAAGCTCCTGGCCGAGTTCATGAAGAAGCGTCGCGTGAAGCCTGTCCGCAAGCTCGTCGAGGATTATCCGTTCCAGATGATGCGCGTCTGCCCGTGCTGGCTGGTGTCTCCGGAAGCGGCGTCCGAGGTGCTGCCTTTGACGAGGGGGTTGTTCGACCTCGTCGTCTTCGACGAGTCGAGCCAACTCGCGGTCGAACGGGCCCTGCCCTGCATCTATCGCGGGAAGCGGATTGTGATCGCCGGCGACGAGAAGCAGCTGCGTCCGTTCGATCTCTTCCGCTCGAAGGACGAGGACGAGGAGCTCGACGAGGTCACGGAGGCAGAAAGCCTGCTCGTGCTCTCGATGCGCGTCTTCACGCCCCGCTACCTCAGCTGGCACTATCGTTCCCGATTCCAAGAGCTCATCGACTTCTCGAATCACGCCTTCTACGACGGCAATCTCGAGATCGCCGCGAACGTGCAGCGCACGTTCCCGGTGCCTCCGATCGAGTACGTCAGGGTCAAAGGCGCCTGGGACGAGCGCACGAACGCGGTCGAGGCGAGCAAGACCGTCGACATCGTCGAAACGCTGCTCGCGGACGGCGAGAAGAAGGGCAAGATGCCTTCCGTCGGCGTAATCACCTTCAACGAGCCGCAGCGCGACCTGATCGAGGACTTGGTTGACGAAAGGCGAAACTCAAACGCGGAGTTCGAACGCCTGTACGCCGCCGCGACCGCGAGCGATCGCAACCTCGACGACCGCCCGTTCATCAAGAACATCGAGAACGTGCAGGGCGACGAACGTGACGTGATCATATTCTCCGTCGCCTACGCGCCGGACGCGGCAGGCAAGTTCCGAGTGCAGTTCGGAAGCCTGAGCCAGGAAGGAGGCGAGAACCGTTTGAACGTCGCCGTGACCAGGGCGCGAGAAAAGGTCATCATGATCGCTTCCTTCGACCCCTCGGCGCTGCCGGTCGACGAGTCGAAGAACCTCGGCCCGAAGCGCCTGAAGGAGTACCTCGCGTACGCCAAGGCAGTGTCCGACGCGAAGAAGGATGAGGTGCAAAATCTCCTAGAGGACCTCAATCCCCTGCCCAAAACGCCACCTCAACCGACGCTGACCTCGCTCCAGAAGCCTTTGGAGCAGCAGCTGAAAGAAGCGCTGCAAGCGAAAGGATACACAGTAGATGCGGCGATCGGGTTCAGCGGGTATCGGCTGGACCTCGCCATCGTCGATCCCAAAGATTCCTCGCGCTACGCCCTCGGCGTCGAGTGCGACGGCGCCTCTTTCCACGCGGCCAGGTCGGCCAGGGAGCGCGATGTCGTTCGCCCCAAGTTCTTTGAGGAGAGAGGGTGGCAATTGGATCGAGTGTGGAGCAGGAACTGGTGGCGGGGTCGCGAGAAGGAGATCGAGAGGCTCGTGTCGCGGGTCGGCGCTTCGTCAGCAGCGGCAACGTCGTCGCCCCCGCTGGTGGAGACGAGGGTCGGAGTTCTGGAAAAGCAGAACAAGGACCTCGTGGCGCCGAAGCTGGACGCGACCGAACTGCAAGAGGACGTGCCAGAATCGCTCGCGGACGAGTTGCCTGGAGCGGCATTCGACGCGGGCAAGGACGACAAGTCGATGAAGTTCATCTTCTTCACGCAAATGCAGAAGGGTCAGGGGATGCTCGAGGTCCACGCGGCCGAATCGATCCTTGACTGGGCGGAGGAGGCGGGAATGAAATTCTGGTGGCGCGAGTTCCACGGCGTTACGACGGTGACGCCTTACCTCAAGCACAACGACCTCGCGCATTGGTTCTTCTCGCTGCGCGCCGACGGCAACCTCGACCTCCACTTCCAATACTTGAAGGCGCCGTTCGACAGCATCGAGATGCGCCTGCGGCTTCTGCGCCGCATGAACATGATCACGAACGTCGAGATTCCAGAAGACTATCAGAACAAGGTGCGCGCGATCCGGCTCAAGTGGATATCCGGGGAGAGGAGCGTCGGGGAGTTCATCGCCGCGATGGAGTGGTACCTCAACGAGGTGCGCAGGTCCTAGGCCAGAGTAACAAGTTCGCTACCTTTTTATCGCGCCTCGGCACTTTCCGTTATGGTGATGGGATGGATGATCTTACACTCTGGACACCTGTGGTTTGGTTCCTGGTGGGCGTGATTTGCGCCGCCTACATAGTGCTCGACATGCGAAAACACGACCACGTGCACGTCGGCTGGGCCGTGATCGGCTTCCTGCTGAGCGGCTTCGGGCTCGTGCTCTATCTGCTCCTGGTGAAGTTCAAGCGGCCGGGGTATCAGTATCCTCCCAAGCCGGAGTACGCGGCCCCGGCGTACAAGTCCGAGAAGCCGGCCGCTCCCGCGCCCGAGGCGGAAAAGAAGCCCGAGAAGCAGATCGAGCAGGTCGAAGGAATCCCTCGCTGCCCGAACTGCGGGGCGGCGATCTCCGTGCATGACCAGAAGTGCCCGAAGTGCGGGTACGCGCTGAGGTAGCCGAAACCTTTTCCGCTCGCCCACCGATGGCCGTTCGTGCGCGAGGGCGAGCTGGTATATCTTCTAGATGACAAGGGCAAAAGGCATTTTCTGCAACTGGCCCCGGAGATGCTTCGAGTCCCCGGCCTCGGCGTCGTGGACGGGACGAGGCTGCTCGCGAGCGAGGAGGGAGCGCGAATCAGCATTGCCGGGCGCGATTTCATTCTACTGAAGCCGCGCGCTCTTGAGCTCATGGATTCTCTGGAACGAGGCGCCCAGGTCATCATTCCCAAGGACGCGGCGACGATCCTGTTGCGATTGGGGGTCCAGGCTGGGGACGTCGTGATCGAGGCGGGAGTGGGGTCGGGCTCGCTAACCCTGGCGCTGCTCTCGGCGGTCGGGGAGAGAGGCAGGGTGCTCTCCATCGAGCTTCGCGAGGACCACGCGTCCAAGGCAAGGAGGAACATCGAGAGGTCGGGACTCCAAGACCGATGGTCGCTCATCATCGGAAACGCTCGCGAAGTCGAGGTCGACGCAGTCGCCGACAGTCTGGTCATGGACCTGCCGGCCCCTTGGGAATCGCTGGCGAACCTCGAACAGTACTTGAGGCCGGGCGGGCGCATCTGCTGCTACATCCCCAACATGAATCAGCTCGAGGAGACCGTGAAGGCGCTTCGCTCGCGAGGCTACGCAGAAGTCGAGGCGCTGGAGAACATCCAGAGAATCATGGAGGTGCACGAAGGCGGGGTCCGGCCTTCCTTCGAGATGCTCGGCCACACCGGGTACCTGGTGTTCGCCAGACGCGCTTCCCCGGTAGCAGCAAAGGCATAAGTACGGAGCGGGGTCTCTCAGCACAGCAATGACCCTGGAGTTCGCCATCACCACATTCGCCGCGGTGTTCGCCATCGTGAACCCGATCGGCAGCATCCCGTTCTTCGTGGCGATGACCGAAGGGTATCCTCAGGACGTGAAACGAAGGGTGATCCGGAACATCACGCTCGTGGTCGTGGGGGTCCTGGGAGGGTTCGCCCTATTCGGCCAGGCGATATTCGCGGTCTACGGAATCACCATACCGGCGTTCAAGATCGCAGGGGGCATACTGCTCTTCACAATCGCGTTCTCGATGATGCAAGGACGAGGCTCGAGAGCGAAGATCAGTGAGGAGGATCAACAGGAGGGGCTCGAGAAGGAGGAGATCGGCATCGTTCCGCTCGGGATCCCGCTGTTCGCTGGACCGGGTGCGATCACCACCGTCATGATCGCGATCTCCTACGCGGGCGCAGCCGGGGACGTATTGGACATCGTGGGGGTGTTCGCGGCGATCATCGCGACCGCGGCCTTGTGCTACATCATCCTCGTGTATTCGGAGCCCATCTTCCGCCGCATGGGACGGAGCGGGGCGCACGCCTTCTCCAGGATCATGGGTCTTCTCCTGGCAGCGGTCGCAGTAGAGTTCGTGATAAGCGGCGTGCTCCAGGTCGTGACCGAGTATCTGAAGTCCGGGGTCGTCTGAGCACTGCCACACGCGCGTCCCTCCCAATTTGTTAAGTATCGAGGCTCCGATTCCACGGGCGGTGGCATCGTGGTGACGGTCGACATATGGGTCGAGCTGAAGGCTGGGGTGGCCGATCCTGAGGGGCAGAACACGAAGAAGGCGCTCGAGCTCCTCGGCTTCAAGGGCATCAAGAACGTGAAGGCGGTCAAGGTGTTCGAGGTCGAGCTCGACGCTCCCGCGGCCGAGGCGAAGAGGCAGGCCGAGGAGATGTGCCGCAAGCTGCTCGCGAATCCAGTCATCCAAAAGTACGAGATCCGCGTAAGGTGAGCGCAATGGCGACCGATGCCTTGATGAGCTCCCGGTCCGAGGCGTTCGAGCTGTTCGAGATCGATGTGCTCGCAGCGACGGACGACCAGCTGAAGGAGATCAGCGCGAAGCTCGCGCTCAACCTCAGCCTCGACGAGATGAAGAGCATCCAGCGTTACTTCGCCGCGAAGATGCGCAAGCCCACCGACGTCGAACTTCAATCTCTCGGGCAGGCGTGGAGCGAGCACTGCTGCTACAAATCATCGAAGATCTTCCTCCGGGAGCACATCTTCAACATCCATCATCCGGACGTGATCGCGAAGGGCGACGCGGGAGTGATGGCGTTCGACAAGGACCACGCGTACGCGCTGCGCATCGAATCGCACAATCACCCGTCGGCGATAGAGCCATACGGTGGCGCCGCGACCGGCATCGGGGGCATCGTCCGCGATGTGCTGTGCATGGGGGCGCAGCCGATCGCGCTCGTCGACCCGCTGTTCTTCGGCCCGATCGACTACGCCGGCGAGGTACCCGCGGGAACGAAGAGCCCGAAGTACCTGGTGGGCGGAGTGATCGCTGGAATCCGCGACTACGGCAACCGGATCGGCATCCCGACGGTCGCGGGCGGCCTCTGGTTCGACGATCGCTACGTCGGCAACGTCCTGGTCAACGTCGGCTGCATCGGCATCGCGAATCGCTCGGACATCGTCAAGAACGCAGTCAAGGGCGTCGGCGACGTGCTGATCCTCGTGGGCGGCCGGACCGGCCGCGACGGCATCCACGGGGTGACGTTCGCATCGGCAGTCCTCACCGCCAAATCGGAAGAGGAGTCGAGGGGCGCAGTGCAGCTCGGCGACCCGATCATGAAGGAGCCGCTCATCCACGCCTGCCTCGAGGTCAACTCGCGCGGATTGATCAATGGAATGAAGGACCTGGGCGGAGGAGGCCTGTCGTGCGTCGTCGGCGAGATCGCGCTCTCCGGCGGATGCGGAGCGGAGGTCGACCTCGACAAGGTGCCGTTGAAGGAAATGGGTCTCGCGCCCTGGGAGATCTGGGTATCGGAGTCGCAGGAACGCATGATGCTCGCGGCGCCGGAGAAGAACGTGCGCGCGATCCTCGAGGTCTTCGAGCTTTGGGACGTGCCGGCGACGGTCGTCGGCAAGGTGATCAAGGAACAGGTCGTGCGCCTCGTCTTCCAAGGCAAGAAGGTCTTCGACATGGACCTGGACTTCCTCACGAAGGGGCCGGAGTACTGCCGGCCATCCTGTGTCGAGCAGGGACCTTTGCTGGCTGAAGAGGTGCCTCCGCAGCTCCCACGAGACCTCACTGAGGTCCTCTTGAAGCTGCTCTCCGACCCGAACATCGCGTCGAAGGAGTGGGTCGTGAGGCTGTACGATCACGAGGTGCGCGGCAACACCGTCATCAAGCCGATGCAGGGCAAGCTGGGCCTGCGCGGTCCGGCGGACGCCACGGTTATCAAGCCACTCGCGGATTCGTATCGCGGGCTCGCGATCGCCATCGGTGTGAACCCCTGGTTCACGGCGCTCGACCCGTACAAAGGCGGACAGGCGTCGGTGGACGAGGTCTGCCGCAACATCGCCGCCGTCGGCGGCTTCGCTCACTCTCTCACCGACTGCCTCAACTTCGGCAATCCGGAGAAACCTGAACGCCTGGGCGAGTTCCGTGAGGCCGTTCGTGGAATAGGCGACATGGCGACGGCGCTGAACCTCGCTGTTCCCTCTGGCAACGTCAGCTTCTACAACGAGACGTCGAAGGGAGCATGCCTACCGACGGCGACGGTCCTCGGTCTCGGCATCGTCCCGGACATTCGCAAGTGCGTCACGACCGACCTGAAGGAGGAAGGGAACGCCCTGTACCTCGTGGGGACGACGAAGCAGGAGCTTGCCGGTTCGGCGCTCTACCGCATGTTCCATGGAATGGGCGGAGTGGTCCCTGGCTCCGATCCATCGGCGCTCTCGCTCGCCATGTTCGGTCTTCAGGAAGGCGTCGACCGCTCTCTGGTGCGTAGCTGTCACGACCTCTCCGATGGGGGTCTCGCTGTCGCTCTCGCGGAGATGTGCATCGGCGGGGACGTCGGCGCGAACATCGATCTGAAGGTGCTCAAGGAGCTCAGCTCCGTGGCGAAGCTGTTCTCCGAATCGCACTCGCGCTTCCTGGTCGAGGTGGACAGGAAGAAGGAGGACGAGTGGCTGCAGCGGATGAAGGCGCCGTCCGTGCGCGTGGGCACCGTTGGCGGCAAGATGCTCGTCATCGAGGACGCGGACGTCCTCGTGGACGTCGAGGTGGGCGAGCTCAGGCGCGCCTGGTCCGAACCGCTCTGGAGGCTGCTGGGATGAAGAAGAACGGCGTCCGCGTGTGCGTGCTGCGCATCGAGGGCACGAACTGCGAAGAGGAGACGGCGGCGGCGTTCGCGGAGGCGGGCGCATCGCCGGAGAAGGTGCATCTGAAGCAGCTCGTGCACGCTTGCCCGAAGGAGATGGAGCGGGATCTGGGCGACTACGACATCCTCGCTCTGCCGGGAGGATTCTCCGCGGGCGACTACGTCCGCGCCGGAGCGATCTTCGCCGCGAGGATGCGCTCGTCGCTGTCTTCGGAGTTGAAGGAATTCGTGAACGCCGGCAGGCCGGTCATCGGCATCTGCAACGGCTTCCAGATCCTCGTCGAGCTAGGAATGCTGCCCGCCCTAGGCGCGGTGATGAGCGCGCAGCCCGAGGCGGCGCTCTACATGAACTCGTCCGGGCGATTCGAGTGCATCCCGACCCTGCTCAAGCACGAGAACAGGGGCAGCTGCCTATTCACTTCGCTGCTCCCGAAAGGGAAGGTGCTCCTAGTGCCCTGCGCGCACGCCGAAGGCAAGCTCATGTTCGAGCGCGAGAAGGAGCAGAAGCTGGTGGAGGAGCTCGAGAAGAACGATCAGGTGGTGTTCCGCTATGTCGACTCGAACGGCAACTATGCTGGTTACCCTTGGTGCCCGAATGGCGCCGTCTCGAACATCGCTGGCATCTGCAACAAGCAAGGCAACGTCCTCGGGCTCATGCCGCATCCCGAGAGAGTGTTCCACCGCTATCAGCATCCTGATTGGACCCGTTCCGGCGTTGACCCCTCCTCCGACGGCGACGGCAAGCCAGTGTTCGTGGCCGCGGTGCAGCACGTGCTGAAGAGCAAGAAGTGATCAGACAAGGGAGACGCGTACCTCGACCACGTCGCCGTCCTTGAGGCCGAGCGTGCGCCTGAGGTGGTACTTGCACAGCACCTCGATCACGTCCTCGTAGTGCGAACGGGAGGGCACGACCACCGCGCACTCGATGTTCTGCAGGGAGGCCTTGTGGCAGACGACGTCGCCGAACGTGCGCCCGTTGCGCTCGAACCCCTTGATCAAGATCCCCACGCTCCTGCGAAGTATGTCCAGCTTGTAGAGGTCGGTGGGCGAGACGCGCACGTTGAGCGTCCCCTCGTACGGGCGGAAGCCGAGGCGGTGCAGGAACTGCTCCTGGTAGCCCTCCTGAGTGACGTAGTACTGGCCCTCGCCCATGCCGGTGACGATGCCGCCCTTGATGACCAGGTGATCGCGCGTCTCGAAGATGCGCTGGTACTCGGAGTACTCCTGACGGAGGGCATCCATGCCCTTCTCGGTGAGCTTGATTCTCTGGCGGCGCGCGCCGAGGTCTCGAACTATCCATCCCTCGTTGAGCATCTCGAGGATGCGCTTCGAGGCCGACTGTTGGCTCACCTCGAGCATGTCGCCGAG
>Ga0335071_10001024_pt1 | contig 30223 bp, 19 predicted proteins | sample Lox_Sample_15_FD_206724 | JGI IMG/M metagenome (GOLD analysis project Ga0335071, IMG submission 206724) | Soil microbial communities from Loxahatchee National Wildlife Refuge, Florida, United States - Lox_Sample_1.5 | ecosystem: Environmental > Terrestrial > Soil > Wetlands | place: USA...
AGACCGTCGTAGCCGCCGATCTGGGCGGAGCCCTGTTTCGAGGTCGCGCCGGCCGGCCAGAGCATCCCGCCATTGATCTCGTTCCCGAGCTGGACCATGTCGGGCATCGCGCCGGCCTTGGCCAGTCTTCGGATCACATCCGCCGTATAGGCGTAAACAGCCTGGTCGAGTTCTTCAGGAGTGAGTCCCACCCAGGCCTTCGGCATGGTCTGGGTGGAGGGGTCGGCCCACCAATCGCTGTAATGGAAATCGATCAGCACCTTAAATCCGAGCGCCTTGGCCCGTTTCGCCAGGCCGATGGTCGTCGCCAGGTCGTTATTTCCCCCGCCCAGGCCCTGTCCGTTTGCATCCGTCGGGTCGTTCCAGATCCGCAGGCGGATCCAGTTGACGCCGTGATTTTTGAGGATCTTCAAGGCATCCTGCTGGACCCCATTGTCATAATATTTTCCGCCGTTCGCCTCGATCTGGTGGAGCATCGAGACGTCCGCGCCCATGATGAAATCCGGGCTGAGGCCGTCGATGGGATTGACCTGGACGCCCGGGGCGGGCGGCGCGGACGGTTTTTTCGCCGAAAGGAGCAGCCCGGCCGCCAGGAGTACAATCAGGGCGAGGATCGCGACCAGCCCGAACCGAACAGCCGGCAAGCCGTACCATTTTCTGTTCTTCATATGCCTTCAGCCTTTCTCCCAAACCAGTTGGTTCATGGGATTGGGGAATCAAAAAGCGCCGATGATCGAATAAGTCCTTGAGGAGTCAGCTATCTGGGGGAAAATTCCAGCCGGCGGATTGGGCTAGAAGTCGGTAATGCGGGAGGTCCGGTCCTTGTACTTGTCGCGGAACTCGGCGTTCAGGCGCAGGACCTCCTGCTCGTCGCCGACGAACGAACAACGCAGGCAGTAATATTCGTCCTTGTCGCGGTCATAGAGCATATCCATATCGATCTCGCGCATCAGGCAGCGCGGGCAGCGGTAATTCAGGCGGCCTTTTCGACCTTGAGCCATGTGTGCAACTCTCCTTTGCCGCGAATGGTCTTCTTGATGCCGATGGTGTACATGGGCGAAAAGGCGAACCCCTCCCGGAAGTATCCGGCCGCCCGGCCGGAATCCGCCCGCATCGCCAGGCGGGTCTCCACCTGGGGGACGAGCGCTTCGACCCGGCGGACGTCCTCCACCTGGTCCTCCCGGCACTGGTAGGCGTACTCGATCGACTTCGTATCCGCCGCGCCTTCCAGGGTAAGGCGGACGCCGGTCAGGTCCTCGGGGTATTCGGTCGTGCCGTAGCAGCCGGTCAGGTACTCGTCGATCGACACTTCCGCCTTCGGGTCGGTCGTCCCGACGATCCGGCGGACGATCTCGATCTCGCCGCTGCCTTCCCGGATGCGGAAGATCGACTGGACCCGGATGGTCGTGCCGTCGAACTCGATCTCGACCGGATCGACCGTCACGATGCGCACATCCCCCTCCTCGGACCAGGAGGCATGCGAGCGGCAGGCGCACAGGTCCACTTCCTCGCCTTTGTAGCCGAATTTGCAGCTCTTGACGGCTCCCTCCCCAGCGTAATGGGTGAAATACCCGGCCCTATAGAGGGACTGGACCAGGAAGGGATAGGAGGCATCCTGTAAATTCTTCGTGCCCACGCCCACCGGCCGTTCCAGCTTGGCGGCGTACGGGCGCAGGTCGATCATGGCGCCGCCCTGGTTCATGTCCAGGCAGAAGCGCATCCAGGGATCGGCGTACCAGAAATGCTGACGCTTCGAGCCGTACAGAATGTCCTTCCAGAGGAAGCATTCAGGCCTGGCATATGGACGGCCGGCGCGGTAGATGTCGGCGAATTCACTCATGGTGACGTCCTTCGCCTTGCCTTCCTTCTTCAGGGTCCCGTAGTATTCCATGCCGGCCTGGTAGCTGTGCAGCAGGGTTTCGTAATCCGCTTCCCAGCGGCCGTTCTTGCTCATCCAGCCCGGGCCGACGTACATCATGTTATAGGAGTAACCCCGGTTGTATTTTGCCATCGCCCGGTATTGGTCGACCAGGTTGTAGAAATAGGGGATCTCGTGATCTTCGTAGACCATGCCGCGCAGGATGTTCTGCGGGTGGGTGCCATAATACGAACCTGGACCGTCGAAGACGGCCATCAAGTCTCGGGAAATATGCGGAATGGCCACGATGCCGATATCGTCCGCCTCGTCCGAGGCCGGGCAGTGGATGTTCCGCTTGGATGGGATCCAGGGGTTCCAGGGTCCGCCGTCGAAAATGGTGTACCAGGAATTGTTGGCGTTCCAGTAAGCCTTGGGTCCCTCCTCCCAGCAGGTCGCCACGGCGGCTTTGACCATGGGATATTTTTCTTTTATGTAGCCAACCAACTCGGCATCCATGTAATACGAGCCCGTGGAAGCCGGGTAAAAGCCGAAGACCTCCTTGAACTTCCCGAAGACCGCGTCGACGATCCTGCGCTTGTCCTCCATCGAGAACAACCAAATCGCCAGCTCGCGCGACTTGAACTGCTGGCGGAATTCCTGGCATTGCAAGCCAAGGAAGGTCGAGCTGATCTCATCCTGGTAGCGCTCGTGATCTTCCCTGGCGATCGAAACCGCCTCGGCGTTGAACAGGCTGGCATACGTCATCTGGATCGTGGTCCGCAGGCCATTGGCGTGGGCAATCCGCTGTTGGGTGCGGAAGATATCGAGGGACTCCTGCAGGACCCGCCTGCGGGTGAGGTCTTCCTTTTTCCCGTGCTCGGCTTCCTTCTGGATGTATTCCGGCACCATTTCCGGACGGTGGATGATGTTCAGATAGAATGCTTCCATGGCGATTTTCTGGGGTGAAAGTCGGGTATCGGTAATATGTATTGGCCAGGATTATTTCTTGGGAGGTCGGGCCGCCAAGGCAGAATGGAATCCGTCGTACGTCAGCGGATGGATCAAACAATCATCCGCCCCGAGCTCCCGGCCGCGGGCCTCTTCGCCGATCGAGGTGCAGACCAGCACGGGGATGTCGCTGCCAGTCAACCCCGCCACCAACGTCTGGGAAGCCTCCAGGCTTTCCACCGAAGTGAAAATCAGCGCGGCGGGCTTGAGGGCGTTGACCTCGCCGGCCTGCGGGATGCCTGCCAGGCTGGCAAGCTCGTACCCGCTGCGGGCGGCGTAGCGTCCGATCAGGTAGGCCAGGGCCGGGTCGTTGCCGACCATCAGGATCTTCAACTGGGCGGATGATTTCAAGAAGAGCCTCCTCGCTCAGCCCCGGATGCTTCCCAGGCTGAGGCCTGCCTGCCAGTATCGCTGCAGGAACAGGAATACGATCATGAGCGGCAGGATCGCCACCACCGAACCCGTGATGACCAGGATATACAGGACCTGGGCATTCCCCGGCAGGGAGGCCAGTCCGTTCCAGTAGGCCAGGCCCACCGTGACCGGATACAGGTTCATCTTGCTCAAGACGAGCAGGGGCAGGAAATAGTTGTTCCAGGCCCCGACGAAGGCGAACAGGAAGACGGTCACGAAACCGGGCGCGATCAGCCGGAAGACGATGGTGGCGAAGATGCGCAGCTCGCCTGCGCCGTCCACCCGGGCAGCGTCGATCAGGTCCTGGGAGACGGCCTGCTCAGTGTAGATGCGCATCAGGTAGACGCCAAACGGGTTGACCAGCGCTGGCAGGATGACGGCCAGGAGCGAGTTCGACAGGCCAGTCTTGCTTTCCAGCAGGTAGAGCGGGACGGCGAAGGCCGTCCCGGGGACGAAGACGGAGGCCAGTACGATCCCGAACAGCAGGTTACGGCCTTTGAAGTGGTACTGGGCGAAGGCATATCCCGCCAGGGCGGATATGATCGAGGAGCCCAGGGCCGCATTGATGGCATAGACGGCCGTATTGCGCATCCACAGGCCGAAGGCGCCGCCGTCGCGGGCAAACAAGTCCTTCAGGTTCTGGATGACGTTGATGTGTTTATCGAACCACAGTCCAAAGGAGGCGAACAACCCGGCGTTCGTCTTGGTGCTGGCGATGAACAGCCAGATCAGCGGGATCAGGAAATAGGCCAGGAACACGCCCATCAGGGTGTACCCGAACACACTGCCGGGGCGCCGGATCGGCCGGGCTTTTCGGACCGGGGCGAGGGTTTGAGCGGTCATTGGTTAGCCTCCCGGCGGAAGATGACGAACAGGACCAGCGAGGAGACGACGGCCGTGACGAGGGCCAGAGTAAAGGAAATCGCTGCCGAATAGTCGAACTGTTTGTTGGCGAATGCCAGCTGGTAGACGTACAGGTTGGGGGTGAAATGGCTGTTCATCGCCGTCGGGGCGACCGCGTTCAACACGTTCGGCTCGTTGAACAGTTGGAGCGTGCCGATGATCGAGAAGATGAAAGTCAGGAGGATTGCCGGCATGACCAGCGGGATGCGGATGTTCCAGGCGATCTGCCATTCGTTGGCGCCGTCCACCTTGGCGGCCTCGTAGAGCTCGGTCGGGATCGCCTTCATGGCCGCATATATGATCAGCATGTTGTAGCCGGTATACTGCCAGACCGAAATGTTGGCGATGGAGGGAATGATGCCCTTGGATGTCAGGAAGATGGGCGGCTGCAAATGAAGCAGGTTCGCCAGCTGGGCGATCGGCCCGAAGCTCTGCCCGTAGAAATATCCCCAGATCAAAGCCGCCACCACGTTGGGGACGGCGAAGGGCAGGAAATAGCCCAGACGGAAAATCGTCACCCGCCGGATGACGCCGCTATCGATCAACGTCGCGAAGAGCAGCGCCAGCCCGAGCATGATCGGGATCTGCATGGCGCCGAAAACCAGGACGTTGCGGACCCCCTCCCAGAAGTTCGTATCCTGGAAAGCCTTGATGTAATTGGAAAGCCCGACGAAGGTGATCCCGCCGATCAGTTTCTTCCGGTACAGGCTCAGGTTGAAAGCATAGATCAATGGATAGACCAGGAATACCAGGAAGCCCGCCAGGAATGGGGACAGGAAGAGGTAAGGCGTGGCCTTCCGGCCCAGGCGACTCCAGAAGTAGTGTTCCCGGGGGGGCCGGTTTTTGGACGCTCTCGGTACAGCCATTCCGGTTATGGACATACTCTCTCCTTACTGAAGGTTTCGGTCAAACATCCAAGGATTCGATCGCCTGCCGCCAAGGCACCAGGGCACGAAAAAAAATCGGAACTCGCTTTTCGGGGCGTCTTCGCGCCTTCGTGTCTTTGGGGTAGGAATCTCTTCGTCGATATGCTTTCCATGAATGACTGCGCCGATTCTTTTTGGATGAGAGTACCGGGGCAACTTTTACCTGCTGCCCCGGTACTCTATTCCTCGTTCGTCGTGCGGTCCAAGGATCGAGTCCGTTCTTGCACTCACCGCACGGGCATTGAACCGGGAAGCGGAAATCCGCCTATGGGGTGGTGACCGTGAATCCCTGGTCCTTGGCGTACTGGACGACCGTGGTCTGCATCTGGGTCATGGCATCTTCGAAGCTCAGGCTGCCGGCCCGCACTTTGACCAGAAGGTCGCCGTAGGTGGTGTAGACGTAGCTGGTGAAGGGGCTCCAGCCGAAATTCACGTTGACGTTCTGGGCGGCTTCGGCCATGACCTGGTGGATCGCCTGTCCGCTCCAGTAGGCATCGGTGACGTTCAGCCAGTCAGGATTCGCCAGGGTTCCCGTCGTGACCGGGAAGAGGGCCGCCTTGGCGGCATTGGTCACTTCCAGGGTGGGCTTCGGATCGGTGGTCAGCCACTGGGCAAATTTGGCGGCTTCGGCAGGATGAGCGGAGGCCTTGGCGACGGCGATCGTGGAGCCGCCGTAGTTGCCATTGGCCTTGCCGCCGGCAGTCCACTGGGGCAGTTGGTAGATCGACCATTTGCCGCTGAAATCGGGGCCATAGCTGGAGATGTAGGTGCCCCAGGCGCCGGCCTGCCAGCAGGCGATGGTGCCGTTGCCGATGGCGGTGTTCCAGTCGTTGGTGTAGGTGTCGATCGGGCTCAAGACGCCGGCTTTCATCATATCACCCCACAGCTTGGCGACTCGGATCGCCTCGGGCGAGGTGAAGTTGATGGTGATGTTCTGGCCGTTCACGATGAAGGGCTGCGCGCCGGACTGCCAGAGCATGCCGAAGAACCAGCCCTGGTCGGAGGTGAAGTTCGACAGGTAGACTTTCGGGTCGGCCTTGTGCAGGGCGGCGGCCGAAGCGGCGAACTCATCCCAGGTGGTGGGGACGGCGATGTTGTATTTCTGCAGGACGGAGTCGTTGCAGAACATGACCATCGGGCCGGCATCCTGCGGGTAGGCGTAGACGCCGGTTCCCTGAGAGACCTGCGACCAGGTCCAGGGGATGAACTGGCTCTTGACGTCATTGGCGCCGTACTGGCTCAGGTCCGCAAGGGCGCCCTGGGCGATGTAGCTGGGCAGGTGCTGGTACTCGATCTGGACGACATCCGGGATGTCGGCGTTGGCCTGCAGGGCAGTGTTGAGCTTGGTGTACTCGCCATTGCCGCTCCCGGCGTTCAGGTAGTTGACCTGGATCTCGGGATGGAGGGCATTCCACTCATCGACCTGGTCCTTGATGTTGGGCACCCACGACCAGAAGGTGATCGTCACCGGTGCAGGGGCTGAAGTCGCCGTGGCCGGAGCGGCGGTCGCCGGGGCAACCGTCGCGGGCGCGGTCGTCGGAGCTGCCGTCGTCGCCGGTGCGCAGGCGGCCAGCAGCAGGACGGCTGTCAGCGTCAGAAAAACAATGGTTTTCTTCATTTCTTCTCCTTTTGAGTTAAAAACGGATGGTATCCTGAAAAATGGATCCAAGGTGTCAGTTCCATTGTAAGGAGTGGGCCATCTTGAGTCTTGACGGGGAGCGGGATGTTTTTGCCGATTTCCGGGATTAAATCCGGCGGATTTCTCCCGCTTTTTGACAATAATTCCCCGGGCACCTGCTATAGAATTGGAACGAAGCGCAATCCCCTCTTCTATTTCAAAAACCCGGAAGAAAAAATGGACAATCCTTCCTCGCAAACTTCATCCGCCCATTCCCTGCCCATCCTCGGCGCAGACCTTTCCTCCCTGCCGCGCTCCCTCGACTTGGGAGCCAGGTACTTCGACGAGGCAGGCGCCCCGGCAGATCCGCTGCAACTCCTGAAGGATTGGGGCGTCAATTACGTCCGCCTGCGGGTCTGGGTCGATCCCGCCAACGGGGTCAACGACAAGTCGCAGACGATCCGCTTCGCCGAGACCGTCAAGGCTCGCGGCATGCGACTGTTGATCGATTTCCACTATTCCGACACCTGGGCCGACCCCGAACACCAGGTCAAGCCGGCGGCCTGGGCCGGGCACGATTTCACCCGGCTGCAGAAGGACGTCTACGACCATACGCGGGATGTCTGCTCGAGCCTGGCATCGGCTGGCCTGGCTCCCGACATGGTCCAGATCGGGAACGAGATCAACCCCGGAATGCTCCTGCCCGACGGGAGCGCCCGGGATTGGGAAAAGCTGTCTGCCCTGCTTAAACGGGGCTACGAGGCAGCCAAAGCCTGCTCGAGTTCGATCCAGGTGATGCTCCATGTGGCCAACGCCGGCGATTTGGCCGGCACGCGCGCCTGGTACGACGGGGCTACTTCGAAGGGCGTCCTGTGGGACGTGATGGGATTGTCGTACTATTCCTACTGGCACGGGACCCTGGCTGCAATGCGGGAGACGGTGGCCGATGCGAGGGCGCGCTACCGGCGGCCGGTCGTGATCGTCGAAACGGCCTATCCCTTCACCCTCTCCGAAAATGACGGCGAAAAGAATTCCATCCACAGCGCCGAACAGCTGTCGCCGAATTTTCCGGCTACGCCCGAAGGCCAGGCCGCGAATCTGCAGGCGGTGATCGAGTCCGCCCGCGCCGGCGGGGCGATCGGCGTATTCTATTGGGAACCGACTTGGACGGCGGTCAAGGGGAACGGCTGGGATCCAACGAACCCGGATTCGGGCGACCAGTGGGAGAACCAGGCCCTGTTCGGTTTCGACGGCAGGGCGCTGCCGGCGATCAGGAAACTGATCTCCTGACACCTGCTCATCCCAGGGATCATCAGCAGGAGGAAACCGTGGAATTCAAGGATTTCCAGCGAGGCCCGGCTGCCAGGAGATTTCTATGGACGGCTCTCCTGGCTGCCATGCTGCTGACCGCTTCCTGCACCGGACCGGTTCCGTCGTCCACGCCGACTACGAATCGCCTGAACCTGGATTTCAATGTGGACTGGAAGTATTCCCAGGGGGACGTTAGCGGTGCAGAGGCCACAGCCTTTAACGATTCCGGGTGGATTTACGTGGACCTTCCGCACTCGACCAAATTCGTGACCCCCGAAGACCCGAATGCCTACCTGGGTGTGAGCTGGTACCGGAAACACTTCAGCGTGGACAGCGCCTACCAGGACCGCAAAGTGTATATCGAGTTCGAAGGAGCCATGCAGTCCGCGGACGTGTGGGTCAACGGCGTCAAGAAGATCCGCCACGTGGGCGGCTATACCCCGTTCACCATCGACGTCACCGGCGACGTGACCTACGGCGGCGCCGATAACGTCATCGCGGTGAGGCTCGACAGCAATGCCAGCCCGGATTGGGCGCCCGGCTGGAACGGCGTGGATTTCCAATATGACGGCGGCCTGTACCGGGACGTCAACATGTACGTGACCGACCGGCTGCACGTCACCGATGCCGTTTATGCCAACAAGGTGGCGGGAGGCGGAGTTTTCGTCACCTATCCCGAAGTAAGCGCGGCCTCAGCAACCGTCCATATCAAGACGAACGTCCTCAACGAATACCCGGGGGCGAAGACCGCCACCCTTCTCTCGGAGATCGTCGCCGCGGACGGGCAGGTGGTCGCGTCGGCGGTGACGAGCGCATCGATCGGCGCAGGTGCGGATCACGACTTCACCCAGGATATCACCCTGGCCCAACCGAAGCTCTGGAGTCCGTACGCGCCCAATCTCTACACCCTGAACAGCATCGTCAAGGACGGGTCGGCAGCCGTGGACGAGGTCTCGACCCGGATCGGCATCCGGCGCATCGAGTGGAGTCACGACGGCGGTCTGGTCATCAACGGCAGTCGCTTCAAGGCGCTCGGGGTGGATATGCATCAGGAGATGTACGGACTGGGCAATGCCGTTCCGGACCAGTCCATTTACTATGACGTCAAGCGCATCAAGGATGCCGGGTTGAATTTCATCCGCGGCTCGCACTATCCGCACGACCCGGCCTTCTACGCCGCCTGCGACGAGCTCGGCATCCTCGTCCTGGATTCCCAGACCGGCTGGCAGCAGTTCAATGACACGACCGCCTTCAAGGACAACACGTACCAGGAGCTGCGCGACATGATCCGCCGTGACCGGGATCACCCGAGCGTGGTCGCCTGGGAAGCCAGCCTGAACGAATCCAACTTCACGGATGCCTGGGCTAAAGCGGCCAACGACATCGTCCACGCAGAATATCCCGGCGACCAGGCTTTCTCGGCCGCCTGGAAGGGACCCTACGCGGACATCTTCATCGACGCCTCGCAGCATAACGTCCGCAGCACCACCGATCCCCGTCCGATCATCATCGACGAGTACGGCGATTGGGAATACGGCGGCGCCAACTCGACCAGCCGGCAGGCCCGGGAGGCGGGCGACGCCGCCATGCTGACCCAGGCGAACAACGTCCAGGACGGCGAGGGCAAGAACATGGCCATGCCCTGGTTCACGGCAGACGGCTACTGGGATTGGGCGGACTACGGCGGGTTCAGCAACTACGGCATCACCCGGTCGGGCCTCGTCGACATGTACCGCCTGCCCAAGTATTCCTATTATTTCCTGCAGAGCCAACGAGATCCAGGCGTCATCATCCCCGGGGTAGATTCGGGTCCGATGGTATTCATCGCCAACCAGTGGACGGCGAGCTCGCCGACGACCGTGCGGGTGTACAGTAACTGCGAACAGGTCGCCCTGTCCCTGAACGGAAAACTGGTCGCCACCCAAAGACCCGACGTCGGAACGAACCTGCTCCACCCGCCATTCGATTTCAATCTGGGCGGCTACACCCCGGGGACCCTGAAAGCGGATTGCCTGATCGGCGGCAAACCGGAAGCATCCTTCACCCAAAGGACGCCCGGGCAGGCAGCCGCCATCCGGCTGGTGCCGGAAGCGACCAGGCTGCAGGCCGACTTGAGCGACGCCCGGCTGGTCTTCATCGAAGTCGTCGATGCCAATGGTACGGTGGTGCCAACGGACAGCAGCCAGGTGAGCTTGAGCCTCACTGGTCCAGGAAGCATCGTCGGACCCATCCTGCTCACCATGAAAGGCGGCGAGCTGGCAACCTGGGTCCGGGCGGGCCGCGCCGCCGGGACGATCGTCCTGACGGCCAGCGCTTCCGGCCTGACCCCGGCCACGCTGAAGCTGGTCAGCCAGGCAGTGCCGAACCTGCCCCCGCCGCCGCCCGATCGCAAGGATAAATAGATCTGCTTTTCCAGAGAGGTGCGATTCTTCTTCTCTTTCCTCCGAGGAGGCAGGCACGCGAGGCGCCTGCCTCCTCCCCTTTTAATTAATTTCTTTTTCCGCGCCGGAACGCCCGCGGGGTCACGCCGACCTCCTTCTGGAAGGTACGGGTGAAATGGGCGCTCTCGGAAAAACCCACTTCGAGGGCCACCTGCATGATCGACAGGTTGGTGGTCTCCAGCAATTCCCGGGCCTGGCGGATCCGGTAGCGGCGCAGATACATCATCGGGGTGATATTGAGCTCCTGGCGAAAGCAATCGGTCAGGTAGTCCGCACTGATTCCGATGTGGCGGGCGATGTCCTCCCGGCTGAGCGGCTCGGCATACTGGGCATGGATGAAAGCCATGGCCTGCCGGACGAGCTGCTGGGTCGCCCTGCCCAGGGTATGCTGCTTTGCCAGGGCGATTTCGATCAGGTTGAGGGTCTCGGCCGCGTTGAACAGTCCCTTGCTCAGGATCGCCGCCACCCCCTGGTTGCAGCGCTCCAGGTCGGCCTCGGAGAGCATCTTGGCGGTCAGGACGATGACCGGGAGGTTGCGGGTTTCAGCCTTCGAGCGCAGGGCGTCCAAGACGGCGAACCCGTCCATCACCGGCATCATCAGGTCGAGCAGGATCAGGTCCGGGCGGACCCGCCCGATCGCGGTCATGGCTTCCTGCCCATTGCGGGCCGTCATGACCTGGCAGCCGATCTGTTTCACCAGGCGGCTGTGCAGGTCGAGGATGCCCGGGTCGTCGTCCACGACCAGCACCGTGCGCTGGCCAGGCCCGGGCTCCACATACCGGGCCAGTTCCTCGGATAGCTGTTCGAGGCGCAGCGGCTTGTGGAGGTAATTCAGCTCCAGGAGTTCCCCCTGATCGCGCTCGACATCCAGGGAATAGACCAGGACCGGGACGTGCTCGGTGGGCGGCTGCCGCTTGAGCATCCCCAGGATCGTCCAGCCTTCGCGTTCGGCCAGGCGGTTGCCCAGGACCAGGGCGGCGGGCGGGGAAGTGACCAACTCGGGCATCCATTCGATGTCCCCGTCCACCAGGTAGGCCCGCACGTCGAAACCGCGCATCCGCAGGTGGGCGCATAGCTGTTCGGCCGGATCGGAGTGTTCGGTCAGTACCACCACCGTGCTGCTCTGGGGAACCAGGGAGGCGATCAGGCCGGCCTGCGGCGAAACGGCCGATTCGATCGGCAGGGTGAAGAAAAACGTGGTGCCGGCCCCCAGGTCCCCGGGCGAGCGGATGCCGATCGTGCCGCCGTGCTGCTCGACCAGCTGCTTGGAGATCACCAGGCCCAGGCCCAGGCCGCCGTATCCCGACTGGACCGCCCGCTCCGTCCGATGGAACTCGTGGAAGATCTTGTCCAGCTCCCCGGGCGGGATGCCGATCCCCGTGTCGCTGACCGAAATGGTCGCCTGCTTATCCTGGATGGAGACGTCCAGGCGGACCTGGCCGGTTGGGGTGAATTTTATGGCGTTGCTGATCAGGTTGAGCGTGACCTGGCGCAGGCGGGTCCGGTCGCCGATGATCCAGGGTCCCTGCCTGGGAAGCTCGGCCTGCCAGGTGAGACCCCTGTCACGGGCCAGTTGCTCGCCGATCTTGACCGCCACCTGCAGGACCTCGCTCAGGTCGAGGGGTTCCCGCAGGATCCGCAGCTGGCCCGCCTCGCTGCTGGCCAGGTCGAGGACGTCGCCGATCAGGCGGGCCAGGTGCTGGGCGCTGGTGTGGATCTGCTCGATGTCGCGCAGCGCGGTCCCGGACGGCTCGGACTGCTCCCGCAGGACCATCTCGCTCAGGCCGACGATCAGGCTGAGGGGCGTGCGCAGCTCGTGGCTCACCATCGACAGGAAGCGACTCTTCAGGCGGTTGGCCTCCTCGGCCAGCTTGCGGCCCTCGAGGGCATCCCGGTAGAGCTGGCTGGAGCGCAGCGCCGAAGCCAGGTTGTGGACGATGGCGGCGCACGGTTCGAGGTTGGTGGCGCTCATCGCCACGAACCCGGTCGTGTTCTCGTCGATGATCAACGGCAGGAGGACTAGCTGGAAGGCCTTGTCGGCGGGGTACTGGCCGGGAGGCGGAAACTCCCGGGTCGTGAAGCGTGTCCCGGCCGTATTTTCAGGCAAGCCAACGTCGAAGAGGATCCTTCCCTCGGCCAGCGGGTCATCCTCCTTCGAAGAATAGAGGGCCACCAGGGCATGCGGGATGCCCAGCTGCGGTAAGTGTTCGGCCAGGATATTCGCAGTGGACGGCAGGTCGAGGGCAGACAGCAATTGCGAGGTCATCAATCCGAGCCGGTTGGTCGTTTCCATGTGGCGCAGGAGGACGTCTGTGGCCTGACGCTGGGCCAACTCGGCAATGACGATGCGGGCCCGGTCCACCAACGCGTCGGCGAAGTTCTCGTCGGACCTGGCGACGGTCGAGCGCAAGGCCGGCAATCCGCCCCGCAGGACCGAAAATGCAGTATGCCAGGCATAGGCATCCTCCTCGTGCAATTCGGTCCAGGTAAAGATGTGCTGCAATTCGGCATCGAACCGCTTCGGATCGCGCCGCGACAGACTTTCCTGAAAAGTATTGACGATGTTCAGGCAGAGGTTCTCCACCTCCGCGTATGGGCTGTGGCGGATTTCCAGGTAGGCAGCATCGGCCATCGAGTGGGCCAGTAGACCCGGGGCGGCATCCCGACTCGAGGCCGCCGAGGGGAGCGGCGGCGCAGCGGCCACGTTCTCCGGGCGGCAACCGCAGGATTGGCGGATGACCAAACGGGTGGGGACGCGCCGGCCGCTTTCAGTCTGGCCCTTCCCTTCGATCGCATCCAGGACCGACAGGACCGCCTGGTAGCCGAGGGTGAAGGTCGGGTGGCGGACGGTCGTCAGGATGGGAAGCTGCGAGCGCGCCTCCAGGATGTCGTCGAAGCCGATCACCGCCACATCCTCCGGGATGCGCCGGCCGGACGCCCGCAACACCTCCATTGCCCCGATCCCCGAAAGGTCGTTGCTGGCAATGAGGGCGGAAAACGGCGCGCCGGCCTCGAGGATCGCCTGCATGGCGATCCGCCCATCCTCCCGGCGGTGCTCGCCGAAAGCAACCAGGCGCTCGTCCTCCGGGAGTCCCGCCTCATGGAGCGCCTCCCGGTAAGCCGCCAGCCGCTCGGCGCTGTCGCCGCCGCGGCCTTTCTTCCCAGCGATGAAGGCAATGCGTTTGTGTCCGTGATAGAGGAGGTGTTCGAACGCCTGACGGATCCCGTTCGCGTTGTCCACGGCGACCAGTGGACCGGGTTTCTCGGCGGTCGTCAGGATGATCGGATACCCGGCGCGGATCAAATCCTGCACGTACTGGAATTGTGCGTCCGAGAGGTCGTCGGGAATAATGATCAGGCCGTCGGCATTCCATGGCCCGACCGGCAAGAAGTCCATGCCTGCCCCGGGGACGGCCCAGGCGGTCCGGCTGGCGCGCGGGCTGCCCGGCAGCGAAACTCCGCAGCCGATCAGGAGATTGCAATCTTGCTCGAACGCTGCCGCCCGGACCCCTTGCATGAGGGCGTGGGTGTAATTGTCGATCGTGGTCCCTTCATAGACGGACCAGGTGGAGAGAAAACCGATCGTTGGGCGTTTGTCGCTGGGGCGCATATACGATGGCGGGGAGAGGAAAAAGCCGGCTGCGTTCAAGGAAAGTATATCATTACCGCTGCTCGATTCCCCCCTCCGAAACGCAAGCCAGGAACGCCTGCCAAAAGGCGTCGTCCGTCCGGAAAGCAGCCGGGCGATGGAGAGACTCTAGTGCAGGATCTCCTGGTTGGCCCGATCGGCCTCCTGGAGGATCTGGCTGACCTCCTCTTTCATCTCGGGGGTGGCGCTCGGGGTTTTGGGGATGTATTTCACCAGGTCGCGGGCATCCTGCAGGAGCGCCTTGACCCGGGCGATGTAGGAGAAATTATGTTTGCCACCCTCGGCAGCCTCCGGGACGGGATAGTCGCGGGCTTCCTGGATCAGGGCATGGGCTTTTTTGATCCGATCGACGGCCAGAATCAAGCGGGACATGAAGGCTCCTGTGAGAGAAAGGCGGGTCACGCCGATCGGCGTGACCCGTAAAGTTTAACCCATTTTGTGGAGGAATTGCAGGAATCTAGGCCAGCGCATCCAGGTATTTCAGCCCCGACCCGGTGTTGAACAGGACGATGCGCTCGTCCGGCCGGACCCACTTCTGCTCGACCAGCTTTTCCAACCCGGCCAGGGTGGCGGCGCCCTCGGGGGCGGGGAAAATCCCTTCGTGGGCGCTCAGGTCCCGCCCGGCTGCCAGGATGGCCTCGTCGCTGACGGCCACAGCCGTCCCCTGGCTTTCGCGCAAGTCCGCCAGGATGAGGGCGTCGGCAAAGCTCTTCGGGACGCGCAGCCCGGAAGCCAGCGTGTGGGCGTTCGTCCAGAAATCGCAGAACTGGGCGCCGCTCTCGAAAGCCTTGACCACCGGGGCGCAGCCCTCGGCCTGCACGACGACCATGCGCGGCCGGCGGGTGTCCTTCAGCCAGCCGAGCGCTTCCATCTCGGCGAAGGCCTTCCACATCCCGACCAGTCCGGTGCCGCCGCCGGTCGGGTAGACGATCACGTCGGGCAGGGACCAGTCGAAGGCTTCGGCCAGCTCGTAGCCCATGATCTTCTTGCCCTCCACGCGGTAAGGCTCCTTGAACGTGGACAGGTCGAACCAGCCTTCCTCGCGGGCCTTGATGCCGGCCATGCCGGCCGCGTCGCTGATGATCCCGTCGACCAGGATCACGTCCGCCCCGGCCATGCGGCTTTCGTCGATGTTGGCGCGCGGGGTGTCCTTGGGCATATAAATGGCGGCGCGGATGTTCGCCCGGGCGGCGTAGGCGGCCATCGCCCCGCCGGCATTCCCGGCGGTCGGGATGATGACCTTGTCGATGCCCAATTCCTTGGCCTTCGATACGGCCGCGGCCAGGCCGCGCGCCTTGAACGAGCCGGTCGGATTGGTGCTCTCATCCTTGACGTACAGGTTGGACAGCCCGAGTTTGGCGCCGATGTGCGGGACCGGCAGCAGAGCCGTATCCCCTTCCCCCAGGTAGACGAAGTTTTGCGGATCCCGGACCGGGAGCAACTCATGCCAGCGCCACATCCCGTGCAGCCGCTGGCGGATGGTCGCCCGATCCACATGCGCCTGCACGGCTTTCAGATCGTAGCGCGCCAGCAGGGGCGATTGACAATCGGGGCAATAAGTATGAATCTGATCGGCTGCGAATTTCGCGCCGCAGCCGGAACATTCTAATTCGGTAAGGTAGGAGGTGGCCGCAGAGCCCGTTGCCTCATCTGCCATAAAGTTGGATGGCATGCTATTCCTTCTTCACTCAACCATTATAACCAATTTGGATATACCAGCTTAGTGGGATGAGACGACGAAACCTTCCACACGGGCCCACAGCTCGCGGATGTTGATCGGCTTGGACATGTACACGTCACAGCCTGCATCCAGGGCCTTTTCGGCGTCGCCTTTCAGGGCATTCGCCGTGATGGCAATGATCGGGACATAGGCCAACTCGACCTTGGTGCTCTTGCGCAGGCGACGGGCCACTTCATACCCGTCGATGTCGGGCAGGTTGATATCCAGCAGGACTAGGTCCACGTCCTGCGCTTCCGCCATGGCCAGGCCCCGGGTGCCATTCTCGGCTTCCAGCAGATGGTACCCGCGCGATTCAAGCACACGCTTGACCAGCAGCATGTTATCCGGATTATCTTCGATGTATAAAATATTTTTTCCCATGAATTATTTCCCTTGTTCCGTATTCTTGTCTTCGAGCACCTGGATGACCTGGTCGACGAACTTGCGCGGCGGCAGGGAGCCTTTTTGGTAGACCGCTTCGATATGTCCGTTCAGGCGCTTTCTTTCCTCCGGGGTGATGTCCTTGGCGCTGACGACCACGATCGGGACGTCCCGGGTGCGCGGGTCGAGGCGCAGTTCCTCCACCAGGCCGAAGCCGTCGATGCCCGGCATCATCAGGTCGGTGACGATCAGGTCGGGCAGCTTCTGCCGGGCCATGGCCAGCCCCTCCCAGCCGTCCCGGGCGTGGAACAGGCGGTAGGCCTTGCGGCTCTCCAGCAGGCGCTGGATCAGCAGGGCGTCGTCGGCGTTGTCGTCGATCAACAGGATGGTGGTGGTCTTCTCGTCCAGGTTCTCGAGGGCGGCCTGCAGGCCTTCACGCGGCGCAGGCGCCTGGGTCTCGCTCAGGTGCACGTCCACGGCGAACTGGTCGCCGACGACGTGCTTCTCGGTCGGGAAGGTATGCCCGGTGCAGTTGACCACGACCTTCTCGCCCTCGCCGATCTGGCCGGTGCGGACGAGCTTCTCCAGCCCGGCAAAGGCCACAGCCGCGGCCGGTTCGACCGCCATGCCTTCGCTGTGCGCCAGGGTGCGCATGGCCGAGAACGCTTCGGCGTCCGAGACCGCTTCCATCACCCCGCCGTACTGCTGGTACAGCTTCCACAAATAAGTGTAGACCTTGCCCGGGTCGCCGGTGGACAGGACGATGATACGCGTGTCCGGCACCACCGCCTCGGCGGTTTCCCGCCCGGCCCGGAATGCCTCGACCATCGGCGCACAGCCTTCCGCCTGGATGACAGCCAGCTTGGGGATGCGGTCGATCAGGCCCATCGCCTGCAATTCTCGGAAGCCCTGGAACACGCCCAGGGGGCCCAGCCCGCCGCTGACCGACTGGATGTACCAGTCCGGGGCGGTCCAGCCGAGCTGCTCGACGATTTCGTAGGCGATGGTCTTCATCGACTCGCGCGCCGGGACGGAGCCCGCGCCGCGGTCCAGCAGCAGGTTGCGGCGTTTGGCGAACTGGGCGGCGATCTGCTTGGTCTGGTCGTAGTTGCCGCTGACCCGGATCACCTCGGCGCCGAAGAGGGCCGCCTCGCGCAGCTTTTCCTGCGGGACCAGGCTGGTCATGAAGACCCACAGCTTGATCCCGGCCCGGGCGCAGGCCGCCGCGTACGCCACGGCGGCGTTCCCGGTGGAGGCGATCACGGCTTCGCGCACGCCGCCCTCCAGCATGGCCGCCACGGCCACGGCGGCCTGGCGGTCCTTGAAGGAGCTGGTCGGACCGTAGCGCTCGTCCTTGATGTAGACCTGGGCCAGCCCGAGCGAAGGCCCGTAGCGCTGCGACAGCCACAGCGGAGTCCCGCCGGCCGGATACAGGTCCAGATGGGAGGGGTCGTCCAGGGGCAGCACGTCCTGGTAGCGCCACAGGTTGGACGGGCGCCCGGGCAGGCCGCGCAGGATCTCACGCTTGAACTCGGCGTACTCGTAGCGGCCTTCCAGCCAGCTCGAGCCGCACCCGGCGCACACGGCCGGAGTGAACGGTTCGTAAGGCTGCTGTTTTCCGCAGACGATGCACTCGAGATACTTCGGTCGGGTCATATTATTTCTGCTGTTTCTCCGCCGGTTCGGTCAGCTTGGCTTCGAGCGGCAGTTCGACGAACAGGGTCGTGCCTTCCCCGGCGACGCCGGTGGATTCGGCCCACATGCGGCCGCCGTGCATTTCGACCAGCTTGCGGCTGATCGGCAAGCCCAGGCCGGTGCCGCCCGCCTTGCGGGTGGTCGAGGAGTCGACCTGGACGAATTCCTGGAAGATGGTTTCCAGTTCGCTGGGCGGGATGCCCACGCCGGTATCGCGCACGACGATCAGGGCGTTCTCGTCCCGCCGGTCGACGCGGATTCGGATCTTGCCCTTCTCGGTGAATTTGATGGCGTTATTGATCACGTTGATCATCACCTGGCGCAGGCGCGTCCGGTCGGCGTATATTTCGACGTTCTTGTCAGAATTCTTTTCGATCGTGAGGGTGAGCTTCTTCTCGCCCGCCAACGGCGAGGTGATGTTGACGACCTCGTCGAAGATCTCCTGGACCTTGAAGCGCTCCGGGCTCAGGTTCATCCGGCCGGCGGTGATCTTGGCCATGTCGAGCACGTCGTTGATCAGGTGCAGCAGGTGCTGGCCATTCTTCTGGATCAGGCGCAGGTCGTTGGACATGTTCTCGGTCAGCGGGCCGTCCAGTTCCTCCAGCATCACGTCGGCGAAGCCCAGGATGGAGTTCAGCGGGGTGCGCAGTTCATGGCTCATGTTGGCCAGGAAGGCGGATTTGAGCCGGTCCAGTTCCTGCAATTCGGCGGCACGTTTGCGCAGTTCATCGTTCAGGCGCAGGGTCTCGAGGTGGATGCTGGCCTGGGCGGCAATCGAGGCGGCCAGACTGGCGGCCTCCGGCGGGAGCTTGTCCGCGCCGGCGATGACCAGTTGCCCGATCGTCTCGCCGTTGACCAGCAGCGGCTGGGTCAGGTCGGCTTCTTCGATCCCGGCGGGGTCTTCCGTCGGCACGACCTGGTTGGAGTCGTAGACAAAACCGAGTGGTTTCTCTTCCTCTTGTTCGGCGGCGAACTCCTGCCAGCTTTCACGCGTCATGCGCCGGGTCAGGTCTTCTGCTTCGGCGCGGGCGCGTGAGGCGTCGGAGAGCAGGCGCAGGTTCTCGACCTGTTGGGAGATCTGGCGGGCCACCGCAGCGATCAATTCGCGCTCGTCGTCCGTCAGGGGATGGTCCGGATCGGCCTTCAGGTAGAGGGCGCCGATCTGCTCTTCCATCACGTCCAGCGGCACTTCGTAGCCGGAATTGGCGGGGAGCTTGTTGGTAAAAGGCGTCAGGGCATCCTTGTCGTAGGCAAAGCCGACGCGCTCGTGCTGGTGGATGGCATCGAGATAGGACTCCCAACCTTCGTGGATGAACTGCCGGGTGGCGGATTCGGCCTCGGCGCGGGCGCGCTCAGTGGCGGCCAGCAGGCGCAGGTTCTGGATCTGCAGCGAGGCCTGCTGGGCCACGTTCTGCGCCAGGTTCATTTCCTCCGGGTCGAGCGGACGATCGGAGGGCTGTTCGATCTGCAACTCGCCGATCTCTTCGCCGCTGGCCGTCAGCAGGGCCTTGAGGGCATGGTCCAGTTGGGTCAGGGTTTGGACGGAGCCTTCGACCGGTTCCAATTTGTCCCCGGCGTAAGCAAAGCCGACCTGGTCGCGTTCGTACAGGGTGGCAGGGCTGGAGACCGCAGCCGGCGCCTCGACCGATGGAGTCTCCGCCCGGGCGGGTTGGCGCTTTTCGCTTTCCAGGAATTCTGCTTCCAATTCGAGCAGGCGGGCGCGCAGGGCATCCAACTCGGCGCGCACAGGGGGCGTCTTGCCGAGGGTCGATGCGGCTATTTGCTCGATGTCGCTGAACAGCATCTTCAAACGTTGACGATATCTCTTCGTATCCATGTCTATGCCTCAGGCCTCCAGCGCCGCAGATCGCCGCAGGGAAATCACTGTCTACTTGCCCTTGCCCTTGCCATTCTTCTTGTCTTTGACACCCAACTGCGCGATGGTCAGCGGGGCATTCAGAGCCCGGCCGAGTTCGCGCGCCGCGATCTGCAGGACGGCCTCCACCGAAGTGGCGGACTGGATCTTCTGGCTGATGGTGTTGAGGGCGGTCTCGCGTTCGGCCTGGCGCTGCGCCACGGAGTAGGTACGGGCGTTCTGCAAGGCGACGGCGATCTGGGCCGCCAGGGTGGTCTGGATGCGGATGTCTTCTTCAGTGAAGTGATCGGCCTTGTCGGACTGGACGTCGAACACGCCGATCACGTTCCCACCGACGATCATCGGGACGGCCAGTTCGGCACGCGTCTCGGGCAGCAGCGGGTGCGGCAGGAAGTCGGGGTCGATGCGTACGTTGTTCACGATGACGCCTTCGCGGGAGCGGGCAGCCCGCGCCACCAGCGATTGTTCACGGCTAAGCGGGATCGAGCGGCCTTCGGACACCATCTGCTTGCCCACGTCGCCAGCGCCGGCGGAGAGATCCAGGGTATCGCCGGTCTCGTTCAACAGGTAGATATGGGCGTGGTACAGGCCGAAGGATTGTTTGGTCAGGTCGACCACTTCCTGCAACAGGCGGTCGGTGTCGATGATCGTGGCAGCCGCCGTACTCACGCGGGCCGCCAGTTCCAGCTCGGTGGCGCGCTTGTCGAGGGCGGCCTCGTCCATTTTGCGTTGGGTGAAGTCCGAAGCGCTGAACAGGAGGCAGTCGTCGTTGTTATAGCGGATCTGATGCACGTAGAGCAGCACGTAGAAACCGTGGCCGTCGGCATGCTTGGTGTGTAATTCGTAGCCGACCAGGCTGCCACGCGTTTCCAGTTCCTTGAACAGGCGCGGCCGGTCTTCCGGGTCGAAGTAGAAATCGGGGGTGCGCTTGCCCATCAGGTCCTTTGTGTCGTATCCCAGCAGTTCGCCGAAGGCGGGGTTGGCGTACAGGAGCACACCGTCGGTCTTGCGGCTGATCGCAATGGAGGTCGGCACGGTCTTCAGGATGGTGTCGAGGCGTTCCTGGCTTTCCTGCACGGCCTGTTCGGCCAGTTTGCGCTCGGTGATGTCCTGGTTGGCGCCGTAATAGCGGATGATCTTGCCGAACTCATCCCGTTCGATATGAACATTGACGGAGATGTAGCCCACGCCGCCGTCCTTGTAAATGACCCGGTGTTCCAGCTTGACATTGTAGTGCCGATCGGTGGAGGCGATGGCCACCCCGATCGCCTCGCCGACCAGGTGCACGTCGTCCGGGTGGACCAGGCGCTGGGCGTATTGCTCGGAAGACAGCTCGTAGCCGCCCATCTCCTCTGCGGTAGTATGGAAGATCGAATAGAAGTGATCATTGAAGAGGAAGCGGTCGCGTGCCACGTCGTACTCCCAGTTGGCCAACCGGGCAATGTCGAGCGCCTCGGACAACTGGGCGGCGGCACGCTGGGTCTGTTCGTACTGGCGGATGTTCAACAGGGCGATGGCGACCTGGCTGGCGATCGACAGGATCAGGTCGGTATCCTGCCCGGTCAGGCTGTTCGAGACGTTGTTCTGCACGTCCAGCACGCCCAGCACCTGGTCACCGGCCAGGATCGGCACGGCCACTTCCGACTTGGTCTCGGGCAGCAGCGGGTTGGGCAGCCAGTCGGGGTCCTTGCCTGTATCCGGCACGAGCACCGCCTGCCGGCTTTCAGCGGCGCGACCGACCAGGCCGCGCCCGCGGGCGATCTTGTGGCCGCGTTCCAGCAATGCCTGACCGGCGTCGCCCGTACCGCCGGCCATAACGAGCTCGCCGGTCGTTTCGTTCAGCAAGTAGATGTGGGCGTGGTAGTACCCAAAGGCGGTCTTGATCTGCTCGACCACCTGGGAAACCAGTTGGTGTTGGTCGAAGATGGTCGACAGGTGACGGCTGACTTCCGAGGAAGTCTCCAGGGCCTTGGTGCGATCGGCCACGCGCTGTTCCAGGGTATCGATCATTTCACGCAACTGGGCGGTCATGGCATTGAACGTCGACGCCACCTGTTGGACTTCGGCAGTACCGGTCACTTCGGCTTTGGCTGTCAGGTTGCCTCCGGCGATCTCGGTCGCGGCCTTGGACAGCGACACCAGAGGGGCTGACAATCTGCGGGACAAGGGGATGGAGATCAAACCGGCCGCGATCAGCAGAACGATGAACGCGATGATACCAAAACCGATCAGGGTGATGATCGACTGGTAGGCTTCCGCCCACGGAGTTTCGACGACCACGGCCCAGTTCGGCGTGGCCAAGGGAACGTACGTTCCTACAACTCTGATTCCGGTCAAGCCGGTATAAGTGGATACCCCGGGCGTGATATCGGCGGCCGCGGTTGGATTCGCAACGAATTCGCCCACTTCCCCGATGTTCTTGAGATTCTTGCCCTGTAAAACCAAGCCGGTATCCCGGTAGGCGAGTAAGTTCCCTTTACTATCGACCACGTAAATGTAGCCGGCTTTGCCCACCTTGAATTGATCGACCAAATCCCGCATGAACTTCAGGTTGATCTCAGCCACCAGAGTCCCTTGAACATCACCTAAATCGTCCTTTACCGGAATGGCGACACTGATCAAAGGTTCGCTGGTCGTATCATCGGTGTAGAGGGCGCCAAAATATTCCTGGCCCTTGGCTGTCTGGGTCAGTGCGTCGCCCTTCAGTTGTGCTTGGAATTGCGCCGACAGGCTCGAAGAAAAGCGCGAAACCTGGGATACGACCTGTCCACGGCTATCCAACAAGGCAAATTGCCGGAAGGCTGTATCGACCCCCAGCAAACTCTCCACGAAGGTCCTCTGGGTATCCGGATCGGCAGCGATCGGGTTGGTCATAGACACGGCAGTCTGCATGCGGGCGACCCGTTCTAGGATGAAGTTGCTGACCGAGGTGCCGGCCTCGCGAGCCGTGGCATCCTGCTGCGAAGTCAAGGCAGCCTGCTGAGTGCGCACTCCCTCGATGAGGAATATGTTCCCGGTGATCAACAAGGCGACAGAAGCCACAAGGATGAGCATCTGGGCAAGTGTTTGTGCAAGGGTACGTGGCATTCGTGGCCGTTTTGCTGGAGTTTTCATATCATCTCACTTTTCTACTCGTTGGGTAACAACGCTGATTAATCCATGCCGAGTGGTTTCTACACTCCAGCTAGTGGAGCACATTATCCGCTTGCTTGATCAAGCCTTCAGGCACCGTAACGCCCAGGGCTTGGGCAGCCTTCAGGTTGATCTGGAAATAACTTTCGGAGGTCAGGACCGGGACGGAGCCAACTGGCGTTCCCTTGAAGATCTTGTCAGCCTGGGTAGCCGCATCCGCGCCCACGATCTCGGGCTTCGGCAGCAAGCCGAAGAGGGAGGCATGTCCATCCGGCTCCATAATGGCGCCGCCAATCGGAATCCGGTGGGCATAACAGAAATTGCCCAGGAGCGAGTAAAAATCGGGCGTAATGCCCAACGGTTCCACCAGCATCAGGACGGCATCGAAGCCGACACCATCCGAGGTGGTCAATTGATCGAGCTCATTCTGGAGATCCTGGGGAGCGGTTGCAGGGAATTCGATCAACTGCACTCCCGCCGCCTGGGCCTGCGGGCGGATGGCGTCCAGCTGGCCGGGCACGTTCGGATATCCCTTGAGATAGGGTGCGAAGACGCGTTTCGCGTTGGGAGCCATCTGAAGCAGGACCTGCAGGCGCTTGCTAGCCGTGTCGGCGCTGCCCCAGCGTACACCGGTGATATTCCCACCCGGCTTCTGGACACTGTCGATCAAGTTAACGCCGGGGACATCCGTGAATGCCAGGGCAAAGACCACCGGGATGTTCGTGCCTTTGGTGTCGGCTTTGGCTTCCATGGCGGCTTCCGTCGGGAAGGCCAGGATGAGGTCCACTTTTTCGCTCACGAACTTTCCGATGGCTGCTTTATAGGCTGCGGTATCGACGTTGGTCGACTGCACATCGTAAGTGATATTCTTGCCTTCCACATAGCCCAGGCTGGTCATCTTGGCTTTAAAACCGTCGACGATACCGCTGAAAGCATCCAAACCCGACAGGATACCCACATGGTAGACCTTCGTCGGCTGGGTACCGCACCCGCCCAAGGGCAGGACGACCAGGACGATCAGAACGAGGACCATCAACCCCTTTTGAACTAATCCCTTATTGAACATGCTCTACTCCTTCCTTTCCATTTCTTACGTTGAACGATTGATTCGCCAGGTAAATTCACAGATATGGCCGGATGGTCGTTTTATCGATCCATCTTTGCCGGTTGCGCACACGAAAGAACATATTCCAGGGCAATGGATGCCTGACTGGCGATTGCCCGCAGCAGCAACATATGATCCGGGGTGAAATAGCCCGGCTTTTCATGGATCAACACCAACCAACCCAGATGGCTGAGGCGCCCCGCCAATGGAACGATCAGCAGCGAACGGACCGAGTCGTCTGCTCCGGCCGGCCAGTGTGGGTCGGACCGGACATCCTCGACGACCAAGCCCTGCGGGGAGTCCTTGAGCTGGCCGAAGATACTTTCCAGGGGCGGGAGGTGGATTTCTTTGGGCTTATCGGTTGGACCGGGGAGTTCATATTCTTTGATCAATGACGCAGAGGCGTTCGTCACCACGATGCCTCCGAGCATTGCCCCCAAGGTTTCCACCGAACGACGCAGGATCACATCCGCCAACTCGTCCAGATCCAGCCGGCCGCTAAAGTCACGACCGACCTCGGGCAGGACGTTGAACTCACGGCTGCGGCGGCGAATGGCGTCTTCGGTTTCCTTGGCGCGCAATTTCGTGCGGACGCGGGCAAGCAGTTCGCGCCGATCGAAGGGTTTGGTGATGTAATCGTCCGCCCCCAGGTTCAACCCGGACTGGATGTCGGCGGGATTGTGCCGGGCGGCGGTGATGAAGATTACCGGGATGTGCTCGATGGCCGGATCCGAGCGGATCTCTTTCAGCACCTCGAAGCCGTCCTTGCCGGGCATATTGACGTCCAGCAGGATCAGGTCGGGCATCTCGGCCCGCGTCACTTCGAGCGTTTCGTTCCCGTCCGAGGAGGTGACGATCGTGTATCCCTCGGCCTGCATGTTGCGCGAGAGCAACAGGACATTGTCCGCCACGTCGTCGGCGATCAGCAGCTTGAACGGTTGTTGAGCTTTCCCGGAAGGCTCAGGCTGCTTGGCGGCCCGGATCGTTCCGAGCGCCTTGCGAACGACCTCGCGGATATATTCCGGCCGGAATGGCTTGATAATGGTCTCATTGACTTTCAAACGGCGGGCGCTTTCCTTCAGGCCGGGAACGTCATATGCCGTGATCAGGATCGAATACGCCGGACGACCACCCGGATGGGAACGCAGGTTCTCGATCAGTTCCAGGCCGTTCATATCCGGCATCATCATGTCGGTAATGACCAGGTCGACCGCATTTCCTTCCACGCGGGACAATGCCTCTTCACCGCAGATGGCAGGAATGACTTCAACGTCCGGTCCCAGTTGGGACAGGTTGCGTGCCAGCGTGGCCGCCATGCCGGGATGATCATCGACCACCAGGATGCGCGCCTTGGCAGCAAGAGGGGATATGGTTGCGTCTTTGTTCATCGGTTCTATTTTCCCGCTAATCCCGTCCAGCCCCGATGGTCATGCGGAGGAAAAAGTTGGCAAAAGTTGGCAAATACAAAAATCCGCCCCCTTCCCAGGAGACGGATGGTGACTGTTGAAATCTGTGCTGCGACCTAGTCCGCGACGAAGCGATATCCCTTGCCGCGCACGTTGATCAGATATTGAGGCGAATGAGGATCGGATTCGAGCGCCTGGCGGATATGGTGAACGTGCCACTTGGCCAGCTCTTGCGCCTCGCGCGGGTCGGCCTGGTAGCCCTGGGCCTCCGCCACCAGGGTTTGGTAATCGACCACATCCGGGGTATGCCGCGCCAACACGAGCAGGTAATCGAACGAAGTCGGCGGCAGGTTGGTGGTGGTCTCGCCGATCGTCACCCGCCGGGCATGTAAATCGAGGCGGAACGGACCCAGGCGCAGATATCTTTCGTCTGATCTCGAAAGAGGAATGCTCAATTCAGCAGTGGGTTCTTCAGCTTCAATGTTGTCCAGTTTCGTTTGCAGGTCTTCGATTTGCTGCTGGAGGCGGCGCTTGCGGCGTTCCTTCGCCTGGGCAAAAAGCAGTGCATTCGTTCGCTCGAGCAGAGTATCGGGCTGGATCGGTTTTACCAGGTAATCCTTGGCGCCCAAACGCAGCGCCTCGACAGCCGAATGCACGTCCGGCTGGGCGGTGAACAGGACAACCGATAGGTCGGGGTTGCCGGCGTGGATGGTTTTCAACACCGCCACACCGTTCATATCCGGCATGCGCACATCCAGGTAGACCAAGTCGAATTCCTGTTTGGCGATCAGCGCGAGGGCTTCCTTCCCGCTCGCGGCGGTGGTCACTTCGGAACCGGCATTCTGCAGGATGCGCGCCAGTGTATGGCGCAACGACGCCTCGTCGTCGATGATCAGGACTTTTCCGGAGAGCATCCGTCACTCCTCTTTCATCACCGGCAGCCAAAAGTTGAACGTGGCTCCGCCGTCGGGATTGTTTACCGCTTCAATGATGCCCTTGTGTTGGCGGATGATATCGTAGACGATGGAAAGGCCCAACCCGGTCCCGGTCGTCTTGCTGGTCACGAATGGCTCGAAGATATGCGGCAGGATTTCCCGGTCAATGCCGGGTCCGCTGTCTACAATCGAAAACAAAATGCGGCTTTCCTCGGGCTCTTCCTTGGTGAGAACCGTCAGGCTGCCGCCGTCCGGCATGGCTTCGATCGCATTGACGAACAAATTCAAGATGACCTGGCGGATCTGGTCGGGGATGCCGAAAAGCACCGGCAGGGTCGCGCCGGGCAGGAATTCGAACTGGATATTGTTGTGCCGCATTTGCGTGGCGGTCAACGCATGGACATCGTCGATCATGTCATTCAGGTAGATATTCTGCAAGTCCTGGATGCGCGTGGGCCGGTAGGCTGCGCGCAGCCTTTCGATCATCGCGCTCATGCGCTCGGTTTCAGACAGGATGATGCCCAAATCCTGGCTGCCCTGCTCGGACAGTTTTTCCTCATCCTTGAGCAGGAAAAGGGCATTCTGGATCGCCTGCAGGGGATTGTTCAGTTCGTGGGAGACGGAGGCAAGCAATCGCCCGACGATCGCCAGCCGTTCGGCCTGAATCAACTGGTCGCGGGTGGACTTTTCTTTTTTCAAGGCGGCCTGCAGGTCGGAGTACAGGTTGGCTTTTTGCAGGGCAACCGCCATTTGATCGGCTACAGCGGTCATTAACTGCAGGTCACGCTCGGTCAGGCACCCGGGCGGGGTTTGCTGGATATCCAGGACACCCAGGATCCGATCTTCAACCTTGATCGGCACGGTCATTTCCGATTGGGTATCGGGCAGGTAAGGACCGCGGATGAAGAAAACCACATCGTCGACATTATTGGTGACAAAGGCTTGCCCGGTTTCCACCACGTGGCCGATGATCCCGGCACCGGCCGGCAAATGATAGCGCTGCTTGCGCAGTTGGGCACCGATTTCTCCGCTGCCATGGCGGATGACCATATTTCCATTCTTAGGATTCAGGGTGAAGATTTGAACGTGATAATAACCAAAACTGTCGTGCAGGAAATTCACCACGTCCTTCATCAGCCGGTCCGTATCGAGCGAGGCGACCAGCCCCTGGCTTAAGTGATAGAGCGCATCGATCTGCTTCAGGTCCTGCCGGGTGGTCTCCAGCAGATTCGAGTTCTCGATGGCAATGGCCGCCTGCGCGCCCAGCGCACCGAGCAAATGGATTTCATCCGCGCTGAAGGCGAGCGGCAGCGGGCTTTGCACGCTGATCGTACCCCAGCAGCGCTCGTTGCTCTGGATCGGAGCTACGATGAGCGAACGGAACTTTGTGGTCATCGACTTGTCCAGGAAGCGCGCATCTCCCTGCGTATCGGAAACGGCGACCACCCGCTTCTCTACGATCGCCTGGCCGGCGATTCCTTCGCCCAACCGCATATTCAATCGTGTCGTGGATCTCTTTTCGATCCCCGAGACGGCGCGTGGCACCAGAATCTGGCGGTCGTTATCGATGAGGTGCAGGACCACTTCCTTGGCAGTAGGGATTAATTCCCGGGCAGAATCCACGATCAATTGCAAGACGGTTTCGATACCCACTTGTTCGGTTTCGCTCAAAGCCTGTCCGACTTTGGCAAGCGTCCGGGCTTCCTTGAGCTGTTTCTCGATCTTGAATTCCTGCTGGACAGTATACAAAGCCAGGGCAAGCTGGCTGCCGGCTAGACCGGCATATCTGATATCTTCCTCGTGAATATCCAGCACATGATTAAAGGCCAGGATGACAAGACCCAGTTTATTATTTTTTGCAACCAATGGGATGCACAGGGCCACCGGTGGGTTGGGTATATTTTCCCAAAACATTTCGGGATTGGCCAAAAAAGTGGCCGGGGCCAGATCCGCGGTGAGCACTGCCGAGCCGCCCTCCAATATCGATGCGATCAGCTCCGTCGCATGCGCCGTCAGGCTGGCCTTGGAAAACGACGCTCGAGTTTGCAGGGTGGTGGTAATCGGGGCGGCTTTTTGCTGGGCTCCATCCCACTGCACAAAATAGGCATGATCGGCGGTATAGAGATTGGCCAGATGGGTGATCAGGAAATAATATCGGTCCTCATCGCTTTGGGGCTTGAGGATGTCCCGTATTGCAATATTGACCAGGGTAAGGTGCCGCTCCCGGGAGCGCAGTTCAGCCAGCAAGTTCTCCTGCCGGGTCCAGATGATTTGTACACGACCGGCCAAGTAACCGATGGCGACGAAGAGCAAGCTGCCCGGCCAATTATTCACGACCATGCTCAACCAGGGTTGATGGCTGAACAAGGCAAGCAGGAACGCCACCAACGTCACGGCGGCAAAACCGGCGACCGAACCGGCATATACCCCAAAATACCAGCCGGTGAGGAGCACCGGGACCGTCACCGGGACGGCCGCAACTGGTCCATCCAATTTATAGAGAGGGAAGAATAATCCAATCGCCAGCAATACCGTCCCTGCCACAATGGCCACACGCAGCCAAAATCGACGGAGAAGATACACATTGTTTTTCTGGGATTTCATGCGCCATCCTTCGAAAGGCAGGCTGCCACCTCGATTGCGCGGGACCCGGCAGCGTGCGTTGGGATACACGGCATCCCAATGAAAAAATTATACCCTAGCAAGGCACGGGCGGGTTCCAGCTGGCAGGAAGACCCTGACTGCAGTCACTCTGGCCAAAAAGTCCCGCCTTTCTCATTTTGCCTTAGCATAGACCCTACCAGAGTGGGCATACTATTTTCTATTATAGGTGCCAATTAAAGGTATTCCATGACAAATCCATTCGAATCGACCGATACGGTCAAAACCAGCCTTTCCCGACAAAATTACATTTCATCGGATGAGATCACCGCTATCGTCTACCTGGCTGGGAAGCTGGGCAAGTTGCGCCTGGCCAAAGCGATCTCATCCACGAGGGCGCTATCAGCCCAAGTAGCGCCGGCATCGTCAGGGCGTTATATAGTCTTTCGACAAGAAGGAAGGGGATTGCGACAAAACTGTAAGCAAACAGGATCACCATCGCGCTCAACAAGAGCGTTTTGAGCGCCCGGGCAACGCGTGTCTTTTCCTCTTCATCCGGGCATTCTGGCGGCGCGAACAGCTTTCTCAGATGCAACAATACCGTCTTCCCTTTCACGATGGCCATGTGCGCGAATCAAACGGCCTGTCCATCCGGACAGGCCGTCATTGTCTTCCTAGTGCTTTACGTTGGCGGCGTCCTGCGCCGTTTTCGGCATTCCTGCCATCACCCAGCGGGTCAGCATGTCGATATACTGCGGGTCGAGCAGCTTGGTCGGCGGCATCTGCTGGATAGCCTGGCCGGTCTTGGGGTCGGTCCCGGTATGGCCGGCGATCAGCTGGAGCAACAGGCTGTTCGCGTCGCCGGCGGTCATCACGGGGGCATTGTCGCCGGTGGCCAACATCCCGTCATAGCTCGTCATCAGGTAGTTGTTGTTCAGCCGGCCCGGCTGGTGGCAGGACAGGCAGTAACGCTTGACCAGCGGCCCGATGTGTACATCGTAAGATGGCACTTCCCCGGGATTCAGGGTCGGGATGCCGCCGGCTACGACTGCTCCGGCCGGGAGTTGGGAGCGATCGTCCCATGTATAGCGCATGAAGGTCACGATATTATCGATATCGGTCGGGGAGAGGATACCGCCGTAGGCGGAGCCGAAGGGCTGCATGCCCATGTTCGGCTGGCCGTACGAGATGATGCTTGCCAGGGTTGCATCGTCACGGGTATACATCTCGTCCTGGCTGTGGAT
>Ga0335071_10001025_pt1 | contig 30212 bp, 33 predicted proteins | sample Lox_Sample_15_FD_206724 | JGI IMG/M metagenome (GOLD analysis project Ga0335071, IMG submission 206724) | Soil microbial communities from Loxahatchee National Wildlife Refuge, Florida, United States - Lox_Sample_1.5 | ecosystem: Environmental > Terrestrial > Soil > Wetlands | place: USA...
GACGATTTGGGAATGGCGTAGGTGTCGTCGCCGATTTCGTATTCGTAGTGGTTGCCGTTTTCGCGGACGTGATCGGCAACGATGGTGCGGCCGTTCTTCAGGTGAATCGTGTCTGCCGAAGCGATGGCCGTAAGCAGACATAGAAAGAGGATGGTGACACGAGGCCGCATTCAGGCGCATTCTAGCAACGGGGCACAGGGTTACCACGTGACGAAGGTACTACGAGGCAAGCACGGCTTGGGGCGCGGAATTGCTGTTTTTCTGCTGGCTTTCACATCTCTTGCGACGCACGCTTTGGGGCAAGATGCGTCCAAGCCCGGAGAGGCCCTCTACCTGCAACTGGGGCAGGTTGGACTGGATCCATCCCGGGTGTATCAGGTGCGAGATGCGTCGTTGGAACGCGGACCAATCCACATTAGCCTGACCGATGGCACCATCGCCTTCACACAAGATGTGCTGGGAAAGATCACCGGCGCATTCTTTGAGGGCGACGGCGAGGTGCTGCTTGTGCCCCCCACGAACGTTGAGCGGCGGTCGATGAGCGAGTTCACCGGGATGGCGATCCTGGAAGAGCATTTCGCGACGGCCTATTTTCGCTTCAATGACGACGCGGCGACCGAGATGCGGACCGATCTGCGGGCTGCCGAGAATACGCAGGAGTTCGCGGACCACTGGAGCCAAACGGCGCACAACCTGGCATCGACCGATGCTATGCGGCTGATGGTGAGCTTCAGCCGGTTACTGCCTTCAAATGGAGCTCCGTCAACGGGAAATGTGAACCTGCTGGGCAAGATTCCTGACCACTTCTTTCACGGCAGACTGCAGGGAACGAAGCTAGGCATATTCGACGTGGTATTTGATACCTTGTCGGCGGAACAGGTGGAAGCGGGCCAGGCGCGGACCGGGGATAACGGCGCGAGCTACTACGATGTGTGGACTTCGTTCACGGTGAACGCGGCAGCCAAAGCGGGCAAGGACGTGAACAGCAGTTCCGGTCCGGGCAATCCAAGCCCGCGAGAAGATTGGATCGCCGCCGACAAGTTCACAATCAAGACGCAGGTGCAACCGCCCAAGCAAATCCACGCGCAAGCCCGCGTGCAACTGCAAGTGAACGAAGGCGGAACGCGGGCCATGCTGTTTGAGTTGTCGCGATTCCTGCAAGTGGAGAGCGTGAAGCTCAATGGCAAAGAAGTGGAGTTCATTCACAACCCGTCGGTGGAAGGCACGCAGCTGTCGCGCCGGGGAAATGACGTTCTGGTGGTGATCCTGCCCGAGGCGGCGCAGAGCGGAACCAAGCTCGACCTGGACTTCGTCTATGGCGGAGAAGTGCTGGCCGAAGCCGGAAGCGGATTGCTGTATGTGGGCGCACGCGGAACGTGGTATCCGAATCGCGGCATGGCGATGGCGGATTTCGATCTTGAGTTCGAGTATCCGCCAGGTTGGACACTGGTGGCCACCGGCAAGCCGTCGTCGATTTCCGCTGAAGGGGAGGCGGCGAAGGCCAAGGGCGAGCAAGTCTTTCACTGGATCTCGGAACGTCCGATTCCCTTCGCCGGATTCAATCTGGGCAAATACAAACAGGCAACGGTGCAGGCGGGAAATGTCACGGTGGATACGTACGCGACGGCCAGCGTCGAGAAGGACTTTCCGAGCGTGCCCATCCAGGTGATTGATCCTCCGTCGGCGGAGTCGCCGCTGCACAGCCGACAGATGATCACGCCCTCGGTGCGGCCTTCGCCCATGCAAAACGAAATGAGCGTCGGCGAATCGGCAGCGCGCGCCATTCGGTATTACTCGGAGCGTTTCGGTCCTTATCCGTACAGCAGACTGGAACTGACGCAGATGCCGGGGCGCGAGAGCCAAGGCTGGCCCGGTCTGGTGTTCCTCTCGTCGTACGCTTTCCTGACGAATCAGGAGCGCGAAGATCTGCACTTCGAGCCGGTCCGGATCGTGCTGCAGGAGATTGTTCCTGCGCATGAAACGGCGCATCAGTGGTGGGGAGACTTAATCGGCTGGAGCACCTATCGCGACCAATGGCTGTCGGAGGGACTGGCGAACTATTGCGCGATGATGATGCTGCAGGAGAGGAATCCTGAGGGGTTCCGGTCCGTGATGGATCGGTACCGCGACGACCTGATCGCCACTAATAAGGATGGGCATTCGTTTGGAGAAGCAGGGCCGGTCACGCTGGGAACGAGACTGCTTTCGTCCCGCTTCCCGGAAGGATATGAAGCGATCAGTTATGGGCGTGGAACCTGGCTGTTCCATATGTTGAGAACCATGCTGCGCGATGCGGCGGCGCAAGAAGGGAAGCGCAAAGGACAAGGCCTCAGCAGTACGGATGAGCCTTTTGTGCGAGCCCTATTCAAGGTTCGGCAGCGGTATGAGGGCAAGTCGATCAGCACGCGGGAACTGCTGAATGTCATGGCGGAGGACCTGCCGCCGTCGCTGCGCTACGAAGGGAAGAAGTCGCTGGACTGGTTCCTGGAAAGTTGGATCAATGGCACAGCGATCCCGCGGCTGGAACTGAAGGCGGTGAAGTTCACGCCCAAGGATGCGGGAGTCGTTGTGAGCGGGACGATTTTGCAGAAAGATGCGTCCAACGATCTGGTGACGTCAGTCCCGGTGTATGCGGTAGGTACGGGGAAGCAGATGACGCTCTTGGGGCGCGTGTTCGCTGACGGAGAAGAGTCGACCTTTCATGTGTCGGCTCCGGCTGGCACGCGCAAGGTCGTGATCGATCCGTACCAGACGATTTTGACCAGTCAGAAGTAGTTGTCGCGTCGGTTCCGATTTGGGTGTTCATTCCCTTAGTGATTCCCGGAACGAAACGGCGTTTAATACAATTCCTCGGCCCACCCGGTGCTCTCCTCACTTAAGTAATGAATTTCTAACCTCTTTCCGGATTATTGCCGCTTCGGGAGATTTGGCAGGCTGCCTGCTAATTGGAAGACGGAAACAGAATTGAGGAAGAGCAATGAGTCTCCTGCTAGACGCGCCCATCGACAACGTAGAGGTGATTCATCCGACCCATGAGAAGGCGACGATTCTGTTCGTGGAAGATGAGAACTTTGTGAGGGAAGTAACAGCCGAGGTGTTGCGGTCGGCAGGGTACGCAGTTTTGGCTGCAAAAGATGCGATCGACGCGGTGCGCCGCTACGGACATTGGCTGGCAAGAATCGATCTGCTGTTGACCGACGTCATCCTGCCCGGCGAAACAGGTTGCGCGCTGGCGTCCAGATTGCGCGGCGAGAATTCAAATCTAAAAGTGTTGTTTGTGACGGGATATCCGGAACAAATGGGTCGGCCCGATTCGGCATTTGAAGCTTTGTTGGCGAAACCATTCTCGACGGGAGCGCTGCTGAAAAGTGTGCGGAGTCTTCTGGAGCGTGAGAATGTGCCGTTCCGCGAAGGAATGCAAACTACGCACGCTTGCGATAGCGCGTTGCTTGCATGATCTGAGTGGGAATCTGGAGCAGTGGCACCACACGACTTAAGATGCCGAGTTCGGCGCAGGCGCGCGGCATGCCGTAGACCGTGCAACTGGATTCGTCCTGCCCGAGAGTAAAGCCTCCCTGAGCGTGAATGGCTTTCATGCCTTCCGCGCCATCCGATCCCATTCCAGTCATGATCACGCCCATCGTCCGGCCTTTGAAGTTGTTTGCGACGGACTTCATCATCAAGTCCACCGAAGGGATGTGCAGATAGTTGTCGGGCTGCGGATCGAGACAAATGATGGTGCGCGTGTCGGAAACCCGGTCGACGGTCATGTGCATTCCTGCGGGAGCGATGTAGACGACACCGGGGCGAAGAACTTCGCGGTGGCTAGCCTCGCAGACAGTCACAGAGCAGAGCGTATTGAGACGCTGTGCGAAGGGTCCAGTGAAGCCGGGAGGCATGTGCTGCACTACGAGAACGGGCACAGCGAGGTCGCGAGGAAAGCGCGGGAGAATTTCCTGGAGAGCTTTAGGGCCGCCGGTGGAAGTACCGATGGCGACGATGGCCGGAATGGTGGAGGAAGGCTCGGTGTAGTGGAAGGGCGAGGCTTGCGGCGGTTTTCGACCCGTGGCGTCGTAGGAGTGGACGGAGCGGGAACTTGCGGCCGCGCGAATCTTCGAGACGAGATCGGTGCGGATATGAACAATGTCGAGCGAGTTGGCGGAGAGTTGTTTGGGAACGTAGTCGAATGCGCCGGCGGAGAGCGCGTTGAATGTGGTCTCGGCATCCTTTTCGGTGACGGAGCTGACCATGATTACAGGGCGGGGGCAGTCGGCCATGATGCAACGGAGTGTGTCGAGGCCATTGAGGCCCGGCATTTCGACGTCGAGGGTGACGACATCGGGATTGAGCGCGAGGATCTTAGCGAGAGCGTCGGAACCATTGCAGGCTGTGCCAGCAACGGTAATGTCGGGCTCAGAAGAGACCAGGCGAGTGAGAGCAGTGCGCATGAACGCACTGTCATCGACGATGAGAACGCGTATCTGCGGGCGAGTTGTCACATTGGAGCTCATGGCCGATAGATGGCGCGAACCAGCGCGTGTACCTCATCCATGTAGGAATCGAGTTCGAAAGTGAGACGCGCCCAGTCGAGATCTTTGACGTTCCTGCATTGCTGCGCCAGGATGGAAAATCCGGTTTGCTCCAGCAGATTGACTTCCCGGTTCTCGATGTAGCCGTGGTTGAGACCGCTGACCCGGCAGAGCAGGTCGCTGAGTTCGACCAGAGCAACCAGGCCTGCGTGATTCAGCGAGGCACTGGGGGTGTGGTGCAGGGAGACGACCTCGATGAGGTCGGGAGAGAGTTCCCAGCGCTCGGCGAGGAGTCTTCCGCTGTCACAGTGGGTGAAGCCGAGCACCGAGGCTTCGGCTTCATGGAGCGGAATGGCCTTGGCTTTCGCCTCATCGAATGCCTGCCGAAACTCCTTGGGTAAAACCCAGAGATTGACGATGATGCCGAGGTCGTGAAGCAGGCCAGCGAGATACGCTTTCCCGGGATCCGGAAAGGAAATCTTGCGCGCAAGGTGGCGTGACACCAGAGCGCATCCGAGCGAGTGCTCCCAGAACACGGTCGGGTCGATGCCTGTATCACGCGGCATCATGTTGAGCACGCCGCAGGACATGGCGATATCGCTGATGCGTTGAAACCCCAGGCCCACGATAGCGCCGCGAAGAGAGTCGACCTTCTGCCAGCGTCCAAAGAGCGGACTGTTCGCCATCTGCAGGCACTGGGCTGCGAGAGACTTGTCCTGGGCGATCATGTCCGTCACTTTGTGGACATCGATCTGCTCCATGGGTTGCTGGAGGTAGCGCAGCAGCGGGGCGAGAACCGCTGGGATGGTAGGGATTTGGTGCAGCCCTTCCAGTTTCTTGAGCAGAGTCGCCTTGGTAGCAGAAGCGTTCATAAATCCTACTTTCCCGCGGGCGAGCGTTCGCCCTTCACGTAGGCAGTCGCGCCGGGCAGGTGAACCAGCTTAAAGTCGTCGCTGACGCCGTAGAGCGATTCGGAATGACCAAGAAAGAAATATCCGTGCGGCAGAAGGTTGTTATAGAAGTGCTGAATGACGCGCCGCTTGGACACGAGGTCGAAATAGATCAGGACGTTGCAGCAGAAGATGACGTCAAGTCCCTTCATGAAAGTCATGCGGGCATCGTCGGAGAGGTTCAGGCGGCTGAAGTTGATGCTCGTTTTCACAGCCGGTTGCACCTGAAGTTGATCGCCTGCAGGAACAAAGTATTTCTGGCGAAAGAGCGCGGGCAGGTTGCGCGTGCTGTAAGTGCCGTAAACCGCGTTCTTGGCATGGGTGAGGGAACGTTCGTTGAGATCGGTGGCGATGATCTCGATGGTCCAACCCTTGAGCCGGAAGGCGGCTTCTTCCATCATCATCATGCTCAGCGTGTAAGGCTCTTCTCCGGTGGAACATCCGGCGCTCCAGATGCGGAGGCGCTTGAGGGGGAGAGTGGCTTTCGCTTCGATGATCTTGGGCAAAACGATTTGGCGGAGCGCATCCAGTTGCGGCTGGTTGCGGAAGAAGCAGGTCTCGCCGATCGTGATTTCGTTGAGCAGCGCGACCAGTTCGGCCTGTCGAATGGGCTTGATGGTGAGGCATTCGAAGTATTCGCGGAAGGTCGCCGTTTTGAGTTCCTTCATGCGGCGGCCACAGCGATCCTGCAGCAGCCGCAGCTTGTTGTCGGGATGAAAAATTCCGGCAACCTGATAAATGAGGTCGCGAATGCGAATCAGATCGGGATCCGGAGGACCTTCGATGACGGCAGGCGCTGGAATGGTAGCTGTGGTCATACATGAGCCTTTCTGGCTGAGGACGGATCGTGTTGCGAGGCGGCCAGCAGTCCGGCGGGGTCAAGCACGAGCCGCACGCGTCCATCTCCGCTGATGGTGGCGCCGGCCAGACTGGTGCAGTGGTGGAGATAGCTGCCGAGCGGCTTGACGACGGTCGATTCCTGACCGATGAGATGATCGACCAGCAAGGCGATGCGCTTTTCCGCGATCTTCAGGATGACGACTTTGTGCGAGATCTCTGCGAGACTCGATGGGCTTGCGCCGAGGCCGGGTAAAAGATCGCTCTCGAAGAGCCGGGCCAAACGAATGAGGGGCAGAGTTTCCTGGCGAAGGCAGAGGACTTCGCAGCCTTCCACGCGATGCATCTGGCCAAGATTGACTTGCGCAGTTTCGACAACGGACCGCAAGGGAAGCGCATAAATCTCCTCGGCGACCTGAACGAGCAGGACCGGAAGAATCGCGAGGGTGAGCGGGAGCCGAAGCAAAACCGTGGTGCCCAACCCGACGCGGCTATCGATTTCTACGCTGCCGTTGAGCTTCCTGAGATTGGAACGGACGACATCCATACCAACGCCGCGGCCAGAAAGGTCGCTGGTCTGTTCTTTGGTGGTGAACCCGGGAAGAAAGATGAAATCGAGAATCTCGCGCTGGCTGAGCAGGCGGAGCCGATCGGCGGCGACGAGGCCTTTCTCGATGGCTTTGCGTCCGATGCGATCGGGGTCGATGCCGGCGCCATCGTCGGAGATGCTGATCACAATCTGATCGCCTTGTTGCTGCGCTTCGAGACGAATTGTTCCCTGGCGGGCCTTGCCCGCCTTTTCGCGGACGTCTGGCGCTTCCAAGCCATGATCGAGCGAATTGCGGACCAGGTGAACCAAGGGATCGCCGATGAGTTCGACCATGGTCTTGTCGAGCTCGGTGTCTTCGCCCTGGATGAGGAGCTGAACCTCTTTTTGCACGGTGCGGGCGACATCGCGGACCAGGCGGGGAAAGCGTCGAAAAACGGTTTCGATGGGAACCATGCGGGTCTTCAGGCCCGCAGTCTGAAGCTCGTCGGTGATGAAGCTGAGGCGAGCGCTCGACAGGCTGAGAAAAGAATCGAGATCGAGGTGGGGAATTTTTCCGAGTGAGCAATCGCGGCTCAACTGGGAAAGACGGTTGCGTTCGAGAACTAGCTCGCCGATCAGATTGATGAGTTCGTCGAGCTTGCGGGCCTCGACGCGCATGGTCTGGGACGCCGTTGCGTTTTCGGCAACGTCTTTCTGACGAGCCAAAGCGTCGCCCACCTGCACCGGAGTCGCGAGACCCTTTTCCACCGCGAGCTGGCCGAGCTTGCGCGGCTGAGGGGAAGCGGCTTGTTCGGCCAGAAGGGTTCCGAGATCGTCTTTGGTGATGACCTGACTGGTGACAAGAATTTCGCCGATAGTGGGCGCGGGGACTTGCGGCTGCTGCGCTTCCTTGAGTTCGGCGAGGAGTCCATCGAGTTGATATATCTTGAGGCCACCATTGCGGATGTCCTCGAGCATGACGCCGAGTTGATCGCGGGCGGCCAGAAGGGCATCCATGCAGCGGCGATTCAACTGGATTTCGCTACGCCGGAGCGCGTTGAGAACGTCCTCGGCGCGATGGCTGAGGCGGACTACCGGATCGAAGCCCAGAAAGCCGGAGGTACCCTTGATGGTGTGCATGGCGCGGAAGATGCGGTTCAGCAGTTCCGCATCGAGGGGTGCGGTCTCGAGAGCCACCATGTCTTGATCCATGCGCTGGAGCAATTCTTCGGATTCCACGAGGAACTCACGCACCAGGGATGGATCTTGAGAGAGGTCATCAGTCACGGAGATTTTCCTTTGTCGTGCTGCGGTCAGGCTTGCGCCGTTTGCAGCCCCATCAGGTCGTCGCTGCTAACCAGGCGATCGACATCAAGAAGAATCAGCAGGCGATCGTCGAGTTTGCCGACCCCGGAGACGTATTCCTGCTTGACCGTGCCCAGTTGCGGCGGAGGCTCGACTGTGTCGGCGGGAATGCGCAGCACTTCAGAGACGGAGTCCACGATGAAGCCGAGCACCGTGCCCTTGACTTCAACCACCACGATGCGCGCTTGCTTGTCATGCGCGAGACGTTCCAGGCCAAAACGCTTGCGCAAGGCGATGACTGGAATGATCTTGCCCCGCAGGTTCATGACGCCGTCCATGGATTCCGGGGAATTCGGGACACGAGTGAGCTGTTGCACGCGAATGATTTCCTGGACGCGCAGAATGTCGAGACAGAATTCCTCTTCCCCGACGTGAAAGCTGACGAGTTGGAGTTCTTCCGACTGACTGCTCTTGCGGACGGAGTTGGAGGAGGACGAGGACGGCGTGGAATGCGGCATCGGGTTCGAGTTCATGGTGTGAGTCCTTAAAGAGTCTCTTGCGATCCTGTTTAATTCACTCTCGCGGCGAAAGCTTTGAGACGCGGGGGCGGAGAGGCGGCCGCGTCGAGTGCAGTGGCGCGACCGTTGCCTGCGAGACGGCTGTCGAGATTGAAGGCCGCCACAGTCTTCTGCAGATCGAGGGCAAGGCCGGACAGATCCTGGCAAGCTTTGGCTGACTGTTGCGCTCCGTCCGCAGATTCGTTCACCAGGCGAGAAATTTGCTCCACGTTCTGGTTGACCTGCTCGGTGGCGGAAGACTGCTCGGCGGCAGCGGTCGCGATGTGCGTAATCATTTCGCCGACCTGTTCTGACATTTGAATGATTTGCTTGAGCGAGTCTCCGGCGCGGGAAGTGGTCTGCACTCCCGCTTGTACCTGTTCGGTCCCCTGATGCATGGCGAAGACTGCGTTCTTGGTTTCGGTCTGGATGTTCTGCACCATCTGCGCGACCTCTTTAGTGGCGGAGGTAGTGCGCTCGGCGAGCTTGCGCACCTCATCGGCGACGACGGCGAAGCCGCGGCCTTGTTCGCCGGCGCGGGCAGCCTCAATGGCGGCGTTGAGGGCGAGAAGGTTGGTTTGGTCGGCGATGTCGTCGATCACGCCGATGATGCGGCCGATCTGATCGGAGCTCTTGCCCAGCTCTTCTACTTTGCCGGCAGTGGCGCTGACGGAGTCGGCGATCAGGCGCATCTTGGCCAGTGACTCGTCGACGATGGTGCCGCCGTCCCGAGCGGTTTCCGCCGCCTGCCGCGCGGCTTCGGAGGCGCGGTTGGAGTTATCAGAAACTTCGTGCACGGTGCTGGACATCTCCTGCATCGCGACTGCAACCTGGGTTGCCTGATTCTTTTGCGTTTCGGCGGCTTGCGCCTGCTGGTTGGCGGAAGAAGAAATTTCTTCGCTGGCGCTGGCCACATGTTCGGCGGTGCGTGCAATGGTCTGGATCAGATCGCGAAGGTTGTTCTTCATCATGTTGAGCGCGGTCCCAGCGCTTCCCAGTTCGTCCCGCGAGGAGATGTGGAGGTCGGCGACCGATAAGTTATTGGCGGCAATCTCGTGGATCACCTTCATCATGGAAGTGATGGTGCGGGACAGGGACGCGGGCAGCCAAACAGAGATGAGAGTGCCACCCAGCAGTCCAGTGAGAGCAAAGACGGCAAGCAAAATATGAGCGTGAGACTCGGCTGCCTGCTGTTCTGCCAGAGCGGTGTTGCTCAAGAATTCCTGGCGTTTGAGCAGAGCGGAGATGGCGTCATTGGTGGCGCGCCGGATTTCTCCGGCCTCCGGACTCATGCAAAGAGCGATCGCTTCTTTATTCTTGTCGGAGCGATGCAGTTCCAGTTCGCGATCGAGCAGGTTGGTATAGAGATCGTTGGCTGCGCTAAGGTTGGCGACCAGTCGTTGACCTTCTGCAGTGCGCAATAGTGCGGGAATCTTTTCAAAGGCATCGTGAAAGTTGCGGCGGCCTTCTTCGAGCTCTTCCTGACTGGTGCCACCCATCAGCAGGGCGCGAACTCCGGCCCGCTGTTGTTCAAACGAAGCTTGCATGATCAGGACGAGCTTTCGTTTCTCGTCGGCCAGCCGAAGTTTTTCGCCGCTGGCCTGCAGCGCAGCCATCGAGAAATACCCGACAAGGCTGTTGGCAGCCAGGGCCAGCATGATTCCCGCGAACCCCAGGGTCAGCTTCCACTTGAGACTTGCGTTGCTCATCATTGCCATGCTCCCCGGCGAGCGATTGCTCGGCCCAAAGCGTTCCACCTGAAGTTTCATCGGCGGAGCAGGGAGGGAGCTTTAATGAATGAGCTTGGAGTTTCAGGGAATCGCCGGCGATGGTTTGCCGGAATCATTTGCGGCGACGACGCGGCTTACGTGCTCGCTCAGAATGACCACATCGACGCGGCGGTTCTGGGCACGGCCCTGGGGAGTGTCATTGCTGGCGATGGGGTGGTACTCAGCGTATCCGGCCGCGGCGAGGCGGTCGGGAGAGAAGTTGTAGCGCACGATCAAGAGCCGCACCAGCTCGGTGGATCGGGCGGTGGACAGTTCCCAATTCGAAGCCATCTGAGAGGTGTGGATGGGCACGTTATCGGTGTGGCCTTCGATGCGCAGGCGGCAAACGCGAATCGCGAGAATGGAGGCAATGCGATCGAGCGCCGGCATGGCGGAAGGCTTGAGAGCGGCAGACCCGCTGTCGAAGAAACCGAACTCGCGCAGGCTGATGACTAATCCGTCGGTCTCGCGATGGAGAGCTACGGTGTGGAGTGCGATTTCGTGCCTCAACGCCAGCGCCAGTTCGTTCTGCAAAGTGTTCAGGCTGGCTTCTTCCGACGCGGCGCTCAGAGGGCCGTCGGCGGAGGAAGAGAGCCGCCCCAGTTCGGTATTGTGTTTGGCATTTTCGATGGCCTGCACGGTGCTGAAGGGCATGGGCTCATGCGTGTCCATCGGGATCTGCGTGGTGGAGGCGGGAAAGACGCCCAGCTCCTGGAAGGCCACCTGGATGGCGAGCGCGAGCCTGCCGACCTTGCGCTGGTCAACTTGCGCCGAGGCGTAGAGCACCACAAAGAATGCGAATAGAAGAGTAATGAAGTCGGCGTAGGAGACCAGCCATCGTTCATGGTTAGCGTGGTGCCGGGGACGTTTACGACGGCTCATTGCGAATCCGACTCGGGAGGAGCTTCGTCGACGCGGCCAGCCTCGCCGAGAAAGCCCAGCAGCTTGGTTTCAAGGATGCGCGGGTTCATGCCCTCCAGAATGGAGGCCACGCCCTCGAGCGTCATTTCGCGGGTGATCTGCTCCTCGCGGATGCGCAGCTTCATCTTTCCGGCAACCGGCAGATATAAGAGGTTGGCGGAGCCGACACCATAGATGGTGGCCACGAAGGCGACGGCGATGCCGCGACCGACTTCGTCAATCTTGTCGAGGTGCTGCATGACCTGGATCAAGCCCAGGACAGCGCCGATGATGCCGATAGTGGGCGCGAATCCGCCGGCAGACTCGAATACCTGGGGCACTTGCTCTTCGTATTCGGCCTGGTTGTCGAGTTCCAGCTCCATGATCTTGCGGAGCTCTTGCGGTTCGGTTCCGTCGACGGCCAGCATGAGCGATTTCTTGAGAAAGGGATCTTCGATGTCGGAGAGGTCGTTGTCGAGAGAGACGATGCCTTCGCGCCGCGCTTTTTGCGCGAATTGCACCAGTCGACGAATGGTCTGCTGGGGAGCCTGTTTGGAGTTCAGGAAAACGGAAGCGAGGCGGCGGACGGCATGCAACACGACGGAAAGGGGAAACTGGAGCATGACAGCGCCGATGGTGCCGCCAAAGACGATCATGGCGGCAGTGGGCTGCACGATCTGGCGAAGGTTTCCGCCTTCGAGCAGCAGGCCAACAATGATGCCGCCGATCGCGAGGATGATTCCGGTGAAGCTGGATTTATCCACGCCTTACCTCTCCGGTTCCTTCTGCCCCGGGTTTTCCACCGACACGGACGAAGCGTGTGCGGAGGAAGAGTCCCAGGCAGAACAGAAGCCTGCCAGTACCGAGCGCCGGAAGTCGATGATGCGGGCCACAACCTCGTGCGGCTTCTCCAGCACAACAATTTTCTCGCCGTTGATGAGGGTGACGAGTGTGTCCGGAGACTGCTCGACGAACTTGATGAGGTCGGAGTTCACCAGCAGCGGTTTGTTGTTGAGCCGCGTGAGCGGAATCATGCCAAGCCGTCTTTCCGAGAAACCGATGCTCGAGGCGGATGCAGGCCTCTTGGAGGAAGACATCGGCGGGAGGATGGGGGACGTAAATTCGGGAGTCATTACGGACGGGTTACGACCGACGAGCGTAACCGGGGACGGTTTGCTAAAGCGGAGCGGGGTTCTGCCGATGAGATGAACAAGGAAATTCGGGGTTCCGCGAGCACAAAGAGTTCGCAGAACATTCTGAGAAGACACTCAGGAGAACCGAAAAAAATTCTAAGAGAAGGAGCGACTCACAATGCCCATTGGAATCCTGAACAACATCGCATCGTTATCGGCAGAGAATCAACTGTCGATCACCAATAACCAGCTGCAGAGCGTGCTGTACCAGCTCTCGTCTGGATCACGCATCAACACCGGTGCCGACGACGCCGCCGGACTGGCAATCGCGAACGGATTGCAGGCCAACGTATCGGCCCTGACTCAATCTGCGCAAAACGCCAACAACGGTGTCGGCGAACTGCAAGTCGCCGACGGCGCCCTGGCCCAGGTCACCACACTGCTGAATCGTGCGGTTACGCTGGCCACCGAGTCCTCGACCGGAACCGTGTCTGACTCTCAGCGTGTTGCCATCCAGTCGGAGTTTTCGCAGATCGCGGCAGAAATCGACCGCATCGGCACCAACACCACATACAACGGCGCGCAGGTGTTCGGTGGCAACACCGCGAACCTGAACCAAGCCGTAGGCAACGGCACCATCGGCGCCGGCCCGGCGTCGACAGTCGCTGGAACCATCGCGGTCAGCGCGAACGGGGCCAACATCTTTACCAGCGCAGGCGGCGAAGCCAACGTTGGTGCTCTCATCAATGAAATCAACAACTCCGGCCAGGGACTGGTGGCGGCAATCAACAGCAACGGCCAGTTGATGGTCACCGACACCTTGAACCGCGGCAGCGCGACGAATCCGCTGACCGTAACCGGAACCGGTTTCGAGATCAACGGCGAAGCCGCCAACGAAACGTTCACCAACCCCACCAACTCGAACGTGATGAACATCTATCTGACCGATTCGACGGCGGCGGGCAGCAGCCAGATCGGCGTCACGCTGAGCGCGTTCAGCAGCAGCAACATGAACGGAGTCAGCATCGCGACCGACAACCTGAGCACATCCGGAAACGCGCAGGCCGCGCTGGTCGACATCAACAACGCCATTCAGCAAGTAGCGGCGTTGCGCGGCCAGATCGGTGCCAGCGTTAACCGTCTGCAGAGCGCCAGCGCTGTGATCAGCAACCAGACACAGAACCTGACCTCTGCCGAGAACGGCATCATGGCAGCCGACATTCCGTCGGCCGTGGCCAGCCTGACCAAGTACTCGATCCTGGAACAGACGGGTATCTCCTCTCTGGCCCAGGCCAACCAGCAACAGCAGCTCGTGTTGAAACTGTTGCAGTAACGCGTTTGAGTTGCGAGGGAAGCGGGTAACCGCTTCCCTTGCGTTTTCCGGAGTTGCTTATGACGAGCATCAATCCGGTCTCTGAAACAGAAGCAGCAGCAGTGACGGGGAATGGCGCGAACGCGAGTGCTCCGCAGCGGGCACGCGCCGTCGTGTCTACGGGAAGTCCAGTCTCTCCCGATAAGGGAAGCGCCCCAAACCCAGAAGTACGTACCCCTCAGAACACCGCCGTATCCGCGGAACTCCCCCAAGATGAAGTGCAAGTGCAACGGGATGGAGCGAGCGGCGAGGTGGTGATCCGGTATCTCGATCCGCACGGCAATCTCATCGTGCAGATTCCAAGTTCCGAAGTGCTTCGCCTGGCGCAAGCGGTGGACCGGGCGCTGGGACAGGCTTTAAAACGAACTCGATGACGCCGTTGTCACCCCAAAGGAGGATCCGGTGGGCATTAGTCTGAATCCATCCACACTGTTGAGCGGGCAAGGCATCGATGTGAACACGCTGGTGCAAGAGGTCTTGAGCGAGAGCAGCGGACAACTTACCGTGTGGCAAAGTGAGCAGGCCACGCTGCAGACGCAGGCGGCGTATCTGACCAGCATCAATTCCGATCTGTCAGGTCTGGCGACAGCGGTGCAGGCTTTGTCGGACCCGCTGGGCGCGCTCACGGCGGTGACGGCGAACTCATCGGACAGCAGCGTGTTGACGGCGACCGCCACGAACACCGCCGAGGCCAAGACCCACCAGATTGAGGTGAGCAACCTAGCCACGGCCGGGGTGGCGTATACGGACAGTTTTGCCGCCGGGGCGACGACCTCTTTCTTGCCCAGTGGCGCTACGACGGGAGAAATCGACTTGCAGATCGGCGGCAGCCAGGGAACCACGAAACAGATCGCGATTACCGCCGGTTCGAACGACACCCTGAATACGTTAGAGACTTATATCAACCAACAAAACTGGGGCGTCACGGCCAGCGTGGTCACCGACGCCAATGGTTCGCGGCTGGCTCTGATGAGCCAGTCGACGGGCAGCAGCGGCGCTCTCTCCATTTCGAGCAACAGCACCAGCCTGGTATTCGACGCGCCCGTCGGCGGCACCAATGCGAACTTGACCATCGATGGTGTGCCGTATTCCAGCGCAAGCAATACGGTTTCCGGCGCGATTGGAGGAGTAACGCTGAACCTGGCCAGCGCCTCGCCCGGCACGATCCAACTGGCCGTCGGGCCCGATGCCACGCAGGCCACCAATGCCATCAACACATTTGTGTCCGCCTACAACCAGGTGATCAACGATCTCAACCAGCAATTCACCGTGAATCCGGCCACCAATTCGGAAGGCCCATTGGGTTCCGATACCGGCCTGCGCTCGCTGCAATCGAGCCTGATGAGCGATGTGACCTACGCCGTCTCGGGCAACAGCGGACTGGTCAACCTGGCGTCGCTGGGCATCAACATGAACGATGACGGCACGCTTACCGTGGGCAGCGCGCCCAATGGCCAGACCATGAGCCAGGTTCTGGCCTCGAATCCCACGGCCGTCCTGAACTTCTTCCAGAATGCGACCTCGACCGGGTTCGCCAATCACTTTCATACCGATTTGACCAACCTGACCGATCCGACGCTCGGAGTACTCAATGCGGATTTGACGCAGAATAAGGCCGAGCAGCAGGATCTCTCGACCAGCATTACGAATTTTCAAACCCAGCTGGCGGACCAGCAGAAACAGCTAACGGCGCAATTCAGCCAGGTAAACGCATCGCTGCAGGAATATCCCTTGCTGCTGCAGCAGGTGACCGAGGCGCTGGGCACCTTGGATGGAAGCGGCAGCAGCAGTGGTAGCGCCTCGCATCCCACCTTGACCTCAGGGCTCTAGCATGATGGATCCAAAATTGTCGTATCGCGAAGCGGCAGTGCAGGGGGCGAGCCCGTTGCGGCTGGTCATTCTGATGTATGAGCAGGCGATCGAGGACCTGCGCCGGGCCGCGGCCGCGCAAGCGCGCGGCGATGTGGAAGGCCGGACCCGCGAGATCAATCACGCCCTGCTCGTCCTTGGACATCTGGAAGCGACCTTGGACAAAACGCAGGGTGGCCAGGTGGCGCTCAACCTGGAGCGCTTCTACCAGCAAATTCGCGTTGGCCTGGTGGAAGCACAGTGCCAGCAGTCGGGAGCGAAGATCGAGCGGCAGATTGCCATGCTCACCGATGTCCACGCTGCCTGGTGCGAAGTGGAGCGGGCCACCACGTCGCCGCCCGCGGAACCCCCGCGCCCAACTGCTTCCAGCGACTTGGAGACCGGGCAGCATTCGGTCTCGGATTGGAATGCCTGATGACGATCTGCGCCGCCGACCCCTGTGCCCAGGAACTGCACGAACGCAACGCCCGCCTGTGTGAATTGCTGGACCATCTCGAAACCCCGCCGGCATCGCCGCCTCGCGTGATCCTGCCGTGGGAAATGGCGGACTTGCTCTCGGTGCTGATGCAGGCGGGAGAATGTCTGCGTACGTCGACGGACCGGATGAGTCCGGAACTGGAGCGGGAACGCGGCGCATACCGCAAGAGCGTCGAGCGATTAAGAGACCTGCTGCCGGCGATTCATGCCACGTTGCTGGCAGAGCGCGCGCGGCTGGAACAGGAAAGAGCGCGAGTGCAAACTGCGGCTGCTTGGGCAACGCGTTCGCGCGAAACGCTGCGTTAACGTCCCCGCCAATGCCCTACTTTAAATAGCTGAACAGGTTGGTCTGCTGGTTTTGTGCAATCGATTCCAGCGTGGCTTGCCGCGAGGTCTGCGCGTTGACCAGATCGCTGATGACCTTGGAGAGGTCGGCTCCGCCCAGGTTGCTTTGTTGCTGCGCCAGTTGCGTGGTCTCGCTGTTCAGGAAGTTCTGCTGCGCGTTGAGCTGGTTGACAGCGTTGCCGTAGAAGACGCGCTGCGCATTGACGTAATTGTAGGCGTTGCTGACTTCGGTCACCGCGGTACCGATGTTGGTCCCGCTTTGCAGGTTGGTGATCAGGTCTTGAATGGCCTGGAACATATCATTGCCCGCCGCGGAAAACAGCTGCGAACCGGGCACGTTTGTTTGTACGGAGAAGCCATTGCCCAACGTGATGTTGTTGGTGCCCGCGTTGCCGGTGTAGCGCACACCGGAAGAGCTGGTGTTGTCGAGCACGTAGGCCGCGGTTTGCGTGGCGGTTCCAGCAAAAACGAAGTTGCCCTGGTAGGTTAGGTTGGCCAGGCTGAGCAACTGGGATTGAATGCCCTGCACTTCAGCCGCGATGGCCTCGCGGTCGGACTGATTCAGGGTGCCGTTGGCGCCCTCGGTGCCCAGGGTAATGGCACGCTGCAGCACGGTGATGACTGAATTCAGAGTGGAGTCGGCATTCTGCATTTCCCCCTGCACGCTCCCGATGGAGCGCAGGAACTGGTCGGCTTCCGAGGTCTGATCGGCATTCTGCACCAGCAAAGCTGCAGCCGAGGGATTATCGGAAGGCTGGCTCACGCTCTGGCCGGAAGCGATCTCCGCCATATCGTTGTTGATCTGCTGTTCGGTCTGCTGCAAAGCCGAAAGCAGGCTGGGGATCGGATTGGGATTAACGCGCATATAGGTTAGGAGGTCTTCATGTTGATGACGTCTTGCATCATGGTATTGATGGCCGAAATGACCTGCGCCGATGCGGCGTAGGCCTGCTGATACTGCATCGTGTTCGCCGCCTCCTCGTCGAGAGAGACGCCGGAGATGGAGGCGCGCTGACTGTTCAATTGCTGCAAGACGAGGGCGGACGCGCTTTGATTCGCGTTGGTGTCGGAGGCGGTGTTGCCTACATTGAAGACGATGCCGGAATAAAAATCGGTGGGGCTCTGGCCTTGCACCACGGCCTGATTGCGCAGCGCGTAAAGCGCCTCGGCATTGGCATTGTTGCCGACTGTGCCGTCCGAACTGGCGGCGATGAGCGAAGGATCGCTGATGGCAACCGTGAGGGCGGAGGCAGCGCCGGCGCCGCTGGCGGGCGGAGGCGTGAATAAGTTGGTTCCCGCATCGCCATTCAAGTCGTAACCGGCGGTCTGCACGCCGTTGACGGCCGTGGCGACGGCGGAGGCGAGTGCATCGAGCTGACTCTGGATGCCGGGAATCTGCTGGTCGCGCGCCTGGAGCAATCCGCCAAGCTGCCCGGAGACAATCTTCGCGGTGATATCGCTGCCCTGGGCGAAGATGTGCTGCACGCCTGAGGCGTCGAGGTGGGTGGAGAGCTGATAGCTGCTCTGGCCGGCCACCAAGGCGACCCCGCTCGCGGTGGTCAGGGTTACGCTGTTGTTGCTGGGAATGACCGAGATGTCCACCAGGGAGGAGAGCTGGTCGATCAACTGGGTGCGCTGATCGATGAAAGTGCCTGCGTTCTCTCCAACGTTCTGCAGATTGGCGATTTCGCCGTTCAGCTGAGCGATCTGTCCGCTGAGCTGGTTGATCTGACCGACGGCCTGGGTCACGCTGGAATCGAGGTTGGTGCGCTGCGAGGTCAGATTGTTGCTGGTCCGGTTAAAGGCGCTGGCCAGATTTTGCGCGGCTGTCAGAACACCCTGGCGCAGGGAAAGATCGGCGGGGCTGGTGGCCAGCTGGTTCACACTATCGAAGAAATTGGAGAGCGCTGTCCCGATATCTGCGGAGGTGCTGGAGAAGTTGACCTGCAGCTGCGACAGCGCCGAAGCCTGTGCGCTCAACTGGCCCTGGGTTTGGGTTTCCTGTTGAATGCGCGATTCGAGGATGGGATCGCGAATGCTTTCAATGCTGCGCAGAGTCACTCCGGTGCCCAGCGTAAGCGGATCGACCACGATGGGATCGGACGTGGCGAGCACGGGAACCTGCCGGGAGTAGCCGGGAGTATTGACGTTGGCCACATTGTTCGAAGTAGCCTGCAGCGCTCCCTGTGCGGCGGTGAGACCGCTCAATGCGGCGGCCAGACTGGCGTTCAGACTCGACATGAGGGTTGCTCCTCGCTGGGCCGCAGACGCCTGGGCGCAGGTTCGTCGCGGAGATCGGGCGGCCCATAACTCTGTGCGCTTCCGGCCAGCAGATTGGCCAGCGCGCGCAACCACTGTTGCGAACGCGCCACCAAAACCAGATGAATTCGCCCGAGATCGAGCACCCGCCGTGCGACGGCGGCTTGTGCTTCTGAGAAGGGTTCGTGTTCCTGCTGTTCTTGCCTCTGTTTCCACGCAACAGAAAATTGCTGCAGCAGCCGGCGCTGTTCGAGGGTGGCGCTCTCTAGACTTGTGAGATGGCGTGAAAGCAGAAAGGCCTGTGCTGTCTTCAGGCTGGCTTCCATCTCCTCCAGAAGCGTGCCCCCGGCGACGGAGGCAGGGGAAGCCAAAGCATCGCCAGCGCAGGGCTGGGGCAGATTCGACGGCGATGAAGGACGCGGGTTCATAAGCGCATCAGGCCATATGGTCGAGTTCGTGGACGGACTGGTTCGCCGGCGAGACGGAATCGTCGGTAAGATCCGGATCTTCTGCCTCTCCGGTTTTTCTCCGCCGGCGGCGGAGATCCGTACCCTCCCGGCGAGCGGAATTGCCATCTGCCCGCGCGACGGAGGAGGCGGGCGCCAGGATCCCGAAAGCCACATCCGAGAATTCTCCCGTTGCCATAGGTTCTCTCAGCTTCTTCTGCACATTGCTCAAGCGCTCGTGCCCGCCATCATGTGAACCAGCAGGGCTCCGGCGACCAGTTCAGGAGCGGGTCGATAGCTCCCGCTCGTAACCGCCTGGCGCAGGGCCTGGACGCGCTCCTCGCGTACTTCGGGCAGCTGCGACGCCTGGGCTGCCAGCGATTGTACTTGGGCATGAGCTCCGGAAATCTGCGCCTGATCCTGACCCAGGCCCGAGGCTGTTGAGCTGGTAGCCTGAGGGCTGGCTGGCGAACTCGGACGGTTGCTCTCCGGGGTGGGCTGCGGACTGTATTGGAAGTCGATTCTCATACGCTTGTTCCTCTCCTTGAATTCCCTTGCAATTCAAGTGTCGGCTGCGCGTTAAAAAACTTTAATTTTCAGTTTCGCCCGCAACGCCTGAATCCCGACTGGCGACTTTCCGCCGTCATCTACCTCTATCGGCGGCGGCCCCAAGAACTTTAGGGACGAGGGCAGCCGCCTTTCCTCAGGGGAGATGCACTAGCGCTTACCTTCGTGCGCGGCCAACCCTCGGGCAATCATGGCTGCAATGCCGAAACCGCCCTTGGCCGAGAGACCCTGGGCCAGAGCCTCGGTGCCGAGATAGTTGTAATTGTCGGAGCCGGCGATTTCCGGCTCGCCGGGAACCGTGGCAAAAGTCTTTTCCATCGACTCGAGCAGGCTGCCCATCAAGTGCGCCTCGAATTCACGGGCCGCTTTCGGGCCGCGTCCGAGGCGCGCCGCCGGTACGGATAGTTCCGCCGCCGGTGGGGACAGGGGCAAGCCGGGAATGTTTGCCATCAGATGACCTCCAGATCCGCTTCCAATGCTCCGGCGGCTTTGATCGCCTGCAGGATGGAAACGACATCACGCGCGGTGGCGCCGATGGCCTGCAACCGGGTCACCAGTTCCTCCACGCTGGCGCCTTCGTTGAGGGCGATATTGCGGGCCGGAGCATCGCCGGCATTGAGTTTCGTTTGCGGAAGAACCTCTGTCGTGCCGCTACCAAGCGGATTGGGCTGCGAGGCGGCGTAGGTCGTGGTCACTGCGATCGAGAAGCTGCCATGCAAGATTGAGACTGCGCCCAAATGGACGTCTTTGCCCAGTACCACCGTGCCCGTCCGTTCATTGACCACCACTTTGGCGCGACGGCGCACATTGACTTCCAGACTTTCCACGCGCGCCAACAATGCCGGTACGGGTGCGTTTTCTCCGGGATCGAGCCGGAGATCGATACGGCGGCTGTCGATCACCGTAGCTAACGGGCGGGAGAACTCATGATTGATCACGGTGGCAACCTGCTCCGCGGTGGAAAAATCGGCGTCGTGCAACAACAGCGAAAGCCGCGGCAGCTTGTTCAGATCGAGCGAGCTGTCGCGTTCGATGATGGCGCCGGCGGGCACGCGGCCTACCGTGGGATGGTTCACCTGCTTTGAATTCGGGCCCGAGCCGGCCGCGTAGCCTCCTACGATGAGCGGGCCTTGCGCCGCCGCATAGACCTGGCCATCGGCGGCATAGAGCGGCGTCAACAGAAGCAACCCACCTTCCAGGCTGCGCGCATCGCCCGTGCTCGACACGGTAACGTCAAGATGTGTGCCGGGAGGCGAAAAGGGCGGCAAAGTCGCAGTCACGAAAACCGCCGCCACATTTTTCACTTGCACGGTCGACTGCAGTACGGCCGGAGGAATTTCGACGCCCATGCGCGCCAGGACGCTGGCCAGGGTTTGCACCGTGAAGTAGGTCTGCTGCTTGTCGCCGGTACCTTTCAGTCCCACCACCAATCCGTAGCCGACCAGCGAATTCTCGCGAATGCCTTCGACCGAGGCGACGTCGCGAATCAAGACCTTATGGGTTTCGGTATCGCCAGCAGCCCAGCTTGAGCCGAATATGGCGGCAAGGATCAGGAGAAGAATGAAGCGCCAGAATCGAGACATGGAGAGCTCCTAAAATCCGACAATCCGCAGGATCCATTTCACGATGGGGTTGGGAGGCCGCGTGCCTTCGCTCACGATCCCTTTGCCCTTCACTTCCACTTCCAGGTTGCCGACGTGGTTGGATGCGACGGTGTTGGTGGCGTCCAGGTCGCCCGGGCGTACCAGCCCGCGCAGAATGACAGTCTCGTGCTGATTGTTCATGGTGATCTGGCGTTCGGCCTCGACTACCAGCGTTCCCGTGGGAAGAACTGCGGCGACGCGCCCGGTCAGCGTGGTGCTCAGCGAAGTCTGCGACGTGGCCTGCGCCTTGCCGGACAGGACCTGGTTGGAACTCGGCGAGAAGAGATTGGCTACGCCGGCCGTCTTCAGTTGTCCGGGCAGAGCACTAATGCCGGAATTGGCGGAAAAGCTCCGGTTGGTGGAAACATCGCCCGTGCTGGTGGCCGCCAGATTCTGGGCCACGCTGATGGTCACCAGGTCTCCGACGCGAGAAGCTTTGTAGTCTGTCACCATGTTGGCCAGGCGGCCGGAGTCGGTCCACAGGCTGCCCGTGCTGAAGAGCACAGCCGGGGGCGCCTGGGCGGAAACACGCTGCACATAGTCCGCCAGGCCATCGGGTTGGGGTGGAGCCGGCTTCGGTTGCTGGGCAGCGGCATGCAAACTGAAGAGGACTGCAACGATCGACAGGCTGCGGATTCGGCCAGACATTTCGGACTCCTTATATACGTGCCTAGGAAATCGAGCGCACCAGTCCTGCGTCCACAATCACCGCAGGCAAGACACGCCCGCCATGCAACGGGCGGGTGCGAACGGTTTCTCCCGCCTGGCCGCCGTCCAGGCAAATCACGGGGATGAACATGCGAATTCCATCCCGATCCCAAAGCAGTTGCGCTTTGCTTCCCGCCCGTACCAGAGGGGGAGGGATCCGGTTTCTCGCCGCACGGATTGTCGCAACCGGCGGGGGAGGAAGACCGCCGCCCGGGGCGACGGGTTTTGACGGGGCGGCCGCCCGTGTGACCGTGATTCTCAAAGGAACAGAGATGGAGTTCGGGTCGAGGGTGGAGGACGGATTCATTCCGGTGAGCCGATGGAGAAACCCTTGCATCTCGTCCGACGAAAACACGCGCGGACTTCCCGACAGCGGAGTTGCTCCCAGCCGAATGCTCCCTGCATTCCGCATGAAGCCGGCACAGGTTCCGGGAGCGAACAGGTCCGCCAGGGAGAATTCGGATGCGGCGATCGCGACACTGGCAAGGAGGCGGGGTGGCGCGCAACTCGACTGCGATTCGGAGCGAACGCTGGCGAGCAGGATGCCAGCCAGGCACACGGCCCATCGCAACGGATTGATCGGGAGCCGAAACATGGCCTACCGTCCCAGGGTGTTGATGTCTTGCAACATCTGATCAGCGGCATTCACGACCCGCGAATTTGCCTCGTAGGAGCGTTGGGCCACGATCATCTGAACAAATTCGTCGACCACGCTGACATTGGATTGCTCGAGCATGCCTTGCACCAGCGGTCCGATGCCTTCGCTGCCCCCGGGAGTGCCGATGATCGGATCGCCGGAAGCGGTGGTTGCCAGAAAAAGATTGCTGCCTGTGCTGTTGAGGCCGCCCGGATTGTTAAACAGCGCTAACTGCAGCGATCCGACTTGTTGCGCTGCGGTCTGCCCGGGCAGCGTGACGCTGATGGTGCCGTCGGCAGCGACCGTCACCGAAGTCGCGCCCGGAGGAATGGTGACGGCGGGCTGCACTGCATCGCCGTCTTGCGTAACCAGGTTGCCTTGCGCATCGAGGTGAAAGCTGCCCGCGCGCGTGTACGCGGTTTGGCCGTCGGGCAGAAGAACCTGGAAGAATCCCTGCCCCTGAATGGTCAAGTCCAGCGGGTTCCCGGTCTGGCTGAAATCGCCCTGGGTCTGGATGACTTCGCTGGCGGCGGTGCGCGTGCCCAATCCCACCTGCAGTCCCGCGACCATGGTGGTCTGCTGCGATGCGGCCGCGCCGGGCATGATCAGGTTCTGGTAGACCAGATCTTCAAACTGCAGGCGACGGCGGCGAAATCCGGAGGTGCTGGAGTTGGAAAGATTGTTGGCCACGTTGTCGAGATTCATTTCCTGCGCCATCATCCCGCTGGCTGCTGTATACAGTGCGCGAATCATTTCCCTCTCCTTCACTAAACCTTAGGCAAGTCCTGCGCTGCGATCTGGTTGAACTGGGTGTCGAACAGGGTGAGCGCGCGCTGCATCATCTCTGCATTGCGTTGCACGGTGATCAACTGCACCACGCCTTCGACCGGGCTGACATTCGATTCTTCCAGCATTCCCTGGCGCACCGACGAAGATGCCGGAGCGAGGGCGGCACCGTCAGGCGCGCGGTACAGCGCATTTCCCAGAGCACTCAAACTGGTGTCGGGAGAAAACTCCGCGAGACGGAGTTTGGCAACCACGGCGCCATCCACTGATACGGTGCCGTCTGCGCTCACCGCGACGGCGCCATTCGGAACAGTGATTGGCCCTTGCTCTCCCAAGACCGATTCTCCCTGCTCGGTTACCAGCTCTCCCGCCGACGTCAGATGAAAACTTCCATTGCGTGTGTAGGCCAGCCCTTGCGGAGACTGCACCACGAAGAATCCGTTTCCCGCCACTGCCAAGTCGAGCACGTTGCCGGTCGAGACCAGGCTGCCGGTGGTGCGATCGATGCGGCTGCTGCCGAGGACGCCGAAGTCGTTTACCGCTGTGTTTAAGGGACTACTTAGAACGTTCCCCGCTCCCGACACCAGCGAACGGAAGGTGGCCTGTTCGCCGCGATAGCCAGTGGTGCCGAGATTAGCAAGGTTGTGAGCGATCAGGTCCAGGGCTTGGGTTTGCGCCGCAAAGCCGGCGCAGGCTGCATAGTATCCGCTATCCATAGGTTGATACCCAGCATCATGGAAGCAAACCAACTACCAAGCTCGATGAGAGGGAAGAAATGCAGGCGATCCCGAAGTCCGCAGGAATACAAGGGTATCGGCGCGCAAAAACGATGAGAGCATCCTTATTGAAAGACAACAGAAGAAGGTCTTGCCGGGGTACTCAGAAAGTATCCGGCAAAACCTTCCGGCCTGTGCGGGAACAGGCCAAACTGTTCTAACTGTGTACTTCCAGCGTGAGGGCGATCGGCTCCCCGTCGAACAGCAAGATGGTTTGAATCTCGCTGTTGACCATGGAGTGCAAACTGTAATCTCCTCCCGTGATGACGGTGGGGACCGACAGCATGCAGCCGTCGCCCAAGCCACTGATCTTGTTCTTGAAGTTTCCCGCCACCATGTTGCAGATTTCACCGACCGCGTCCCACATTTCCGGTCCAGCTTTTTCGACATCGACTCCCAGCATGCGGGAAGCCATGCGCGCGGCCGACTTGGCGCTGCAGCGCACCGTCAGGATTCCACACAGTTGTCCGGCGAGGCCGACCATCGAGGTAATGTCGAGGCCTTCGAGCGAAGGAGGCTCGGGCGGGACCTGGAGAGGACAGGCCAGCATGAGCTCAAACACCTCCTGCATGGACAACTGCAAGGTAGGCAGCCAGCATTCCCGGCCGGCCGTGGAAGAGATGGCTGGATTCGCGGCGTTCATTGCTTGCCTCCGAGCAACGGCAACACATGTTCCTTGACCTGTTCCGGAGTGAAGGGCTTGCGAATATATCCCTTGGCCCCGGCGGACAGTGCCTGCACCACGTGTCCTTCACTGCCCTCCGTGGTGATCATCACTACGGGGACTCCTTTCGCCTTCTCGATGGCGGGAAGTTGTTTGACGAATTCCAGTCCGTCCATCACCGGCATGTTGATGTCGCACAAAATGAGGTCCACTTTGTTCTGCTGCACAGCCGCCAGAGCTTCCATGCCGTTCCCCGCTTCGAGTACCTGGGAAATGCCAAGGCCCGCCTGGCGCAGGGAGCGCTCGACGATTTTCCGCATCACCGAGGAGTCGTCCACGATAAGGGTGACAATATTTTCCATGCGCTGGTCCTTCTTGGAGTGAACGGAATCAGGAGGAGCCGCATTCACTCGCCGTAGTCTTCATCGGCAAAGACGGGAGTGACTTTAACGATAGAAACGACAGGAAAGCACAGGAAGGAGGCGACGAGAATGCGGCAGGTTCAGGAGGCCAGCAAGAGGTCGACGGGATGCGTTCCCGCCCGGAGCAGGCGCGCCCACAGGTGCGATCCACAGGAAACCACCCGGACTTCCGAGGCGCAGACGCGGACGCAGTAGCTGCGGATGATGGGGATGAATTCTGCGGGGTCGGAAGCGCGGTCAAAAACCATTTCGCGTTCGCCTCGATGGCCGGCAACGGCCTGCAGTTTCTGACGGAGAAGGCTGGGCAGAGCCATACAAGGCTCGGTGCGGCATCCAATCATCTGCTCGATGGCATATAGCACGCGGTAGTCGATCCCTTCACCGAAAGCGAGATGAAGCGTCGACGTCGCCTGAACATAGTCGACCGGGAACATCAGGAAGTGGCGCAGCAGGGTGAGTGGGATTGCGGGACCTCGCCGCAGGCTGAGCGCCTCCGGCGGCGTGCGCAATACGGGGCACGACCACTGGCGTGCGACGGCTGCCGTCACTTGCTGTTCGGTGACGAAGCCGAGGGTTTGCAGCCATTGCCCCAATTTTCCGTGACCGGCGTTTTGTTGCGCTTCCAAGCCGGCGCGCAACTGCTCGGCAGTGAGTTGCTGGCGGGACAGAAGCAGCAGCCCCAGCGGAATACGATGGGGCGACGGCTGGCGTTGGCTGGCGGGATGAAGGTGATGCAGGGCGAGGTCCAGGGGAAGGTCGAGGCAACCATCGACGCAGTACCAGGAGCCGTCAAACAGAACTTTGGCAGTGCGCTTGTGCAGCCGGCGCCATACGTTGCGCGTCTGGATGCATTCGCGATTGGCGCACTTGGGCGCAACCTTGCTCCACAGCCCGCGCCATGCGGGTCTCCAGGCATCGAGATGAAAGCTGGCAGTTCCCATTGTTTACTCGTGGTACGCGGGCGCCACTTCGGTCACCCGTAAACCGTAGTTTCCGTCCATCACGACGATCTCCCCGCGCGCCAGCAGGCGGCCATCGAGAAGCATGTCGACCGGCTCCTGAATCTGCCGGTCGAGATCGACCACCGCTCCAGCATTCAGGTCGAGCACATCTTTGAGCAGCATTTTTCGGCTGCCGAAGCGCAGGATGATGCCCAGCTCAACTTCCATCAACAAGTGGAGGCCGTTCGGATCCGGTGCAACGGCCGCGGAAGGCGCTGGAGCGGAAGGTGCAGCCTCCGGTGCTGCAGGAGGAGGAGCGGAGGTTTCGGTGGTCGTGGATTTCTCGGAACGCAAGGCCGCCTGCAGCGCGGCGCTGAGAAGAATTTCGAGCAGTGCCTCAGGAGCGGATTCTTCTCCGATGCGAATCCACGCAGTCGAGGCCGCCGGCCAGGAGGGCGCAGCCGCAGCGGCGTCGAGTCGGACCTGGACTTCTCCCCAGGAAGCGGCGAGAGAGGTTGCCACCAGGCCGCCAACCTGGCGCAACAATTCCAGTACCGCTTCGCGGTGCTCGGCGCTGAGTGCGGCTTCCGGGGCCGCGGGCTCGCTCATGAAAATTTGCGCCAAACGCAGGGTGGAGGCCGAAGGCAGCCGGAAGCTCAATTCTCCACGCAAGCCTCCGGTGAGGGCGCAGAGGATCCAAAGATCGGCTTCGGTCTTTTCCTGCAATCCCGCAGGGGACTCAGCGAGACTGGCGCAAGGCAAAGCAGATCCGCGGATCTGGGCCAGGACTTCGGAGAAACGTGTCGCCCACACTTGAGCCTGTTCCATCCCAGGATGCGGGGAGTCGGCGAGGTCAGTCATTTGGAATTCTCCTTAAGCGCGGAGCCGGAATTTTCTGGGGAGGCAACCGCTTCGAGCAAACGCGCCGCCCGCGCATTGCCAATGCGAACTGGCATGGCGCGGAATTTCTCACGTCCGCCGACCAGCAACGAAGCGGGTTGGCTGGCATCGCGCTGAAAGCGAAGCAGCGTGCCCGGCATCATGGCGGCCAACGAACCGACGGGGGCGCGCAGGTCCGTGCCCAGCTCGAGCTGGAACGGGCTTTCCAGCAGGCGTCGCATCAGCCGCTGGCGGGCCTCGCCGCTGGCGCACTGCCGGGGATGGCTCCAGTCGACCGCGATCTTGCGCAGCAGGGCATTGGAGACGGCGGCCGGGAGGGCGAGATTTAATCCTCCCCGGGTGTCGGGCATCGTGATTTCAAAACTCAGGGAGAGAGTCTTTTCTTCCGGCGGCATTAAGCGGCGGGCGGCAGCGGTCTCCAGACGCTCCTCGAAGCCCACGTCGAGCGCCAGCGCCTGCCAGGCTGCTCCTAACTCGCGGCAAATCACGCGAGCGACGCCATCGAGAATCTGCTCTTCGATTTCCGTGATCTCGCGGGCCGCAGCCATCCCTTTGCCTTCCCCGCCCAGCAGGAGATCGATGATGGGGAACGCCACCTTGAGATCCAATTGCAGTGCCGCATTCAATCCCATGGGATCGAGGCGGCAAGAGGCGAGATAGGTTGTTTCGGGAAGGCGCTGCAGAAATTCGCGATAGGTGAGATGTTCGGCCGAAACCAGGGTCGCGTTGAACACCACCCGCAGGTAGGCGCCGAGAGAATGCGTCAGGTTGCGGGCAAAGGTTTCGTGCAACAAGGTGATGGCCTGCAACTGTTCGCGCCCGATTTGCCCGGCGCGGCGCGCGTCCCAGGGCTCCACGCGCGGTCCGGCGGACGAACGCGCGCCCTCTTGTCCGCCCGTGCGCGCGGCGCGAACCATGGCATCGATCTCTTCCTGGTTGAGGACTTTTTCCATAGCCGAGATCCTTTAAGCGCCCGCCCCAGCCGACAGGGTGCGCGGTTTTTCGCCATTCGCATTCATCAGTTCGTCGAGCCGCGAACGCAGGCGCACGACAGCCAGCGAGTGAATCTGCGAGACGCGCGACTCGCCGATGCCCAGCACCGCTCCGACTTCTTTCATGGTGAGTTCTTCGAAGTAATAGAGAGCGAGGACCTGTTGTTCCTTCTCCGGTAGTTCGGCGATGACTTTGGCCAGCAGGTCTTTCATCTCGGAACGCAGGCAGCGGAAGAAGGGAGTGTCTTCGGGGGCATTGGGGAGATAATCGCACAGGTCTTCCTCTTTTCCATCCCACGGCGACTCCACCCGCAGGCTGCCAATCTCGAGCGAATCGATTTCGCTCAGCAGGTGCTGGAATTCGGCCAGGGGCATGTCCAGTTCCGCCGCCACCTCCACTTCGCTGGGAGCCCGGTTCAACTGCAGGCTCAGCTTGCGATGAGCCTCTTCCACCCGGCGCGCCTTGCGGCGCAACTCGCGCGGCCCCCAATCCATTTCCCGCAGGCTGTCGAGGATCGCGCCCCGGATGCGGAACTTGGCGTAGGAGCCAAACTGTACCTGCTTGCTGTGATCGAATTTGTTCAGGGCGTCGATCAGTCCGATGACGCCGGCGTGCACCAGATCTTCGAGCGGTACATGCCGCGGAAGACGTTCATGGATGCGGCGCGCGAGATAGCGCACCTGGGGAAGCTGCTCCATCAGAATGCGGTCCCGTTCTTCTTTGTCCTGCCAGGTGGTGTAGGCGTGCGCGGTATTTTTGCTCATAAGGATTCACTTCCCGATCTATGAATAAGATTCGTGTTGCCTGAGAACCCCCGTCTGGCGCGGTCTTCGAGTTCTCTTCGTCCGCTCATCGCAGCACTCCCACGGACTGGACTTCCACCACGGGAGGAACTTCCAAGGGTGAAAGCACCACCACCTTGGGGAGGAACGGTTCGAGCAGGCGCTTGAGGTGATAGCGCGCCGGGCTGGAACAAAGCACCACCGGGCTGGCCACGGCAACCTGCTCGCCCGCCAAGCGCCGCATTCCGTCGAGGACGCGGCGGGCGAACGGCGGCTGTAACGCCGCGGCGCCGCCCGCGGGCGGTTGTCCGGCGAGCGCGCGCGTCAGTTCGTCTTCGAGCGCGTGATCGAGCGTCACCACGCGCAAATCTCCGCTGTCGGACAGCAAGGGACGAACCAGGGCGCGGCCCAGCGATTGCCGGACGGATTCGACCAGCGCGACCGGGTTCTTGGTGGACGCTGAAACGTCCAATAAGGTTTCGAGAATGGCGGGCAAGTCGCGGATCGATACCTGCTCGCGCAGCAACTGTTGCAGCACCTTCTGGACTTCGCCCAGGGAAAGTATTTTGGGAACCAGTTCCTCGACCAGCTTGGGATGGCTCTCGGCCATACGGTCGAGCAGACGCTTGACCTCCTGGCGGCTGAGCAATTCGTAGGCGTGCCGCTTCACCACTTCCGCCAGATGGGTCGCCAGCACCGAAGTCTGGTCGACGACGGCATACCCGGAAGCCAGCGCCTGGTTCTGCAGAGCCGGGGCGATCCATACTGCGGCTGCACCGAACGCGGGTTCTTTGGTCGTGGTTCCGGGCAGTGGACGGGGCGATCCCTCGGAGCTAATCGCCATCATGTGGTCCTGCACCATCTCCCAACGCGCTACTTCCACGCCGCGCAGCGCGATCACGTACTCTCGCGGCTTCAGGCGCACGTTGTCGGTGATGTGCACCGGGGGAACAATGAACCCCAGCTGCTGCGCCAGATTCTGGCGCAGCGCTTTCACCCGGGCGAGCAACTGGCCGCCCTGGTTCTGATCCACTAAGGGAACCAGGCTGTAACCAACTTCCAGGCTAAGTTCGTCGAGCTTGAGCAGATCTTCGACGGAATCTTTCGCAGGCTTTT
>Ga0335071_10001026_pt1 | contig 30189 bp, 23 predicted proteins | sample Lox_Sample_15_FD_206724 | JGI IMG/M metagenome (GOLD analysis project Ga0335071, IMG submission 206724) | Soil microbial communities from Loxahatchee National Wildlife Refuge, Florida, United States - Lox_Sample_1.5 | ecosystem: Environmental > Terrestrial > Soil > Wetlands | place: USA...
TGGATCAACTCCGCGCACCCAGACGTAGCCAGGAGCCCAACCTGCTCGGCCTCCTCGCCAAAATCGATCGAGCCCGACTTGATCTCCAGGTCGAAGTCTATCGGCTCGCGCTCGAGGTCGCTGACACGAAATTCCATGGGTTAGAGCGTAATCCAGCTAACCCGCATCTGGGAATAGCTGGCTGGGGCCCGCCAGGAGGTTACCGAGCTGGCGACCTTTGGGCAAGATCACCCGCCGTCAAGACCGGCTATTTCGTTCCCAGCGAGTTGTTTTGCCGAAGCGCGACCCGCGCATGACTTAGCTGCGGAAGATTCTGGTCGGCGGAAGGCCAGACCTTGAGCACTGCCAGGTACTCGGCCCGCGCTAGAGAGGCGTTGCCGGCCAGCTCGTCGGCGTGGGCGATGCCATAAAGCTCGAATCCTGAGTTGGGGCGCTCTTCCAGCGCTTTTTGAAATGCTGCCTTCGCGCCCGCGTAATCTTTGGCGCGGAGTAGCGCCTCAGCTTCGGTCTCTGCAACCGGCCGGATGTAGAACGGCGGCTCGTGGTAGCCGAGTTTTTTCTCGGCCAAAATGGCCTCATCGTAGAGCTTCCTGGCTTCGGCCGATTTCCCTTGCGACAACTGCGCGCCGGCGCGCAGCTCCATAGACGCGATGCTCAGAGTCTTGACCAGGGGATCGGAATCGGCGTCGGGATCGGCGGGACTGGTTACCGCCTTTGCCGGGACCGAAGAATCTTCCCCTGCCTCGCCCGCCTTCTTGTCGGCATCGGCTTTGGCCTTTTCGGCATCGGCCTTCGCATCTGCTTCCAGCTTCAGGTCAGCGCCGCGACGCCACAGGCCAGCGTCCATCTCGACTGACGCAGCCTGCGCTGCCACCGGATCATTCTTCTCGAGGGCCTGCATGCCGACCGCAAAGCTGCGCAACTCCGCTTGCAGGAAACGCAGGTTGGTGGTCTTGTCGCCGGCCACGAGTTTCGCCTGGTCGAGCATGGCCAGAACGGCGGGCCAATCGCCGGTGCGCAAGGCCACGGGCAGACGGCGACTAACTCGCGAGATCTGATCGCGGGCGCTCCAGATATAGAGCGATTCAGAGAGCCGGCCGCGCGCCCCAGCCAGGCGATCAGAAAGCGCGTTGGCGGCCTCCAGTCTGCCCTGTTCCATCAGGTTGGCAATGCCATACATCATGTTGTGCACGTAATTCCAATCGTCGTCGACGCTCACGTGCTGCTCGTGCATGTAGCGTTCGTCGGCTTCGGTGGACGCTGAGAACCACCTGTCCGCGCTGGCGTAGTCGCCGACGCGATAGTAGATGTGGCCGGGCATGTGGATCATGTGTCCGCTGTTCGGCGCCAGACTGGCCAGCAGCGCTGCACTCGGTATGGCGCGCTCTGGATGGTTGCTCGGTTCCATCGCGTGAATCCAATAGTGATTTGCGGCCGAGTCGTTGGGCGCGTCCTTGAGGACCGACTCAAGTATGGCGATCTTTTCTTTCATGCCGCTCTTGGGTTCGCCTTTGTCGTCGAATCCATCGCCCACTGCGTTCGCCAGGTAAATGCGTGCTTCGAGGTCGTGGGGCTCTTTTTCGACCAGCTTGCGATACAGGGCGATGGAGGCGGAGTGGTCACTGCCGTGCTCTTTGGACTCGGCGACTGCAGCCTCGATGTAAAGACGATCAGTTTTGCTCGCCTTTCCTTCCCGCTTCACGGCCTCAGCGAGCGCCTGCTTCGCATATTCCTTGGTGGGATCGCCGCGAAATTGTTCGGCTTGCGCAAGGCCCCAGTAGCACATGGCGCAGTCAGGATCTTTGCGGATGGCCTCTTCGAATGCTTTCGCCGACTCGTATTCCCAGAAATCGTGAAGCAGGCTGATTCCCTGATCGAACCATTGCTGCGCTTCGGGGGTGGCTTTGATGGCGATATGCGAATTGCCGATACCGGTCATCTTGATGGGGACATGGAGTTGACCCGGCGGCGGTACCGGAATGGCGTCGTCCATCGGCATGGCGCCCATGGACTGCGCATAAGCGTGAGACGCGCAGAGGAAGGCGGAGACGAGCAGGAGGGAAGCCGCAAGCCGCATGGACAAGACTATAGAACATGAACGAAGTCTTTGGCTTCCCACGGCCTGCCCTCCCGCTGGGTCCCCTTGACGTATCGATGGCGCGTCGGCATCAAATCCTCATGTGACTGTATCATTCAATACAAAGACCTTATGCCCCGAGCAATCCCGACGCATTTCATAGACCGTGAACCGGTGGGGACCCTCCGGTGATTCGCGCGCTCGTTGATTTTGCCCTCAAGAATCGCTGGCTGGTTCTCGGCGGGGCGGTCGTCCTGACGGTGTGGGGGATTTTCTCGTTCCGCGCGTTGCCGGTCGAGGCCTATCCCGACGTCGCCAATAACTACGTTCAGATCATTACGCAATGGCCGGGCCGCTCGGCCGAGGAGATCGAGCGCCAGGTCACGGTTCCCGTAGAAATCCAGATGGCCGGCATTCCGCGCCTCGCTCACCTGCGTTCGACAACGCTGGCCGGGCTTTCCAGCATCATGCTGATCTTCGACGACGGCACCACCAGCGACGTGAACCGTGAACACGTGTTGGAACGGCTCAGCCAGGTCAACCTCCCTGCAAACCTGGTTCCGCAGATGGGTACCGACTGGAGCCCCGTAGGCCAGATCTACTGGTATACCGTCGAGAGCAGCAATCCTGCCTACGACGTCATGGAACGCAAGACACTCCAGGACTGGACCCTCGAAAAGGCATTCAAGGGAGTACCCGGCGTGGTCGATGTCTCCAGCTTTGGAGGACCGACCAAGGAGTACCAGATCGCGCTCGACCCCGACAAACTGGTGGCTTATGGCCTCAGCATTGGACAGGTTGAGCAGCAGATTGCGGGCAACAATACCAACGGCGGCGGCAGTTTTATCGAGGAAGGCGCGCAGCAGGTCAATGTGCAGGCGCAGGGCCTGTACAACAGCGTCCGCGATATTGAGCGGACCGTTGTGAAGACGCAGAACGGCGCCCCGGTGCGCATAAGCGACATTGCGACGGTGAGGCAGGGCGCCAGGATTCGACTCGGCCAGATCGGAAAATCGTTCCGCCGCTCCGACGGAATGATCGTCGATAACCCCGACACGGTCGAAGGCATCGTGCTTCTGCAAAAGGGCGATGACGCCGAGCCGGTGCTCAAGGGGATTCATGACGAGGTCAACAAGCTGAATCACGGCATGCTCCCTCAGGGCGTAAGTATCGTTCCTTTCCTCGACCGCTCCAACTTGGTGAAATTCACGGTGACCACCGTGGAGCACAACCTGACGGAAGGAATGATCCTGGTGGCGATCGTTCTTTTCCTGTTCTTGGGTAATGTGCGCGGCGCCATCATCGTCTCGCTCACCATTCCCTTCGCCCTGATGTTTGCGGCCATCTGCCTGAATCTGAGCCGCATCCCAGCCAACCTGCTTTCGCTCGGCGCCCTCGACTTCGGCATGCTCGTTGATGGCTCAGTGGTCATGATCGAAAACATCATCCGCCACCTGGCACACCATGAGGGTTACCGCACTCCTGGGGCCAGGATCCAGGAGGCTGCGCACGAGGTGCAGCGGCCGGTGTTCTTTGCGCGCGCCATCGTCATCACGTCGTACCTGCCGATCTTTACCTTGCAGGCGGTTGAGGGGCGGCTCTTCAAGCCCATGGCGTGGACCGTGTCGTTTGCCCTGTTTGGCGCGCTCGTCTTCTCCATCGTCATTGCCCCAGTCCTGGCCAGCCTCTTGTTTGCCCGGGGAGCCACGGAGTGGCGCAACCCGCTGATGGTTTGGCTCACCGACAGATATCGCGTTGCGGTCCGATCGGCCATCGAACACCGGTACCGGACAGTCGCCGCCTCTGCGGTTCTGTTCGCCTTCGGCATCTATCTCGCCGTCGGCGGACCCATCGGATCGGAATTCCTGCCGCACCTCGATGAAGGTTCCATCTGGGTTCGCGGGACGCTGCCTCCCAGCGAAGGCCCCACGGCTTCGATCAACTTTGCTAATCGAGCGCGTGTCGTCATGGCGTCGTTCCCCGAAGTAACGCAGGTCGTAAGCCAGACCGGACGGCCCGACGACGGCACCGATACGACTGGCTTTTTCGACACCGAGTACTTCGTCGATCTCAAGCCCAAGGATCAGTGGCGGCCAATCTTCCGCCAGGACAAGGAAAACCTGATTGCCGCCATGGACTACCAGCTCTCCAAGTTTCCCGGAGTCCTTTGGAACTATTCGCAACCTATCTCGGACAACATGGAAGAGGCTGTTTCCGGCGTAAAGGGTGAACTTGCCGTGAAGCTCTATGGTAGTGACCTACGTACACTGGAGCACACCGCCGATGAGATCCGGGGACAGATGGCCACAGTGCCGGGAGTCGAGGACCTGGGCATCTTTCGTGTCATCGGCCAGCCCAACCTGAACCTCAAAGTGGACCGCGACGCTGCGGCACGCTGGGGTGTCAATGTCAACGATATACAGGATGCGATCCAGACCGCCGTCGGCTCCAACGCGCTGACACAAGTGCAGCAGGGCGAGGCACGCTTCGACGTCACCCTGCGCTATCAGCAGCCATACCGCGATACACAGGAAGCGATCCAGAACATCCGCCTGCTCGCGCCCTCTGGCGAACGCGTCTCCCTCGCTCAGCTCACGCAGGCGTCAACCGACGACGGCGCCGAGGAGATCTATCGTGAGGGAGGCCAGCGCTACATCGCCATCAAATACTCGGTGCGAGGACGAGACTTGGGATCTACGGTCGAGGAAGCTATCGCCAAGGTTGAGAAAAACGTGCACTTGCCCACCGGCTACCACCTGGAATGGGCAGGCGAATACGCCAGCCAGAAGCGCGCCAATCAGCGCATGGCTTTGATTGTCCCCATCACCATTGCAGCAATCTTCATCATCCTTTACACCATGTTCAGCTCCTTCAAGTGGGCCATGGTCACGCTGATCAGCGTCGCGATGGCTTCGGTGGGTGGGCCGCTCGCGCTGTTCATCACCGGCACAAACTTCTCCGTCTCCTCGGCGGTGGGATTTCTCGCGCTTTTCGGCGTCTCCGTGCAGGTGGGCGTCATCATGATCGACTTCATCAATCAGCTTCGGGCACGTGGCAGCACCATCAAAGAAGCCGCCATCGAAGGGTCCGTCCTGCGCCTGCGCCCCATCATGATGACCATGCTGGTGGCGACGCTGGGCCTTCTTCCTGCGGCAGTTTCTCACGCTATCGGCTCCGACTCGCAGCGGCCGTTCGCCATCGTGATCGTCGGCGGCCTGCTGGCCAATCTGGCGATCAGCATCTTCCTGATGCCGACGCTCTACGTGTGGGCCGCGCGAGATAACGATGTATTGCCCGCACCGGAAGAGTCCCTGGAAGTCTGAGAAGCGGCAACCTGGGCGTGGGACCCGAGCAAGGGCGTCCACCAACGCGCGGCTTGCACCCCAGGCCCATGCACGCAGCGCGCCCCAGTCGTCGGGCCTGCGCAGCTCGTCGTGATTGACGGAGGCCGATGATTCCCTCCAGGCCGGCTCCATTGCCGGCCTGCACGCTGGTAGGTATGTACTCCGCGTAACCCCAGCCGCGCGCCAGCACCTGCTGCCAGCTCGGATCCTAGCCTGCCGCGAACGTCTGCGGAAAGCGTCGGGCCAGTGCCTCGATCACTTCGCGGCTCCACCCAAACTCCATGATCACGGGAACCGAGCCCTTGGCGTGCGCCGGTGTGGTCAACGTGAGATCGATGTTCACTGCATTCAACACCCGACGGGCAACCGCCAGCTGAAAGCGCACGATCCGAGGGCGAAAGGCACCGCGGAACCACGGGAAGCCGGTCATGGTTCAAGGCCGGTCCGGATCGGCCGATAAGCAAATTGACTTCCTTCAGAAAGGCCCTGCCGTTATGCGCATTCAATGGCTGCGAAACTTATCCATCGCTCGCAAATTCACCGTCGCGTTTGGAATGGTTTGTGTGCTCTGCCTCTTCCTCGGGGCCTACTCGTTCTTCGCCTTGCAGTCGATTGTGGCAAAGAGCCGGGATACCCGGGACGTGGCGCTGCCCTCGGTCATCCAGCTCTCTCTGATCCGCGCCGCGATGAATAACCTTCGTCGCGAGGATCTGGATCTTCTGCTCTGCCAGAACCAGGAATGCATCGCCAAACATATCGCCAGACGTAGCCAGAACATTCAAAGCTATGAATCGGGCGCCAGGGCATACGAACCCTTGATCGGCAACGACAATGAACGTGCGCTTTACCAGAAGATCCAGTCGGGTTATTCCTCGTATAGGGAAACCAGCGATCACGGAATCCAGTCGCTTCTCGCCGGAAAGACCGGCGATGCGCGCGATGCTCTCGCCACCGACTCTGCGAGCGCCGCATTCCATGCCGCGTTGGATCCAACCGTCGAGGGTCTTGACCTGAGCATCAAGACTGGCCTCGGCAGTGCTGCCGGAGTGGTGGACACCAGCCGGCAGGTGATGCGGATCGACTTGACGATCTCGCTGACGATTGTGTTGCTGTGCGCGGTCACCGGAGTCCTGCTGAACAAGGAGATCGCGCCCAGGGTCCTCCACGGCGTGACTTGCCTTGAACAACTCGCCAACAAGGACATGTCCCTGAATGTCGAAATTACCGGCAGGGATGAGCTGGGACGGCTGGGCGAAGGCATGAACCATCTGGCCGCGGAGATGCGCCAGGTGTTGCAGTCAGTAGCGCACGGTGCGGATACACTTTCAACGGCGACTACCGAAATCGGTACCCGCGCAGAGCAAAGCGCGGGCAACGCGCGCACGCAGACCAGTAAGATCAACCAGATTGCCGCAGCGGCGCAGGAGATGACCGCGACTATCGGGGAGATCAGCCACAACGCTGAGGGCGCAGCGCAGGCCAGCCGCGAGTCGGCGGAGACGGCGGAGCGCGGCGGAGCCGTAATGCAGGCGGCCGCGGCCACCATGGAAAAGATTGCTGCCGCGACGCACTCTGTCTCGGAGAAGATGATGTCGCTGGCGCGCCGCTCAGAGGATATCGGCAAGGTGGTCAACGTGATCCAGGAGATCAGCGAACAGACCAATCTGCTGGCTCTGAATGCTGCCATCGAGGCGGCGCGCGCCGGGGAACATGGGCGGGGTTTTGCAGTGGTCGCCGGCGAGGTGCGTCGGCTTGCCGAACGCACCAAGGGCGCAACAGAGGAGATCTCTGGCACCATCCGCAGCATCCAGGAAGAAACCCGCGCTACGCTCGAAGTGATGGAAGGTAGCAGCACAGCCGTTGAAAGCGGTATGGAGGAGACCGCGAACGCGCGCAAGAGCCTGGAGGCGATCATAGACTCGTCGAAGCAGGTGGAACAGCAGATCAACCTTATCGCGACCGCAGCAACCGAGCAGACGGCAGCCTCGGGAGAGATCTCTGAATCGGCTAGCCACATCTCGCAACTGGCGGCAGAGAATACGCAGGGAGCTGAGGAGGCCGTCGAGGCGCTCAAGAACCTGGCCTCTCTGGCCAACGAACTCGACGCGTTGATCGGACAGTTCAAGCTCGACAGCTCCGCCCATCCTGGCGGCCATTTGAAGGGCCGATCGCATACCGCGCCCGCTTCCCTGGCAATGGCGCACAGCTAGCTGCGGCTGAAGCCACCTTTAGGCGCTTCTCTCGGCTGGATCCCAGATCTGCCTCCCGGTGAGTTGACTCCCAATCCTCGCCGGGATTCCTGCCCATCTCCCCATTCGGCTCCTTTCACATGCCTGGGCCCGAAGCGGCCTCGGTCCGAATCGATAGGATTTTCATCCTTCCGGCATCTCCCTCCCATACAGTTATTCTGGAAAGACAGTTTGCCGCCGTAGACACAGGCGGCCTGATCACTATGCCGGCCGGCGCCAGGGGCCGAATCCTACCCAGGAGAGACTCTTCATGAGCGCGGTTAAGTACGACCTCGTCGTCATCGGATCCGGTCCCGCGGGGCAGCGCGCCGCAGTCGCCGCGGCCAAAATGGGAAAACGGGTAGCCGTGTCCGAAGCTCGCTCTGTCGTAGGCGGTGTCTGCATCAACACCGGGACCATTCCGTCCAAGACCATGCGCGAGGCCGTCCTTCATCTCTCCGGGTATAACTATCGGTCCATTTACGGCGTTAACTATCGGGTGAAGGAGAGGATCACCATGGCGGACCTGGCGTTCCGGGTCCAGGCGGTGATCAAGACCGAGGTTGACGTGACCGAGGCACAGCTCTCGCGCAACGGTATCGACGTGGTGCACGGTCTCGCCAGGTTTGTCGACCCGCATCAGGTCCGCGTCGAGGGGCCTCAGGCGGATACAACGCTCGCGGCCGATCAGATCATCATCGCCGTCGGCACCAAGCCTGCCGCATCAGACAAAGTGCCCGTCAACGGCAAAACCATCATTAACAGCGACCAGATTCTTGGTCTCGAGGCACTGCCCAAATCGCTCATCGTCGTCGGCGGCGGAGTCATCGGCGTAGAGTACTGCTGCATGTTTGCGGTGCTGGGTGTGCGCGTCACCCTGATCGAAAAACGCAACCGGCTGCTCGAATTCGCCGACCAGGAGATTGTGGAAGCCCTCAGCTATCACCTGCGCGACAGCCGCGTGACCATGCGTTTGGGCGAGGAAGTGGAAAGCGTCGAAGAGCTTGAGGTGCATCCAAGCAGTAAGGACGCGCTGCTGGGAACGGCGCCCTTGGGCAACGTCGTGGCCAACCTGCAGAGCAAGAAGAAGGTCTCCGGAGACGCCCTGCTCTATGCCGTTGGCAGGCAGGGCAATGTGGACGACCTGAACCTAGCAGCCGCGGGATTGGAGGCCGACAACCGTGGGCGCATTGCCGTCGACGAGCACTACCAGACTAAGGTTCCGCACATCTACGCTGTCGGCGACGTGGTCGGGTTCCCGTCGCTGGCCTCGGTGTCGATGGAGCAGGGCCGCATCGCCGCAGTTCGCGCCTTCGGCGACCATGCCGCCACTTCGAATCCCAGCTTCTATCCTTACGGTATCTACACCATTCCAGAGATCAGCTTCATCGGCAAGACCGAGGAGCAACTCACCGGCGAAGATGTGCCCTATGAAGTGGGCATGGCGTACTATCGCGAGGTGGCACGTGGCCAGATTCGCGGCGACACTACCGGAAGGCTTAAGCTCATCTTCCATCGCGACACGAAAAAGGTGCTGGGCGTGCACATTATCGGCGAGGAAGCCAGCGAACTGGTGCACATTGGCCAGGCAGTGATGACCCTGGACGGCACCGTGGACTATTTCATCCAAACGGTGTTCAACTACCCCACGCTCGCCGAGTGCTACAAGGTGGCCGCTTTCAACGGACTGGGAAGGCTGCTCAGGTACCAGACGGAGTAGCTGCCAACTATCAGCCTTCAGATCTCGGCACCTTCGCGTGGTTCAGCGGATCCGGGGATTTTTGATGACAGCTGATGGCGGATAGCTGTTGTTTGAGGAAGAGGCACGATCTCCCAAGGAGGGCGCTATGACAACCGCGATCGGCGTCGTAATGACCGAGCACATCGTGACCGGCAGGCTCGAGGATCAGAAGATCGCGGGCAGCCTGCTGCGGTATCCAGCCGAGCCTGGCGTCGATGGATCTCTGACCTCGATGGCGCCCAGCGAACTGGTGGAAACCATCGCAGGCCAGATCGCCGGGTTGATGAATGTAACCGGCGGGGAAGGCAAGGCGGCGCCAGAGGCGATCGGAGTATCCGTTCCCGGCATCGTACGCTCGGGCGTGGTGGAGGAATCTCCGAATTTGCCACAAATCAAGGGAATGCGCTTGGCCGCCGACCTGGCGCGTGCGCTCGAGAACCGCGGCGTCAATGCGCCGGTCTACGCGGGCAACGACGCCGACGCTATCGCAGCGGGGGTGGCCGCCACGCGTGGCCGGCTCGACAAGCTGACACGCGTGTGGACGCTTGGCAACGGCATCGGATACGGGCGATGGCCCTACGCAGAAGGCGTGTGGGAGGGGGGACACATCACCGTGACCCTCGACCCCAAGGAGAAATATTGCGGGTGTGGCGGCTCCGGGCACCTCGAGGGCATTATGGGACACCGGGCAATGCGCATGCGTTTTCTCGATTTGGAACCAGAAGAGATCTTCGCCCAGGCAAAGAAGGGCGATGCGCGCTGCCGCGAGTTCGTCGACCTTTGGCATCGCGCGCTGGCGGCAGCCACGGCTTCGTTTATTCACCTGGCCGGCCCGGGGCGTTTCTATTTCACCGGCAAAAACGCGGCCTTCCTGGAGTTGCCGCTTCTGCGCAGCCACCTGGAAACCATGGTGCGCATGAGCCCGCTGCAAAGCTTCTCCCTTGAGATCCTGCCACCGGACGACGAAACCGCGCTGGTCGGCGCAGGAGTAACGGCCTTGCGGGCGATGGCACGCTAACCGCTCCCGCAGCAGCTTTGACGCGATCTTCCGCGAAGCACAACACCATGAATATCGCCCCATTCTTTTCTGAGCATTGCCCGTATGAGATGGAAGATCTGCGCGAGCGCCTGCGGCGGACGCGTTGGCCCGACGCCATTGCGAATTCGGGATCGGACTATGGCGTCGAGCTCAGCTTCATCCGCGAGATTTGCGGCTACTGGTGTGAGGAATTCGATTGGGCGCGCCAGGTCGAGCACTTCTCGGCGTTCCGTCACTTTAGATGGAACGGGAACGGCCTCGACATTCACTTCATTCATGAACGCGGCAAAGGTCCAAACCCGCTTCCCCTGATCCTCACCCACGGTTGGCCAGGATCATTTCTGGAGATGCTGAAAGTCGTGCCGTTGCTCGCCGATCCGGCTGCACACGGAGCCGACGCTGCTGACTCTTTCGACGTCGTGGTGCCGTCGTTGCCGGGATATGGATTCTCATCCGGGCCAGGACTCGGGATGAACGCGTTCGCGATCGCCGGTCTTTGGGCCGACTTGATGGAGGCCCTCGGCTACCACCGCTTCGCTGCCCAGGGTGGCGACTTGGGCGCGGGCGTCAGCACCGCATTGGGGCTCAGCCACCCGGACAGGATTCTCGGCATCCATCTGAACTTCATTCCCGGATCCTACCGCCCCTATCTCGCTCCCGGGACCCAACTCGCGAGCGAAGAAAGCGCGTTTCTCGACTCGGCAGCGCAATGGTTCGATCGCTTCGGAGCCTACAGCCATATCCAGCGAACTACGCCTTTGACAGCTGCTTATGGCTTGAACGATTCGCCGGCCGGACTGGCGGCATGGATCCTCGAGAAATTCCGCCTGTGGTCCGACTGCGATGGTGATCTGCTCAAACGCTTCACGCGCGATGAGCTGCTGGCCAACGTCACCCTTTACTGGCTGACCCAAACCATCCACTCCTCATTCCGGCTCTACTTCGAAGGCGGCAGGGCTCCGCTGCATTTTGCAGCCGATGATTTCGTGCGGATTCCCTGCGCGATTGCGCATTTTCCTAAAGAGATTCTTTTCCCTCCGCGCGTCTGGGTCGAGCGCGGATACAACGTGCAGCGTTGGACTGAGATGCCGCGCGGCGGGCATTTTGCCGCGGCTGAACAACCTGAACTGCTCGCCGCAGATTTGCGCAGCTTCTTCCGGCAGTTCCGCTAATTGCGGGTGGCCCAGGTGGTGTGCTCTTGTTCAGAACTCGGTAGTGACCCGCCCGCATTACCGCAGCCGCGGATAGGTTCCCGAGCGCCGGTCGTGCCACGCCAGGCAGTTGTCGTCGAAGAGCGACCACGCCAGGCCCAATCCCAGCGGCAGTACCGACAACGGCAGCAGTCTTAGACGCCTCAACCGCTGCTCCCGGGTAGCGACAAATCCCTTCAGCGTGCAGAGACCGATACCGGCATACCACATTCCCGGCGTGGCTCTGGTGAAGGCCGCAAAGACCACCTGATAGCCCGTGCAAACCAGAAGGAAGACGAATGCGGCCGCGATCCCAAAGGCACGACCATTGTGCAGTAAAATGCCGCTCTCTGTCGCCAGCACGAGCACGGCGAGAAACGCCGCCATTGTCAACGATCCATCGACGATGACCGCCATCAGGCGGCGGGAGACAGGAGCGAGGCCGGCCGCCGGATCGGCGGCTGTCGCAGCCACAGGTTCCTCGGTGGGTTCTTCCTTCCGCGCCGCATCTGAATCGGCAACCGACCAACCCGGGCGCATCCACTCCGGCGCTGCCTGGTCGTCGGCTGTCGCAGGAGCCGGCAGTGTCGAGACGGCGTCTGGATGGACCTCGAAGATGCTCAGTTGCGGGGCGGCATCATGTTCTGCGAGTGGCCCCTCAGCGCGGCGTGCACGCAGGCGGCGAGCGGCGACGATTTCGCGCGGGAACTGAATCAGATTGGCGGGAAGCGGCTGCGCCTTGGCTGCCGAACTGGACTCCTTGACCGCAGAGGAATTCTGACCCGATGTCGCCGATTCGCCTGGCTGAAGGCGTATCTCGGCAGATGGACCGGGTTCTTTCTCCGGATCGACGTCAGGTGTGTCCTCTGTCTGGACGTCGTAGCTCGTGGCAGCTCGCCGGCCGAGCCGCCCAACAGCATCGCGGTGCAAAACCTCCGGCACCTGCTCTGCTTCGACAGGCATGTCGGGCGGCAGAGCAGCTTCAAGGCCCGCCAGCACCATCTGTGCCGCACAGTGAGCCTCTTCTGCCGCCTTATGCGCTGCCTGGGCCGCACGCAACGCCGCACGCGCCTCCTCGGCAAGCATCTGGCTATAGCTAGGTGCGCCGGCATAGCGCGCGGCTACCCGAGCCGCAGCTCTTGCGCCTCGGCCGCTCGTCGCGGAATGGGCATCTGAATGCGATTCCGCCTGTGCAGGACCGGGCCTGCGGCTCTTATGCTCGGCGACGCGTCGATTGACTTCCTCTTTCCAAGTCGGAAACAGATTCGCGGTGTGCAGGGTGCTCAAAGCTCTACTCTTCCTTCCTAATGTGCGCGGGCTTGGCGCCCCGCCGCGCGGAATTCACGATGCAGGCGCCACTGCGCCCAATGCTCGGCGTCGTTCGTAACCAAGGAAAGTTGATCGCGGAGAAAAGTGGGTAGTCCCGAAGAGATTCGGCTTGCAGGCACCAAGCCGGATTTTCCTGTTGCCAGAGCAGATTGGAGTGCGTCCCATTCCATGTAGCCAGCTTTGCTATGCTGAGCCTTAAAGAGTCTTGGACTTGGAATGCGTCCTCGTTACTTACTGTTTATCACGCTGCTCGCCGCCTGTCACGCTCATGCGAGCGCACAAGCGTTAACCAGCGCGATCCCGGCGGCACAACGTGAGACGGACGATACGGCGCAACACGCCAGTGACGCGAATCCCGCTGCTCTTCCCGACGATCCCGGACAGGAATTAGTGCCTCAAGCTATACCCGAACCGGCGCCGGCGACCGGAATACCGGTGGAGTGGGAAGCGAAGCGCCAGGTTTGGGCAGGCAACACGCTCACGCTCACCGGCGACGTGGTGCTGCACTACCGCGATTACGTGGTACGCGCCGACAGCGCGACCTACAACCGCGAAACCACAGAACTACACGCTGATGGGCGCTTGCAGATCGCCGGCGGTCCCAACGATGTACTGATCAACGCCACCAGCGGCGATATGCGTCTGAACATGCACACCGCGCGTTTTTACAACGTCAGCGGATCGCAGGGCCTGCGTACAATGGGCCACACCGTGGTTTATTCGACCGCCAACCCGCTGCTTTTCTCTGGCCGCGTTTTGCTGGAAAACGGCGAAGGCCGGTATCGAATCGTCGACGGCTCCATGACCAATTGCCGGCTGCCGCATCCCGACTGGCGCATCATCGCTCACTCCATCAACCTTGACAACAAGCAGGCATCCACGTCGAATGCCTTTTTCGAGTTCCTCGGCATCCCAATCTTCTACTTCCCCTATCTTCACCATCCAGCAAATGAAACGGGACGAACCAGCGGCCTTCTCACGCCGGTGGTCAGCAACGGGTCTTCGATCAAGGGCTACACCTTCGGCGAGCAGGTCTACTGGGCGATCAGCCGCAGCATGGATATGGTGGTCGGCTCGGAATACTACAGCAAGCGCGGCTGGGCCCCGAATGGAGATTTCCGCTACAAAGGACAGGGACTCGATCACCTGATTGCCCGTTGGAACTCGCTGCTCGATCGCGGCGTTGAAGAAACCGTGACCGACACTCAAACCGGCCAAACCACCAACCAGCTCGTAAACCAGGGAGGCGTCGACGTAACCATCCTGGGACGAGACGACCTGACCGACCGGACCCGTGTTGCCGGTGTCGCCGAATACCTCTCCAGCTACGTCTACCGGCTGGTCTTTGACGACAACTATTCGCAGGCTATCAGTTCCCGAGTCTCCAGCGAAGTAGCCGTCACACACCAGAATCGCGGGCTCGTTCCTTCTCTCTGGCTCGATCGCTTTCAGTCATTCGCGAGCACGACAAAGGGAGATGAGGTGAAGATTCTGCGTCTTCCTTTGCTTCGCTACGACGTGCTCGACAGGCCATTGGGAAGTTCCCCGCTCTACTGGGGCATGGGATCATCGCTCGGGTACCTAAACCGCTCCGAGCCCTCGTTCCACCCACGCAATGTCGGTAGGATCGACCTCTACCCGCATCTTTCGATGCCCATTGTGGGTATGGGATGGAGCGTCGTACCCGAAGTTGCTTTGCGCGAGACGGCTTATACCATCAGCCAGACTCCCAATCTCCTGACCTCCGACGAAATCCCCACCATCAGCCACTCAGCGTTGAATCGCAGCGATCTTGAAGCTTCAGTCGATGTCCGCGCGCCCGTGCTGGAGCGCGATTTCGACCTGCCTTTCTTGCACCACGAACTGCGCCATGTTATCGAGCCTGAGCTCAACTATCGATTCATCGGAGGAGTTGGAGCGCAGGCCCGCAACGTGCTCCTCTTCGATACCACAGACGATGCGACCGACGTGAACGAGGCGGGGTTCACGCTCACGCAGCGGTTCTACCTGAAGGCGGCGAAGACCAAGCCCTGCAGGGAGATGGGCGCTGACGATGAGGCACGGGCGGGAGCGGAGAAAGAGACGGAGGGAATGCAAGAGGCGCAGCACGCACAAGATCAACAGCCCGCTGGCTGCGCTGGGCCGCTGCGCAAGTGGGCGACCTGGGAGATTGCGCAGGAGTACTTCATCGACCCCAGCTTTGGCGGAGCGGTGATTCCCGGCCGGCGCAACGTGTTTCAATCGACGCTCGATCTGATGGCGCCGACCTTCCTGACCTCTCCCCGAAACATCGCGCCCATTGTTTCGCGGATGCGCTTCGAGGCCATCGAGAACCTGCGCGTCCAGTGGGACATGGACTACGACACCGTGCACGGCCAATTCGCTGCGGATAACCTGTTTGCTGGCTATAGCTTCGGAAAGACCACACTAGGCATCGGCCATGCCCTGCTCAACGCGGTTGACGAGCGCCTCGGCAGTGGCCCCGCGCAGGAAATCAAGAGCCAGCAACTGCAGCCGTTCCTCGAGATCGGCAGGCAGAGCGGCCAGGGCTTCAACCTGGCCCTAAACGGCGGCTACGACTTTGTCCAGCACGAGGTCCAGTACGGCGGCGTGCAGGCCGTTTACAACTGGGATTGCTGCGGGCTGACCCTTGGCTACCGCCGGTTCGAACTGGGCACCATCGGCTCCACGAGCCGCGATGAAACGCAATGGCTTTATAGTTTCACGCTGGCAAATTTTGGCGCCGTGGGTGACATCCGCAGAGCCAATTCGGTCTTCCGCGATCCGATGCTGCCACCGGTGTACTAAGAACAGGCTAGAGGGGTCAGGAATCGGAGCCGAGGGGTGAGGAAGCAGACTGCCTTGACTCGAACCACACCGGATTGCGATCACTCGTTCGCTTACACTTGACCCCTGAAACCTGATCCCTGTCTTGCGATATCCTTTTCTTTAGGGGAAAACTTCTTTGATCCGTCTTCGTTTTATGGCCGGACTGCTCGCTGTCGGCCTCTCTGTGGGCTGCAAAGCCCAGATTGCTCCGCTCGCCGGTCTAGATCCGGCGCAGCAGCATCGCATCGAAATCCTGGTGAGAAATCAGTTCAATTTGCCCGCGGATGTGAACGTCGCCATTGGCGCTCGTAAGCCGAGTCAGTTTGGCGGCTATTACGATCTGCCTATCACGCTTTCGCATGAATCCAGAACGCAGGTCATTGATTTCCTGATCTCGTCGGACGGCTCCAAGCTGGTTCAAATGAACAGCTATGACCTGACCAAGGACCCGGCCGACGATGTTCCCATAGCCGGCCGCCCAATTCGCGGCAACCCGAATGCCAAGGTGACCATCGTCAACTTCGACGATCTGGAGTGCCCTTACTGCGCGCGCATGCACCAGGAGCTGTTTCCGGATACGCTCGATCGCTACAAAGGCCTGGTGCGGTTTGTCTACAAAGACGATCCGCTGATTGAGTTGCACCCGTGGGCGATGCACGCAGCCGTGGATGCCAACTGCCTCGCCGAGCTGAGCGGCGACGTGTACTGGACCTATGTAGACTATCTGCACGGGCACGGTGACGAGATCTCAGGCGCCGACCGCGACCCAAAGAAGAGTTTTGCTGCGCTGGACCGCATCGCCCGCCAGGAAGCGACGCTGGCCAAGCTCGATGAGCCGCGGCTGAACGCCTGCATCTCCAAACAGGACGAGTCGCAGGTGCGACGCTCGCTGGAACTCGCCAAGGACATGGACCTTGACGGAACACCCGCGGTGATTGTGAACGGCGAAAAAGTGAATGGTGGCGCTGTTCCCGAAGACGAGCTGTGGGAGGTCATCGACCGCGCTCTGCGTGCGGCCGGTGAGCAACCGCCGCCCACGCCGCCACCGCCGGCCCCGGCCCCAGCGATTAAGGCACCGGTTACCCCGCCGGCGGGCGGGAGCGGCCAGGGCAGCCAATAACCGTTGGGGTACTATTCGGAGGCTGGGCGCGAGATTTATCCTTGAATGCCGGGGGGAGACGTGTAACCCCGCAGGAGAGTTCAGCTTGCAAGCTTCATTGACGTCCTTCATCCGTTTTCGATTGGCCGCGCTCCTTCTTAGCGGCGTCGTGATTCCCGTTCTGTCCGGTTGCCATCGACCGTCGTCGGCGGATGTGGTCGCGACCGTGAACGGGAAGGAAATCCTGCGCGCAGAACTGGAGAGAAACTACCAGGCGCGCCTGCAGGGCGGCACACAGGCTCCTTCGGCTCAGGAGGCCGACATTCAAAGGCTCGACATCCTGCAGAAGATGATTCAGGATGAGATCCTGCAGCAGCGCGCTGCCAAGCTGAATCTGACCGCCAGCGACGAAGACGTGAACGCCAAGCTGACCGAGATCAAAGCGCCCTACACCGAAGATCAGTTCAACAATCTTCTTCAGCAGCGCAACCTGACCCTCGACGATTTCAAGCGCGAGATACGTCGCGGTCTTACGCGTGACAAGCTCATCAACAAGGAGATCGAGTCGAAGATCAACGTGACCGACGCCGAGATCGCTGTCTATTACAACGCGCACAAGGCGGACTTCGATCTGATCGAACCGACCTATCATCTTGCGCAGATCGTGGTCACCACCGCGTATGCCCAACAGGCCGGAAACATGCCGAACGCCAAGCCGATCAGCGATGCGGACGCGAAGAAGAAAATTGACGCGCTATACAGTCGGCTGGAGAGCGGCCAGGACTTCGCGACCGTGGCTGCAAACTTTTCCGAAGATCCAAACACCGCTTCCAATGGCGGCGACATGGGGTTTGCTCGCGAGTCGGCCCTGAAGGGCGAGCCGGAGGTCTTCGCGGCGATCAGCAAACTTAAGCCGGGCCAGTTCACCGAGCCCTTTCCCGTCTTCGACGCGGGGCCAGGTCACAAGCTCGCGGCTTATGCCATCTACGAGCTCATTTCGCGTGAACCTGCCGGGCAGCGCGAACTGAACGACCCCCGGGTGCGGCAGGGCATTCACCAGCTGTTGCACGATAACAATGCGCAGGTGCTTCGCAGCGCTTATTTCGAAGTGCTCCAGGACGAAGCTCGTGTCCGCAACTACCTGGCCGAACAGATCCTGAAACAGGGCGCGCCTGAGGGCGCCACGGGCACTTCGTCTCACTGAGCTTGGCGAATCCTGGATCGTCGGCGCACCGCGGGCGCCCTTACTCCGCTAGCCGTCAGACCGCACTCGGTCCACACCGAATCAGCCCGGCTTCATCTACCAGCTTCCATCGCTCTCGCCTGCCTCGACAAGAAGACACCCGCGGAGCCGAGTGCCCCGGGGCCGTCGCATTTGGGGACCAGGGATAACATCCCATCCACTTTGAAAGAGTAGCCAGCCGTTCAGGCAAATTCCGCGTGAAATGGAAACGGCCTCTGCGCTGAACAGAGGCCGTTTGGAATTGCGTTGGGCAGAGGCGCTCAGTGCATCTGGCCGCTGGAATCGATCTGGATCCCACCCGGACCCTGGTTCTTTTTCTCTTCGTTGGCCTTGCGGGTCCCCATGGCGTTATCACGCCACTTGTCTGCCTGTGCCACGTCGTCTGTAACGGCCGCGTTGTTGCCGTAATCCACATCGGCCTTGCGGCGGTACATCAGGTTCAGATAAGCCATGGCATCGTCGTAGTTCGGCCTGTCCTCAAGAGCCATGTTGAGATACTTCAGGCCTTCGTCCACCAGCGGGGCATTCTGCTGCGCCAGCGGGTCCATCACTTTCTTCGGAGCCTTTACATTGCCTTTGCCGTCGTCGTTGAGGCCAGCATCCTGCAAAGCCTTGAGTGTGTTCTGATGGGCTTTTGTCCAGTCGATCACACCGATGGTATAGGCAGCCTCCGCATCCTTCGGATCGACAGCCAGAACTTTTTTCTGCCAGTCTTCAGCCTGGTCGAGTTGCTTGATGCTGAAGTAGATGCCCGCAATCTGTTTCATGCTGTTGACATCGTTGGGCTGCTCCGAAAGGACTTCCTGGAAGATTTGAATGGCCTGGTTGGCTGTCTTCAGGTTGTCCGGAGTGGTCTCGCCGGGAACTACGTTCTGCGCCAGAGCCGTGGCCAGGTAGGTCTTCGCCATCGGCAGCTTGGGATCGAGCTCTGTCGCCCTCTGGAAGTGTTCGATCGCCTCCTCATAGTGAGCGCTCTTGTACGCTTCCACTCCCTTATTTAGCTGATCGCGGGCTTCGAGCTGGCTGCACCCGCTCATCGAGAGCACCATACAGGCTAAACCAGCCCCAAGCGCCCAAAAACGTGCCGGTCGATTCATCTTCGTGTCTTCTCCTTGAGGCAAAGGCCAGCGGGCCACGCCCGAAATCACTTGAAACTGGCTATGGGTGGGGCGTTCCACAACCAGAAAGGAATTGTACTCTCCGACGCGCCGGGATCAAGTGCGCCCCGGCACATCCGGCCTACAACGTTCGCTATTGGCCGGCCTGGATCTTCGGCGTCATCAGGCCGATGTGGTCCACATTCGCTGCCCTGCCGATATCGATGACGTCGGCGATGTAAGCAAAATTCACGTCGTCGTCACCTCTCACAAACATCACGCGCTCGGCGCGATTCGCGTAGATCGCTGTCAACTGCTGCAACAGAGCCTGATCTGCCGCCGGCCCGCCAACACCGTTATTGATGACGGTATCGTTGATCTGGTACGACGGTATCTGCCCGGCGTGATACATCACCTGCACCACAATGGTGCGATCGTTGGGCTGCTGCTGCTGCTGCGGATTCTTGGGCGGCTGAGGCACCAATGCATCAAGTCCTCTGGGCGTCACCGGCACGATCACCATGAAGATGATCAGCAACACCAGAAGAATGTCGATCATCGGAGTGACATTGATCTCCGACATGCTGCCCGACCCACCCATTGAAAATGCCATGGCTCAAACTCCTCGCTTCCTCTAGAAAATGCTCGATTGGCAGTCGCAGCGCAGGCCCTACTGCCCGCCGCCGATTTGATTGCCCTCGCGTCTCTGCGTCAACAAGCCGACCTCTTCCACACCGGCCGTGCGAACGTCGTCGATGGCGTCTTCAACAGCCTTGTACTGCGCGCGCGCATCGGCACGGAAATAGATGGTCTTATCGGTCCGGTCAGAAAGCTTGTCGCGGACCAGGCTGCCCAGCTGGCTGGGGTCAACTTTGTTCTGACCCATGAACACTCCACCGTCGCGGGTAACTGCGATAACAATCGCGTCTTCCTTGTCGGCGTCGGGCATGGCAACAGCGTTGTCCACTTTGGCCAGATCGACTGCCACTTTGTTCTGCAACATCGGCGTGATGACCATGAAAATGATGAGCAGCACCAGCATCACGTCGACCATCGGTGTCACGTTGATGTTGGAGTTAACTTTCTTGCCTTCGTCACGTACTACGATTCCCATGATGCGGGCTCCGTGGTTTTTGATTTTTCTGCCGGATGCACCCCGGCTCGTTCGTCCCTCAAGTTCGTCGGGCGAGATCAAGATGCCGGGCGGGAGTCATTGCTTGCCCCCGCCCTAAATAGATTCTCGCTCGGGCCGTTCTGCGCTTAGCGCTTGTGGCTCTGCTTGATGAAGTAGTCGACCAGTTCGCTCGAGGAGTTATCCATCTCCACGTCGAAGGCCTCGACCCGGCCGGTGAAGTAGTTGAATGCCATAACGGCGGGGATGGCGACCAGCAGCCCGAATGCCGTGGTGACCAGTGCCTCAGAAATACCGCCCGCTACTGCGCCGATACCAGCAATCTTCTGCGTCGCGATGGCGTCGAATGCGTGCAGGATGCCGACGACCGTGCCGAACAGCCCAACGAACGGAGCCGTTGCGCCGATGGTGGCCAGCACCGACAGGCCCCTCTTCAGCTTCGCGTGTACGATGGCTTCTGCCCGCTCAAGGGCGCGGCCTGCACTGGCGATGGTCTCGTCGGTCGCCTGACCGGCCGATGCACGGAACTCCTGCAGGCCGGCGGTTACCACTTCAGCCAGGTGCGACTTCTTGCTGCGATCGGCGATCTTGATGGCTTCTTCAAGCTTGTTATCTTTCAGGGCGCCGGCCACTTTGGGCGCGAACTCGCGAGACTGCTTGCGAGCGGCAGAAAAATAGAGGTAGCGGTCGATCATCACGGCCAGAGACCAGACTGACTCGATGAACAAGACGATGGCCACGGTGCGGGCCATCCATGCCATGTGAGCCCAAAGCTGCAAGGGGCTAAAGCCGACAGTTTGGCCTTCCTCCTGGAAAAATGCCAGGCTATTGGCCATGTGCGAGACGTGGTGTGCCAGTTGAGCGAGAATCACTGAATCGTTCCTCCTAAGGAGATTCTTTTGGACTAGGCCGACCCCGCGGTGGCGGGCGGTTACGAGGAATGCGAACCTTCCGGAAAACGCATTCACGTCAAAAGTAAAACTCCCTGCCCGTGAAGCGGCAGGGAGCCGAAGAATGGATCACCCACCCAGGGTGAAGACGACATTGACCGTTGTATCCACCTCCACCGGCTCATTGTTGAGCAGGTACGGCCGGTAGCGCCATTGCCTCACGGCGTCCATCGCCGACTGCTGAAGCATCGCGGGACCGCTGACCACGTGGAGATTCTCAATTGTGCCCGACTTGGAAATGGTGGCTTGCAGCACCACGGTTCCCGATACACGCGCCGCTTTCGCGATAGGCGGATAAACCGGCGTTGTCTTCTGCAGCAGCAATCCAGCCGAAACACCAGCCGAGATATTTACCTTTTTCGGGGCTGCGGCCTGCACCTTGGGGGCGTTTCCGCTGCCGAACATGCTGCCCATCACGCCGTTGCCGCTGCCGCCCATGCCTTCCATTCCGGCCACGCCGAAGTTCGAAGGAGGCGCCTCCTTCTCGGTGACCATCTGAATGTTGTGCGGAATCTTCGTAGGAGCCGTGAGCTGATTATTCATCATCTCCGACTGCACGTGCACCACGTGAACTTCGGGCGGCGGTGGCGGTGGCGGTGGAGGAGGCGGCGGTGGCGGTGCTGTCAATACGGTCGCCATCAACGCCGTAGGCAGCGCCTCAGGGTAGATCAAGGGAATGAGAATCAGCAAAATGAGAATCCCACCGTTGATGCCGCCCGTAAACAGCATCCAGCGGCCGCTCTTCGTCTTGATCCGGTTTCCTGATTCGAATGTAGAGTCTTCAAACATTGTCCAACCTCGGCAACGGGTTTGGTTGCTTCTATTTTAGACACCGCGCAAAACGCAAATGTTCCCGCTTTGGAAATGCCTCTCTATAGAAGCGTGACAACAGTATCAGAGAGGATATGCCTCCTGCAACGAATGCTGCAAAAGTGGTGCAATCTGAGGCCGTCCCGAACCCCGCCTCGTCCCTGGGACCCGACACGCCCCTGGAGATCCTGCCTGAAAAATCAGACTGCCGGACGGGCGCTTGGGGTTGGTTCCGAATCACATGGAATCGCTTTAGAGCTCGCAATCGATCGGCCTTTCCTGTCACTTGGCACGCCTCGCTGCAGGCAAAGCTGCGGCCTTGCCCTTCCCGGCACGCCACTCCTGCCACGCCACCAGCATCGGCGCCGCGACGGCAATCGAGGAATAGGTGCCGATTAGAATCCCGATCACCAATGCGAAAGAAAATCCGCCCAGGACCTGGCCACCGAAGACAAACAGCGAAAGCACAGTGAGAAACGTCAGTCCCGACGTCAACACCGTCCGGCTCAGCGTCTGGTTAATGCTCCGATTCACCAGGTCCGTGAGCGGCTCGCGCCGGCTGAGGCGGAGGTTCTCGCGAATGCGGTCGAAAACCACGATGGTATCGTTCATCGAATAGCCGACCAGCGTGAGGATCGCTGCGATTACGGTCAGGCTGATCTCGCGGCCGGTCAGTGCGAAAGCCCCGACGGTAATGAGCGTGTCGTGAAAGCAAGCCACCACCGCCGCCACGCCGTAAATCAACTGGAACCGGAACCAGAGATAGACCAGCATGCCCAACATCGAAAGCAGCACCGCCTTGGTTGCCTGGTCCTCGAGTTGCTTGCCGACAGTGGCTCCGACCGCTCCGACGGCAATGCCGGCTGGGTTAAACGGATTGTTGTAATGAGCGTGCAGCGCGTCGGCGACCTGCTGGCGGCCCGCGTCGAGCGAATTCTCGTTTGCGACCTCGGGCAGGCTGATGAGAACTTCGTTCAGGCTGGGTTCGTTGTAGTTCTGAATGCGCGCATCTTTGATCCCGGCCGCGTCAATTGCCTTGCGGATGGCGTCGATGTCGGGACGGTTGGCAAATTGCACCTGCACCTCGGTTCCGCCGCGAAAGTCGATGCTCAAGGGAACGGGAGTACCAGTGTGCGACCAGTTCCAGCTCATCTTGACGATGCCGGCCACACTAAAAATCATGGAAAAGGCCAGGAAGTACCACTTCCATCCCAACCAGTTCACGTTGACGCCGCGAAAGAATTCCACTTTTTTCTCCTGGCTCCTTTCTTCTGACTCCCCGGCTTCCAGCTCGTGACTTGCGGAAGCCGCATTCGGCGGACTCACCGCAAAGGAGTTGGAAGCTGGCAGCTAGAAGCTAGAAGCTGCTTTCTAAATCGAGACCATCTCTCCAGGTTTCAAGTTGTTCAAATGCGCCTCGAAGATGACCCGCGAAACATAAACCGCCGTGAACAGGTTAGCCAGCAGACCGAAGGTCAGGGTTACCGCGAATCCCTTTACCGGGCCGGTTCCAAAGAGGAACAAAATCGCCGCCGAGACAATGGTTGTCACGTGCGTATCCACGATGGTCACCCAGGCGTGTGCAAAACCCTGGTCCACGGCCGCCGATGCCACCTTGCCGGCCCGAATCTCTTCGCGAATGCGCTCGAAGATCAGCACGTTGGAATCTACGCCCATGCCGATGGTAAGAATCACCCCCGCGATGCCGGGTAGCGTCAGCGTAGCTCCGGAATAGCCCATGAATCCCAACAGGATGATGAGGTTCAGAAACAAAGCCAGATCAGCGTTGATGCCTGAGCTCCGGTAGTAGATCAGCATGAAGGCCATCACCAGGAGCACGCCGACAACGGCCGCTGTGACGCCTTCGCGAATCGAATCGGCGCCCAGTGACGCGCCCACCGTCCGCTCCTCACGAAAGTCGAGCGAGGCCGGCAGCGCGCCGGTACGCAGCATCTTCGAGAGGATCGTCACTTCGTCTTCGGTGAACTGGCCCTCGATTTCGCCACTGTCACGAATCGGCTCCTTAATGACCGCTACCTCGCGCACGCGGCCGCCCATGACGACTGCCATGTACTTGCCCACGTTGGCGCTCGTGTAATCCCAAAACCGGTTGCCGGCATCGTCCGTCAGCGTAAAGTGCACCATCCTTTGCCCGGTGTTGGAGTTCACACTGGGATCGGCGGAGCGGAAGTCGCTACCGGAAACAACCGGCGCCCGATCGACAATGAACACCTTGTCAGAGTCGGTCCCTGTGGCCATCGCGCCGGAGCCGTGGAGGATCTCCTGGTCCGGCGGAAGCGCGCCGTTGACGCTGGCCAGGGCAGCCTGCTCATCGGAGAATCCCGTACCGTCACCGACGACGGGGTGAATCTCAAGGCGGGCAGTGGACTGAATGATCGCTTTCACGCGATCGAGATCGCTGACCCCCGGCAGCTCAACAAGAATCTGGTTGGCGCCCAGGCTATAAGGAGCGATGAGCGGTTCGCTCACGCCAAGCTGATCGACGCGGTCCCGGATCGTTTCAATCGCCTGCTGAACGGTTTTCTCCTCGAGCGATTTCTCCACCAGCGGCTTCATGGCCAGGGTCCAGGAGTTATCGGTGCTCCCGGCGTTGACGTCGTATTCGTTGGAGAACTTCTCATCCAGCAGCGAGCGCACATCACTCGCCTTTCCCGCCGGCGTGCCCTGGATTTCCACCAGCTCCGGCTTCGCCGGATCGGGTTTGAAGACCTGCGAAAAGCTGAAATTCGCGGTCTTCAGGTCTTCTTTCGCACGCGCCACTGTGCTGTCGGTTTCGTCACCCACCGCCTCTTGCACCTGCACCTGCAGGATGAGGTGGACGCCGCCCTGCAAGTCGAGGCCAAGATGAATGCGTTTGGTGATGGCGGTCAGCAGGGCCTTGCCGGAGAATCCCTGGGGGACTCCAAAAATGCCATACAGGCACACCAGCAGGAAAGCCAGGATCAGGGCAATCTTGTTCTTGAGATTCTTCTTCATCGTCAGATTCTCCAGGCCTCCGGGCTGTCAGCTCTTCGCGTCCGAAGCAGTGTCCTGGGTTGTAACCGAGGCAATTGCGTTCTTGGCCACTTCCAGCTTCAGGTTGTCAGGCGCCACGCGGATGATGATGGAATCGTCTTTGATGGAGAGGATCACGCCGCGGATTCCGCCCGAGGTCGTCACGCGGTCACCCGACTTGATGCTCGTGAGCATCTCCTGCCATTGCTTCTGCCGCTTCTGCTGGGGCCGAATCATCATGAAATAAAGCAGCGGAATGAACAGCAAAATGGGCAGCATGGTGTAAATGCCGCCCGTCCCGGGGGTGGACGTACCCACCCAAAACGCCAATTCTGTCGATCCAGTCATCCTTCGCTCACATCCCTCGCGGCCACGCGCCGTCTTTCTGACGGCTCAAGGCACAGGCACTCCCGGCGAGTTCTGCCGGCGCCTCAATTCAAATGTTGTCTGCGGGAAAGGTCCCGAACCCGGCCTGAACATGGCCCGAGCCCTGGAAGGAGGGTCTCCCCTTTGGCTGCCGAGGCCAGCTTCACTTCCTATCCCCGGGCGCGCTCCGTAACCCTGCTAACGCCTGCTTCCTCTTCGACTTCAGTCTTCCTCACGGGTTCCGGACAGAAAAAGAGCGCCTGCCTCCAGCCTTTTGCGATCCGGATTCCGAAAGAATGCCTATTCAAGATAAGAAATGTGAGGACTGGTTGGTGTCAAGGCACGAGATCACACGGCCTGAGTGTCCAGGGACGGTAGCAGAGGCATTCAAAAGCGTGGTCTGTCAGCCCGGCATGCTTATAAAACGCTTACGAGTCTTGTACCTCTCCCTTATTGAAATGGCGCTCTCCTGAATATGCAAACTCGCCGGGTGCAGGCGCTACGCTCGACCGATCTTCCTGCCCCGTCGCCGGATCACATTTTGGGAGACGGTGATGACTCCAAACACCTTTCACCCAGGATCGCTGTGGCTGCTTGCTCCCGCCTTGGCCGTGAGCTTCATGGTGTGGGTGCTTTGGCGCTGGTGGAAAGACGCGCAGAAGCGCTAGCGCGAAACGCGCATTCCAGCTAGCGGTTGGCCTGCGCTAGTCTTGCCGCTCGATGGTCTGCCAGTAGCGCCGCCGCGGATCTGCACAAGAGAGGCACAAACACTCGCCATCGACGATTGCGATGCGCCCAAAGTTGATTCCCTCACCGCAACGCGCGCAAACGACCCGCTCAGCCTTGTAGCCCGGCCGTTCGGCTGGATCGACCTCGACCTGCACCCACTGCTCGCAGAAAAGCTGTCCATCGGGCAGTTCACGATAGGCCTGCATCTGCTTCGCGGCCTTGGTCTCGAGATGGGGATAGAGACGCTCTGCCAGATCGCGCGAGCCCTCCAGCGCCACGATGCGGATGGCGCGATCGGCGGCGAGGTCGACAAAAGTTGCGGCCATTTTGCCCCAGTCACGGAACTTCAGGGCTCGCTTGCCCAGCCGGCACCCGGTGACGACTGCGATCGCGTCCGTAGCGCAGCGATCGATCTCAACATAGGTGATGAGCCGCTTGCGGTCCGCGCCGCGCGGGTCAGCGATCTCGAGGCGGCCCAGCCCCAACTGGGCCATGCGCACACCCAGGATCTGGCCCGCGCAAAGATGCCCATGCGCAGACTCGGCCTGCCGCAAAAGCTGATCGAAAGATTCCATTCTTCCCCGCGGTTGCTTGCCGATGCTCGCTCGCTGCCGATTCGCTAGTTGGCTGGCGCTGCCTCACCCGCCTCGGTCTCGTCCTGGGTGCCCTCGACCAGCACCGCCGAGCCAGGAACAATGTCGTAGCTTACCGCATCTTTGCCCGCAGGGTGAAACGTGATGCGCAGAGGCTCGCGCTGCCATTCGGGCTGCAAACACGCCGTCTCCGGCTGGCTGGCCGCGTCGAAGCCCGCAAGCTTCTTGGCCAGCACCGGCTTGCGAGCAGCCACCTGCGCAACCACCCCATACAGGCTCTTGCCGCTGGAGGTCAGACCACAATATGCAGCATAATCGCGAAACCAGCTCACCTGGCTGACGCCAGGGTCGTAATCGGGGAGCTTGAGCGCTGCGATATGACCCGTGACGCGATCCACCATGAGCCATGGGCCGCGCTGCCAAACCCACCGGCTTCCGGCACTCGGTTTGTCGCCCGGCAAAGTGTCATTCAGCCGGATCGCCCGCCGGATAACAAAGCTGCGGTCGGTCACATCGTGCACCTCGCCCGTGGTCCATTCCTTCAGCGCGCTATCAACCAGGAGCGCACGAATCTTGAGGGAACTTTCGCCGCGCGCGGCGCCGGCCGGGTCGCCGGCCTTGGAGTAGGGAACTTTTCTTGAGGCGCCGAGGATGACGGTGTGGGTTTTGGCGTGTGCTGAAGAGACGGTGGCCAAAACAGAGGCGGCAGCCAGGAGAATACATGCTGACGAACGCATTGAGATCTTGCTCTTTCTGACCCCCGAAAACCAAGCAGGAAGCGATCTAAAACCCGGGTCACTCTGCAGCTAAATCGCCGCCGCCTCGACCGCGCGCGCCACTCGAAACGCCGTTGCCTCGCGGAAATGCCGCGCCAGAACCTGCATCCCGACCGGCAGGCCCGCACTCGTCTTGCCGCAGGGCACCGTAACGCCGCAAATTCCAGCCAGGCTGGCCGTCACCGTGTAAATATCGGCCAAGTACATCGCCAGCGGATCGCCCGTCTTCTCGCCAAGCTTAAATGCCGCCGTCGGCGTCGTTGGCGTCACGATCGCGTCCACCTCGGCAAATGCGCGCAAAAACTCCTCGGCCAGCAGCCGGCGCACCTGCTGGGCCTTCAGATAATAGGCTTCGTAGTAGCCCGCGGAAAGCGCATAGGTGCCGAGCATGATGCGCCGCTTCACTTCGGCGCCAAAGCCCTCGTCGCGTGAGTGCGAGTACATCGCCGCCAGATTTTCCGATCTTGGGGACCGATAGCCGTAACGCACGCCGTCAAAGCGGGCGAGATTCGCACTCGCCTCGGCCGTCGCGACCAGATAATACGTCGGAACCGCCCATTTGGTATGCGGCAGCGAAGCCGGCTTGATTTCGCATCCAGCCGCCTCGAGAGCGGCAATCCCCTTCTCGATCGCCGCGCGGACTTCCGGATCGAGCCCCTCGGCAAAGTATTCGGCCGGCACGCCGATCCTCAGGCCTTCCGCGGTCTTATCGCTCTCGGCCGAATAGTTTTCGACCGGCGCAGGCGAGCTGGTCGCATCATTGGGATCGAAACCCGCAATCACGCCCAGGAGTTCGGCGGCGTCGCGCACACTGGCGGCGAACGGCCCTACGCGATCGAGAGAGGACGCGAAGGCAATAAGCCCATACCGTGACACGCGCCCGTATGTGGGCAGCACACCGACCACGCCGCAGAAGCTGGCTGGCTGGCGGATGGAACCGCCGGTATCGCTGCCCAGCGTGCCGACTGCCATGTTGGCAGCAACAGCCGCAGCCGACCCGCCGCTCGATCCGCCCGGAACCCGCTCTGGATCCACCGGATTGCGCACCGACCCATACGCGGAGTTCTCATTCGATGAGCCCATGGCGAACTCGTCGCAGTTGAGCTTGCCGAGAACAACGGCCCCTGCCGCTTCCAGCTTCGAAATCACTGTCGCATCGTAAGGAGGATGGTAGCCCTCGAGAATCTTTGAGCCGGCAGTCGATACCGCGCCCTTTGTCACCAGCACGTCTTTGATACCAACCGGCACGCCGGCTAGTGGCGGCAGCGGATCGCCCTTCGCGGCCATCGCATCGATTCGTTCCGCCTGCGCCAGCGCACGATCCTTCGTCAGGCTCAGATAGACATTGAGGTACGGATTCTTCTTCTCGATGCGCCCGTAGTATTCGCACGCGAGGTCGGCGGCCTTGCGCCGGCCTTCAACCAGATCGGCACGCAGGGCGGTGAGCGTCTGCGGCTTCTCGACGTAGTTCTCGGCTTTGACTTCACCCGGCAATCCGCGTTTTCCCTCGGTTCTCTATCGCTATCTCTCGATCACTTTCGGCACTTTGAAAAACGTGCCATCTGTCTCCGGCGCTTCTGCCATCACAACCGCGCGAGGCAACGATGGTTCAAGCACGTCGCGTCGCAGCTCTGATGGTCCTCCATCGCCCAGCTCGCTTACCTGGGCCAGCGGAGCTACATCCTTCGTCTCGAGCTCGTTCAGCTCGGCCACGTAGTCGAGAATGGCGTTCAGGTCGCGCAACATGCCTGTCGACTCTTCCTGACTCAGGTCCAGGTGCGCCAGTTCGGCGACGCGCTTCACGTCCTCGACGGTGACTCTTGTGGTCATTTTCACTCTCAGCCATCGCTGCCGACTGTTCCTCGCAATGGTGGTCGATTCCCGAAGCTCAAGTATAGCCGTTGGCCGATTGTGCGCTTTTCAATGCTGCCCGGCCGGTCAGTCCACCGTCAGTGACAGCGTCACCGCATGCCAAACTCCCGTCGATGTCACGGTGACTGGAATCGTGTATTTCCCTGGCGGCGTGTTGGAACCCTTTCCGGAACCGCCGCCTCCGCCTCCACCTCCGCCGCCGGAACTGGTGCAGCTTGAAATGCCGGCCAAAGCAATAGCCGCGACCACTGCCATCACCAATACCCTCCTGCGCATGCGAAACACGAGAGGCAGAACAACCAGCCCGCACGCAAGCGGCGTCACTTGCCAGGGATCGAGTCTCTCCATCCGGGAAGAGGTGCTGCTTCCCGTGGAGATCTCCACCTCTATGCTGCCTTGATCGCCTGTGCCCAGCGTAGCCGTGCCGGGATTGAAGAGACACAGCGCATACGCCGGCAAGGTCCCACAAGCGAAGTTGAATGTCCCGCTGGCACCACTGGGCGTAACCACCAGCGTGTATATGGCCTGCTGCCCGCTCGCCACCGTTTCCAGCGCCGCCCCTGAGATGCTGAGGGCAAAGTCGAACCCCGTGCCGCTGAGCGCGACGGTTGCCGGGGTCGCCACGCTGGCTGAACTGATCGTCAATGCTCCGCTCGTTGAACCTGTGGCGGTGGGCTGATAGACCACCGAGACCGCGCAGCTGGCTCCAGCCTCGAGACTGTCCGAGCAG
>Ga0335071_10001027_pt1 | contig 30182 bp, 19 predicted proteins | sample Lox_Sample_15_FD_206724 | JGI IMG/M metagenome (GOLD analysis project Ga0335071, IMG submission 206724) | Soil microbial communities from Loxahatchee National Wildlife Refuge, Florida, United States - Lox_Sample_1.5 | ecosystem: Environmental > Terrestrial > Soil > Wetlands | place: USA...
TCGGCAACTTCGCCGCCTTACGTCAGAGCAACGTCAAACGCCTGCTGGCCTACTCCTCCATCGCCCATGCCGGCTATCTCCTCATCGGGGTGGTGTCGGCGGCGGTGGCGGGCGCGCGCGATGCCTCGGTGGCGAGCCTCCTCTTCTACCTGGCGGTCTACAGTGCCACCGTCATCGGGGCGTTCGCGGTGGTCGGCGTCCTGGAGCGACGCGGGGGCGAAGCTGCTGACGCCTGGGACCTGTCGCGCTTCGCCGGCCTGGCACGGCGGCGGCCGGCGCTGGCCTTCGCCATGGCCCTGTTCCTGCTCTCCCTGGCCGGCGTCCCGCCCACCGCCGGCTTCTTCGCCAAGCTCTACCTGTTCCGCGCCGCGCTGGGGGCCGGGTTCGCCCTGCTGGCCCTGGTCGGAGTCCTCACCTCTGCCTTGGGCGCGTACTATTACCTGCGGGTGGTCCTCTACATGTACATGCGGCCGCCCGAGGGCGAGGCCGAGGCGAACCGGGCCGCCCCGTCGATGGCGGTGGCCCTGACCGCGGCGGTGCTCGTGGTGGTGGTGCTGGGCGTCGTGGCGGAGCCGCTCGTCCGGCTGGCGGCCGAGGCAGGGGCGATGGGGTAGGGAGCCACTAGCCCTTTCGCTCTCCGCGCAGCACTCGTCGCTCTCCGATCCGCAGGGTCACCTTCTCGCGGTCGAAGTGCTCGGCCAGCGGGATGACGTGCTTGCGGGTGGCGCCGACGAGCTCCTTGAACTCCTGGGTGGTGATCCCCTGGTGCTCGCGGAGGTGGCTCACCAGTCGAGCCTCGAGCGCGGAAAGGGCGGTGGTGTCGTAGTACAGCTCGGCCGAGACCCGCACCGCCCGCCCCTCGGCCACGAGCAGCTTCAGGACGGCCCTCACCTCCTCCGGCCCGGCGCCGGCCTGCGTCGGCAGCTCGTCGAGCCGGGGGGGGGTGAGCCCCGCCGCGCCCAGCACCGCCGCCACCCGTTCGCGGAGCAACGCCCCCCTCCCCCCGGCACCGGCCACGTGCTCGGGCAGCCTGACCAGGTCGCCCTCGACCACCAGCTCGCCCCGCTCCACGCCACCGAGCAGGAGCCGCTGGAAGAGGCGGGCGTCGGCGGCGGCCGGAAGCCGGCCGCGGAGCGCCTCGCGCCCCATGCCGGCGGCGAGCGGCCTCTCCCGGTGGAAGTCCTCGAGCGCCTCCTTCAGGCGGCGGGAGAGGGCGGCGGCGCCCTCCCCGCCCACCCAGGCCCGCCGCTCCCGGTCGAAGAGCAGGGCCTGGCCCCGGGCGCCGAGGCGCTCCAGCACTCCCTGCAGCGACCGCAGCGAGAGCCCGGTGCGCCCGGTGAGCGCCCGCTCCTCCAGGCCCGCCGGACCAGCCAGGGAAAGGACTGCCCCCACCCGCGCATCGAGGTCGCCCGAGCCGAGCGCGGCCAGCGAGGCGATCGCCTCCCGCCGGGCACGGCGCCGGCGCCTCGCGGCGACGGCCAGCACCCGGCCGCCAGCCACGGTGCGACCGCGCCCCTCGAGCGCCGCGAAGCCGCGCAGGATGAAACGCTGCCCGGGGAAGGCGGCCACCGGGGCCGCGAGCCGCAGCTGCGCCGCCACGGTCCCACCCGGGGAGAGCTCGCCGCGATCCAGGAAGACGACCGTCGCCCCGACCTGCGCCGTTCCCAGGTTGAGAAGGAGACGGGCGCGGTGCTTCAGCGGGTGCGACGCCGCGGCGAGCAGGGAGACCTCCACGTCGAGCAAGGACGAGGGGGGGATCACCCCCGGCTCTGCCAGGGCCTGGCCACGCCGGACAGCGGCCGTCTCGACACCGGGCAGATTCACCGCGGTCCGCTGTCCAGCGAGCGCCCGCCGCACCGGTTCACCGTGCACCTGCACCGAGCGAACCCGGAGCGGCAGGTCACCGGGTGGCAGCAGGGCCACCTCGTCCCCCTCGCCCAGGGCACCGGAGAGGAGCGTGCCGGTGACCACGGTCCCGAACCCCTTGAGCGAGAAGGCACGGTCGAGCGGCAGGAAAAGCGGGCCATCGGCCGGCCGCTCCCGCACCTCGCCGGCCAGACGCGCCAGGGCCTGGCGCAGCGCATCGAGCCCCTCCCCGGTCGCGGCCGAGACGGGCAGCACCGGGCAGCCCTCGAGGAACGTGCCGCGGCACAGCTCCCGGATCTCGCTCTCGAGGAGCCCCAGAATGCCCACCCCCAGCGCCGGGAGCAGGTCGCACTTCGTGACCGCCACGAGCCCCTGCGCCGCATCGAGGAGGCGGCAGATGTCCAGGTGCTCGCGGGTCTGGGGCATGACGCCCTCGTCGGCCGCCACCACCAGCACCACGAGGTCGACTCCACCCGCGCCGGCGGCCATGGCCCGCACGAACTTCTCGTGCCCGGGTACGTCCACCACCCCGGCCACGATCCCCTCGCCCCCGGCCCACCCCAGGGATGGCAGGGTCAGGTGGGCGAACCCCAGCTCGGTGGTGATGCCCCGGCGCTTCTCCTCCGGCAGGCGGTCGGTGTCGATTCCGGTCAGCGCCCGGACGAGAGCCGTCTTGCCGTGGTCGACGTGGCCAGCCGTTCCGATGACCACGCGCATGGTCAACCCCCGCCGCCGTCTCCCCCGGCCTCCTGCGGTTCCAAGCGGCGGGCGATCTCCGCCAGCTCGGCGGACTCGATCACGTAGGCGCGGCGACAGAACTCGCAGGTGATGGTGGCCCGTCCCTCTTTGCGGAGCAGATCGGCGATCCCCTCCCGCCCCAGCGCCGAGGCGGCCACCCGCGCCCGGGAAGGGCTGCAGCCACAGCGGTAGGCCACCTCCACGTCGGCGTGCAGCTCGAATCCTGGGCCAGCCACGGCGGCGATCACCTCGCCGGCCGAGGCCCCGGCGCAAAGGGCTCGCGCCAGCATTCCCTCGGCCACCCGGGCCCGCGCCCCGCGGATGGCGGCATCCTCCTCGTCGTCCACCTGTTGCACCAGAATCGCGGCCACATCGCCGAGCGGCTCGTCGCCCCGCGGGACCACCGCCACATCGGCAGCGGCGGCCACGAGCTGGCTCGTGGCGAACCAGCGGCGCAGGTCCTCGGGCAGGGAGAGGGCGCGCAGCTCCAGCATGCTGCGCTCGTGGGTGCCGTCGCCGGGATCGAGCCGCACCGCCAGGTATCCGGTCCCGCCCAGGGCGGCGCGGGCGGCGCGGGCCGGGTCGCCGGCGAAGTGGACGCCGCGGCCACGGACGTAGCCGCGCAATGAGCCGGTCGGCTCGGCGTCGACCACCAGACCGCGAAGGGGACCGTCGCAGACCACCTGGAGGTTGGCTCGGCCAGCTCGCTGAGCGGCCCCGAACAGAGCCGCCGCCGCCAACGCCTGGGCGAAAAGATAGGCGCTCGTGGGGGCGAGCCCATGGAGGGCCCGGCTCGACCGGGCCGTCTCGCCCACCCGGGCGAAGACGACACGCAACCCGAGGTCGGGGATCAGGCCGATGCAGATGTGATCGGGCACGGTCCGATTCTGCTCGGAGGTGGCGGGCGGCGCCAGAGGAACGGCCTTCCGCTCACCCACAGATCTTGACGCCGTCCACCATCCGGCACTTCATCTGCCGGTCGTCGAGCTCTCGCTGTCGCTCGATCGAGGCCGGGTCGAGCTGGACTCCGCCGGTCGCCTGTCGGACCGCCTCGGTGTGGGCCGTGTCGGCCATGGTTCCAGGGATGGGAAGACCGCTGGCGTCGCGGAGGGGCTCTCGGCCGGGGACGGCCGACGTCTCGGCTTCCTGCGGGGGAGCGCCCGCGCCAGCTGGCGGGGGGACCACCGCCGACGTCGGCGCGGATTCGACCCCCTCGGAGGAGATGATCGTCAACGAGCCGTCGACGGCCCGAGCCGAACAGCGGCGTTCCGGCGGCACGTCGTAAGCGGTGCCGAAGTGGATGACGCCGCTCTCGTCCTCCCAGCGGTAGAGGGCGCCATCGGCCGCCTCTTCCTGCGCGGCATGGGTAGGTGGTGGAGTCGGGGGCTGTGGCGCCGAAGCGGCTGCGGTCGGCGGGGCAAGCTCGGCATGCTCGGGTGGGGCGGCGGCCTCGGCCGGGGCGGGAGCGGGCGCCAGGGCCGGGGAGGGCGCGGCAGTCTCGGGCTGCACGGGGGCGGCCGGCCCGGTGCTCGGGGCCGGCACGGCAGTCACTGGCGGTCCCGTCCTGCGGCAGGAAGCGAACGACACCGCGAAGAGCAACGCAACGGCCCAGCGCAATCGAGCCTCCAGCTACACGGTAGCACGGTTGGAGGGGGGCCGGCGCGGGCCGCGGCCCGGGGCCCTGAACAGGCTCTTTCCCCGACCGGTGGCTCCATCCCCGAACTCCCTGTACAAGAGCCACACCCGAACGCGAGGAGCGCGACGTGCCCCAGCCCCTTTCCACACCCGCCGCCGAGCCTCGGCCGTCCATCCTGGACGATCGCTCGCTCCTTGGTCACCCGATCGGCCTGGGCCTGCTCTTCCTGGTCGAGATGTGGGAGCGCTTCTCCTATTACGGTATGCGCGCCTTCCTGGTCCTCTACCTCGTCCACGCGCTGGGGTGGTCCGATGCCAGGGCCACCGGACTTTACGGCTCCTACACGAGCCTCGTGTACCTGACGCCGCTCATCGGCGGTTACTTGGCCGATCGCCTCATCGGTACGCGGCGCTCGTTGGTGCTGGGCAGCGTCATCATCGCGCTCGGCCACTTCTCCCTGGCCATTCCCAGCATGGCGACCTTCTACGTGGGGCTCGGGCTGATCGTCGTCGGTACCGGCTTCTTCAAATCGAACGCGGCCACCATGGTGGGCCAGATCTACCGTCCCGGCGACCCCCGGCGCGATGCCGGCTTCACCATCTACTACATGGGCGTGAACGCCGGCGCCTTCGGCGGCCCGCTCATCTGCGGGTTGCTCGCCGAGAAGGTCGGCTGGCACTGGGGGTTTGGCGCGGCGGGAGTGGGGATGCTGGCCGGCCTCGTCATGTACCTGTGGCTCCGCAACGAGTACCTCCCCGGCATCGGCGTCCGGGCGGAGGGGACCCGGGCCGCACAGGCGGCCGCAGAAGGGGCGAGCGGGACCGACCAGCGCATGTTGTTGAACGGAGCGGCGGGAGCGTTGCTGGGCGGGGCCGTGGCCTGGGCGCTTTCCGGCTGGAACTGGTATCCCGTGCTGCTGGGAATGGCCGTGGGCATCGCCTTCGCCGTGACCGTCTTCGGGACGCGCGGAGCGGAACGGCGCCGGGTGCTGGGCATCTTCCTCACCGCCTTCTTCGTCGTCTTCTTCTGGACGGCCTACGAGCAGGCGGGGAGCTCCATGAACCTGTTCGCCGATCGCCATACCGCCCTGCCGGCGATTCACGGCTGGACCATGCCGGCCTCGTGGTTCCAGTGGTTCAATCCCATCATGATCCTCGTGTTGGCGCCGCTCTTCGCGGCGCTGTGGGGCGCCCTTTCCCGGCGCCGCCGGGAGCCCTCGACCGCCATGAAGATGGTCGCAGGGCTGTTCCTGCTGGGTGTGGGCTTCCTCTTCATGGTGCAGGGAGGGCGGGGGGCAGACTCCGGGGTGAAGGTCTCGGCATGGTGGCTGACCCTCGCCTACCTGTTCCACACCTTCGGCGAGCTGTGCCTGTCACCGGTGGGGCTCTCGTACGTGAGCCGGCTGGCCCCGGCACGCTACGCCTCGTTGCTCATGGGGGCCTGGTACCTGGCCAACACCATCGCCAACAAGCTCTCCGGCGCCCTGGCTGGGCTCACTCCCACCCCGGGCGTCGAGCGGTCCGCCGCCGCCGCCGGGCTCGCCGGCTATCTCCAGCGCGCCACCTCGACCAACGCCGGCTTCTTCGCGCTCTTCGTGGTCATGGGCCTGGCGGGGGGTGCCCTGATGCTGCTCTTCGTCCCGCTCATCAAATGGCTCACCCAGGGCCCCGAAGGGAAGGCGCCAGCCGCGGAGGAGGGCGCGGCGTGAGCGGCACCGGAAGCGAGGGGAGCTCGCCGCCTTCCCCGCCGGCGCTGCCGATCGGGGCGCAGGCGGTCTCGGACCATCACCCGGGACGCAGCTCCTCGAGCGCTGGGAGGGAAGAAGGCTCGAGGATCACCTGGGGCGGCACCGGCTCGCCGCGCAGCGCCCGGGCCACGAGTTCCACACCGGCCCCGGCGGTGGTGGGCTTCACCACCGTGGCCCGCAGCCAGCCCTCCCGGACGTAGCGCTGCCCACTGCCGGGGAGCCCATCGCACCCCGTGAACAACCCCGGCCATTCCGGGCGCGCCGCCACCAGGGCTGCCCGGGCTCCCAGGGCCATCTCGTCGTTCTGTGCCCCCACGAGATCGAAGCGCGCCTCGCGGCTGTCGTCCAGGGCGAGCCAGGAGGAGACGGCGAATTCTGCCCCGGCTGCGGTCCAGTCGGCCGAGACGGTGTGGGCGATCCGTACCGAGCTTCCGGCCAGCACCTGCTCGGCCATGCGCCGGCGGAGGATGGCCGCGGCAGACATGCTCGGTCCCTCCACCGCCAGGACGGCGCCACCCAAAGGGAGGAGCGCCTGGAAGTGCCGGGCCTGGAGCCGCCCGATCTCGGCGTCGTCCGGGACCGCGGAGGCGATGAGCCCCCCCGGGAACTCCCGCCGCAGGGCTTCCAGGTACGGGGCACGCGAGGAGAGGCTCACCCAGCCGATCCCGGCCCGGAGCGCCTCCCGGGCGACGGCCTCGAAGCCGACCGCAGCGACGGTCTCGACCACGATGGCCACCGGGCGCTCCGCGGGAGGGAGCAGGGTGAATCGGACCAGCTGCTGGATCTGCGTCCCCGGGTCGCCCTCGGCGAACGCAACCTCGGCCGAGAGCCCGGCCTGGGCCGCGGCGGCGCGCCCGTCCGCCTCCTGCTGGCGCTGGAAGTCCTGGCGAGAGGTGAGGAGCGAGATCACCACCACGTTGCGAGACATGGGTCCTCCGAGGATCGAGGTAACGGCCAGCCCGGCAAGGCGCAGGGCCGCGGAAGGTGCCCCGGCAACGCCCGCCTACAGCACGCTGCGGATGGTCTCCCGCAGCGTGTAGCGCGGCGCCCACCCGGCCTCTCGGGCGAACCGCGAGCCGTCCACCACGCACAGGTACTGGATGTGGTCCACCTCCTCGGGCGGGAAGCTCACGAGCCGGGCCTCGAAGACGCGCCGGACGAAGGGGCGGAGGAGGAAATGGGGCACGGGGATGGACACGCGGCCCAGCTCGCGCAGGACCGCGGAAAGCGGCACCTCGCCCGGGCCGGTCACGTTGAAGACGCCGCGCAGGCCCGGCCGGAGCGCCAGCACCAGGGCCCGGCAAGCATCCTCCTCGTGGATGAGCTGGAGCATGGGGTCGAAGCCCATCACTGTGACCGGCACCTCCAGCCGCAGGTAGTTCGTCGGGGCATTCCGCACCGTGGGGCCGATGATGTTGACATGGCGGAGGATGACGGTCTCCAGCTCGGGGTGCTTCCACATGAACGACTGGGCGTACATGTCCAGCTCGATCAGGTCGCGCACGTCGCTGTAGCGGTCTGCCGCCATGAGCGGCGTCTCCTCCACGAGGAAGTTGGAGTTGTCCGGCCGCGGACCGTAGACGTTGGCCGAGGAGAGAACCACCACCTTGCGGACCCGGTGGCGGACGCAGAGGTCGAGGATCCGGTGGGTCCCCATGAGGTTGAAGCTGTGGGCCTCGCTGAAGGGCATCCGCGGGTCGTGCATGATGCCCATGTGGATGACCGCCTCCACCTCGGCATGGCGAAAGGCCTCCTCCACCCGCGCCTTGCGCAGGTCGACCTCGTGGTGCTCGATGTCCTTGGGCTTGCCGAGGAAGGGGCGGCGATCGATGCCGATGACGTGCGTCTCGGTGTGGAGTTGCTTGGCCAGAGCCCGGCCCAGATTGCCGGAGATGCCGGTGACCAGCACGGTCCGGGGCATGGCCGGGCGGCTCGAGGTCGCCGCCGGGGCAACCGGTACGGCAGGGCTCACCAGAATACGTGCCTCCTCTCGGCCAGCCCGCGGGCGATCAGGGCCCGCACCGCCCCCTCGACCTCTGCCACCTTCCTCTCCAGCTGCTCATCGTCCTCGTCGGGCGCTCCCTGGAAGGCCATCGGCTCCCCGAAGTGGATGTGATAGCGCGTCGGCAGCGGGATGGGGAGGAGCGTCGGGGTGATGGGAAGGGCGGGGAAGGAGAGGAGCCGGGCCACCTGCTTGAGGTCGAGGAGCGCTGGCGCCTGCTCCTCCGCTCCCACCACACCCACCGGCACCACCGGCGCTCCGGTCTCGAGCGCGAGGCGCATGAACCCCTCCCCGAACCGCTGCAGCTGGTAGCGGTGCTTGAAGAGCTTGTTGAGCCCGCGGGTCCCCTCCGGAAAGACGAGGAGCGCCTCGTCGGCGGCGAGGAGTCGGCGGCAGTTCTCGGGCGTGCCCACCACCTGGCCGCAGCGGGCCATGAAGGTGGACACGAAGGGGAGGGTGGGCACCCAGGTGTCCATGAGCGCCCGGACCGCGCGCGGTGGGTCGCGGTCGAACAGGCACCCCACCTCGATCATCGCCCCGTCGAAGGGAAGTTGGCCGGAGTGGTTGGAGACGAGCAACACTCGCCCCTCGGCCGGGACCCGCTCGATGCCGTGCACCTGGACGCGGAAGTACTTCTTGTACAGCCAGATGAGCGGCGCGACGGCGCTCACCAGGTATTCCGCGTCGAAGCCATAGGGATCGACGCCGAACTCGTTTCGCGGCGGCGTGAGCTTCTCCAGACGGGAGCGGGTGCCCGGTCCGCCTAGCGCGTAGGTCCACTCGCGCAGCCCGTCCCGAACGGCATCGAGCAGCTGGGACGCCATGGCCGAGGTGTAGCACGGGGGCAAGGGTCCGTTCGCCATCTGTGCGCCGGGCCGCCGGTCGGGGCCCCGCCGGGAGCCTGCGGCGAGAGGTTATGCCCCTTCTGTTGTCCAGCCGCGAACGGCAGTGATATCGTGGCGCAACACCTGCCGATTTTGCGGCGGGCGGGTTCCTTCCGATGATGACACCGCAGGAGCCGTCGGCCGCCGAGATCTACGGTCGGGACTTCCCGGCCGGGGCGGTGGTCTTCGATGAGGGCGATCCTGGCAGTCGGATGTACGTCATCGTCTACGGTGCGGTGCGCATCGAGAAGCGGGTAGGCAGCCGCTCGCTCACCCTGGCGGTCCTCGGCCCTGGCGAGGCGTTCGGGGAGATGGCACTTCTCGAGGGTGCGCCACGCTCGGCGTCGGCAGTGGTCGAGCGTCCCTCCCGCATCCTGGAGATCGACGAGGCGGCCTTCGAGGATCTCGTGCAGAACAACGGCGAGGTGGCGCTCCGGCTCCTCCGCCGGCTCTCCGCCCGGCTGCGCGAGGCCACCCGCCAGATCCGCAACTTCCTCTCCGCCGATGCCATGAGCCGTGCGGTGGAGGTGCTGCGCGCCCTGGCCGGACCGCCCGGCGAAGACGGGTTCCGGGTCGTGCCAGCCGAGGCGATCCCGGAGCGGATCGAAGAGAGCTTCCCGCCCACCCGCGGGGAGCCGGCGCTCTGGGAACGCCTGCGCCGGGCGCGGCTGGTGCGCGAGGTGGGTGGCCGGGCCGAGCTGGCACCGGCCGAGGTGGTGGAGGCCTACCTCCGCTACGCCGAGCTCAAGGCGCGATTCCAGGCTCTGGCAGCGCGCGAGGTCTGGGAGGCGGGCGGGCTCCCCGGCCCAGCCGATCCCGCCGCCGAGCTGTTGCGCGCTCGACTGAGGCCCGAGGGCGGTCTCCACGACGCGGCCGAACTGCGCGATCTGGCCGACTACCTCGATCTGGCCCGCCGGTTCGACGTCAGCGAGGGCTCGTGACCAGGAGTGGACCATGAGGGTCGTCTGCCCACACTGCAACGCCGCCTACAAGCTCGACGACGCCCGTGTGCCCGACCGCGGAGCGAACGTGAGGTGCTCGAAGTGCGGGAGCACCTTTCCGGTGAAGAGGCCCAGCGCCGGACCGTCTCCCGCGCCGGTGCCGCTCCCGGCCTCCCCTGCCTCGGGGGGGCCGGGTGCAGCGCCGCTGCCTCCGCCCGCGCCGTCGGCCACTCCTTCGCCTCCGTCTCCAGGCACTGGCTCCATCCCGCTGCCCGCGCCGGCTGGTCTTCCGCCCCCGGCTCCGCTGCCGCCCCCGCGCCCGCCCCCGACCGCTCCCGCCGTTGCTTCCCCCTTCGACCTCCCCGCCGCGGCAGCGCCGTTTGCCGGGGGGCCGCCCTCACCCTTCGGCGGCGAGCCGGCAGCAGCCGTCTCGCCCTCGCCGTTCGGCAGCGAGCCGGCGGCCGCCGTTCCCACCTCGCCATCCCCTTTCGGGGCAGGGCCATTTGCCCCCTCCGAGTCCCCGTTCGACGCTGGCGTCGGGCAGTTCGCCACGCCCGACTCGCCCTTCGGAGAGCCGGGCCCGGCGCCCGCGGCGGCTGCGTTTCCCCCCCCGGCCCCGCCGCTCAGCTTCGGTGAGGTCGATCTGGGCGGCCCCGGGGATGCGCTGGGGACGTCCCCCGCGGTGCCCAGCCCGTTCGCCGCTGCCGCTCCGGCCAAATCACCAGACCCGTTCGAGCTGGCTGCGCCGCCACCCGCGCCGCCACCCGCGACCCCGGCTCCGCCCCCGCGCGCTCCTGTGGCCGCGAGTTCCGCCGGTGACGCCGAGGAACTGGAGATGCTGTTCGGCGACGGACCGTCCAAGGCCCCACCACCACCGCCTCGGACGGCCGGCTACCACGTCCGCCGGCGCTCGGGAAAGGTCTTCGGCCCGTTCGAGGAGGCCCAGATCGTGGAGATGCTCTCCAAGGGAGAGCTCCTCGGGAACGAGGACGTCTCCACCGATGGGAGCAGTTACACTCCCATCGGAGCCGTTCCCTCTTTCGGCGCCGCCCTGCGCAAGGCGACGACCGAGCCGGTCCCCAAGCAGGCGGCGCCGGTCGTCTTCGGCGACCGGATGGCCGCGGTCAAGGTGGTCGAGGGCGGCTCCCGGCGCGAGATCCCTCGCGCCGTCAAATGGGCGGCGCTGGCCCTGCCAGCGGTGCTGCTCCTCGCCGTCGGTGTCGGCGCGGGGTTCACCCGGTATGGCTTCTTCTTCACCGCTCTTCTCCGCCACGGCGACCCGGTCGCCCTCGCCAACTTGCTGGGGCAGGCGCGCAGCGCCATGGCCCGGGGCGACTTCCCCTCGGAGCGAGCAGCCCTGGACCACGCGGCCCGCGCCGTGGCCGCCGACCCGCGGTCAGGCGAGGCAGCCATGATCCACGCCCTGGCGGTGGCGGCCCTGGAGCAGAAGCACGGGGCCCCCCCCGAGGCCCTGGCCCAGGCGCGCAAGACCACCGAGGCCCTGGAGCGGCAGGGGAAGAAGGAGGTGGCGGCGCTCGCGGCCCGGCTGGCCATGGACCTGTGCAACGACCCCATCTCCGCGACGGCTGCCGAGGAGGCCGCCCTCGAGGCGGCCCAGGCCAGGCGGAAGCCGGACGTGGAGGTGATGGCGCTCCTGGCCCGCTCGGCGCTGACGCGGGGAGACGCCGCCCGTGCCGCGATCCAGGCCAACAAGCTCACCGCGATGGAGAAGGGTCCGCGGGGTCCGCTGCTCCTGGGCCAGGCGGCCATGCTGCGCAAGGCTCCGGCCGAGGCCCGGACCGCCCTGGAGCAGGCGCTGAAGCGCGATCCCGAGCTCCTGGCGGCGCAACTCGAGCTCGCCACCCTCGACGAGCAGACAGGCGATCTGGAGAGCGCCGCCAAGCGGCTTTCTCCGCTGGCGGCCGACGCCGCCCGGGCCCGGCTGGCACCGGCCGAGCGCGCCCGGGCCCTGGCGCTGCTCGGCTCCATCGCCGCCGTCCGCAAGGGCACCGACGACCCCGACAAGCTCCTCGAGGAAGCGGTGGCGGCCGACCCCCGCCTCGTGGACGCGAGGGTACGGCTCATCCTCCGGCGCCTCCGGAACGGCGATCCGGCCGGCGCGGTAGCCGCCTCCGATCCGGTGGCCCAGGTGGCGGTGGGCGTGCCTCCGCTGGCGGCGGCGCGGGTCCGGGCGCTGGCCGCGGCCGGCCGGGCGCTGGACGCCTCGCAGCTCGCCGATCAGGCCCTGGTCAGGTCGCCGGGGCGCATCGAGCTCCTCCTGGGAAAGGCGTACGCCCTGGAAGCGGCCGGCAAGCCCGATGACGCCAAGCGGATCTACACCGACGCGCTGGCGCGCAACCCGGAGGCGATGGAGGCGCGGGTGGCGCTCACCCGCCTCGCACTCGGGGCGAATGACCTTTCCCGCGCGGCCGAGCTCCTCGGGCCGGCCATGGCCCAGGATCCTCGCGACCCCGCGGCCTACTCGGCCAACGGCGATCTTCTCCGGGCCCGCGGCGATACGGCCGGCGCGGAGGCCGCGTATCGCAAGGCGCTGTCCCTCGACCCGGCCTGCGCCGCCGCCGAGGTGGGCCTCGCCCGGCTGGCCCAGGCGCGAGGCGAGGTGGCCGGAGCGCGGACCCTCCTCGCCAGCGCGGTGAAGCACGATGCCCGCAGCCCCGACACGCTCGTCGAGTACGCGACACTGCTCTGGAAGATGGGCGACCTGGACGCGGCCGAGAGGTCGCTCACCGCGGCCCTGGAGTTCTCGCCCCGGCACGCCCTGGCGCTGTCCAGGCTGGGGACGGTTCTCTTGCAGAAGGGCGACGCCGAGGGCGCGGTGCGCCGCCTGACCGCCGCCTCCAACGAGGCGCCGGACTTGGTGGAGGCCCGCCTCTGGCTGGGGCGAGCCCTGCTCTCCCGGGGGGAAACCCCCGGGGCCATCACCCAGCTCAAGAAAGCCGTGGATCTGGCGCGCACGGCCGAGAACCTGCTCGCCCTGGGCGCGGCCTACGAGAAGGCCGGGGCGGTGGGCGATGCCCTCGACGCCTACCGGTCCGCCGCCGAGGTGGCGCCCACCTCCCCCGAGCCGCAGGAGCGGACTGCCGTCCTCCTCGCGGCCAGCGAACGTTGCGATCAGGCCATCCCCGCCTACCAGCGGGCCATCGACCTCGATCCCAGGTCCTCGCGGCTCAAGATCGGCCTCGCCTCCTGCACCGCCCGGCTCGGTCGGCACGAAGAAGCCGTCAAGCTCTACCAGGCGATCTTGAAGAGCGACCCCGGCGCGGTGCAGGTCTACTACCTGCTCGCCCGCTCGCTCCACGAGTCGCAAGGCGCCGGCGCAGCCCTTCCGTACTACCGGAAGGCCGCCGAGAAGGAGCCGAGCAACCCCATGCCTCACTACTACCTGGGGTACGCATACAAGGAGCAGCGGAGCCGGGCCAAGGCCGTCGAGGAATTCAAGAAGTTCGTGCAGCTCAAGCCCAACGCCCCCGAGCGGGCCGACATCGAGGCGGAGATCGAGGATCTGGGCGGTCGGTAGCCCCCCCCGCGGCGAGGAGAGCGCTTCGCCCAGAGGGGGCGGCGTCCGATTGGGCTGCGCCCCGGCGCGCATTGACGCCCCAGACATTCCACCTTAGTGGATAGTCCGTGCCACGGACTATCTCTGGCCCCCTCGGCTCGTCCGCGATCCTGGCCCAGGCCCGCCGGCTGAAGGCGCTGCTGGTGCAGCTCACTCGGCAGCGCCCGCTCCGCGACCCCATCGCCGCTGCCTGCCAGGGCCTGGACCTCACCCCGGCCCAGCTGCACATCGTTCTCTGGCTGGGAAACGACGGCACCATGACCATGGGAGAGCTGGCCCGGCGGGTGGCGGTGACGGAGAAGACGATCACCGGGGTGGTCGACCGGCTGGAACGTGCCGGGCTGGTGCAGCGCGAGCGCGACCCGGAGGACCGCCGGGTGATCCACGTCCGGCTGGCTCCCCGCGGCGCGCGACTTCACCGGCGCATGGACCAAGGAATCGAGGAGAAGCTCGCCGGGCTGCTGGGGCTGCTCGACGCGGAGGACCGGCGGCACCTCGTTCGCATGGTGGAACATCTCACGGCCAGGCTGGCCGCGGAGGGAACATGATGGTGACGACGGCGATGACGGTGGCTCTGCTCTTGGGGCAGACGGCGGAGCAGGTGCCGCCCTTGCCGACCGAGGCGACCGGACCGGTGATCACCCTGGACGAGGCGCTGAAGGTGGCGGGGGAGCGAAACCTGGATCTGCGAGCGCTCTCGGCCGAGCTCGACCAGGCGCAGGAGATCACCTGGAAGGCGCTCTCCCTCTATCTGCCCCAGGTGGCGCTCGGGGCGAGCTACACGCACCAGGACGAGGTGCACCTGCCCTTGGCGGTCCCGGCGGGACCGCCCACCATCGTGAATGGCCAGACGACCTTCAACACCTTCGCGGTCGAGAACATCGAGTTCCAGAAGGCCAACCTGTGGGGACTGCAGGTGGGTGCCACCCAGACCCTGGTCTCGGCACGGCTCTACTACTCGATCCGGGGGGCGAAGGAGAGCCAGAAGGCAGCGGAGCTGAACCTGGAGAATGGGCGCCGGCAGGTCCTGTTCGGGGTGGCGCGGGCCTACTACGGGGCCGCGGCGCTGAAGGAGGCGGTGGGGGTGTCGCAGCGCCTCCTCGAGGTGGCCCAGCGAGAGGAGCACGATGCGTCGGTGCGCTACCAGGCGGGGGCAGTGGCCAAGGTGAACCTGCTCCGTGCCCAGATCGACCGGGCGCGAGCAGAGGAGGACCTGAAGCGGGCGCGGGCGGCCTACCTCTCGGCCAAGGTCGCCTTGGCGTCGCTCCTCGTGCGCGACACCGCATTCGAGGTGGAGGCCCCCCCGGAGCCGAGTCTGCCCTCCATGGACCTCGAGACGCTCGTGTCCCAGGGAATCGAGAGCCGGCCGGACGTGCAAGCGCTCCGGGTGCAGGAGCGGGTGGAGGAGGAGAACACGAGGTCGCAGCGGAGCCGGTACCTGCCCGACCTGCAGCTGTTCGGGAACTACCAGCTGGCGAACGTGGTCGGCCTGAACCAGAAGTACTACGCCTGGTCCGGCGGGGTGCGGCTCCAGTGGACGCTCTTCGACGGGCTCGGCCGGGAGTCGGACATCCGGACGGCGCGGGCGCGGATGGCGGAGGCGAAGGTGAGGAGCGAGGGGGCGGCGGTGCAGGTCAGGGCCGAGGTGTCGCAGGCGCTCCTGGACCTCGAATCGCAGCGGGCCAACACGCAGAAATCCACGGAGCAGCGGGAACTGGCGCGGGAGAACTCGCGGCTCGTCGACGTGGCCTACCGGGCGGGCACGGCCACGGCGGTGGAGCAGGCGGACGCGACGGCGCAGCTGCGGAACTCGGAGACCCAGGTCATCACCGACCGGCTGAACGCCCAGCTGGCGGCGCTGCAGGTCCTGAACACCGTCGGCGCCTTCAATCCCCAGAAGCAGTAAGGACGGCCTCGACTCCTCCGGCGCCAAGCGGCGGATCGATCCGCTCCTCTTGACCCTGCGACCGTAGAGGGGGAGTTCCCTTCCCCGGGCCGCCTCGCCCCTCGGCCGTCCCGATCCCGGAATGCCCTGGGTGGAGGACGTCCCGGTTCCGGGATCCTCACCGCGTGGCCCGGGGAGATTGCCCCGGATCCCGGAGGCTTCCCCGGCGCCCCGGCCGGCACGCCTGGTGCTACGCGGCCCGCTCAAATGGGCTCGAACCCTGGCAACGATCCTCACGCCCCGGACGCGCCTGGGCCTCCGCCACCTCCCGGCTCGGCCCCGGCGGCCGCCCCCCGGCGCATTTCGATGGACATCCCCCGCCCCGACGTCTCCGCGCGTCGGCTCAAGCGGCGCCTCTTCGCCCTGGGAGGCGCTTTGGTGCTGGCGGGGGCGGTGGTCCTGGCGGCGCTCCGCATGGGCCCCTCGGTGCCCACCATCGACCGGCGCAGCTTGCAGATCGACGCCGTGGTCCAGGGAGAGCTGGTCCGCCAGGTGCGTGGCACCGGGACCCTCGTGTCGCGCATCCAGCAGCGGGTGGTGGCGCTGGCCAGCGGTCGGGTGGAGCGCGACCCCGAACCGCTCAAGCCGGGCAACGAGGTGGAGTCCTCCACCGTCCTGTTCAAGCTCGATAACCCCGACGCCCGCGAGGCTCTGGCCGCGGGGCGGGCCGACTACCGAGCCGCGGTGGCGGACCTGGCCTCCCTTCGCGCCAAGCTCGAGCAGGAGCTGGGCGAGGAGCGGGCGCGGGTAGCCGAAGCCCGCGGGGCGGCGGAGCTGGCCACGCTCGAGCACGACGTGGACCGCCAGCTGCTCGAGCAGGGGGCCGGCGCCGGGCTGGAGGAGGCGCGCTCGCGGGTGGCGGCCGAGCAGCGGGCGCTGCGCCAGCGCTCCGAGGAGGAGCGGCTGGGGATGCTCCAGGAATCGGTCGCCGCCCAGCTCCGCGCCCAGCAGGCCCGCGTCGACGGCTTCAAGAAGGCGCTCGAGCGCCGCGAGGAGATCGTGAACGACCTCGAGGTCCGCGCCGGCATGCTCGGCATCGTGCAGCGGATCAACATCGAGCCGGGCCAGAGCATCACCGCCGGCACCGAGGTGGCCCTGGTCGCCAAGCCCAAAGCGCTTCGGGCCGAGGTCCGAGTCCCGGAGATCGACGCCCATGACCTGGGGGTGGGACAGCCGGTCCTCGTCGACGCGCACAACTGGACGGTGGCCGGGCGGGTGGAGCGGGTCGATCCCGGGGTGCGGGACGGGACGGTGGAGGTGGACGTGGAGCTGACCGGCCCGCTCCCGGAGGGGGCACGGCCGGACCTGGGAGTGGAGGCGCTCATCGAGCTCGACCGGCTGAAGAACGTGAAGCACGTGGCCCGGCCGGTCAACGCCCGGGCCGACTCCACCACCACCCTGTTCCGGGTGAAGAACGGGGTGGCGGAACGGGTGCAGGTGAAGCTGGGGAAGGCGTCGGTGGACCGGGTGGTGGTGCTCTCGGGGCTCTCGGCCGGTGACCAGGTGATCGCCTCGGACATGTCCGACTATGCCGGCCGCGACCGGCTGGAGGTGAAGTGACCATGAACGCCGTCGAATCGCTCATCCATCTCGAGGGAGTGACCAAGGTGTTCCAGACCGACGAGGTGGAGACGCACGCCCTTTCCGGCATCCACCTGGACATCTTCCCCGGCGAGTACCTGGCCATCTCCGGCCCCTCCGGCTGCGGGAAGTCGACCCTCCTCTCCATCCTCGGGCTGCTCGACGTGCCCAGCGCCGGAACCTACGCCCTGGAAGGACAGCCGGTGCACGACCTCAGCAACGCGGTCCGCTCCCGGATCCGCAACGCCCGCATCGGCTTCATCTTCCAGGCGTTCAACCTCATCGGCGACCTGACCGTCGAGGAGAACGTCGAGCTGCCGCTCAGCTACCGGAAGGACATCCCCCGCGCGCAGCGGCGGGCCATGGCCCGGGAGGCGCTCGAGCGGGTGGAGATGGGTCATCGGCTGCACCACCACCCCTCCCAGCTCTCCGGCGGCCAGCAGCAGCGAGTGGCCGTGGCCCGGGCCATCGCCGGCAAGCCGGCGCTGCTCCTCGCCGACGAGCCCACCGGCAACCTCGACTCGAGAAACGGCGAGGCGGTGATGGAGCTCCTCTCGGAGCTGCACCGCGAGGGCTCGACCGTCTGCATGGTCACCCATGATCCGCGCCACGCCCGCCACGCCCAGCGCGAGGTGCAGCTCTTCGACGGCCAGGTGGTCTCCGAGGCGGGCGCGGGAGCGGGTGCCGGCTCGTGAGCTTCCTCCGCGACCTGCGCTTCGCCGCGCGAACCCTCCTCCGCGCACCCGCCTTCCTTCTCACGGCGGCGGTGGTGCTGGCGCTCGGGGTCGCCGCGGTGACGGTGATGTTCGGGTTCTTGCGCGTCGCCATGACCCCGCCGCCGCTCGACCGGATCGATCGCGTCTTCTCCCTCTCGGTGAGGGACCTGAGGCACGACGAGCCGGAGCGGGCGGTTGCGCTCCAGGACATCGAGGACTGGAACCGGGAGCAGAAGTCGTTCGAGGGCGTGGCCGGGATGCTCTCCGAGACGGTCTCCTTCCGCCGGCAGGGCGCCGACGCCGAGCCGTGCCGGGCGGCCCGGGTCACCGGGATGTTCTTCTCGCTCCTCAGGGTGAAGCCGCTCCTCGGGCGCGCCCTGACGAGCGAGGACGCCCGGGACGGCGCCGCCCCGGTGCTGGTGATCTCGGAGTCGCTCTGGCGCTCCGCCTTCAACGCCGACCGCTCGGTCCTGGGGGAGAGCGTGCGGGTGAACGGCGAGACGTTCGCGGTGGTGGGCGTGGCCCCCTCCGCACTCGATCTGCCCGTCTCCACGCTCCTGTGGATCCCCGATCGCACCGACACCACCCACGACTTCGAGCACGTCCAGGGTGGTGACGCCCCCATGCCCCGGATCCTGGCACCCTGGATGGCACCCCTCGGCCGGCTGCGCGACGGGGTGGCACCAGATGCGGCCCGGGCCGAGCTCGAGGCCATCCAGGCCCGGCGCGTCGCCAGGTATCCCGAGGTGGCCAGCGAGCGCCCGGACGTCCGTCCCCTCTCGCTCCTGTGGATGGGGGGCGACTACGAGCGGCTCTTCCGCGTCCTCCTCGGCGGTGTGGTGCTGGTCCTCGCTCTCTCCTGCGTGAACGTGGCGGGCCTCCTTCTCGTCCGCGGGGCGGGCCGCACGCACGAGGCGGCCGTGCGGCGGGCCCTGGGGGCCGGCCGCCTGCGCCTCTCGAGCCAGATGCTGGCCGAGTCAGCGGTGATCGGAGCGGCCGCGGCGTTTCTGGCGCTCGTGCTGGCGGAATCGACCATGGAGCTCCTCCGCCGGGTGATCCCGGCCGCGATGCCCGCCGCCCCGTCCTGGTGGCGCATGCGGCTCGACGGGGGCACGGTGGTGTTCGCCTTCGGAGCCGCGCTGCTGGCGGCGCTGACGGCCGGCCTCTACCCGGCCCTGCGGGCCACGCGCGTTTCCGTGGACCCGCTCCTGCGCGAGGGGCAGCGCGAGACCGGGCTCTACAGCACCCGGCTGGTGCGCTGGATGGTGGTTTTCGAGATCGCGCTCTCCTCGGCGCTCCTCACGGCGGCGGGGCTCGTCATTCGCTCCGGCGCGACGCTCGGAAGGGGCGACGTGGGCATCCCCACCGCCGGGTTCCTCCTCGCCCGGATCGAGTTGCCGCCGCGCTATTACCTCTCCGCCCAGTGGGTCTTCATTCAGCGGCTCATGTACCGCGCCCGGGACCTTCCCGGAGTGGAGAGCGCGGCCCTCAGCACCTCACCGCCCGGCATCTCCCCTTTCTTCAACACGGTGTACGCGCTGAAGGACCGCAGCAGCGGGCGGATCGAGGAGCTGCCCTCGGCCGGTCTGGTGCTCGCCAGCCCCGGCTACTTCGAGAGCTTCCGCATCCCGGTCACGGGGCGAACCTTCGTCGATACCGACAGCGAGTCCCGCTCCACGGTGGGTGTGGTGAGCGAGTCCTTGGCCCGGGCCGCCTGGCCCGGTCAGAACCCCATCGGCAAGGAGATCCAGATCGCACCACAGGAGACCTGGCTGCCGGCGGTCCGGGTGATCGGGGTGGCCCAGGACGTCCGCTACGACGAGCGGCTGCGCGCGCTCGGTTCCCGCCCGCCGGTCATCTACGTGTGCATGTTCCAGTGGCCGGTCCGCTGGCTGTACCTCACCCTGCGCGCCCCCAAGGATCCGCTGGCCGCGGCCGAGGGTATCCGCGAGGTGGTGCGACAGCTCGACTCCGACGTCGCGGTGTTCTCGGTGCGGAGCCTCGACGACGAGCGGCAGCGCAACGCCGCCGCGCTGAGCCTCGTCGGCCGCATGTTCGCGGTGTTCGGCGGGGTGGCGCTGCTGTTGGCGGCGGCCGGGGTGTACGGGGTCGTGGCCTACTCGGTGGCCCAGGGAGCCCGGGAGATCGGCATCCGGCGTGCGCTCGGCGCCCCGCGCCTCTGGGTGGCAGCTGCGGTGCTGGCCCGCTCCGCCTGGCAGCTCGCGGCCGGGCTCCTCGCTGGGCTCGCGCTGGCGCCGGGGGTGGGTGCGCTCGTGGGGTCGGTGGTGTTCCAGCCCGAGTCCAGGCTCCCCGTCTACCTGTGGGTGGCGGCGGTGATGTCGGGGACGCTGAGCGCCGCGATCCTGGTTCCGCTCTGGCGCGTGCTCTCCCTGCAGCCGTCCGCCGCCCTGCGCCACAGCTAAGGGGGGTCGCCGTGGCGTTCCTGGCCGATGTGCGCGTCGCCCTCCGCACGCTCCTCCGCGCGCCCGGCTTCCTGGCTCTGTCCGCGGGCCTCCTCTGCCTGGGGGTCGCCGCGGTGGTGGTGATGTTCGGTTTCCTGCGCGTCACCATGACCCCTCCCCCTCTCGACCGGATGGATCGCGTCTTCTCGCTCTCCATCGTGGACACGAAGCGCAACCTCCTCGATGGACCGGTCAAGCTCCAGGACATCGAGGACTGGGGGCGGGAGCAGAGGTCGTTCGAGGGCGTGGCCGGGGTGGACACCGATACGGTCTCGCTCCGGCGCGAGGGATCCACCGCCGAGCGATACCTGGCCGCGCGGGTCACCGGAGCGTTCTTCTCCGTACTGCGGGTGCAGCCGCTCCTCGGGCGGAACCTCTTCCCCGACGACGCAAAACCACACGCCTCGCCGGTGGTGGTGCTCTCCGAGCAGCTCTGGCGCTCGGCCTTCGGGGCGGACCGGTCGGTGGTGGGCGAGAACGTCTGGGTGAACGGGGAGCGGAGCACGGTGGTGGGGGTGGCCCCGGCTGCGCTGGACCTGCCAGTGTCCACGCTCCTCTGGGTGGCCGACCGCACCGACACCGCCCACGATCCCGAGCGCGGCGGCGCTCCCCTGGCGCGGCTGCTCGGACCCAGCAAGGTCCCCTTCGGCCGGCTGCGCGACGGCGTCACCCCCGACGCCGCCCGGGCCGAGCTGCAGGCGATTCAGGCTCGGCGGGCCGTGCGGTATCCGGAGGTCGCAAACGAGCACCCCGAGGTGCGCCCCCTGTCGCTTCTGTGGATGGGGAGCGAGTACCAGCGGCTCCTTCGGGTTCTCTTCGGGAGCGTGCTCCTCGTCTTGGCGCTCGCCTGCCTCAACGTGGCCGGGCTGCTTCTCGTCCGCGGCGCACGCCGGACGCACGAGGCTGCCGTCCGGCGAGCCCTCGGCGCCCCCCGCCTCCGCCTGGCCACCCAGATGCTCTCGGAGTCGGCGGTCATCGGTGCCACCGCCGCGCTCCTCGCCGTGGCTCTGACCGCCGGGACGATGGAGGTGCTTCGCCGAGTGCTCCCGGCCCTGCTCCCCACCCTCCCCTCCTGGTGGTGCGTGAAGCTGGACCTTGTCACCCTCGCCTTCGCGCTCGCCACCGCCATCGGTGCCGCCCTGGCGGCAGGGCTCTACCCAGCCCTCCGGGCCGCGAGGGTCTCCATCGACCCGCTCCTGCGGGAAGGGCAGCGCGAGGCCGGCCTCGAGGCCACCCGACTGGTGCGCTGGCTGGTGGTGCTCGAGATCGCCCTCTCCTCGGCCCTCCTCACCGCGGCCGGGCTCGTCATCCGCTCGGCGGCGTTGCTCGGGACCGGCGATGTCGGCGTCCCGACCTCCGGTTTCCTCATCGCCCACCTGACCCTGCCGCCGCGCTGGGACGGCGTGCACGAGAAGGTCTTCATGCAGGGCCTCTACCCGCGCCTCCGGGCCATCCCCGGGGTGGAGAGCGCCTGCATGACCTCGTCGCCACCCGGGCTCACCGCGGTTCAGCACTTCAGGTACCAGCTCTTGGATCGGGGAATGGGCAGGACCGAAAGCCTGCCCTCGGCGGTGGTGGTACACCCGAGCCCCGGATACTTCGAGACCTTCCGGATTCCGGTCAAGGGGCGGCCCATCCTGGAGACCGACGTCGACTGGTACTCCAGCGTGGCGGTGGTGAGCGAGTCCCTGGCCAGGACCGCCTGGCCGGGCGAGAACCCCATCGGAAAGGTCATCCGAGTGAACCCCGAGGTCCCCTGGCTCGCCCCCCTCACCATCGTGGGCGTGGCCAAGGATGTCCGCTACGACGAGGAACTCAAGGCCCAGCACACCTGGCCACCGGTGATCTACATCCCCATGATCCAGTGGCCGGGGCGGTGGATGACGGTGGTCCTGCGCGCACCGCGCGATCCCCTGGCGGCTGCCGAGGCAGTGCGGGCGGCAACCCGGGAGCAGGACTCCGACGTGCCGGTGTTCTCGGTTCGGACCCTGGACGAGGAGCGGCGGCGCAACGCGGCCGCACTGACCCTGGTGGGGCGGATGTTCGCGGTCTTCGGCGCGGCGGCGCTGGCCCTGGCTGCGGCCGGCGTGTACGGCGTCGTCGCCTACTCGGTGGCCCAGGGAACCAACGAGATCGCCATCCGGCGTGCGCTGGGGGCGCCCTCGGGCCGGGTGTTGGCGGCGGTGGCGGCCCGCTCCGGCTGGCAGCTCCTCCTGGGCCTTCTCCTCGGGATGGTCCTCGCCCCGGTCATGGGGGCCCTGGTGAACTCGGTCGTGGTGGAACCCACTTCCCCGGCCATCGTGTACCTGGTCGTGGCCGGGCTGCTCTCCGGCACGCTCTTCTTCTCCGTTCTGGTCCCCCTGCGGCGGGCATTGGCGCTCGAACCCGCGGCCGGGCTCCGCCATACCTGAGGAGGTACGGTGAACTTCCTGGCCGATGTTCGCGTCGCGCTTCGCACTCTCCTCCGCGCCCCCGGCTTCCTCGCCTCGGCGGCGGGCGTGCTGGCGCTGGGGATCGCCACCGTGGCGGTGATGTTCGGGTTCCTCCGGGTGATCACCGCCCCCCCGCCCCTGCCCGAGATGGATCGCGTCTTCTCGCTGACGACGGTCGACACGCGAGGCAACGACCCGGAGAGATGGGTCGCGCTCCACGACATCGAGGACTGGAATCGGGTACAGCAGTCGTTCGAGAGCGTGGCCGGGGTGACCCCGGAGATGGTCGTGCTCCGCCGCGCGGATGCGAGCGCCGAGTCGTGTCTGGCGGGCCGGGTCACCGGGACGTTCTTCTCGACTCTACGGGTGAAGCCGCTGCTCGGCCGGAACCTGCTCCCCGACGACGCCCGGCCGCACGCCTCCCCGGTGGTGGTGCTCTCCGAGCGGCTCTGGCGCACGAGCTTCAACGCCGACCCGGCGGTGGTGGGCGAGTCCGTCCAGATCGACGGTGAGCCCCACGAGGTGGTGGGGGTGGCCCCGCCCGCGCTCGATCTCCCGGTCTCGGCGCTCCTGTGGTACGCCGATCGCACCGACACCTCCTACTGGCTGCAGTTCGACTCGCCCCTCCCGCGGCTGATGGGGCCCTGGATGTTCCCCATCGGTCGGCTCCGCGAGGGGTGGACGCCGGAGGCAGCCCGGGCCGAGCTCCGGGGAATCCAGGCCCGGCGGGTCGGCAAGTACCCCGAGGTGGCCCACGAGCGCCCCGAGGTGCGGCCGCTCTCGCTCCTCTGGATGGGAAGCGAGTTCCCGCGGCTCGTCGGCGTCTTGTTCGGGAGCGTGCTCCTCGTGCTGGCGCTCGCCTGCGTCAACGTGGCCGGGCTGCTCCTCGTCCGCGGCGCCGGACGCACCCACGAAGCCGCGGTCCGGCGGGCCCTCGGCGCCGGGCGCCTGCGGCTCGGGGGCCAGATGCTGGCCGAGTCGGCGGTCATCGGCACCGCCGCAGCGCTCCTGGCGCTGGTGCTGGCAGGGGGGACCATGGAGGCGCTTCGCCGGGTGATCCCGGTGCTGCTTCCGGCCGCGCCGTCCTGGTGGCACATGAGGCTCGACGCGGTCACGGTCGCCTTCGCCCTGGGAACCGCGGTGGTGGCCGCGCTCGCGGCGGGACTCTACCCTGCCGTGCGGGCCACGCGCGTCTCCGTCGACCCGCTGCTCCGCGAGGGCCAACGCGACACCGGCCTGCGCGCCGCCCGGCTGGTGCGCTGGCTGGTCGTGCTCGAGATCGCGCTCTCCTCCGCTCTCCTCACCGCGGCGGGCCTGGTGATCCGCTCCGGGGCGAGGCTCGGGGCCGGCAATGTCGGCGTACCCACCTCCGGGTTCTTGCTGGCGCGGGTCGAGCTGCCGCGGCGCTTCTACTTCGTCCACCAGCGCCAGTTCCTGGAGGGCCTCATGTCGCGGTTGCGGGCCATTCCGGGCGTGGAGTCGACCGCGGTGAGCTCCTCGCCTCCCGGCATCACCGCCTACTGGAGACCGGAGTACGAGCTCCTCGATCGCAGCAGCGCCCGGCCCGGGGAGCTCCCCTCGGCCGCGGTCGTGTTCGCGAGCCCCGGCTTCTTCGAGAGCTTTCGCATTCCGGTCAAGGGCCGGACCTTCCTCGACACCGACACGAACAAGGAGGCCGGCCGGAACAGCGTGGCGGTGGTGAGCGAGTCCTTGGCCAAGGTGGCCTGGCCGGGGGAGAACCCCGTCGGGAAGGTGATCCGGGTCGCGCCTGCGGAGTCCTGGCTCCCCGTCCTTCACGTGGTGGGGGTGGCCAAGGACGTCCGCTACGACGACCGGCTGCGCGCCCTGTCCACCCGGCCTCGCGTCATCTACATATCGCTCTCGCAGTGGACGCAGTCGCAGCTGTACGTGACGCTGCGCGCCCCCAAGGACCCGCTGGCCGCGGCCGAGGAGATCCGGCGCATCGTCCGGGAGTTCGCCTCGTCACCCTGGTACGACGCGCCGGTGTTCTCGGTGCGAACGCTGGACGAGGAGCGCCAGCGCAACGCGGCCCCGCTGATCCTGATCGGGCGCATGTTCGCAGTCTTCGGGCTCGTGGCCCTCCTCTTGGCGGCGGCCGGCGTGTACGCCATCGTGGCCTACTCGGTGGCCCAGGGGTCGCGGGAGATCGCCATCCGGCGGGCCCTGGGGGCCCCGCGGGGCCGGATCGTGGCGGCGGTGCTGGCCCGCTCCGGCTGGCAGCTCGTGATCGGGCTCCTCCTCGGCCTGGCTCTGGCGCCGGGAATGGGTGCGGTGATCGGGTCGGTACTCATCCAGACGGAATCGGGGTTCGTCGTCTACCTCGGGGTTGCGGCGGTGCTGTCGCTGACGCTCTTGCCCTCGGTGCTGGTCCCCCTGCGGCGGGCTCTCCTCCTCGAGCCGGCCGCCGCACTGCGGCACACGTGAAGGAGCAAACGGTGCGCCTCCCCGAAGACGTACGCGTCGCCCTCCGCATCCTGCTCCGCTCGCCCGGCTTCTTCCTCGTGTCCTCGGGCGTCCTTTCGCTGGGGATCGCCGCGGTGGTGGTGATGTTCGGGTTCCTGCGCGTCACGGTGCGGCCACCACCGCTCGACCGGGTCGATCGTGTCTTCGCGCTGTCCACCGTCGACGCCCGACACAACGAGCCGGAGAAGCTGGTCGCGCTCCACGACATCGAGGACTGGAGCAACGAGCAGAAGTCGTTCGAGGGCGTGGCCGGGTTCATGGCGGAGACCGTCTCCTTCCGCCGCGAGGGCGCGACCCCCGAGCGGTTCTTGGCGGGGCGGGTGAAGGGGCCCTTCTTCGACCTGCTCCGGGTCCATCCGCTCCTGGGCCGCAACCTCCTGGCCGAAGACGCCCGGCCGGGCGCCTCCCCGGCGGTGGTCCTCTCCGAGCGTCTGTGGCGCTCGGAATTCTCCGGAGATCCGTCGGTGATCGGCGAGGCGGTGCGGATCAACGGAGAGTCTTGCACGGTGGTGGGGGTGGCGCCGGCCGCGCTCGATCTCCCCGTGTCCGCGCTGCTCTGGTTCGCCGACCGCACCGATAGCTCCAAGAACACCTACTTCGTCGCGGCAGGCCGGCTCCCGCGCATCCTCGCGCCCTTCTATTTCCCCATCGGCCGGCTCCGCGGCGGGGTGGCGCTGGACGATGCCCGGGCCGAGCTCCGCAGCATCCAGGCCCGCCGGGTGCCGCATTTCCCGGAGGTCGCGGGCGAGATTCCCGACGTCCGCCCCCTCAGCATCCTCTGGATGGGGAGCGAGTACCAGCGCCTGTTGCGCGTGTTCCTCGGCAGCGTCCTGCTGGTGTTGGCGCTCGCCTGCGTGAACGTGGCCGGGCTCCTCCTGGTGCGGGGCGCGCAACGAACTCACGAGGCCGCGGTCCGGCGGGCGCTGGGCGCGGGGCCAACACGCCTGGCCGGGCAGATGCTGGCCGAGGCGGTGGTGATCGGGGCGGGGGCGGCACTTTGGGCCACCGCCCTGGCCGCGGGCGGCATGGAGGTGCTCCGCCGGCTGATCCCGGCCGTACTCCCCGCCTCGCCGTCCTGGTGGCTCGTGCGGCTGGACGGCGTAGACCTCTTGGTGGCCCTCGGGATCGGCCTCGTGGCCGCGCTGGGCGCCGGGGTGTACCCGGCCATCCGGGTGGCTCGGGTCTCGATCGATCCACTGCTGCGCGAGGGGCAGCGCGACACCGGGCTCCATGCCGCCCGCCTGGTGCGCTGGTTGATCGTGGCCGAGATCGCGCTCTCCTCGGCCCTCCTCACCGAGGCCGGCCTGGTGATGCGTTCCGGGGCCCGACTCGGAAACGGCGATGTCGGCGTCTCCACCGCCGGGTTCCTCATGGCCCGCGTCGAGCTGCCACGGCGATACGGGTTCTACGCCATCACCGAGTTCATCGACAACCTGTCGGCCCGCCTGCATGCCATCCCCGGGACCGAGGCCGCGACGGTCAGCACCTCTCCCCCGGGTATCCCGGCCGTGCAGCGGACGCACTACGCGACCTTTGACCGCCTCATCGCCGAGCGCATCGAGGATCTGCCCTTAGCAGGGTTGGTGTCGGTCGGGCCGGACTTCTTCGACACCTTCCGGATCCCCGTGCTGCAGGGGCGGGCCCTGCGGTACGACTCGGCGGACATCTCCCGGCTGACGAGCGTGGCCATGGTGAGCCAGGCCTTCGCCCGCAGCACCTGGCCCGGCGAGGAGAACGTCATCGGGAAGATGATCAAGGTCACCCCCGAGGAACCCTGGATTCCGGCGGTCACCATCACCGGGGTGGTCAAGGACGTCCGGTACGACAACCGGTTGCGCTCGCTGAGATCGACGCCGGCGGTCATCTACGTCCAGTTCCCGATCGCATCGCTCTACCTGACCCTGCGCGCGCCGCGCGACCCGCTGGCCGCGGCCGAGGCCATGCGCCGGATCGTGCGCGAGCTCGACCCCGACATGCCCCTGTTCTCGGTGCGCAGCCTCGACGAGGAACGGCAGCGCAACACGGCCGGGCTGACGCTCATCGGTCGCATGTTCGCCGTCTTCGGCGCGCTCGCTCTGGTCTTGGCGGCGGCGGGGGTGTACGGGGTGGTGTCCTACTCGGTGGCACAGGGGGCACGGGAGATCGCCATCCGGCGGGCGCTCGGCGCCCCGAGGTGGCGCATCCTCGCCGCAGTGCTGGCCCGCTCCGGCTGGCAGCTCCTGCTTGGGCTCCTCCTCGGCCTGGTTCTGGCGCCCTTGGTCGGTGCAGTACTCGGCTCGGCTGCGATCCAGCTCGAGTCCGAGCTCACCGTATACCTGGAGGTGGCGGCGGTGTTGACGGGGACACTCCTCGTCTCGGTCCTCGTGCCGCTGCGGCAGGCCCTCCTGCTCGAGCCCACCATCGCCCTGCACCACGCCTGAGGAACAAGCGAACCACGGCCAGTCCGGCAGCGGAGGAGATACGATGCGAACAATAGCGGTGGCGCTGGCCTTGCTTGTGGGGCAGGCGCTGGCGGACGAGGGGAGCGCGACGGCGGCGGACGAGCTGCCGGCCCTGCCGACGGAGGCGACCGGACCGGTCATCACCCTGAAGGACGCGCTCCGGGCGGCGGGCGAGCGGAACCTGGACCTGCGGATGCTCTCGGCGCAGCTCGACGAGGCGCAGGAGAGCACCTGGAAGGCCCTGTCCTGGTACTTGCCACAGGTGAGCCTGGGGGCGAGCTACACCAGGCAGGACGAGGGGAAGCTGCCGCTGGCCGTCCCGGCGGGACCACCGACGGGAATCGGGCCGCGCGGAGAGCCCATCTTCTCCTCCTTCGCCGTGGCCGAGGCGGAGTTCCAGAAGGCCCACCTGTACGCGGCGCAGCTCAGCGCCACCCAGACGCTCGTGTCGGCGCGGCTCTACTACTCGATCCGGGGAGCGAAGGAGAGCCAGAAGGCGCTCGGGCTCGGCCTGGAGAACGGGCGGCGGCAGGTGCTGTTCGGGGTGGCAAGAGCGTACTTCGGGGCGGCGGCGCTGAAGGAAGGGGTGGGGGTGTCGCAGCGACTGCTCGAGGCGGCCCGTCGACAGGAGCACGATGCCTCGGCCCGGTACCAGGCCGGGGCGGTGGCGAGGGTGAACCTCCTCCGCACCCAGATCGATCGGGCGCGAGCGGAGGAGGACCTGAAGCAGGCGCGCGCGGCCTACCTCTCGGCGAAGGTGGGGCTGGCGGCGCTCCTCGTGCGGGACACGGCATTCGAGGTGGAGGGGCCGCCGGAGCCGAGCCTGCCCTCGGAAGACCTGGAGGAGCTGGTGAACCAAGGGATCAAGGCTCGGCCAGACGTGCAGTCGTTCCGGGCGGAGGAGCGAGCGGAGGAAGAAAACACCCGGGCGGTGAAAAGCCGGTACCTGCCGGAGGTGCAGCTGTTCGGGACCTACCAGTGGGCGAACCAGCTGGCGTGGAACGGGAGGCACGACACCTGGTGGGGAGGGGTGAGGCTCGAATGGACGCTGTTCGACGGCCTCAGGCGGGAGTCGGACATCCGCCAGGGGGAGGCGCGGATCGCCGAGGCGAAGGCGAGGAGCGAGGGGGCTCTGGTTCGGGTGCGGGAGGAGGTCTCCCGGGCGCTCCTGGATCTCGAGTCGCAGCGGGCCAACGCGCAGAAATCGAGGGAACAGCGGGAGCTGGCACGGGAGAATGCGCGGCTCGTGGACGTGGCCTACCGAGCGGGGAAGGCGACGGCGGTGGAGCAGGCCGACGCGACGGCGCAGTTGCGGAACTCCGAGGCGCAGGTCATCGCCGACCAGCTGAACGCGCAGCTGGCGGCGCTCTCGGTCCTGAACACCGTCGGTGCCTTCCACCCCGGCGAGCAGTAGCCGGTGCCGGCGGAGAGGTGAAGGAGGGGCGCCGGCCCCGGCGCCGTGTTACCCCTGGGCCATGATCCGCTTCGGCCCCGCCGGCTGGGACTACCCGGACTGGGCCGGGATCGTCTACCCCGATCCCGTGCCGCGCGGCTTCGACCGGCTCGGCTTCCTGGCCCGCTACTTCGCCACCGTCGAGGTGAACGCCACCTTCTACCGCCCGTTCCCCGCCGAGGTGGCGGCGCGCTGGTGCGAGCGGGTCGCCGGGACGGAGGCCTTCCGGTTCGGCGCCAAGGTGTGGCGCCGGTTCACTCACGAGCGCGAGCCCTATGGGCGCGAGGAGGTGGAGAAGGCGCGGGGAGCACTGGACGAGCTCGAACGCCAGGGCCGGCTGGGGGCGGCGCTCCTCCAGTTTCCCTGGTCGTTCCGGCGCGACGAGGCCACCGAGGAGTGGCTGCGAGGGCTCTTCCGCGCCTTCGGCGGGCTGCCGCTGGTCCTCGAGGTGCGCCACGCCTCCTGGGACGAGCCGGAGGTGCTCCTGGAGCTGGCCGCGGCCGGAGTGGGCATCGTGAACGTGGACCAGCCCCACCTCCGGAACACGCTTCGCCCCCGGGCCCGGGTGACGGCCCCGGTGGCCTACGTGCGGGTCCACGGCCGCAACTTCAAGGACTGGTTCCGCAAAGACGCCGGGCGCGACGCCCGCTATGACTACCTTTACTCGGCGCGGGAGCTCACCCCCTGGGCGGAGCGGATCCGGGAGATGGCCAGGTCGCCCCTGGCACCGGAGGTCTACGTGGTGACCAACAACCACTTCCGCGGGCAGGCGGTGGCCAACGCCGGGATGCTGGAGTCGCTGGTCGCCGGGCGACCGGTGGAGCTGCCGCCGGGGGTGGTGGAGCGCTACGGCGAGGCCCTGGGAGGGCGGGCCGTCGCCGCCGAGCCACCGGGCGCGCCGCCCTAGCCGGCTCGGTGCCGCCCCGGAAGGCCTCAGGCAAGATGAAACGGTCGGCTCACTGCGCGAGCGCGCGGATTAGCCCTTCAGCCCGGTCATGACGATCCCCTCCATCAGGTACTTCTGCGCCACCAGGAAGATGATCACCGAGGGGAATACGATCGCGCTGGTGGCAGCCATGAGGTAGTTCCACTGGGCCGTGTAGCCGCCCAAGAACAGGTTGAGCCCCAGCATCAGCGTGTACTTGCGCTCCGTGGTGATGAAGATGAGCGGTGCCAGGTAGTCGTTCCAGCTGGTGAGGAAGGTGAGCAAGCCCACCACGATCAGCGCCGGCTTGGAGAGGGGGAGGATGATCTGGAAGAAGACGCGAGCCGGGCCG
>Ga0335071_10001028_pt1 | contig 30164 bp, 30 predicted proteins | sample Lox_Sample_15_FD_206724 | JGI IMG/M metagenome (GOLD analysis project Ga0335071, IMG submission 206724) | Soil microbial communities from Loxahatchee National Wildlife Refuge, Florida, United States - Lox_Sample_1.5 | ecosystem: Environmental > Terrestrial > Soil > Wetlands | place: USA...
CGAATAAGATCGGCGACGCGGGCCAGCGCCTCTCCAAACGGGGAGACATCCGTGATTTGCGATCCGATGTGGACGCTGACTCCACAGACTCTCAGGAAAGAAGACTTGGAGGCCTTGGCATACAAAGTCCGGGCCTCGCGGATCGGAATTCCGAATTTATGCTCATGGAGCCCGGTGGATATGTACGGATGCGTCTCCGCGGCGACATCTGGATTGACTCGCAGCGCTATCGAGGCTTTCTTGCGCAGGCTTGCTGCGCATTCCGCCAGGGCCGTCAACTCAGACTCGCTCTCCACGTTGAAAATCAAAATCCCGGCCTTCAATGCGGCATTGATTTCTTCCCGCGTTTTTCCTACGCCGGAAAAGACCACTTTCCGGGCGGCTCTTCGATCGGCCTGAAGCACTCGCTCCAGTTCTCCGCCGGAAACCACATCGAACCCGGAGCCCTGCTTCGCCAGCATGCGTAGAATGTTGAGGTTGGAGTTCGCCTTGACCGAGTAGCAGATGGCGTGCGGAATGCCCGAGAACGCGTTCTCGAACGCGGCATAACGCTCGCGAATCATTCCCGCGGAGTAAACGTACAGAGGCGTGCCGTACCGCTTTGCCAGGTCGGACAAGGAGACATTCTCGCACGCGAGAACTCTCTCTCCATGCCGGCGCTTGAGTTCCCGGTAAACGAATCCGGTGCCTGATCCGGAAGAGGGCGTCGGGCCGGGAGAAATCATTTCTTCTTGGCCGCTGCGTGCGGGTTTCCTTTTACGCGTATGGCCACCACGGTTTGATCATCGAAAGTTTCCGTGCCGGCGGAATGTTCCGCCACCGCTTGAAAGATCTTTGCGACCAGGCGCTCTGCGGGTTCGTCCGCCAAGTCAGCGACAATCCTTTCCACCCGCGTGCGCCCGAACATCTCTCCCTTGCGGTTTCGCGCATCCAGGATGCCGTCGCTGAAGAACACGAACAAGTCCCCTGGTTTCATGCGGAACTCGAGTTCGTCGTAGTCTGCTTCATCGAACAGGCCCAGCGGCAGCCCCGTTGCTTCGATCACCTGCTCTTTGCCGTTATGCACGTAAATGGGGCGGGGAAGCCCGGAGTTCGAAACCGTGAGAGTTCTGTGCGCGTCGTCCCAAAGCGCGTAGATCAGCGATACGAACTGCGCCTCGATCCGGCGCTCCGCCAGGGACAGATTGACCGCCGACAACATTTCGCCCGGAGCCGGTTCGATCGGTGCATGCGAGCGGAGAATTCCGCTGACCAGCGCCGCGTAGATCGCAGCCGGCGCTCCCTTTCCGCTCACGTCCCCAATGACGATTCCAAGCCGCGACATGGAGTAGGGAATGAAGTCGTATAGATCCCCACCAATAGTTCGGGCGGGCACAAACTTGGCCGCGACATCCAGATGCTCCAGCTTCGGCGGGGACTGCGGCAAAAGGCGCATCTGCAACTCGCGCGCCAGCGAGAGATCGCGTTCCAGCCTCCGCTCTTGCCGCTCAATTTCTTCGTACAGCCGCGCATTCTCGATTGCGATCGCGATCTGCGCCGCCAAGGTCATCATCGTGCGCTGGTGGTCATCCGTGAAAAATCCTCGGCGTGTATGTTCCAGGTCCAGTACGCCGATCACTTTATTCTTGTAAATCAACGGGACGGCCAATTCCGACCGGGTCTCCGGATTGGCCAGAATGTACCGTGGATCCTTGCTTACGTCAGGCACCAGCACGGCCTGTTTGCTCTCAGCCGCAATTCCCACCAGCCCACGGCCGAGCGGGATCTCGTGCTTCAGATGGATGCTTTCGTTGAACCGCAGTGAGAACCGGTGCTGCAGCTTCTGCCCCGTGGAATCCAGCAACAAAATGCTGAACATCTGGTAGTCAATGAGCCGGCGCACGAGGTCTGCGATACGTCCTAGCAGTTCGTCGAGGTTGAGAATCGAACTCAGTTCACGGGCAATTTCATTCAGCAGAAGCAGAATGCGTGCCTGCTTCGTCGTGCGCGTATAAAGCTGGGCGTTCTCGATTCCCGCAGCCAGCCGGGACGCAACCAGCGTCAGCAACCGGCTGTGCTCCTCGGTGAAGTAGCCGGGTTCGCGTGCCTCGATGTCGATCACCCCGATGACGCGGCTTTTCGTGATCAGCGGAACCGCCAGTTCCGAACGGACATTGGGAATAGCGGCGATGTAGCGCGCATCGGTGCTGACATCATCGATCCTTACGGCATGACGGAGTTGAGCGGCCTGGCCAGTAACTCCCTCTCCCACTTTGATTCGGGTTCGCTCCGCGAACTCCGCCGGATATCCCACCTGGAAACGGAATCGCAGCTCCTGCGTCTTTTCGTTCAGCAAAAGAATGGCGAAGATCTCGTAATCAATGACTTTGCGCACCAGTTCCGCAATCCGGCGCACGGTAGTGTCCAGATCAAGAGACGTCGCGAGCACATCGGCCACGTCGAGCAAAATCGACTCGACCGGTAAACGCTCTGGTTGAGAGAGAACTGAACCCATTGTTTTAATGATATCAGCCGCTTTCTGGCCGGCTGGTCGCAGCTACGCCCCTACTGCCCTTGAGCGCCTGACTATTCTCGCGGCACGACACAGATATCGGCGAGGTTCCGATACCTTTCCGCATAATCTAAACCATACCCGACAACAAACTCATCCGGGATTTTGAAGCCGACGTAGTCTCCTTCGAGCGGAAGCTTCCGTCGAGAAGGCTTATCGAGCAAAGCAGCGATCTTCAATTTCTTCGGTTGATGCGCCACTAAAAGTTTCTTGAGAAAGGTTAAGGTCAGTCCGGTGTCAAGGATGTCTTCCACGACGATCACGTTCTTGTCTTTCATGGACTGGTCGACGTCCTTGATCAGCTTCACCTCTCCCGTGGAGTCCCACCCATTTTTCAGTTCTTGTGTTGGCGTTGGGCGGTTCCCATAGCTGGACACTCCAATGAAATCGAAAGTCGCATCGAGCTGGATCTGCCTGGCCAAATCTGACAGGAAAATAGCGGCGCCCTTCAGCACTCCAATCAGAATGATGGATTCTCCGGCAAAATCCTTCGTGATCTGTGCGCCTAATTCGGCCACGCGGCGCGCCACTTCATCGCGCCCAATCAGCACCTTAAGGTCGGTCATGGCGTTTCATATTAAACTAGCTCTGCAAGTTAAGCACTGTTTCGCGTACTGGGTACCGGGTACTGAGTACCGAGTAATGATTGGAGCTACGCAAGATGGAACTGAAAGGCACCAGGCTCACCTGGCTCGGCCATGCGACTTTCCGCATTGAGACCCCCGCCGGCAAGACGGTCATCATCGATCCGTGGATCATGGGCAATCCCATGTGTCCTGCAGCTGAAAAGAAGGTGAAGAAAGTCGATATCCTGCTTTGCACGCACGGCCATGGCGATCACATTGGGGATGCCGTGGAAATTATCAAGCAGCACAACCCGGTCGTAGTCGGCATTCCCGAACTTGCCCGCTGGCTCGGCAAGAAGGGCGCCAAGCAAGTCGCCGAGATGAACAAGGGCGGGACCCAGACTGTCGGCGATATCAAAGTCACCATGGTTCACGCCGACCATTCCTGCGGTATCCAGGATGGCGACGAAACGATCTATGGCGGTGAGGCCTGCGGCTACGTCGTCGAATTCTCCGGTGGGCTGAAGATCTATCACGCGGGCGATACGAACGTGTTCGGCGACATGGCCATCATCCGCGAACTCTACGCGCCCGAGATCGCCATGATCCCCATCGGCGACCACTACACCATGGGACCGCGCGAGGCCGCCTACGCTTGCAATCTGCTTAAAGCGAAGGCCGTCATTCCCATGCATTTCGGGACTTTCCCGGTCCTCAGCGGACGCCCCAGTCAGTTGCAAAAATTGGTGCCCGGAATCGAAGTGGTGGAGTTGAAGCCCGGCGTAACCCTGAGTTGAGCCCCAAATCTCGCAGCTAAGGCGATCGCGTGACCCAGACGAAGAACAAAACTGCCCCTCCCAGTTGGAGACACTACAATTTCACTACGGCCGGCCCGGTGGATGATTACCTCTACTCCATGCTGCCCAAGCGCGACCCGGTTTTGGCCGAGATGGAAGAGTACGCAACCGAGCACAACATCCCCATCGTCGGCCCTGCTGTTGCGCGCGTGCTGCAGCAACTGGCCCTCATGATCCAGGCCAAAACCGTGTTTGAACTCGGATCCGCGATTGGATACTCCACCATCTGGTGGGCGCAGGCCGTCGGGGAAAGCGGCCGTGTGGTTTACACCGATGGCGATCGCAAGAACGCCGAGCGTGCGCGCGGCTATTTCGGCCGGGCGGGCGTGGCAAAGCAGATCACCGTTCACACCGGCGATGCACTGGAATTCTTGTCGGAGCAGAAGCAGGAATTCGACATTATCTTCAACGATGTCGACAAGGAAGACTATCCGCGCGTTTTGCGCCTCGTCGCTCCGCGGTTGCGCAAAGGCGGTCTGTTCATCACGGATAACGTGCTCTGGAGCGGCCACGTTGCGGACAAGAGCACGACCGATCCAAGCACTAAAGCAATCCTGGAATTCAACCGTAAACTGCACGAGGCCAGCGACTTCTACACAACAATTCTGCCCATCCGTGATGGACTCGCGGTTGCGTTGAAGAAGTAAGCTCCTAAAGTGTGGAACCCCGGACGCCCTCGTCCAAGGAGGGGTGCCGCTACACTCTCGTCCGATTCTGTAGCTGGCTCTGGACGGACGAGGCGCCCACGCCTCCAGGTTACGAGACGGATTTGCAAGGAAGCGGAAAGGCTGTGGGACCGCTGCTCTACTTCGCCTGTGGCTGAATCAATTCCGTGTCGATCGTGATAGTGATTTCGTCTCCCACCACACCGGGCGCGCCAGTTATGCCGAAATCCTCGCGGTTGATCTTTGTGCTCGCGGAGGCGCCGATGCGCTGGTTGCCCCAGGGATCCTTGATCGGGGCCGAAGGCCCGTCCACGTCGAGAGACACTTCCTTGGTGACACCGTGAATGCTCAGATCGCCCACGATCTGCAGTTTTCCATCACCGGCTGCCTTCACGTGCTTCGAGCGGAATGTGATCGTTGGGTACTTCTCGACGTCCAGAAAATGCGCACTACGTAGATCCTTGTCGCGCATTTCGACACGGGTGTCCACGGAATCTGCGTTGATCGTGGCGTCAAGAGCCGTCTTGGAGGGATCGGCGGGATCGTATTTTGCCGTCCCGCTCACTTTCGTGAAGGCGCCGCGCACGGTAGATACGCCCAGGTGGCGAACAGAAAATTGCGCTGCCGAGTGATTAGGATCAATCTGCCATGTTCCCGCCTGTGCCCCAGCACTTACTACCAAGCTTGCAGCAGCTAGAAAGATGAACAACACACGCACCATGCTTTCACGTTCTCCTTTGAGAGGGGATCGGAACATCCTAACCTAAATGGATTTGACCGGGATGGCGAGTAGATCGTCGACGAGGCCTACTTCTTTCTGAAAGAACGGCTCGGCGTAATTCACACCGCCCAGCATGCCGTAGAACCGCGCCATAGACGCGACCCTGGCTCGAATCTCGACCTGCGCCGGGAACACGTCCTTGCCCGCTTCCTGATCGCTGAACTGGGTTGTGTACGCCATGATCGAAGCGAACTTTGCATCAAACTGGTCCGAAATATCCACGACAAAGGTCGGCCGGATATCGTAGTAAAGCGTAGCGTAAACGATTTTGAATGGACGATGCGGAGGAAGTGATTCACCAGTGTCGTTATGTTCCGATCCCTGGCCCCCGGCCTCTGACCCCCGGCCACTGAGCCGAAGTTTCGCCAATCCCGCCAGAAAGCACGCTTCATATCCCAGAATGGAAGCTGTGTAGTGATCCGGATGGCGTCCCTTCCAATAAGGCAGAATGACAACGCGGGGCCGTGTCTCGCGAATTACGGTGGCTACTTTAAGGCGGTTCTCCCAAGTGTTCTCCACCCGCCCGTCGGGGATGTCCAGAGCCTGCCTCCAGATGACGCCAAGAATGCGGGCTGCTTCGGCAGCTTCGCGCGCGCGATCCTCCGCGCTGCCCCTCGTGCCCATCTCGCCTTGCGTCAAGTCCAGGATGCCCGTACGTTGGCCACGTTGGGCCGCTTTGATCAGCGTTCCCCCGCAGGTCTGTTCCACATCATCGCGGTGCGCGGCTACAGCCAGAATATCCAAGGGGGAGTCGAGGGGAAGGGAAGTCATGTCAGTCAAGGTTTCCCTGTTCCAGCACCACGTTCTCGCGCACGATCAGCCGGTGCGCCGCCATTTCCTTCAGCGTCGGGAGCACGCGATTCACGTGCTCATCCGTATCCACAAAGATCACAATGATCGGCAACTTTCCGCCGACCTCTACCAGATGAGCCGTCTCAACACGATGACGCCCGAGAAACCCGGCCACCGCATGGTGGACTGTGGCCGCATAGACATTCTCGCTGCGCAAGTACTTGAGAATCTCCATGTGCAGCGGCCGGTGATGCCACTGGTCGGATTCGTTCAAGTACATCGTGACCTGCACGGCCATCGCATCTGGCATTTTACTCGCGAACCTCCCATTCCTGCCGCAACAGTCCGTATAGCTCGGAATCTACGAATCGATCCCATTTGCGCAAATGCTGCCGCTGGCAACCTTCGTAGCGCATTCCCAGTTTCCGCAAAATGCGCCCTGAGGCCGGATTCTGCTTGAAGTGCGACGCGAAAATGCGATGCAGTTCGAGCACCTCGAACCCGTAGCGCACCATGGCCTGCGCTGCCTCCGTCGCATATCCTTTGCCCCAATACGCCACACCCAGCCAGTAGCCCAGCTCCGCATGCTGGTGCTGTCTTTCCAGTCGCAAGCCGATCCCGCCGATTTGCCGGCCATCGCGTCGGAGAGTCACGGCCAGCCAGATTTTCTCCGGATCCTTCGTGAGTGCGATAAACTCCCGCGCATCTTCTTTCGTGTAGGGATAAGAAATGCGCAGGGTAGTGGCGGCTACTTCACGCGTACCCACGAGAGGCACCAGTTCACGAATATCCGCTTTCGTGTAAGGGCGCAGGCGAAGCCGCGTTGTTTCGATCGTAGGAAGCCGGATCATCGTTAAAGAGCGCGTGCCACTGCCATACCCGCGAGAGCCCCGCCAAGGCAGAGGACGTTGTTGGCAAGCACATTAGTCAGCATTAACATCCACTGTCCCTGCGCGAAATATGACATCGACTCGAACGCATAGCTGGAAAATGTCGTGAAGGATCCGCAGAACCCGACCACGACCAGCAACCGCCAGCGGGGATCGATCAGTACCCGCTCGGTCGTCCAGATCACAAAAAAGCCGACGATAAAGCTGCCGAGGATGTTGATGAATAGAGTGCCGTAAGGGAAGACCGGGCCGAACTCTTTTGCCGCTAACCGGCTAAGCAGGTATCGAAGGTTAGCCCCCACAATCGCGGATACGGATATAGCGAGGAAATCTTTCACGATGGAGTCTCTCTACAAAGTTTTGAGATTCTGTAGGAGTCATCAGCCTGAAGTAGGCGGTTAAGGCGAACTCCATCGCCAAAACTATTTAACCATAAACATTAAGATGAGCGAAGAGCGTTCTCGGTTAGGGATACTTTAGTGCGTGCGTCATCCCGAACGCCCGCGTTGTCTCCAGCGGAGGGATCTCTACCGCCCGTTTCGAGTTTCAAGGTGGCAAAGCTTCGAGCTTTCACCTGATTACTTCTTCCGTTCAATCAGAAACTGCGCCAGTTCTTTCAACGTCTCGGCACGTTGGCCAAACCCATCCAACTGCTTGAACGCATCACGGACCAGCGCATTCGCCTTGTCAAGGGAAGTCTCAATCCCGAACAACGCCGGATACGTTGCCTTCTCCGATGCCGTATCTTTGCCCGCAGTCTTCCCCAATTGCTCTGAAGTCTGGGTTACATCCAGCACGTCGTCGACAATCTGAAAGGCGAGACCGATCGCCAATCCGAACGCCCGCAGTTTCACCACTTGATTATCTTTCGCGCCGGCATACAGGCCGCCGCTGACCAGACTCGCAGTAATCAACGCCGCCGTCTTCGATCTATGTATGTACTCGAGCATCTCCGCGGTCGGATGGGTGTGTTCGGCTTCCAGATCCACCACCTGTCCGCCAATCATGCCGTCGACGGTTCCGGTTGCTTTCGCAATCTCCGCAATGATGCGCACCCGCGCCTCTGGGGGGCACTTTAAGCCCGCGAGGACTTCGTAAGCCTGTGTCTGCAGCGCGTCGCCCGCCAGGATTGCGATGGCTTCCCCAAACGCCTTGTGGCATGTCGGACGCCCCCGCCGCAGGTCGTCGTTGTCGAGCGCCGGAAGATCGTCGTGAATCAGCGAGTAGGTATGCAGCATCTCGAGCGCTGCTCCCACTTCCTCAATGCCATCAGGCAGCTTTCCCGCAATCATGCGCCCTGCTTCCATGCACAAGACCGGACGCAGTCGCTTCCCCCCGGCAAACACACTATGCCGCATTGCTTTATGTATGGAGGCGGGATGCTGCGTCTCCAGAGGAATCAACCGGTCCAGTGCGGCGTCAGTCGCCAACTGTCCTTGCTCTAACGTCTCCGTCAACATGACGTGGCAGTATAGCAAGGAGATCAAGGCGGACTTGCGTCCGCGAGCCGTTGCAAGAACGATTTGGCAGCAAGGACGTGCGGAGGGGAGTTCAGAAGAGGACGCCGAACAGGCGTCCTCTGTAGCTATGCCGCCGCGGTCTGCGACAATCCCATGTTGCGCCGGACCGAGGTGATGACGTTCTGCACGTCATCGGAAGGGCAGACGTCGCTCGCGCCCGCCTCCAAAGCCGCCATCCAGATATCCTCATCGGGAATGCGGTGGGTGCAGACAATCGGGAGCGCCGGAAAATCGTGACGCAAGCTCTGAATATCGGTAAGCTGCCCGTGCTCCAGATTGAGCACGACCGCTTCCGGATGATTGGTTTTGAGCCGCTCGCGGAGTTCCTCGCGGGAGTGGGTGAGCAGCACTGAAAAATGCGGACGCAAACCACCGGCCAGTGATTGTGCGACCTTGGGGTCAGTCTCGAGGACGACTACACTTTGACCCATAAGTCCCCCGATCTTTACCGTCGTCAACTGCAACGTCAACGTCGTGACTAAGGCTGCGGGGCGGGCTGGGAAAACCTCAACTCCACAGACAGCTAGCTTACGAACCCCATCCGGGAACGCACGCCTTAACGGCGAGCTGGCGCTTTCTCTGATGATGGTTCGAAGGGTTCGGCCTGAAGCTTTCCGTTCCTCTTCAGCAGGATCTCAACTTTTCCCTCCGCCTCTTCCAACTCTTTCCGGCAGGAAGAACTGAGTTGCATCCCCTCTTCAAACAGTGTGAGAGAGGTCTCCAAAGGGACATCTCCCTTTTCCAGTTCCTGAACGATCTTCTCCAGTCGCTGGAGACACTCTTCAAATTTCGGCAACGGGGTTTTAGCTCCGTCACCTATTTTAATGCAACTATTCCAAAGCGGTGTCCAGTCTTTTTTCGTAAAAAGATTGCAAGGAGCAGGATAGGTACTCCCGGAACGGGAATCAGCTATTTGGACGAGGCGGGAGCCGACGTTCCCAGAGCCTCCAACACATCCACCGCCGAGCTATAGCGGCCCATCGGTGCGCTGATCTGCGCACCTTGCACCATCTGCCGTGCCGCAATCAGCATCTCCCGGGCGATGGCGACGCCCTCGGCCCGAGCGGCCTCAGGATTTGAAGCACGTGCCATACGATCCAGGATGAACTCCGGCACCGATACACGCAGCTCATTCTTCATAAATTCGGCGTTGCGGACGCTGACCAGCGGCCAGATCCCGGCCACTACAGGCACGCGGCAATGCTCGATCCTCTTCAGGAAGTTCTCCAGCAACCGAAGGTCGAAAACTGGTTGCGTCACAGCGTATTCCGCGCCAGCCTGAACCTTATACTCAAACCTTCGAATTTCTTCGTCCAGATCGGTCAGCCCGGGATTGGCTCCAACTCCAATCACGAAGCCAGTCCCGCTGCCGATGGGATTCCCACCGATATCCATCCCCCGGTTCAGATTGTGCACGATGTTCACCAGTCCAATCGCGTCCACATCGAACACTGCGGTCGCGTCCGGATAGTTCCCCATCTTGGGCGGATCCCCGGTGATGCAGATCAGGTTCCGAATCCCCACCGCATCGGCTCCCAGTAGATCGCTCTGTATGCCGAGGACGTTCCGATCCCGGCAGGTGTAATGAAGAATTGCCTCAATCCCGACGTTCCGCTGGATGAGCAGCGACAATGCCTGATTACTCATACGCGCCGAAGCCCGTGGGCTGTCGGGGATATTCACCGCATCGACGCCCACCGACTTCAAAAAACGAGCGCCCTCGACTTCGTTGCGGATATCGGTGCCCTTGGGGGGAACGATCTCCACCATCGTGACGAACTCGCTTCGAGCGAGCTTCGCGCCCAGTCCTGAGCGGGTTTCCAGAGGAGCAGCCGGGATGGCCGTCGGAGCCACTTGTGCAGAGGCTGGCTGTGCCCCGCCAGTCTTCCCGCGGGCTTCGCCTACCCGCAGGGCGCCCTTCATCTTGCGGATATGATCCGGAGTCGTTCCGCAGCACCCCCCGACTAAGCGCACGCCTGCAGCTACAAACTTGCGCGCATAGCTCGCCATGTATTCCGGTGAGCACAAGTAGATGTTCCTGCCATCCACCGAGCGCGGAATCCCTGCGTTGGGTTGGGCGGCCAGCGGAAGCGAACTAGCCGTCCGCACCCGCTCCATTGCATCCAGCATGGCCACCGGACCCACGCTGCAATTGCATCCGATTACGTCGGCGCCCCACTCCTCCAACTTCGGGGCAAAGGTTTCAGGGTCTGCGCCATCCAGGCAGTTCCCGTCTTCATCAATCGTGACCTGCGCCACAATCGGCATAGACGGGGCGACCTCACGCGCGGCGAGGATTGCCTGGTGAATTTCTTCCAGATACCCGAATGTCTCCAGCATGACCAGATCAATACCGCCCTCAACTAACGCCTGGATCTGCTCCCGGAAGGCATCGCGCGCTTCCTGGAACGAAGTTTTTCCGAGGGGTTCGATTCGGGCTCCCAGCGGGCCAACCGATCCGGCCACCCATACATCGAAGCTCTTGGCAGCTTCCCGGGCCAGTTTGGCTCCGGAGAAATTGATGTCGTGGACTTTGTCTACTAGGCTGTGACGTCCGAGGCGAAACGAGTTCGCCCCAAACGTGTTGGTTTCGATAACTTCAGCTCCCGCCTGCAGGTATTCGTGGTGGATGTTGCGAATGAGGTCGGGCTGGGACAGATTCAATTCGTCGTACGACCGGTTAATAAAAATGCCCTTGGAGTAGAGCAGCGTTCCCATCGCCCCATCACATAGGATGGGCGACTGTTTCACTCGGGCAGCGAAATCGGCCAGCATATCCAGTAAGAATACAGGATGCGCGTGGAGCGTGCATAAATGCGGCGGGAGCGGCGACGGCAGTGAGCATTTGCGGCAGGTCCCTGCTATAATCCACGATTCCGTGCTAAATCACACCTTTTCATGTCCTTAGGAGCTTCCTGTTTGAAGAGAAGTGTTCTGGCCTTGGCTCTCGCTCTCTGGGTATTGGTCAACCTGATGGGTTGCGGCGGTTCCTCCAACGGCGGCTCCCCTAGCCGGCTGACCAAAAGAGTGCTGGTCTCGCAGGGAATTCGATCCACTACGGTGTTCGGAGACCTGATATTCGTGAATGGCCTGAACGATACCTTGGCTCGCGTCTCCCCGTTGAGCGCAGGACAGTCGCCCAATCAGATGGTCCTGTCCCCAACCCGAAATATTGTGGCTTCGTTCGACGCAAGCACCAACCAGATCTTCGCTTCTGACACCACAAAGGAAACCTCCTTGGGAAGCGGAGGCATACAACTGGCGGGACCGAGTTCCAGTTTCGTAGTGCCCACGGCCAACCCTGTCGCTTACGCTGCCGTTCCGAGCGCCATCGTGACCGGCTATCCCGTCCTCGGTGCGGTGCAGATGCTGAACCTTTCCGGGACCTCTGTCATTTCGACGATCGCAGTGAACAAAGCTCAAACCGTAGTTGCTACCGCGACCGGAAGCCAGCTTCTCGTATTCAGCAACGATTCCGATTCCATCACCGTCCTGACCCCCGGCGTCGCGACTTCGGGAGTGGACCTCAGTTGCGTCGATCCCAATAATCCGACTCCGAATGCGGTTTGCCAGGTTGTCCCCGGTTTCAACCGACCGGTCAATGCGATCCTTAACGGAACGACAGCCTACATTTTGAACTGCGGTTTTGAATGCGGGGGCGCGCAGCAGGCGAGTATCCAGACCCTCGATCTGAACTCGCTGACCACTCCAAATCCTGTTGTCGGTGCTCCTGTTCCGGTCAATGGCGCGACGGACGCTTTGCTGTACGGCACGAGCCTGTACGTAACCGGGAAGGGAACGCCCACCGGCCCACTGTGCTCTTCGTTGCCGAATGCCGCCAAGACCGCCGCCACTTATTGCGGCTTCCTCGACGTCGTGGATCTCACCACGATGACCGATCCATACTTCAACAATCCAGCTCTCGAGATCGCCATACCTGACGGATATCACGATCGCATGGACTTGAGCAGTAACGGCCAGCTATTTCTCGGATCGCATGGGTGCGAGGATGTTGGCAACGTGAACAATCCGAGCGGCGAAGTGCGCGGCTGCCTTGCGATTCTAGACACCAACAAGGGCACGCTGGTCTTCCCGCCCGTCAACGGCAGCGTGGACGGGCTGCAAAGCTTCACCACTCGTAATGTCGAGTACGTCGCCGAAAACGGTGTTCTTTACGTATACGACACAACCAAGGACGTTCTGCTCATCAACAACTTCCTGCCGCTGGGGACGATTACGGTCGTTGGCTACGCGAGCGACGTCAAGGCCATCGATTTCTTCTAGCGATAAGCGGATTGGTCCCAAACCTGCCGGCCTCAAAAGCTGAAGTGAGCGGAATCAGATTTTTGGGGAGAGCAGGCAACCGAAAAAATACCTCCTAAGATTTTAGTTGACAAGCGAATTGCTCCGCGCTAATCTCCGAAAACATTAGGAGTTGAAACCTTGCCCAGATCGAAGCCACAACTGACGCCCCTCGAACTCCAGATCATGAAAGTACTTTGGGAGGTTGGACCAAGCCCGGTGCAAGCGGTGCAAGAAAAACTTCCCGGTGGCCGCCTCGCCTATACGACGGTTCAGACGATGCTCAACATTCTGCAGAGAAAAGGCAAAGTCGCACGGAAACTCCAAGGCAAAGCGTACCAGTACCGAGCCGTTTTGAGTCGAGAGAGAGCTGTGGGCGATGCCGTAGGAGACGTGCTCGATCGCATGTTCGGCGGTTCGGTCGAAGATCTCCTGATGAGCTTGGTCAAAAGCAAGCAACTGGACGCCAGGAAGCTAGATCGGGTGCAGGAATTAATTGAACAGTACGAACGGGACGGCGCGGAGGATGAGCATGAGCGCAACCGGTGACTGGCTGGTTTCTACACTCTTGAACGCTGCGTGGCAGATCGCCGCGATCACCTTAATCGCGATGCTTAGCGCAAGGTTGTTGCGGCGTGCTCCGTCACGGTATGTACATGCGATCTGGGTGGTTGCGTTGGCAGCGTGTGCAGCCGTACCTATGATTTCGCTTCTGATCCAAGTTCGCGATACGCGGAACGCCACACCGGTCGCTGTAACTCCTGGACAAGCGCTAGAAGAGTCCCCGTCGATGGAGAAGCGAACTCCGGTTTACTTTCACTCGTTTAATCGTTCGATCTCTTTTCCTGCACCGTTCATCGACGTGCTGCTCTGGGGATACATCGTTTTCCTGCTCTTCAGAATGTCTCGACTATCGTGGGCAGCCTATCGCACAGTTCGGGTGCGGAGAAGGGCGTTTATGCGGGCAATTCCATCGCGGCTGCATCGTGCCGCAGAACTCTGCAGGCAAAGGTTTACAGAGCGACAAGTGCCAATACTGTGGACCATGGACGCTCACGGTCCGGCAACCATAGGAACGGTACGGCCGGTCCTTCTGCTGCCAGCGAGTTTCTTTGATGACAGTTTCGAGGAGGAGGATCTGATATGTGCGCTGTCTCATGAATTCGCACACATTGGGCGGCGAGACTTCCTCATGAATTTTATTTACGAAACGGCCTATTTGCCAATGTCCTTTCATCCTTGCGCTGCCCTCATCATGTCGCGTATTGCGCAAACACGCGAGTTAGCCTGCGACGAAATGGCGGCGACGATGTTCCCTTCGCCCAGGCACTACGCCCAATCGCTGCTTCAGATTGCACGTTCGGTTTTGTCTGGGACGAAACAAAAAGCGAATTACGGTTTAGGACTTTTCGACACAAACGCATTGGAGGAACGCATTATGAACGTACTAGCAATGACAAAATCAACACCGGAATGGACCCGCACGTTGAAATGGACGGCGGTCTGCCTGCTCGCGGCCTTTTGCCTTGCTCTCTCAGCATTTTCATTCCGGGTTACGGCTGGAATCAGTGGTGTGGAAACGGAGCGATTTGCGGGTACTTGGGAGACCAAGTACAACGGCAAGGTATTCTTCACAATAAGGCTAAATGTCGAAAACGGGGCGCTTCGTGGTACATGCACACATAGCGTGCGCCTGGCTTACGTCGATGGAGAGTTGATTCCTTCGGATGAGAAAACGGATACCGAAAAAATCACAGATGCGCAGGTTTCCGGACAGAAGCTACTACTCAAAGTCGGCGATGAGGCAATTCCGCTGGAGTTCACGTTAATCGGAGATGGCACAGCGGACGTAAGAATCATGGTCGAAAGCTCATCTGGTACTCCAGCACCGAAGAAGCCCTGGCACTTTCAGCGCGTCAATACAGCCCGATAGGGCGCCCAGCATTAGGACCCCATTCCTCTTCAGAAATGAACAGGAATGGGATTCGTTTCTTTAGCGATGTCAAGACCCCTTCAGGGGCGGGGTTGCAGCTCTAGTCGGTGCGACTTCGCTGCTTCCACTGCTTTAGAACTAAACGGCAAAGGGAACGTCGTTCCCTCGTACCATGCCTTCCACTGATCCATGTAGTAAGGACTCAGAAAATTCCCGCCCTGCCCGGTAACGGTATTGAGCGTCGATTGATCGAGGTCGGCGAGATTCGCGGTGAAGCGCTCCGAGGGACCATGGAAGCGAGTGACGGCTTTCACCGTGTATCCGCTGCCGGATTGTTCCTGCATTCCCGTGCCCGCCCAGGTGCGAAGGATCGGAATCTCCTTCAGGATCGGATGCTCGATGTCCACGGCATTGAACTTGCCCCAGCGCCATGACGAGAGATCGCGCGGAGCCTCGGGGCGGTTGACCGCGGCCTCCACCGCTGCCGTAAGCAATTCGTCATAGTTCGGATATTTCTCCGGAAGCCAGCGCTGCGGGTGATGCAGCATGATATTTTCCAGCCACACCGATCTCATCTCCCACGAGTAAGTTTTCCAACTAAGGGCGCCCGCGTCATTCGCGGGGTTCGCAGGTGCGCTGCCCAACTTCGGTTCGAGCAGCAGCCGCGTAAGCTCAGTGACCGAAATCTCCGTGATGGTAGGTCCCGCGAGCGAGGCCAGCATGCGCCCATCCCAGTTCCGCATAAGATCGGCAGCCTGTTTCACCCGAGCCGAGGGTTTCGATGCGTGGTCGATGGAGTAGACGAAGCGCTCCGCGGCGAACAGATCGGTTTCCGACTGCACATCGTTCTGCAGCGCCAGCATATCCGCCGGAGAGAATTGTCTCCCGGACTCCAGCACGTGGTAAATGCGAGCCGTCCGCCACGGAGCTTCCCACTCCATGCTGATGGAATTGGGGTAGTTGTCGGGGGTGATCCTTCCATTGGCCGTGGCAATGATTCCCGAGGGCGGGTTGTAGATGCTGGGCAGCTTCTCAAATGGAATATAGGAAATCCATTCGTGCGCGCCATCGGCCCCATTCGCAGGCAAACTGCCGTCGCCCGAAGCGCGCACCGGCACTTTGCCTGTGGCCTGGTAGCCGATATTTCCATCCACGTCGGCGTACACCACGTTCTGTCCCGGGGCGTCCAGTTGCGAGAACGCGTGCCGGAACTCATCCCAGTTCTGTGCCGTATTCACATCGAAGAACGGGATACGCAATCCGTCGTAGAGAGTCCAGCGCAGCGACAACGGCCGCGTCTCGCCCGGTACCAGTTCGCTAATGATGGGGCCGTGCCGCGTGATCTTCACGTCGACACTTACATCCGGCTTGCCCTTAACGTGAATCGTCTCCGTACGATGCTCAGGTTGTACCCAGCCCTTGGGTGTTTCGTACGCGCCCTGTGCGTTGAAATTCTCGATGTAAACGTCGGTGACTGTCGGGCCGACATTAGTAAATCCCCAGGCGATTCGCTGATTGTGTCCAACCACGACGAAAGGCATGCCCGGCAGGGTCACGCCGGCAACATCCAGGTTCCCGCTCTTCAGGTGCGCTTCGTACCACAGGTTCGGCATCTGGTGGCCGAGGTGCATGTCGTCACAGAGCAGGGGCTTGCCGGTCACAGTATGAGCGCCAGACACAACCCAATCGTTCGATCCGTTCACCGGAGCCTGGAGTGCGAGCGGACTCAGATCAGGAGATGCTGCTCCACGGGTGATAGCGTTGTCGGGAGCCTCTTCCTCGTCGTCATCCTGATCCGACTCGTTGCGGTTGCTGTCCGGTTGCGATAGATCTTCGCGCATGACGGTCGGCGGCCGGTCGTGCCAGGATCGATTGACGTACAGGTCCGCGGTCAGTTCAGGACCGACCTTTGCCAGAATCTTCTCGCGCTCCAGCGCCTGGAAGAAATACTGGTAGTTGAGATCCTTCACCATCACATTGGCGATGACCACGGAATCTTCCGAACTCCAGCTCTTGGGCGAATACCGCAGGATGCGGAATTCAATCGGCAGATGCCTGCCTTGCGCAGCGATGTAGGAATTTACTCCGCGCGCGTATGCCGCGAAGAATGCGCGATCGCGCGGGCTCGCCATCTCGACGGACTTCCGCGCCGCAGCCCGCAAACCCAGAATCCGCTGCTCCCGGTCGACCTTGAGCGTCTCGTCGCCGAGGATTTCCGACAACTCCCCGCCTCCAAACCGTCGCATCACATCCATCTGCCACAGCCGGTCTTGCGCTGTTACATAGCCCTGCGCAAAAAAAAGATCCTCCAGATTGCTGGCCTCGATCGTGGGGACACCATGCGAATCGCGCGTCACGGTGACCGGAGCCGAAAGCCCGCGAACTTGCAGCTGCCCATCCAGTTGAGGCAGGGCTGCGCGCGTTACGAACAGGCCGTACGTGACAGCCCCGAGCAGAACCATGGCAAGGATGGCCAATGCCCAGAACAGCAGACGCATGGCGGGGGTACGCCGGGAAGCTGGAGTGCTAAGTTGCGCGGAAGAGCTCATGCGACTCTCGATTGTATGCCACGGAAATGCCTGCGACCGGGATGAAACTGAATTTCATTTTCAGGATGGCCGGGTGCTATGCTGCTCGCTGACGCATGCTCCAGAAGCGCATCGACGATCAGCCCACGCTCTCCCGCCAGATGGTGCGCGAGGCCCAGGAGATCCTGCATCGCCATCTGAAGCGTGTCGGCCTGAAGCAGACGGCGCAGCGCGATACCATTCTGCGTACCTTCCTCGAGACCCGGGACCATCTATCGATTGAAGAGTTGCACCGGCTGGTGCAGAAGAAAGATACCGGAATCGGCTACACTACCGTGTACCGCACGCTCAAGCTGCTGGCCGAATGCGGTTTGGCCAGCGAGGTGGCGTTTCACGACGGCATCACCCGCTTCGAGCATCAGTACAATCGGCGCAGCCATCACCACATGGTCTGCACCGAGTGCGGCAGTTCCGTGGAGTTCTTTTCCCAAGAGGTCGGCGCCCTGGAACAGGAGATCGGCCGCAAGTATCACTATCTGACCACGCGGCATACGTTCCAGATCTACGGCCTTTGCGAGGACTGCCGCCACAAACATGCGGTGAATCGAACCTGACCGGCCCTGCGACTATGGACGTTTCCGTTCCCGCCGTTCTTTTGTGTCCTGAGTGTTCCGCCGAGATGCCCGCTTCGGCTGCGTTCTGCCCGGGGTGTGGACGGCTCATGGAGAAGCCCCGGTTGGCCCGCGACAAGGTCGGATTTCTCCGGGAGAACTTCGCCGGTGCCATCGCCTATCTGAGTTTCCTCCCGGCAGTCGTCTTTCTTACGTTGGATCCGTACCGGCGGAATGTCTTCACCCGCTTCCATTCCGTGCAGTGCTTGCTGGTGTGGCTGGCTGTGCTAGCCATTGCCGGGGTGATCCGGCTGGGCGCATTCGTGTTGCTGCTGATCCCGATGGTTGGTCCGCTGTTGTTGTGGCTGCTGGCCGCCTGTTCCGCCCTGGCTCTTTTCTTTCTCTGGCTGGTTTTGGTGGTAAAGGCCTACCTAGGAGAGACGTTCAAGCTCCCTGTGCTCGGCGACATTGCCGAACGTTACGCAACCCCTGGCGGCTCCGCATTTTGACTTACCTGATTGCTTTTGACTCTCCATTCTGATAAGGTGCCCAACCGACGCCGCAAGGCACCGTTTTGAGTGCATTACGTCGCGCTTGGCTTGCGGCTCGCCCCCCCCAAAAAAGGAGACCCTATGGCGTTTTGCAGTAGTTGCGGTGCACAGATTCCCGACGGCTCGACTCTTTGTTCGGTGTGCGCGAGCCGAACCGCTCCAGCAACCGGTCCGGCCGTGGCGACCGCCAGCACTGGTGGGATGGCGGACAATGTTGCCGGTATGCTGGCTTATATCACCATCATTCCAGCGATCATTTTTCTGGTGATGGAACCTTACAACAAGAATCGCTTCGTTCGTTTTCACTCCTGGCAGAACATCTTCTTTCACGCAGCCTGGATCGTGTTGTGGATTGCCCTCATGATCCTTTCCGCCGTGTTGGCGTTCATCCCGATCCTGGGACACCTGGTCGCGTTTCTCTTGTGGATGGTCCTGGCAGTAGGCGGGTTTGTAATCTGGATCATCTTGCTTCTCAAGGCCAACGGTGGCCAGATGTTTAAACTGCCTTTCATCGGCGACCTCGCCGAGAAGCAAGCCAACGCGATATAACACGATTCGCGCAAGGCGCGATTGGACGGCGTCATCCCGAAGCCCGGCGTTCTTCAGCCGGGCGAGGGATCTCCCGGAAGTACAGCCCGTGGATCCTTCCACCCTCAAAGGTTCTGCGCTGAAAAAACGGCCTGCTCAGGATGGCGTTACCGGAGCTAGCCGTCGGATTGAACCTGCTGTCGGCGGTTGTGAATTTCCAGCCTTGACTTTCCTCCCGCAAGCTGTCAATCCTATTAGCTTTTCCCTTTGAGGTTCGGAACCGCCAACTGCGGTCTTGAGCCCCGGGCGGGATAATTCAGGAGCGACTGGGGAATCGATTGCGCGTTCGAGTGTTCTACCACGACAAGTGTTTTGACGGAGCTTCTTCGGCAGCGCTGTTTTCCCGCTTTTACCGCGAGCGCATCCGCAACGACGTCGAATTCGAATTCACTGGGCTCGTTCACCGCGCGGGCGCGCTGTTTGACGAGAAACAATTCGACGGAGACGAAAACGCGATCGTCGACTTCAAGTATTCCAGTTCGCCCAAAATCACATGGTGGTTCGACCATCACCAGAGTGCGTTCCTTTCTCCCGAGGACGCCGAGCACTTCGAACGAAACCAGAGCAATACGAAGTTCTACGATCCGGATTTCAAGTCCTGCACCAGCTTCATCGCCATGATCGGCAAGGAACGCTTCGGCTTTGATCCCACGCCTGTGGCTGATCTCGTCCGTTGGACTGACGTGATCGATGGCGCCCTCTATCCTGACGCGAAAAATGCCGTCGAGATGGAAGCCCCGGCGATGAAGCTGACCATGGTGATCGAATCCGCGCCCGACCACGGTTTCGTCCCGAACTTGATTCCGCTGCTCGCTACGAAGTCGCTAGGCGAAATCCTGGAAGAGCCGTTTGTTGCGCCTCTGCTACCGCCGCTTCTCAAGCGCCATGAACTTTCCATCGGAATTCTCAAGGAACGTACCGAGTGCAAGGACGGCACGATCTTCTTTGACGTGACCGACCATGACCTCGAGGGCTACAACAAGTTTGTTCCGTATTACCTGCATCCTGAGTCGGTGTACAGCGTAGGGCTTAGCAAGAGCAGTTTCCGCGTGAAGGTTTCCGTAGGATCGAACCCGTGGGCTCCCGAAACTCCAGACGTGAACCTGGCGAAGATCTGCGAGCGCTACGGAGGTGGCGGCCACGCGCGCGTGGGCGCGATCTCGTTCAACGTGAATCAGCACGCCGCAGCCATTAAAGCCTCACAGGAGATCGTGCAGGAATTGCGCGCGGCCATCCGCAGGAAGCATTTGTAGGGAGGTTTCGCGCAGGCCGGTGTCCCCGCCAGGATGGAAACTTGAGTGTCCAACGCGCTTGATAAGCGACTGATCCAGGGCCGATGCGTCCCGATCTCCAGCGCGATCCGGCTGCGCGGCATAGCCGGGCTACTTTGTGCGGTACTTGCCGCGCCGTCTGTCCTCAGAGCCATTGCACGCCGTAACGCGACCGACCCACCGCACGCTCAGATCGAGAGTGAAGGATGAAGTTCATCGCTTTGGAGAATCAACGGTACTTCGTAACTTAACGATGAATGAGTTCTGGGGAAAATGCAGGGCGTAGATGGCTGTTGAAAGACCTCGATTTCACTCAAGTTCCTGCCAATGATCGCCTCGCTGCATTACTGCACCGGAACCCCGCTCGCCAAGCACTCCGCCGCATTTCCATTCGCCGAGCGAATCACGCCCGACTGATCCGCGCAGAACGCCTTCCCGCCGAATCCTGGCTCATTGGGCACCGCCGTCAGCTGGAATGCTGATGCCGGTGTTCCGCCGCAGTTGGAGATCGTAAACACGTATCCATACTTGCGCCCGCTCGCCAGGCTGCTGCTCAGCAGCATCGCCTGATGTTCGTTCGGTTCTCCGCCGCCGAAGCCGTCGAGATTCGACAACGTGCATGCGTACCCTGTATTCGGATAACGTTGCGAGTAGGTCGTCTCGGCACTCAGGATCGTCTTCATCGCCGAGATCACCATCGGTCCATTGCTGGAAACCGGTGCCGGCATCTCACGCGCAGGACCCTCATGCTGCGCTACCAAACTGACCTGCGGCTGCGCCTTCATCTTTTCTGTAAAGGCCTTCAGCAGGTCCGGATCGGCCAGCGGCAACCGCAATGTGATGGAAATCTCGTTGAGCTTCCACGTTTCCGCTTCCTTTTTCATCGAGAATGTCATCTTGGGCAGAAATGGCGTTCGCTGCGGCTGTCCGTCTTTGTAGACCCGGAATCCCACCTCGATATCGTCCAACTCGCCCCGCAGTGAGTCCTTTTCGATCGTGATCTCAAACTTCTGACCCGTCTTCGGATCTTCCCCCGCCAGCATCACAGGCCCGCTTTCGAAAGTCTGGATGTTCTGGCCTTGGGTCTGGACCTGCGTCGCCATCGCGGAATATTGCTGCAGCATGGCGAGCGCTCCCGATTTATCCAGCGCTGCGCGTGTGGCATTTGGCAAATGCTCGACGAATGTTCCGGGAGTCTTGCTGAAGAACATCTCCATCAAAGCCTGTCGCGGTGTCTGTGCCTTGCCCTGCGGCTGCGCCGCAGCCATAACGTGGGCAAAAGCGCCGAAAACAATAACAGCAATCGAAAGACGTCTCATGGGAATCACCGTGCTCATGCTGACATTCCTTGCCGCTGCGCTCCAGTTACCGAGGTAAGAAGCGGGTCCGGTGGCGAGCCTGCCCGAGCTTGGTGTGGCTGTACGTAGGCGGTTGTTGACGCAAGATCCCGTCCGTCCGTGATAGTCTGCCTTCAGACCCAGCAAGCATTCATGCGCCTGTTCGCCACTCACTCTGACCGCCATCGCCGCCAACGGCGTGTGCTGCGTGCAGTTGCTACTTTCGAATTCTCCAAAGGCGTGTTCGTGGTGATCATGGGAGTCTGCGCGCTCGCCCTGCTGCACAAGGACGCATGGCTTTATGCCGAGTCTCTGCTCGCCCGCCTGCATGTCGATACCGATGCCCGGTGGGCGCAGTGGTTTCTCGACTTCGCAGACAACATCACGGACGCGCGCCTCTGGGCCGCCGCCCGCATTGCCTTTGCCTACGCCGCTCTCCGCTTTACCGAAGCCTATGGCTTGTGGAACGAGTGCACCTGGGCGGAATGGGTCGCCTTTGTTTCTGGAACTCTGCTTTTACCTCTGGAGATCCGCGAATTGTTCCGCGGTCTGACGGTGGTGCGTGTAGGATTTTTCCTGGGGAACCTGGCAGTTGTGTTCTACATGCTTTACGTCATCCTGCAGAACCGGCGAGAACGCGAGGAAGCACGCGCCAGAGAGTAGCCTCAAAATTTTCTGCCCGGGCGCGCCTACAGGCTCTTCCTCTGGCGAATGGATCTCCTGCGGGCCGATAATACTGGGTATCCGCGGAGGCCGTATGCGCTTGATCTTCAGTTCAACCTTGATCCTGCTGCTTTTCCTCGCCGGTTCGTTGGTGTTCGGGCAAGACCAGAGCACCAATTTCCCGGTCGGTCCGCAATACCTAGTTATCCCGCCCCCCGCCTCCTACACGGGGATCACCATACTCCAACCGATCGCCACACCATCGATGTCGCCCTCTCAGCAGTACGGAGTGGTTTCCCCGCAAACCGGCGAGGCTCGGCCTGCGGTCGAAGTTCCTGCGAACCTGCCTGCAATTTACTGGGGGTGGGGTTCGCCGGCGGTGCCGTACGCGGTGAAACAGGGAGAACCGTCGTCCTCAGCGGCGTTTCCGCCGGGATATATCGACACAGGCGTTTCTGCTCTGACAACGGTCAAAGCCCTCAATGCCGCGGATTATGGCGAGTCCATTGCGCAGGCCGCTCGCTATTGGCGCAAGCACGAACTCCACGCCACACACATCTATACGAATCAGGATGTTGAACGCCTGACCGGGGAATGAGGCGCGCGGTGCCTATTTCTTGCTTTCGGCCTGAGGTACCGCTGGCGCCGCTGTCAGGCTGGCTTTTACGCTCGGCGGCAACTTGTCCGCGTTGGCCAAAAGCAGGCTGACCTGCCACATCTGGATGCTGGAGAGGGCCTTTCCGAATCCCGGCATGCCGGTCATGCGGATTCCGTTATCCACCTTCCAATAAGTCTCGCCCGGCTCATCATCGGTGACGCCTTTGCCTTGGAGCAATTTAGGAGGCTTGGGAAACATTCCCTTGGCGATCGCTGTCTGGTCCCCTTCCTGCAATCCGTGACAAACAGCGCAATGCTCTTTATAGGCTTGCGCGCCGGCGAGATAGGTGGCCTCGTCGGCTTGGATAGGGACTGTCTTCGGCATTTCTTTCTCAACCTTTGCGTGCAGCGCCATGTTCGCGAACTTCTTCTCAAACGGCATCGGCTGTGCCGATGTAGCAACCGGCGCCGACCCGGTAGCGAAATATCCATAGACAACGACGAAGACTGCGACCACTCCCAGGATGAACCCCAACACGACCTTGCCCATGAGCGTTGATCCTCCGGATGTACCGACGGTTGATACTACCTGAATGTACATGACTTGAAGCTGGGCCGGCCTGTACTTGTGATTTCGCGCTACAAGGGCAGAAACCTCTCATACCTGTTCCGCTAACGGCCGCTGCTGCACCATGCAGGAATGAAGGCTTCGTTACTCTTCCTGTTTTTGTATGCGGCGGCTTCCTGCTGTATGGCATCGGCGGTCGCCATTTCGACAGCGATGGTGCCTAACGGTACCGTAAACACTTCCTATTCCGCCGTGATCAAGGCAAGTGGCGGCTGCACCCCCTACAAGTGGGCGATCCCCTCAGGAACTCTGCCCGCTGGCGTGACAAGTAAGGTCTTAACCAACACCACATCCCTGGGGTTGAGCGGAATTCCCACAAGAGCCAGCGCGTTCTCTTTCAACGTCTCCGTTACCGGTTGCGGAGGCCATGTTTCGCGGATGTCTTACAAGATCACGGTCCAGCCCGCCGCTGTGCACGTTGTGGATCTGAGTTGGAAGGCATCCACATCGACCAACGTCGCCGGATACAACGTATACCGCAGCCCCGACGGAGGCACTTGGAAGAAGGTGAACTCTGGACTGGTCGCGGCCACGCTCTACGACGATTCCACGGTCGCCAATGGCAGCATCTACTATTACGCGGTAACGGCAGTGAACATCGGCAACAAGGAAAGCGGCAAGAGCACCGCAATCAAGGTAACGATTCCTTGAGTTGCCTAAGAGCGAGGGGCGAGGCTGCCGCGTTTCAGATCTTTGGCAATACATTCGCCGACCAGTCTGGCACACATCTCCACGAATTGGGTTTCCTCTTTGGTAAACGTATTTGGAAAGTAGCTCTCGATGTCGAATTCGGCCGCGAGTTTGCCCTGAACCAGGATGGGCACCACGATCTCACTCACCACCATGGACGATCCCGCCAGGTAGCGCGGATCTTTCGAGACATCGTCCACCACGACCGTGCGTCCGTCACGAGCCGCCGCACCGCATAAGCCCCTGTCCAGCGGAATCCGGATGTTCGGCGAGAAACTGCCGGCGTAGTGGCCGACGAGCAGTATCCCGGAATCTTTGGGATCGACCAGATAGAAGCCAACCCAGTTGTAGCGCGCCTTGATCTCATGCAGCCGCTGCGCGATCTGGCGCATGACGTCATCTGCATCGGCTGCAGCTTTTGCAAAGCCTTCAAACTCGCGAAGCAGATCCTGGTGTTCGGCTGTCATTGCTGGCCCTTCCAGCTCTCAGTCCCGCTGGGAGCACTCGATTAAAGAGGGAGATCTGAGCCGCGTCAGTGATGCAGGTCACAGCCTGAACGCGTCAAAGGGTAATTTGAAGTCAGCATCCTCGCAGACGCTCTTGTTGCGGCACGCGGCACCCCTTCAGAAGATGATCTTCAGAATCTGTCCGTTGTTTCCTACAAACCATCCGGCATCTGGATTTGCGAATGCCACGCCCCAGTAGCCGCTGACTTTCGGAAGAGCAAACCAGGTCTCGCCTTCGTCCGGAGTCCATGCGGCCGAACCAGTATCGAAATTGGGTTGGGCTTCGGCCGTAACCACAACTGTGCGGCTTCGCTCATCGTCGTCGTGAACATCATCGTCGTGTCGATGACCGCTCGCGTAGGCCAGGCAAAAAATAGCTCCATTCACTGGAGGCTTTTTGGTCAGTTTCCAGGTGCGCCCGCCATCTTCGGACCGCGCCATGTCAGCCGATGTATTCGAAGCCAGATCGCCGCCACCGACAACTCCATGCCAGCCATCGCGGAATGCCACCGACAAACCGCCTCCGCTCGCGGAACTCTCCAAGGGAGTGTCATACGCATTCCAAGTATCGCCGCCATCTCGCGTGGCCAGGATTCGTGAGGTCGGGGTGCCGCCTGTCGTGATCCAGGCATTGCGCTCGCCTTCCGTCGTGATGCAAGTCCCGCTGGACGAGAAAGAAGCCTCGCCCGGCAATGCCGGAGGCATATTGTTCGCGATCGAATGCCAGGTTCTGCCGTCTGTGGTGCGAAGTTCGGGAAATACTCCATTCACCGAATCGCTGTGTGCGAGACCGCGCCGCGGCGTCCAGAATGCGAAGCAGTCATAAAACGCATTCACCCTGTGATTCGTGAATTCGATCTTCCAATGTTCTCCGCCGTCTTCGGTCTTGTAGATGCGGAAATCGGTGGTGTTGTCCCCGATCGACAGCAGGTAGGCGACCTTGTCGCTCACGCCCTGCACATCGCGGAATTGCAACGCTTCGGCTCCCGGCACGACTCCGGATTTCCAGTGTTCTCCGCCGTCTTTGGTCAGCACCCAGGTTCCGCCTGTGCCGGAGGCCCAGACGATACGCGAGTTCACCGGGCTGACGGCAATCAGCAACTGCGTCGTTCCGCTGTTCTGCGGGGTGAGCTTCGGATGGTGAAAGCTTTCGTGGTCCTCCGCGAATCCCAGGATTGCGGACGCGGCGATCAGGACAAACAGCGGCCAGCGCTTTGACATACATCACCCCGTTTGTGGGAATTGACAGCGCGCTGGAGTATAGGAATGTTCCTGAGGGCTGTCAATCGGGAGAGTACGGTAAGCAGGCCATTCACAACAACTTCCGCAGCAGGCCATCCGTCACATAGTGAGGCACCAAAGAAGCCAAGGCTACAGGCTGTTCGCCTTACCTTTTCCTTGCTAACATTCGCCCATTGGGGCAGTGCTCTCTCGTCATATTTCGAGGCTGAGTGCACGCAAGTATCCTTTAAGTTCGTCGTGAGTCGTCGATTCGCAGAGCATCGGAGATTCTCATCTCGCAGCAGTCGCCGATTCTGCCTTGAAAGGAGCTACACCGTGAACAGATATTCGAAGTTCTTTGCGCAGGTGGCGTCACTGATCGTGTGCCTCGCGCCGGCTATCTTGTTGGCGCAATACAACGGGGCCGACCAGGGACAGTACCAGATCCTGCACGCCCGCTATGGGACAGAGAGAAATAATATCGACGTGACAGACCGGCTCCGGCAACTCGCGCGTCACGACATTGTCTTTCGCATGGGAAACTCCACGTTCGGAGTCGATCCCGATCACGGCCGTATCAAGACCCTGCGCATCTATGCGCGCGGCCCGAACGGTGAGAACCGCATGTTCGAATACCGCGAAGGAAGCACCGTCGACGGCTCCATGTTTACCGGCTGGAGAGGCGGCAATTGGGGTAACGGCGAATGGCGAGGCGGCTGGGACGGCCCGAGCGACAGCGGGCAATACCAGATTCTCCATGCCCGCTACGGCACGGAACGAAACAACGTGGATGTGACGGACCGGCTGCGGCAATTGGCGCAGCAGGACCTTGTCTTCCGTATGGGGAACTCCACTTTTGGCGTCGATCCGGATCCCGGCTACATCAAGACGTTGCGTATTTACGCGCGCGGACCGAATGGCGAGGACCGCATGTTCGAGTACCGCGAAAGCAACACCGTCGATGGCTCCATGTTTACCGGTTGGAGGATTGGCAATTGGGGCAACGGCGAATGGCGAGGTGACTGGAATGGCCGGCGGCGCGACGATCGGAACGACAGGGGTGACAGCGGCCAGTACCGCATCCTGCACGCCCGCTATGGAACGGAGAGAAACAACGTTGATGTGACAGAGCGTCTCCGGCAACTCGCTCGCCAGGATCTTGTCTTCCGCATGGGAAACTCCACGTTCGGAATTGATCCCGATCACGGCCGTATCAAGACCCTGCGCATCTACACGCGTGGACCGAACGGCGAAGAACGCATGTTCGAATACCGCGAGGGCAGCACCGTCGATGGATCCATCTTCACCGGCTGGAGAACTGGAGATTGGGCCCGGGAAGAGTGGAGAGGCGGGTGGGGAAAATAAGCGTGCTCCGAGTGGCAGGCGTCCCATGCGTGGTGCGACGCCTGCCGCCGCGCTTCTTTCTCGCTGAAGCACGCATCTGGGCCCTGATCTCTAATCCCTGATTCCTGACCCCTGACCTCCGGCCCCTGCCCCCTGCTAAACTCCAATCGATGCTAACGCACCTCGCATGCACCCGATGCGGAGAACACTATCCCGCAGATCGCCCTCAATCCGTCTGCCCAAAAGATGGCGGCATTTTATACGCCCGCTATAACCTGGACGAAATCAAGAAAACGTTCGCGCCTGGAAGCCTTTCTGGCCGTCCCGCTACCATGTGGCGCTATCAAGCTGTTCTGCCTCCCGCCACTCCCGTCACTCTGGGCGAAGGCTTTACTCCAATGCTGCCGAGCCGCGAGTATCCGAACGTCTTCATCAAAGACGAAGGCCTCAATCCGACTGGTTCCTTCAAAGCCCGAGGCCTTTCTGCGGCCGTCACCATGGCCCGCCACTTCGGCGTGAAAAAACTGGCCATTCCCTCCGCTGGAAACGCTGCCGGAGCCCTTGCCGCTTATGCCGCTGCGGCTGGCCTCGAAGCGCACATTTTCATGCCGAAGGACGTTCCCGCGGCCAATCGCATCGAGTGTGACTATTACGGAGCTCGCGTCAACCTGATCGACGGCCTAATCAGCGATTGCGCCCAAAAAGTCGCTGACCTAAAGCAATCGGATACCTGGGACAAAGACGGCTGGTTCGATGTCTCGACCACGAAAGAGCCCTACCGCGTCGAAGGCAAGAAAACCATGGGCTACGAGGTCGCCGAGCAACTCGGCTGGAAGCTCCCGCAGGGAATCATCTATCCCACGGGAGGCGGTGTCGGACTACTCGGCATGTGGAAAGCCTTTGACGAAATGGAAGCCCTCGGCTGGATCAGTTCCGAGCGCCCGAAGATGATCACGGTGCAATCCGCAGGCTGCGCGCCGGTGGTGAGGGCCTGGGAAGAAGGGAAGTCCTCGGTCGAGATGTGGACCAATGCCTCCACGCTAGCCTCGGGCCTCCGCGTCCCCAAACCCTACGGCGATTACTTGATCCTCGAAATATTGAGGAAGAGCAAAGGGCAAGCCGTCGCGGCTACCGATGAAGAGCTCCTGGAAGCCACCCGCCACTGGGCGAAGGTCGAAGGCATCTTCGCCGCTCCCGAAGGCGCAGCCTGCTTGGTCGCCTATCGCAAGCTCCGCGCGACCGGCTTCTTCCAACCAGAAGACAAGGTGGTCCTCTTCAACACAGGCACCGGCCTGAAGTATCTGGACGTTCTAGACACAGATGTGGCGCGGGCGCCCTCGCCCGCGAAATCAAAGCCCCCGGCCCGTCAAATCGGAGGCATCATTGGCCCATATTAGTTGTAAAGGAGTGTCATCCTGAGCGGAGGAACTGCTTAACGAAGTGAAGCAATTCCGGAGTCGAAGGATCCCTACTGCCACCACGAACCGGCCTGATTAGAATGAAACCATGACGGACCACCTCTACTACCACGACTCCTTCCTCTACGACTTTGAAGCCGAAGTCAAAGAAACCGCTGAGACCCCGCGCCCGGCGCTCATTCTCGACCGCACCGCCTTTTATCCCACAAGCGGAGGCCAAATCCACGACACCGGCCTGATCCATGCAGGGACGGACGCATTCGTCCGTCCACCGAGCGAAGCGAAGGGGAGTGCCTCGGGCGAGCAATTACTCAAAGTCACCGAAGTCGTCGAAGCGGAAGACGGCCGCATCGTGCACTACCTCGAAGCCCCGGTGAAGGACCTCAAACCCGGAACCCGCATCCGGGGCCAGATTGACGTCACCCGCCGCCGCGATCACATGCAGCAGCACACCGGACAGCACGTCCTCTCCGCGGCCTTCGTACGCCTCTTCAACATGCCGACGGTCTCATTCCACATGGCAGACGATTACTGTTCCATCGACCTCGACACGCCCGTTCTCGCGAAAGAGCAAGTAGAGGCCGCCGAACGCCTCGCCAACGAGATCATCCTGGAAAACCGTCCAGTCGACATTCGCTTTGTCACCCGCGAGGAAGCGGCGAATCTGGGCTTGCGCAAAATTCCTCCAGCCGAGCGGAACCAACTCCGACTGATTGAGGTGCGCGATTTCGACCTAAGCGCCTGCGGAGGCACGCACGTCCGGCAGACCGGGCAGATCGGCTGCGTTTTACTGCGGAAAACGGAAAGAGTTCGCCAGGGATGGCGCGTCGAATTCGTCGCAGGACAACGCGCCGTAGCCACGGCTCGTCGCGATTTTGCGACGCTGACGGAAGCTGGCGCAGTGTTCTCGTCCCATATCTACGACGTTCCGCAGCAGGCCCGCAAATCACTCGACGAGATCCGCACGCTCCGCAAAGCCGCCGAGCAATCTCAGGAAGAACTCGCTGCGGCACAAGCGACGTCCATTCTGGCCGGAGCTCCCGAGACGAATGGCCACAAGCTGATCGTCCAAAACTTCACCGACCGCGACCTCAGCGCGATCAAGTTACTGGCGCAAAAACTGACTCGCCTCGCGCCGAACGTTGTCACGCTATTGTCGACGACCGCACCGCAACCAGCGATGGTATTCGCGCAATCCCCCGGACAGCCCTTCGACATGGGCGCCCTCATGAAAGAAACAATAACAAAATTCGGAGGCCGCGGCGGCGGCAGCAAAGACATGGCCCAGGGCGGATTGTCTGACGGAGCCAAACTACGACCCGCCTTGGCGTACGCAGCAGAAAAAGTAAGAGGC
>Ga0335071_10001029_pt1 | contig 30155 bp, 25 predicted proteins | sample Lox_Sample_15_FD_206724 | JGI IMG/M metagenome (GOLD analysis project Ga0335071, IMG submission 206724) | Soil microbial communities from Loxahatchee National Wildlife Refuge, Florida, United States - Lox_Sample_1.5 | ecosystem: Environmental > Terrestrial > Soil > Wetlands | place: USA...
CAATTGCGTTCTCCACACCAGGCTAACTGCCCGGGAATGAGCTCCTCGATCCGATCCTCGGCGGCTGGGGAGTGCGCGGGACCCGGCGTCTTGGGCCTAGTTGGACTGTGCGAGATCAATCGGATCTCGGACTGACAGGAAAATTGACGACGCGATCCCCTGTGATCTGCTGCCCAGAGGGAGGGCGGCGGGATGGGGAAATGGCGTGAGGAGGCGAGGGTTTCGGCGGCTGACGTGACGGGGTTGTCGGGGCGGGTGGCTGCTTTCCTAAAGCCCTATTTGAAGTTGTTCGAGCGGCGCGAGCAGCGGGCTCATGCCGAAGTGTACGTGGAGGGTCGTTGGCGCCAGCTTTCGCGCAGGACGCTGGAGCCGATCGCCACGGAACGCGGCCTGAGGCGACGCCCTCTCCAGCACTTCGTCGGTGCTGGCAAATGGGACGATGGCCTGTTGCGGGATGAACAGTGCCGGCAAGTAGCCGCCGAGATGGGGAGCTCTGATGGGGTCCTCATCATGGACGGGAGCGGGTTTCAGAAGGCGGGACCGGAGTCGGTGGGGACACAGCGGCAGTGGTTGGGGCGATTGGGCAAGGAAGAGCAGTGCCAGGTGGGGGAGTTCCTCGCTTACGCGGCCAAGGGATCGGTGGCCCTGGTGGACTGCGAGCTCTACCTGCCGGAGGCGAAGGAAAGGCGAATCCTGGTGGAACTTGAGCCCGGGAGTCAGGTTCCGTTGAGCCGACCCATCACATGGTCGATGCACTGTTCGAGCGAGAGTATGGAGGTGTCCAGTATCTCGCAGCCGGATCTTAAAGCCTCGTGTCGCAAGTGGCGCGCCCAATCCAGCATGTTCCCATTCGCGAGTTCAGGCTGCTTCCTTTCGAGCGAGAGGCGCGTTGACCTGGTTTCATCGTCGCAGTCGACGACGATCGGCAGATAATCAAAGCCACCGGCAGCCGCGGTTCCCTCTGCAAGGAAGGAAAGGCGGGTCTGACCTTCGAACAGCAGTCGGCGTCCAGACCTGCAAAGGGGCGCGAGCTTCGCCATCCACTCGATCGTCTTGGCGCGCTGCCACTCCTCGCCAGATCCGTACTCGGTGATCATCCGCTCCGGAGGCGGCACACCGATCCGATCGAAGTACAAGACCTCGATCTCCTCGGAGTAGCGCTCTTCGATCGCACGGGCGATCGTCGTCTTTCCAGATCCCGAGGCCCCAATCAAAACGACCAACGGCATGGCACGCCTTCACGCGAGGAGCTTGCTGGGTCGAACGACCTCGGCCTGCAAGAAATCGCCTCGCTCACTTTCGAGCCAAGAGCCCTGTCCGTATACCGCCAAGGATTCAAGCTGACCTAGAGCTGAGCTTCGATAGCCGCCTTATCTACGACCGACCATACCTCCGCAATCCCATCTCCCCGAAACCGATAGAAGACATTCTCGGTAAAGGAGACTCTCTTCCCGTTTACCTCTAGGCCAAGGAACCTCGCCCTGGGCGCACAGTCGAAGCGCAGTCGGCTCGCGATGAAGGGCGGATCGGAAATCAAGAGCTGAACGTCGAAGTGGAGGTCCGGGATCTCGAGAAAGTCTCTCTCGAGCATCTCCCGATAGCCCGATCCTCCGGTCCGCCGCCCATTGTAGTGCACCTCCTCGTCGACGAACTGTTCCAGCTTCGGCCAGTCCTGCGCATTCAAGCAAGCGATGTAGTCCCGGTAGACCTGGGAGAGGTCGGATCTATCCATGGCGATTGCTCCTGTGCTCCCAGAACCTCCTGCGGCAAGGAGGAGGTGTTGAAGTTCTATGTCTACCGCACCGGGGCGACGACTAACGGTGCGGGGTGCAGCGGACCACACTCGGATGGAGGACCTGCGCCCCGCCTACCAGGGCAGGACCGCGGGCTGGGCTTGATGCGAATCCGTAGACGACCAACTCTGCCTGGACTGCCCTCTCGTACTCGGCCGGGCTCCCGTAGCCCGTGGCCGAGTGGCGATGCTGCTTACTCTTGCCTGACTATATCGACCGAGATCTCCACCGCCGGAATCGTTCCTCTGTTCTCAAGCCAGTGGGTGGTGTTCCTATCCTCGGGCCAGCCTACTCCCGGCCCATAGTCCGTAGCGACTCCATTTCGATGGTCAGTGATCGTTCCTTGCAAAATGTAGACGGTGCCTGGTCTGTTCTTGTGGTCGTGAATCGGGCCGAAGACCCCACCAGGCTCGATCGTCACCATACGCATTCGAAGTTGGCGCCCCGCCATGCCCTCGATCTCAGGGCCAAGGTCCATCGCAGCAAGCAACTTCACCGCAACACCTTTCGTCTCGGGTGCCACCCGCGCGTCATTCATCGTGCCCTCGTCTCTGCACTCTTTCAGGGAATGTACTGGGCTTGATTCGATTCTGCAGACAGGTCAGTACGCGACCAACTCCGCCCGGGCTGCCCACTCATACTCGGCCGGGCTCTTGTAGCCCATGGCCGAGTGTCGACCCTTGCTGATAGTAGAAGACCTCGATGTAGTCGAGCACAGCCTCCCCTGCGGTGGCGTTCGTGACGGATCGCTCGCCGCACTCTGCCGAGGACGTCAGGTCGAGGTCGCGGGCGACCGCCGACACTGGCTTCACCGGCCGAACAGTGTTCGCCTTGAATTCGTCCGTGAAGCTCCTACGCTGTCCAGGCGGCTTCCTTGCCGTCGACTCCTGGTCCATGCGTGACACCGTAACTCCCCTTCGGTTGGTGTCTAGAAGACCGGATCAAGCCCAGGACCGTACCTCGAGGGACTCCGGTTGCGGCTCTTCGAGCGTCGTGGGCGGCGCCCCATGTCGGTCGCCGGAGCGACCCATTCTGCCGTCGGTGCCCCCGATCTCCCGCCACCAGAGAATGTCCAAGCCGTCTCGACGGGTCCCCTCGCGACCGAGGGTGGTCGCTTATATAGCGGCGGCATGCAACCCCTGTCGATGGAACTTGGAAGGCTTGGAGCAGTCGCGTGGTTCATCGGAGCCGCGGTACTCGAGGTCGCGGGTGACGCGCTCATCCGGAAGGGGATGCGCGGAGCCGCTGCCGTCCTCATGGCGCTCGGCTTCTGCCTGCTCGGCTCCTACGGAGTGGTGGTGAACCTGCTCGATATCGACTTCTCGAAGCTGCTCGGCGCCTACGTCGGGATCTTCGCGGTCGTGAGCGTGGCCATCGGCCGCATCGTGTTCAAGGACCAAGTGCCGACCTCCACCTGGGTGGGCCTGGCCGTCATCCTCGCTGGAAGTGTCATCATCCACGCGGGACGCTCGACGTAGTCTCCGCTGAGCCGGTGCTCTCGTTCATTGGGTTCTCGACGCTGCCGGCCAGGGCTCGAGCAAGCCTGCCCTTGCCGTCCTGGGGTGACCGGCCCGAGGATCGCCCGGCCCGGGTCTCGATGGCGCCTTGTTCTTCCGGGGCAGCTCGTCGATGCTCGAGGCCAGATGGCGTGGAGCGGGGCCGGACCTCAGGACTCGTTCTGCTCGGCACGTATCGCGACGACCTTGCCGCGTTCGAACTCCACGATGAGCCATCGTGAGACGTGCAGGGTGGTGCAGTCCCCTTGGCCCGCCTTTTTCTTGAGCCGCGTCACCTCGTCGGCGGTGGGGTGCAGTGCCTCCTCCGAGCAGAAGCCGAGCGACGCCTCCGCTCTGTCGCACGGGTTCCCCAGCAGCCGGAGGACCTCGGCGCTCGTCATCCCGAGCCGTAGTCCCCCGAGCGTGCGAGTCTTGTGTGACAACTTCGCTGACCGGGCGCATCGAGGTCGCTTGGCGAGCGGGACGACGTAATCGCCGCCGAAATCACCGCTGAAGTTGGCGAGGGCGACGCGCGCGACGAGCTGGTACATCGTGAGCCAGCCGCCCCGGAACCCTCCGGTTGAGATGAGCGCCAGGGTCGTGCCGTCCGGGCCGACGTAACAAGCGGCCCGGGCGCTGGCTGCCGCCTCCCCGCCGTTCTCCTTCACCTCCGCCGGGCCCAGCAGACGCTCTGCGTCGGCAAAGGTGTCCTCGGAGAGTCTCAGGTCGAGAATGGCCATGTGTGGCGCGAGCCGATCCGATGCAGGGGAGGCGGGCGGGGCAAGAAGGACGACCGAGACGACGGCGAACCCGAGGCGGGCCCCGAACCGACTAGGACCTGGTCCAAGCAAGCGACCCTCACGCGCCATCCCCGAAAGGTGGCCGCCCACGGCCTCGAAGCCTCGGGGCGCGGGTCGGGTGTCCGCCCTGTCGCGGAAGCCTTCGCTCTCGAGGCGAGGCTTGCACAGGTCCGTCGACGCCATCGGCCAAAGACTACCAGCCTCGCGGCTCGCGTTCCGAGCCGGAATCGCACCGGATTCGTCTACCGGGCTGCTCGCTCTTTTCCCACCCTTGGAACTACCTGTTCCGGCTCGTCCTTGTCGGCTTCCACAGGGATCGCGTGGTCGAGGTCCAAGAAGCGTCGCGAGACGAGTAAAGCCCAGGAGCAGAGGTGGCAAAGCACCGTCCCTCTCCATGGTCAGCTGGAACACCCTCGAGCCGGCGAGTCCCGAGCGCGAAGACGGAGGGATGGATCACCGTGATACGGTGAATTGTCCTCGGGTGAAGGACCGCCCGGGAGAGGGCCCAGGGGCAGGGGCGGCCGTCAGCGTTTCGCTCTGGCAAGCTCCCGCATCGACTCGTGGAGATCGCTCACCGCCTGCGCCCGCCCCATGTCGGTGGCCGCGAAATGACCCAGCTTTCGGGAGGCGAGGTCGACCGTGACGGAGTCGTCTGGGGTCTTCACATCGGGGCCGTCGCTCGCCGCGTGGTACTCGATCCGGAGCTGAGCCGCGGTGACGAGAATCCGCAGGTAACCGTAGTTCAAGTCGTCGTAGCTCTCGAAGGCGATTTCGTCTGTACCTCTCCCCGCCGCCTGGAGGACCTGTGGGGTCCGAAGCGGCGTGGCCCCCTTGCGGGTGAGCTTCTGGACGTTGTGGCCCCCGTTCCCGCAGGACACGTAGGGAATCTCTGTCCCGTCGGAGCGCGTCCTCGTGAAGCGTTGGTAGTTGTGGACGTGGCCGGCGAGGACGGCGTGCGGCCACACGCCCGCCTTCTGGCAGACGGCGTCCATGTCGGCCAGCATCTGCACGCTCCAGCCGTGGCGTGACCCGGCGGTGCTAGCGGTGTAGGGGGGATGGTGATGGGCGAAGAGGAGGGCCCCTTCGAACGCCTCCGCCTTCACGCGCCTGAGGGCCGCCTCGAGGAACTTGAGCTGCGAGTTGCCGACGTTCTGGTCGGCGATGACCCCCGGGTCCTCGAGCATGTTGCTGTACAGGCCGAGGATCCGGACGAAGGGCGCCTCGAAGGTGAAGAAGACGCCCGGCTGGATCTGCGCCGTGCGCGAGAGCCCTCCGGCCTCGGCGGTGACGGTGAAGTCCGTGGAGCAGAAGTTCCGGAGGAACGCCTCCAGGCTCTTCACGTGGACCTGGGGCGCCACCATGCCATCGTGGTTGCCCGGGACCGCGAAGATGGGGGCGGGATAGTCCCGGTAGGGCTCGTAGAACTGATCGTAGTAGTACTGCGCTTCCCCGAAGCTGTAGACGATGTCTCCGAGGAGGAGGTTGAACTGCGGCACCTCCTTCGAGTCGGTCTCCTGGAAGTCGCTCACCATCTTGTCGGCGACGAGGCTCTGGAAGTGCGGTCCCCGGGTGCTGCCGCAGTCCCCGGTCGCGTGGAACACGAGCTGGCCGCTCGCTTGGATGGCGTCGACGCGGGCGGTGTCGCCTCCGAGCGCCTCTTCCAGGGTGAGCCGCGGCTCGACCCCGCCCCGCGGCGCCGGGAACGGCAGGGGGTGGATCAGATGCTCGCGATTGAGCTCGTCGATCTCCTGGTAGGCGGCCGTATCGGATGCGTGCTTCACCCTGAAGACGGTCGGATCCGCGGTCGGCTCCGGCTGGGAGAACACCGGGTGTCCAATGGATCGATCTCCGCCGCTCGACCGAGCCCGCCCGGCCGGCCGGGTCCTCTTCCCGCGTGAACCGCTCCCGCGCGCCTGTGGCATGCGTCTCTCCTTGGCGCATCGGCGTAATGACCGCACCCAGAGTCAAGCAACCCCGTGCCGCTCCTCTCTTGGAGTGGTCCGGACGGGTGGCACGGACAAGGTGCAACGGGCGAAAACTCTCTCGGGGAGGGGCAGGGGCGGCGGGGAGAAGCGGGAGCGACCCCTTGGGCCGCGGGAGGGGGCGAACCGCCGGAGAGCCCCGAGCGAGTTTCTTGAAGAACCGAGGCGGAGCGGGGATCGTTTCGGGGGGGAGGGCTAGAGGGATGACGATGCCTACGCTCGAGAAATCGCCCATTCACAAGCTTCACCCCACTCAGCTCACCGTGGGCATGATCGAGGTGAAGGACAAGAAGCATCACCTGGCGAAGCTCACGCCCAAGGAGCAACAAGACTTCATGGAGGCGCATCCCATCCCGGCGGTCTTGGGTCCCGAGGGCCGGCTCTACATCACCGACCACCATCACCTCGGGCGGGCCGCGCTGGAGGCGGGCGTCGAAACCGGGTTCTTCAGCGTCCTTTCGGACCTGTCCTCAAAGGCCGCCGACGACTTCTGGAAGGAGATGGACAAGCACTGCTGGGTCCACCCGCTCGACGAGAACGGGGTTCGTCACCAGTACTCTTCCATCCCTCACCATCTCGAGGACCTCATCGACGACGTGTACCGCTCTCTCGCAGGGTATGCGCGAGACGCGGGAGCGTATGACAAGACCCCCACCGCGTTCGCCGAGTTCGTCTGGGCGGATTTCTTTCGTCGCCTGATCCCCATCGAGGACGTGCGGGGGGGGTTCGAGGCGGCGGTGAAGGTCGCCATCGAATTCGCCCGAAGCGAACGGGCGACGGGGATGCCGGGGGTTAAACCCACGGGAGCCGCGAGCGGACCGCCCTCGGGCGCGACCGTGCGACCCGGACGCTAAAGCGGCCGGTCGGCCGCGCCGCGCCCTCTGTGGACTTTGGTCCACCCGGATGCGCCGTCCCTCATGGGAGGAGCCGACGGCGGTCGGCGACGGAGGGGACCGTGCAGGCATCGAACCGGCCCAAGGCTCGATATCGCACACGCGCCACGAGGCGGTAGGCGGGGTCAAAGAACGCGGTGGGCAGGAACCTCAGCACGGACAGAAAGCTCCAGGGCGGGCGGAGGTAGCGCGCGGCCTCGAACAGGGCCCGGCTACGCTTCAGCACTCGATCTCCATCCACGAGGACGACACCCTCGAGCTCTCCGGGGATCTCTGGGTGGAGCGCTCGCAACCGCTTCGCCGTCAGCCCTTGCAGCGGCGCGAACCAGAGCTTCTCGTCCCGATCCCTCGCGAGGACCCATGCGACCGTGCGGTGGCAAAGTCCGCACAAGCCGTCGTAGAGGAGGATAGGCCCCGGTAGCGTATCGGGTGGGGTCTCGAGGAGTGGGTCCGGCACGGGGAGACCATGATGCTGGGCGAGCGCTGCCGCAGCATTGTCGGCGTGGGGTCCAGGACTCCCCAGGCGGGCCGCGCCTTGCGCTTGAGTCCGACGGGAGGACTTAGGGTGAGCGAGGGGGCGGTAGCGAATCTCGTCTCTAGTCGCCCGCCAGGATGGAGGCGGCTGCCTTCTCCCCGACCATGTACACGGCGCTCACGAGGAAGAAGCCGGGGATGTGGGGGAAGACGGAGGCGTCGGCCACCCTGAGCCTGGAGGTGCCGTGGACCCTGAGCCCGCCGTCGAGGACGCCCCCCCGCTCGGCGGGCCCGATGGCGCAGGTGCAGGAGGCGTGGTGTCCCCACGCCTGGCGGCGCACGAACTCGGCGAGCGCCTCGTCGCTCTCGAGCGCCGCTCCGGGCAACTCCTCCTCCTCGACCACCCCGTGCAAGGCGACCCGGGCGTTCATCCGTCGGGCAAGGCGGATGCCCTTTACCACCGCGGAAAGGTCCGCCCCGCCGTCGTCGGTGCCCTCCTCGAAGTACCGGAAGTTCACGATGGGGGGATCGCGCGGGTCGGGCGAGCGGAGACGGACCTCGCCCGCGGTGTTGTGGGTATGGGCCTTCAGGATCACCCAGGTGAGATAGTTGCGTCGCCGGGCGAAGTCGGCCGAGTAGCCCGGGTGATAGCCCTCGAACCGCCCCAGGAGGCCGAGGAGGAAGAGGTCGGGGACCTTGAGATCCGGGCTCGATCTCCGCCCCATCGCCAGTGCCACCCCGTTGGTCGAGTACACGCCGCCCCGCTCCTCTTCCCAGGTCCGGTAGGGGAGGTCGCCATGTCGAAAGCGCGCCCCCTCGAACGCGCTCCACTCGGCGAAGTTCATCCGGGAGACGACGCCGACCTCGTACCGGTCCTGCAGGTTTCGCCCCACCCCCGAGAGGTCCACCCGCACGGGAATGCCGTGCCGGCGGAGCTCCTCGGCCGGCCCGATGCCGGAGAGCATGAGGAGCTGGGGCGTGTTGAAGGCCCCGCCCGCGACGACGACCTCGCGCGAGGCGCGCGCCAGGCCGGGCTCTGCCGCCTCCCCCGGGCGGCGGTGGGCGCGATAGAGCCCTTCGCCCTTCAGGAACCGGACCCCGGTGGCCCTCCCGCGCTCGTCGAGCTCGATCCGGGTGGCGAGAGCGTCGAGCACGATCCGCAGGCGGTCGGGGTGGCGGGCCTGTACGTCGAGGAGCCGCTCTCGGGTCCCGGCCCGAGAATGGTTCCGGGTGGTGAGGGGCGTGTACCAGATCCCCTCCGCGCCGCGGGGCACCGACCGCCGGTCGTTGGGGTCGAGCTGTCCCCGCACGATCGAGAGCGCCTCCTCGGCCGGGTGCCCCATCTCGTCCAGCGCCTCGTGAGCCGCCTCGAGGACGAGGTGGGCCAGGTCGGCCCGGAAGGCCGAAATGGGGATTGCCTTCTCCGTCCGGAGCCACCCCCGCCAGCCGTGGCGGGTGGGATCGATGCCGAGCCGGGCGAGCCAGCGGTACGGTAGCCGATGGCGGCAGTCCTCGAGGCGGTTGAAGAGGCGCCGCATGGGCTCCGCCCCCCAGCTCGGGTCGCCGGTGAGCTCGGCGATGGCGTCCCAGTCCTCGTCGTGCGGGTAGACGAAGATGAGGGCGTTGTGTGCGGTGCAGCCGCCGAGCGTACCGGCCCGAGGGTAGAGGACGCCGTCCACCGGACGGCCCTCCCACTCGGCCCGGTACTTCGGGTCGAGCTTCTGGCGGGCGTCGTCGGCGTAGTGGCGGACGAAGTAGTGCCATCCGACGGCCTCGTTCTCCGAGGCGAAGGCGTGGAAGGCGGGGACGTCGTAGTCGTCGGGCAGCCGTTCGCCGGAAGGGTCCACCGGATCGCCCCCGCGCAGGGAGCGCGGGTCCCCGCCCGCCTCGAGGACGACCACGGTCCGTCCCCCCTCGGCGAGGCGGGCGGCGACGGTTCCGCCCCCGGCCCCGGAGCCGACGACCACGTACTCGGAATCGAACTCGAGGATGGGCACCTTGGGCCAAGAGGCCGGCTCCCCCGCGGGGAAGCGGGCCGGATCTCTTCAGAAGGTCTTCACGTACTCGATGAGGGCCCGCTTGTCGTCGTCCGACAGGGCGGGCTCCTCGGGGAAGTAGGAGGTCCCGAAGTAGTGGCCCCGGTTCACCTCGAGGTCGGGGCACCTGCTGAGCTCGAGCAAGCGGTCGACGACGTTGGCGAACACCTTCTCCGCCTCCTCGTCGGAGGCATTCTTGGGCAGGGCCTTGAGGTCGTGTTCGATCGTGACGAGGAGCTCCACCACCTTCTCTTGTCGGGCCCGCTCCTCCCCCGGGGGAGCGGCCTCGCCCAACAGGTCCAGGTTGGCGAGGAGCCCGATGGGCGTCCCCTTGGGGATGGGGCCGATCTCGATGCCCGTCTCGTTGAAGACCCAGGGGAAGAGGCGTTCGGCCGGGCGGCGCAGGTCCTTCAAGAGATCGGGCAGATAGCCCATGGGGATGCGCAGGTAGCTTTGTTCCGTGGTGCGATCGATCCATCCCACGAATCCATCGGAGACCTTCCCCGAGAGGACCGGGTCGTGGGGGCGTTTCTCCGGCCAGAGGAGCTGTTCCATGGCGTTCTCGAACGATCGGACCCGGGAGTCCACCGAGGGGCTCGGGTCGAACCGGCCCACGCTGTTGTTGAGCAAGAACGGGGCGGTCGACCACGCGCTGACCAGGGAGGCGGGCCGGGTGTACCCGCGCCCGCCCCCGGGCAGTGGGAAGGTGAAGGGCTGCCCGGTCACCGGGTGGCGCACGGTGATGGCGCCGACGGAGGGCAGGTCCTTGTAGGTTTGGGAGGAGAAGTTGTCCCAGATGTTGCCGGCGATGGCGTTGGTGGCGAGGGGGCTGCAGGCGTTCGTCTGCAAAAGGGTCGCCGGGATGCGGAGCTCGGTGGAGAGGTAGTTGCCAAGGAGGAAGTCGGGGCGCTTGACGAGGGCCAGCATCTGGCTCTTGAACGCGTCGGTCTTGGTCCAGTCCCAGTACTTGCCGAAGCATCGGAGGTAGTCCTTGCCGGCGCAGCCGCCGGGATCGACCCCGGGCGCCGGCTCCGGGATCTTGCTCGAGTGGCAGCGGGCGCAGCGGTCGGCGAAGACCTCCTTGCCGCGCTCGAGCTGGGCGGGGTCGTGGCTCAAGAGGTCCTCTCCGCCGGGTGCGTCGCGCAGGTGGTGGGCGCCGCTCGCCTTCAGGAGGAAGAGGGCCATGCCGGGAGTCTGCTGTTCGGTGGCGTTCCAGTAGGTGGAGTTCTTCCGGGCGGTGGCGATGGGGATGGGGGTGATGGGAGCGCCGCCCACGAGGGGCCGGAAGTGGAGCAGCCACTCCTCGCTGAAGAGGCCGATGTTCAGGTACACCCGGTTCAGCGCCCCCAGGGCCCCCACCGAGTCGGACCCGTCCTTGAGGACGCGCGGGGTGAAGACGGTGGCCGGTGCCTCGAAGAAGCTATCGAAGGGGCGGCCCGCCTCGAAGTCGTTGAACTGCTTGTTCTCTAGCCCCCCGCCCGCGAGCGTCTCCTTCCCGAAGCGCTTCGCGAGAGCCATCCGCTCGGGGAGGAGGTAGACGGCGTTCATGGTGCGCGGGTTGTTGATGTTGTCGCTGGAGATGAGCGAGGTATCGAGGGTGCCGGGCCGAGCGGTGTGGAAGAGCTGGAAGGCGAAGCTCGTGGGGTCGGCCTCCCAGGCGAAGATGCGATCGACCCAGAAGTACTGGGCGCCGACGGTCGAGGAGAGGTTCTCCCAGCGCGGGTTCTCGGGGTCCGCGGGGGGCCGAAGCGGGCTCGGGCCCACGTGGCAGAAGGCGCACGACATCCCCACCCGGTAGGGCCGGACCAGGTTCTTGTCGAGGTAGTAGGACTTGTCCTCGTAGTAGCGCTTCGGGTCCCAGCGCCGAAGGGCGGCCTCGTCGAAGTCCGGGTTCGGGAAGAGCCGTAGTCCCACGACGCCCGTGGCGTACCCGTAGTACGAGCCTACCGGCACCGTCTTTCCCCGGGCGCCGAGGACCACCCCCGGGTACTTCTCCGCGTTCTCGAAGGGGTCGGGGGGACAGTCGGGACCGGTGCGGCGTCGGTCGAGCCAGAGGCCGAAGCGTTCCGGGTCGGGTCCGGTCGGCTTCTCGAAGCAGGGTTCGTTCACGAGCCCGAGGTAATTCCAGCGGTTGTCGCGGCTCGCCTTCAGGCCCGGGAAGGAGGACAGGGTCTTCAGGAAATCGAGCGAGCCGACGCTGCCGGAGGTGAGGAGGTCCCACATCCGGTCGTTGCCGCCCGTCCAGACGAGCCAGGTGTTGCGCCCCTTCACCTCGTCGGGGGTGAGTGCCGCCCCGCCGTCCATGTCGTGGAAGTAGTCCTCGTCCGCGGCGGGGAAGGAGGCCGCCTGGCGGTGGGCCCGGAGGGCCTCGTCGAGGACCTGCCCGGGCCTGTCCCGGCGACAGGCGCCCGACAAGAGAAGCGGGGAGGCGAGGAGGGCGAGAAGCCATCTCGAGGGGGGCCGGTTCATGCCGATCCTTTCCGGAGCGAGGCGGGCGGCTCGCCTGCGTTTCCCGCGCTCAGGGGGGAGGCCGGGAACGTCTCTGATCCGTCGGGCTCTACGAGCGGCTCGCGGTTCATGGCTTGGCGCAGGCGCGAGAGCTCGGCGTAGAGGGTGCGCCGCGCCCGGTTCTGGTTCCCGAGGGGCCGGTGCGCCTCCACGCAGTGCCAGGGGTTGAAGGCGAGCCTGCGGGCGAAGGCCAGCTGCGCGGGCGAGGTGAAGCGTTGCTGGGGGATGGCGATCCGCGCCACCGGGACGAAGGGCGAGTGCCGCTCCGACCAGGCGATGGCGGCGTTCTCCACCGGCATCCGGCGCGGGTCCCCCTGGCGCTGCAGGGCGAGTTCCATCTCCACCCCGCGGCGCTCGAGCGTCGCGGCCATCGCCTGGCGCAGCCAGTCGTCGGGGATCCTCCAAGGGATCCGGGTTCGCTCCGGCTCCAGAGGGCGGATGGAGTACTTGACCGCCAGCCCCGGCCCGCAGAGGTAGGGCACGCAGCTGAAGTACCGGGTGAAGAGCGGATTCCGGTTCATCCGGGCGAAGAGCCCCTGCATGAGGGCGTCGAGGTAGTGGGGATCGCGGGGGTCGAAGAAGTAGAGGGTCGGGGTCCCGGCACCGATGTGGCGCTGGAGCTTCAGGTTCTCGACGATGTCCGGGGTGGTGAAGGTGGGGCAGCTGATCCCGAGGAAGTCCTGGGTGGCCCGCTCGTCGAGGAGCTTCGGGCCGGGCACGCCCATGAGCTTCACCCCGATGCTGAGGATGCCCGCGTCCTCGACGTCGGGGGGGGAGAGGGGGCCGGGGCCGCCGAAGCGGATCCAGGCGGGGAAGCGGGCGGGAGCGCCGAAGACGCCGCGCTTCAGGTCGGCGGGGACTTCGGACAAGACCTCCATCTCGCCCCGGACCACCCCGTAGGTCTTGGTGTTCCCGGCGCGCTCGGCGATCTTCCCCCGGTACTCCGTTTCCAGGAAGCGACCCATCTCGATGGCGATCTCGGCGGTGATGCGCTCCTCCTCGGGAACGGGGATCTCCTGGCAGGGCGAGGTCTCGCGGGAGGGGTGGCGGAGCCGGATGAGCGCCTGCACCAGCGAGACGAGCGGCCCCTGGAACAGAGCGTTGAAGCCGTCCCGGAAGAGCGGGTCCACCCGGTGCTCGAGGGCGATGAGCGCGAGGAGGAAATCGTTCAGGCGCTGGCCGAGGCTCTTCCCGCGGGCCGAGCCGCTCATGACTCGGTCCCTCCTCCGGCCGCCGCGATGTAGCGCAGGGCCCGTATCCCGGGGAGGAAGAAGTAGGCGCCGCCCCGGACGGTGACGAAGCGGGGCAGAGCGGCGAGGCGCGGGCGGACGCCTTGGACGGCGGCAAGCGAGAAGGCGTCGGTGGCGGGGCAGCCAAGGAGGGGAGCGCGGCTGCCGAGCAGGGGGTCGCCCTCCTCGGAGAGGCCGCCGAAGCTCGTGCTCATGATCCAGGCGTTCTGGACGAACTCGAACTGGCGGCCGAGGTTGGCGTTCAGGCAAAGGAAATAGAGCCCGCGCTCCGGATCGCCGGCCGGGGCGGGACGGACGGCCTCTTCGGGCGAGAGCCTCGGACCGTAGGGTCGGCCGCGCCGAACCATCCGGTGGAAGCGGGCGGAGGCAACGACATCCTCGCGCACGCCCTGGCCGCCAAAGAGCGCCAGCATGCGCGAGAGCCGGGAGAGAGGGCCGCGCGCTCCGGGCAGATCGGCGTTGCGCGGGTTGGCACGCCGGGCATGGGCGCCGAGCGGGCAGCGTTCCCCGAGGGGATCGCCCTCGTAGGTGAACTGGTTGTAGCGGACGTCCTCCGCATCGGGGCCGACGCCCGCGACCGTCGACCCGAGCGGAACGAGTGGGTCTCCGCCCAGGGTGCGGCCCACCATGGCCTCAGCCAAATGGCGACGCTCTTCGGGGCGATACCCTGCCTTCTGGTCCAAGAACTGCCAGAAACCGCGCACGTCCTGGCGGAGCTGGCGGAGAACGAGGTAGCTGCCGTTTCGCCCCAGGTCGAGCCGGTCGGCCGCGTCCTCGGCCGCAGGCAGGGCTCCGGCGAAGGGAGTGTCTCGAGGCAAGACCGGACGATCGGTGTACTTGCCGTACTCGTTGGGGTAACCGAGGAGCACTTCCCCCAGGGCGAGCCGGTTGGAGTAGGTCGCCCGGTCGGGGCCGCCCGGGGGAAGCCGGCGGGCGAAGTCGATGTCGGGCTGGCTGAGCCCGTCCTTGAATCCGAACGGCTCGACCCCGCTCAGGTTCGAGGCCTGTAACCGCGTCTCGAGTCGTAAGCCGGAGTGGGCGAGCTCGCGTTCCACCCGCTCGGCGAAGGCCGGTAGCTCGCCCGCCTGGGCGTAGAGCAACACGAGCAGGTCGGAACTTCTGCCAGGGCCGCCCCAGGCCCATGCCTCCGGCCTGCTCTCGCCCACGTCCCCGAGCCGGCGCGAGCGGCTCTCCTCGCCCGCCATTCCAGAGAGGAACTCGGCGGAGAAGCCAGCCACCACCGCGGGTGGCACCCCCAGCCGGTCGAGGCCGGGCCGGGAGAGCGCGACATGGAGGGCCCGGGATGGCGGGGCCGGCCGGAGGACGGCGTCGGCGACGGGGGCCTCTGCGAGCCAGCGCCTGGCCGCGGCCGCGTTCTCCACGGAGAGGGTGAGGAAGACCGCCTCGGGGAACCGGCGATACCCGAACCGGGCCAGGCCCTGGGTGTCCCCGTCGTCGAAACGGAGGGTCATCGCGTTCACTAGATGAGGGCGAGCCAGGCGGCCGCGGCCGGGTCGGAGAGGGCTGCCGCGGCGAGGCCGGCCCGGACGGCCGCGTTGCGACGGAGTTCGACGGCGGTCAGGCCGGGGTGGGCGTCGTACCAGACCTCGGTGGGGAGTTCGTGCCGCCGGATGTAGTACTTGAACTTCTGCTCGTCCCGCGCACCGCCCAAGACGAGCCACCGGGTGGAGGGGTAGCCGACGCCGTTGGAGAAGACGAGGTTCAATCCGAAGGCGACCTTGTTGATGAAGTCGTCCATGTAGCTGTCGAGGCTGCCGTCGTAGTTACTGGCAAAGAGGAGTCGGCGGCGGCCGGGGAGGAAGGCCCAGCGGGCGAAGTGGATCGTGCCCACGCGAGCGAGGTGACCGCGGGCGTAGAGGTGACGGGTGGAGTAGTCGAGGACGAGGAGCGCAGCGTCGAGCAGGAGCCGGCGGAAGAGGCCGGGCTTGATGGTGCCCATGGCGCTGAACTGGTTCGTGAGGCTGTGGTCCTCGAGGACATCGAGTCGCTTCACGTGCTCTGGGTCGGGGCGAGGCGCGATCTCGGGGTCGTGGCTCTCGCGCCGGCGGAGCTCCAGGGCGAAGAAGGGGAGGTAGACGAGGAGGAGCGGGAGGAGGATCAGGCCGGCGAGGGGGACCCCCACGAGGTGGGCCACCTCGCGGAGGCGGTGGCCGAGCGGGGTGGGCTCCTCGGGTGTGAGCCGTAGCCGCCCCGCCCGGAGCTCGCCGTCCGCGAAGGCCCGGAGAGCGCGGCGCGTGTCCTCCGGGGGGCCCAAGCTGTCGGCCTGTGCATCGAGGTAGCCGCGCAGCGCCCGGCGTAGGGCGGCCTCCTCCCGGATCTGGCGGGTGGTCCGTCCGATCCAGTTGACGTATGTCGCCGCCTCGGGGAGCCGGTGCGCCTTGAGGTAGCCGACGAGGTCGCCCTGGTCGTCGAACCCCTGGCAGTGTCCGAAGATCTGCCGCAGGCCGGCCCCGGCGCGGGCGGCCAGCTCTTCGAGCTGCGCCTCGGCCGGGCCGTCGCAGTCGAAGAGGAGGGCGAGGTAGGTGGGGGCCTCGACCAAGACCTGGCCGTACGCGGCGAGGTCGCCCAGGGTCTGGTCGTCGAGGACCAAGAGCCGCGCGAAGTGGAGGCGCTCGAAGTCGCCGAACGGGAGGAGTGGATTCGAGGGGTTTGCCCGCCCCGGGACGTCGTTCATGGTGGCGAGCAGCGCCCTCAGCTCGGGGACGCGTCCCGGGGCGATGGGAGCGGCCACGGTGATGGAGGACTGAGGGGTCATGGCTCCCGTGATCGGGCCGGGCGCGGGTTCTGTTCAGCTGAACTCCAGGCAGAAGTGAAGGATGGGGGTCTTGTCCCAATACACCCGCCCCAGGTAGAGGCCCGAGCCGAGATAGCGAATCTCGTCCCGGATCCAGTGCGCCACCGTCGAGGTCTTGGAGTAGTCGAGGACGATGCAGTCCTTCCCGTCGAGCCAGCTCGCCCCTCGGCTGACGGCGGCGATGATGGCCCGCAGTCCGAAGGGGAGGATCTCGTTGCGGAGCACGCCCTCCTTGGCGTCGAAGACCTTGCCTTGCCAGGCGAAGAAGTTCACCACTCGCGACAGCTCGTAGGAGTAGACGGTTCCGGGGGCGACGATGGCGGTTCCACGCCCCTCGCCGTTGGGGATGTCGCCCGGCGGGCTCTGGGAGAAGAGGTCGTCGAGTTGCTTCGCGGACATCTTCAAGAGCGCCCGAGCATCGAGAGCCATGGATTCCCCTTCGTCCGGCGCGGGCCCGCTATCGAGAGAAATCCATCACGCGGCCCTGACGCAGCGTGACGTGCCTGTCCGTGCACGGAACCTCGTTTCCCGTTTAACTTGAAGTCGATCGAAGGGCTCGCCCGTTCCTCTTGGGGGTTCTTCGAGGAACGACCGCTACCCTGCCGGCGAACAGCGAACGCGAACGAAGCGTTCGTTTTCAGCGGGCAGAGGCGCGTCGCCCGATACCGTAAGCGCGGCTCGCAGGTGGCCTCGGCTTCGGAGCCACGTTCACCGTGTGTTTGCTCGGGCGAGGAGTCAGAGGCGCTGGCGATGTGAGACGCGCCGCTCCGCCTCGGGTAATCGCTGCGTCGTGGCCGCTTGCGCACGAGCCTCGGGACCCAAGTCGCCCGCAGAAAGGGACTAGCCCCGTCAGGGTCTCCTCGCCGCATCGACCGCCAGAGCTCGCCGCCACCCGTCGAGCTCGCGTACCGCTCGCGAAGCCGCGCTCACTCAGGGCAGGGAAACAAAGGTTCCGGCGCCGAAGAGGACGAACGGGGGAGATGGCCACTCTCTAGCGGAAAGCAGAGGCGCGCCGGGCGGCCGGCTCGCAGGCGATTCAAGACATCGAGGGGTATGGGTGAGGAGAAGTCAGTGCCCGGCGTGCAGCTCGCTCTCGCTCGCTCGGGAATCGGCGCGATGCGCCCAATCGCCCGTCTGCAGGTGGGCCTCGACCATCCACAGCCATTTGTCGGTTCCGCGAGAGACCTCGGTGAAGATGTCGGAGGTGTCCTGATCCCCCGCATCGGCCGCCTGGCTGATCGCCTGGCGCGCGGAGCGGCCGAACGAGGCGAGTGCCTCCGCCACCGCATGGACGTGGTCCCGCCCCCCCCCACCGGTGGCCGAGTACTCGTCCAGCGTGCTGCGCTCGGCGACCTGGCGAGCCGTGCCGTCGGCGAGGCCCCCGAGCTGCACGGCGCGCTCCGCGATGACGTCTACGTATTCGTCGGCGTCGTCCACGATCTTGTCGAAGAACTCGTGCAGGGCGATGAACTGCGGTCCCTTCACGTTCCAGTGGGCCACCTTCAGCTGCAGGCGGAGATCGATCGCATCCGCGAGGCGGGCGTTGAGCAGCTCGATCATGGGGCCGCGAACGGACGGTGGGAGATCGTTGTGCGTTTCGTACATGGCTGCCTCCTCCTCAAGAGAATGCGGCTTCCGCGGACCGGTGCATGCCAAAGCGCACCTCACGGTCGGGTGGTAAACGTTCGCGCTCGCTTGGTGCGCTCTGGGGCTGCTCGACCGTTGCCACGCCCCGGAGGGCGCTCCACCCAGAGGCGAGGGTCGAGCGGTCCGCAGATCGCTGCACTCGGGCTCCTTCGGATGGGCGTCCCCTTTGAAGGAGCATCCACCCGGGGGCACGCCGGGTCGTCTCTAGGCCGGTCCGAGGCGTCCGTCCCCGCCATTCTCCGCTGATAGGGGCGCCGAGCGCTCGGCGATCGGGAAGAGCGCCTCGACGATCGCGCGGGCATCGATGCCCGCGGCCCGCAGCTGCTCTTCGGGGGTGGCCGAGCCCGGCATGGTGCGAACGGCGAGGCGTCGCAAGAGCGGGGCCCGCATCCCGTCGAACGCCTCGGCGACCGCGTCGGCCAGCCCGCCCTCCGGATGGTGGTCCTCCACCACGAGGAGCCCGCCCGGGCACTCACGCGCCGCCTCGATGAGTGTCGGGCGATCGACCGGCTTCACCGAGTAGAGATCGATGACGCGGGTGGGGATTCCGCGCTCGCTGAGCTCGGCATGCGCCTTCAGCGCCTCGTGAACGGTGATGCCCGCGGCAACGATGGCGGCAAGGTCGTGTCCGGAGCGGCGGAGCACCTTGGAGCCGCCGATGGGGAACGGCTCGGTGGCGGAGTAGAGGACCGGCGTCTTCTCCCGGGTGGTGCGCAAGTAGGTAATGCCCTGCCGGTCAACCATCTGAGCGGTGAGCTTCACCGTTGCGTTGGCGCAGGAGGGGTAGAGCACCACGCTCCCGTGCACGGACCGCATCATGGCCAGGTCCTCGAGGCCCATCTGCGATGGTCCGTCCTCGCCGATCGAGACCCCGACGTGCGAGCCCACCAGATTCAAGGTGGCCCGGGAGAGCGAGCCCATGCGCACCTGGTCGAAGGCGCGCGTCAAGAACGCGGCGAAGGTGGCGGCGAATGGCTTGTAGCCCAGGACCTGCATTCCCACCGCCGCGGAGACCATCTGTTGCTCGGCGATGTACATCTCGAAGAAGCGCTCCGGGTGTGCCCGGGCAAATCGGTCGAGATAGGTCGAGTTCGCGACCTCTCCGTCGAGGGCGACGATGCGAAGGTCGGCCGCACCCAGGGCCGCAAGCGCGTCTCCAAAAGCTACCCGGGTCGCGACGCTGCTCTGGGGTGCGTACCCCGGCAATTCCAAGCCGGCGGGGGCTTCCCGGGGCTTTGAAACGCTCTTCTCGCGGGGCGAAGGCCTCACGACGAGAGAGGGGGCGCCGCTTGCGAAGCCGAGCTCGGCGAGCGCGCGAGCCGCCTCGTCTCGGGAGAGTGGCCTCCCGTGCCATCCCTCGTGGTCCTCGAGGAACGACACGCCCGCCCCCTTCTTGGTCCGGGCCACGATCAGCGTGGGTCGCGACCCGTTCTCCGCTGCGGTGTACGCACCGTCGATCGCGGCGAGGTCGTGGCCGTCGATCACCACCGCGTCCCAGCCGAAGGCGCGCGCCCGGGTCGCGTAGGCATCACCATCCCAGCCGAGCATCGTGAATCCGCGCTGTCCGAGCCGGTTCATGTCGAGGATGGCGGTGATGTTCTTGAGACCATGGAACCCGGCCGCCTCCAGGGACTCGTAGACGCTGCCCTCCGCGAGCTCGCTGTCCCCGAGCAGGACCCAGAGACGGTGGTCCACGCGGTCGAGACGCTGGGTGGCGAGCGCCATTCCGACCGCCAGGGCGAGCCCCTGTCCGAGCGAGCCGGTCGCCACCTCGACGTACGGGAAGACGGGCACCGGGTGGCCCTCGAGCGGGCTCCCCATCCGCCGCAGGGTCATGAGCTCCGCGTCCGAGACCGCGCCGGCGGCCTTGAGCATGGAGTACAGCAAGGGGGCGGCATGCCCCTTCGAGAAGATGAGCCGGTCGTTGGCGAGCGCGCGCGGCTCGGCGACGTCATAGCGCAGGTGCGAGACGAGCAGCACGGCCATGAGGTCGGCCGCCGAGAGACACGACGTGGGGTGTCCCGAGCCGGCCTTGGTGGTCGAGCGAATGCTATCTACCCGGAGCTGCTTTGCGACCTCGTTCCAGGAGTCCATCGGTTCTCTCTTCTTTCGGAGGCCATTGCGTCGACCCCGTCTGCCTCTTGCCTGGCCAAGAGCTCGCCGCATTTACCATGCGGGCCCTTTCCGTAAGAAACCTCCGCTCGCGTCGGGACGACTATCGAGGGGGCTAGCAGGCAGGCGCCAGGATCGGCGACTGGGTACATCGCGGGCGGGCACCACTCCTTGCTCATCGAGCCTTGGCGTGCCGGACCTTACGACTCGTGATGGGGCGTCGCGAGGACGACGAAGAGCGTGGCCGGGCTGAGCGGCTCGAAGCCCGGTGTGAAAGCATCGGCCGCCGGACGTGCCGGAGCTGTTCCAAGGAAGAAAACTCGAGACGCTGGAGGAGTCGCCCCTTCACGTCGACGACGGAGATCCCATTACCGAGTGCCTCAATGCGGCGCCGCCGTCGAGCCCCGACGAGCGAAGGGTGAGTTGCCTCGGCAGTACGAGTAGGTCCGGGTGGCGGCGACCACGCGGCGGCGCTACGTGCTTCCTGCGAGAGCCCGGGACGAGGCGGGCGCCACCCCTCCGGCCACACGGGCCACCGCGCGATCGTGCGTGAAGTCACGGAGGGAAACATGTGTAAGCATCTCGTCGTGTTCGAGCGGGAGCGAAAGGCTCCCGTGCACCCGAGCTCCCATGGGTGCCTGGAGTGCCTCGAAGCGGGAGGCGAATGGGTTCACCTCAGGCTGTGCATGGCCTGCGGTCATGTCGGATGCTGTGACGACTCTCCGAACCGCCATGCCACCCGCCATTACCATTCGACCAAGCACCCAGTGGTGAAGTCGTTCGAGCCCGGGGAGGACTGGGCCTGGTGCTATGCGGACGAGGAAATGGTCGAGGCCATCCCGACCTTCCCCGAGGAGGTACCGCACCGGCATTACGCCCCACCCGGAATGCGCCTGTGATCCTGAGGGTCCGGGCCGCTGCGCCGCGAGCGCCCATGACCTCCTGAAGGGGCACTCTTGTGCCCATCGGGAACACCGAACCCGATCGCGGGCGGTCCCTGGCCTGAGACCCAAACGAGGAGTGAGGGGGGATGGTCCTCGAGGCCGATACTCATGGGCAGCTTCACCCAACCGTGAGCGGCGGGCGCGAAGCGGAAGAGTCATGAGCGCCGACCGTTCTCACAGGAAGGTGGGGGGATCTGCGTGGCGAATGCTCAATCCAAGCTCACGGTGGACCAGTTGCAGCTCCTTAAGAGGAAGCTCGAGGGCGAGCGCAAGAGGATCCTAGGCCTGCTCGAAGACGCGGGGGTGATGCCCGCGTTGAGATCCCCCGAGGAGCTTAGCGAGTTCGAGGAGGCCGCCCAACGGACCGCCGAGGAGAATGATCAGCTCGAGATCGCCGAGCGCGAGCGTGCGCTCCTCGCGGAGGTCGAGCGGGCGCTCGAGAAGCTCCGCTCGGGGAACTACGGCGTGGACGAGGGGACGGGCGAGAGCATCCCCTACGAGCGACTCGTGGCCATCCCCTGGGCGCGCCGGCGCGTGGACGAGTGAGCGAGAGGGTGCCCGACGGGACGTCTGGGGCGCACCCATATCCTTCATGCGCAGATAGGGTGTGCCGGATCGCCCCGCGAAGCTTGGAGGTCGGGCGGGGCGCTCGGGACCGCGGCTCGCCGAACTTGCTCGAATCGAAGGATCGCTCGTCGCCCTCCAGGCATTGAGCCAGGCGACACTTCCGGCATGCGGCCTTGGCGCACGACGATTACGGAGACGCACGGATGTTGCTCAGAGGCACTGGCGTCTCCGCGGGGGTGGCCAAGGGAACTGCGCTCGTCATCACGTGCGGGTGCCGTTCCCCTGCGCCACGACGCAAGATCGAAGCCTCGGAGGTGGAAGGCGAGCGTGCTCGGTTCGAGGCGGCGCTGGCCCGAGCCGCTGCGGACCTCGTCGCGCTCCAGCGCGACGTGCGGGAGCGGCTCGGCCCGAGCCAGGCGGACGTCTTCGGTGCCCAGCTGCTCGCGCTCGAGGACCGGGACTTCCACGACCGGGTGGTGCGCGCCCTCGAGCAGGAACGAGTGAACGTGGAGGCGGCCCTCTCGGAGGTCATCGACGGGTACACCCGTAGGCTGGACGCGGTGTCGGACGGGTACCTGCGCGAACGGGCGGCCGACATCCGTGACGTGGGGCGTCGGGTGCTGTCGTCGCTCCTCGAAGGGGAACGCCCGGACGGCCTGGAACTCCCGGACGGCGCGATCGTGGTTGCGGACGAACTACTGCCCTCGGTGACTGCTCGCCTCCAGCTCGATCACGTGAGGGGGCTCGTGACGGAACGAGGGCACCGGTTCTCCCACAGCTCGATCCTCGCGCGCTCGCTCAGGACCCCCGCAGTCGTCGGCGTCCCGGGCGCTCCGGAGCGGATCAAGACCGGCGATCGGGTGGTGGTGGACGGAGTGGCGGGGGTGGTGTTCGTGAATCCCGAGGCGCGGGTGGAGCGGGAGTACGATCGCGTGGAAGAGGAGCTCAGGGCCCAGAAGGAGGAGCTGCGCAAATTCGTTTCGGTGCCCTCCGTCACCCGGGACGGCACGACCATCCCCTTGCTCGCCAACGTCAACAAGCTTGCGGACACCGAGGCTGCTCTCCTCCACGGCGCCGAAGGGATCGGGCTCTACCGGACCGAGTTCGCCTTCTCGATCCGTCCGCACGCCCCGACCGAGGAGGAGCAATACGAGTTCCTCGCTCGGGCGGCGGAGCGCTTCCATCCGCGCAGGGTGGTGTTCCGCTTGCTCGATCTCGGCGGCGACAAGGTCCTGCCCTATCTCCCCCTTCCCCCCTCGCGTAACCCGTCCCTGGCGGAGCGAGGAATCCGGCTCCTCCTCCGCCACCGGGATCTGCTCAAGACCCAACTACGGGCGTTCCTGCGGGTGAGCGCCGACCATCCCGTTTCCATCCTGCTCCCCGTGGTGGGAGGAGTGGAGGAGATCCGCGAGGCGCGCGAGGTGGTGCGGCAGGTGCAGGACGATCTCAAGGCAGCGGGTGAGCGGTTCGACCCAAAGGTACCGGTGGGGGCGATGATCGAGATCCCCTCGGCGGCGCTCCTGGCCCGAACGCTGGCCGAGGAAGTGGATTTCATGAGCCTGGGGACGAACGACCTCGTGCAGTACGTGCTCTCGGCCGATCGCGAGGACGAGAGCATGGCCTCGTACTACCAGCCCACTCATCCGGCCGTTCTGCACGTCATTCATTCCGTGGCCGAGGCGAGCGCGAGCGTGGGATGCCCCCTCACGATGTGCGGCGAGATGGCGGGGGATCCCCGCCTGACCGAGCTCTTGCTCGGCCTCGGGCTGCGGGAGCTGAGCGTCGCCCCGGGGGAGATGCTCGAGGTGAAGAAAACGATCCGCTCCATCCGGCTCGACGAGGCGCGAGACCTGGCGCGAAAGGCGCTGGACCAAAGGACCGTCGCGGAGATCGAGGCGCTATTGAACGGGCGTCCCGCCGCGGGGGAGACGGGGGCGCTCTAGGAACGCCGGGGCATGTCGGGGCCACGGCTCAAGAATGCCGCGCTGAAGAGGGCGGGCGCATGGGACCTCAGGTCCCTGGGAAACGGAGGGGTTGGTCCGCGTTCGAGGGGGCCTCCACCTGGCCGAGAGCCCCGGCTCGCCGGGGTCCGGGGCCTCAAAGCCGGGCCCATCCTTATTAAGGGGAGCCGCCGGGACGGCCCGGTAGGGTTCGACGTCGCCCTTGGGGCGCGAGTGTGGGTAAGTGCCTACGCCAGAGCCGAGGGTGAGACGGGGCCGCGCAACTGAACTTCCAGCCGTCCCAGGGCGGCCTCGAAGATCTCCGGAATCGGGAGCAGCGAGATGAGAAGAAACCCCTGGGGCGGGAAACCAGCGAGGTAAGCGGGCTCTACCGCCACCCCCTCTTCCAGGAGCGCGAGGCAGGTCTCGTCCTCGCTCTGGACGGGGTTCACCTGGAGCACGGCCCAAATACCTCCGCCCCACTGCAGGGTCCACGGCGCCTCGCGCAGCGACGCGGCCGCGAGGGTGGAGCGGTTCCTGGTGATCCTCGATCGCAGCCGCGAGAGGTAGGCCCCGCGCCGACCGAGAAGGGGAGGGGCGAGCCGGACGCCCGGCCGGGACCCTGCGACCTCGACTTCGAGGAGCGTGGCGAGCCGCGAAGCCGCCTGGGCCGATTGGGCCGCGGGACCGACCACTGCGATCCACGCCCCCTCGAGGGCCGGCAGCCCGCAGATCCCCGAAAGGCCGGAGAGATGGAAGGCCAGGCAACCGCTGACCCGGGCGACGCTCGTGCTCCGGTCGAGAGTCGAGTCCAGGTACGACTCGTCGCCGATGAGGGCGATCTCCCGGCTCTTGCACAGCCGCTCCAGGAACGAGAGCTCCTCCCGCGAGAGTTCGGCCCCGGTGGGATCGGCGGGGTTCCCCACGAGGATGGCGCGCGTGCGCGGCGAGAGAGCGCGCTCGATGGAGCGGCGATCGAGGCGCCATCTCCCCTCGAAGGCGAGTTCGTAGGGGCGGAGCCGAACCGTCGGGAGGGTCTCCAGGCCCGGCCGCTGCGGAGTGGGGACGAGCACCTCGTCGCCGCCCTGGCAGAGGAGCTTCTCGAGGGCGAGGAGCGCCTCGCCCCTCGTCCGGGCGGGGAGGATGCGATCGAGCGGCACGGAGGCGCCGTGCCCGGCGAGGTAGCTCGCGATCGCCTCCCGGGCTTCCGACAGCGCCACCCCCGCGCCCTCTCGGTGCTGCTCCTCGATCTCCCGGAGCTCGACCGGGTCCCACCCCAGGCCACAGCGGGTGGGGTCGCTCTCGGTGAGGTCGAGGAGGACCCGTCCCGATTTTCTCGCCTGTTCGATGGCCACCGAAAAGCGCGCCTCGGGCATCGGACTTCTTCCTCCGGATAGCGTTACCGCTATCCTACGCTCGGAGCGCGCTTTCGGTCGTCGGCCTGCGTGGGTTCAATCCGCGGGAGGGCTGAAGCGGTCTCGAAGGTCGAGGTTCACCTCGAGCACGTTCACGAGCTTCTCGCCGAAGAGGCCGCCCATGGGGGCAGAGGACCGCTGAGCGAGGATGCCCTCGATATCCCTCCTCACCGCGCCCGGGTCCCGGTTTAGGTCCTTGGCCCACTTCGCCGCCACGCGGTCGAGCTGGTAGCGCGCGCTCGCGAGGCTGATGTCGGGGTCGAGCCCCGAGCCCGAGGAGGTGACCATGTCGCCGGGCACGTCGAGGAGGGGGGCTTGGGCGTGCTCCTGCCGCCACATGTCGAAGAAGGTCGACTGGATGTCGGTCCCCTCCGTGACCGGCGCGATGGCGGTGACGGGCTTCCCGTCCGCGCCTTGGCTCGTGACCGCGGCGGGGAAGGCCCCGGGGTGATCGGCGGAGAAGTGCTCGAAGAAGACCACCGCCAGATCCGGCGCCTTGGGCTTCGGCGTGGCCGGGTTCTCTTTCACCCAGTCCGCCACCACCTCGGGATGGTCCTTCGCCCAGGCGTCGACGTAGGCCCCGTGGGTGGGATCGGCGGTCACCCAGGCCTGGGCGATGCCGTTGTGGGCGTCGGCCCACTGGGCCACGATGCCGGGCTTCCCGCCGTAGCGGTCGGCCCGGAACCACCCCTCCACGTCGGGGCCCACGGGCTCCCCTTTCTTGGGGCCGTCCGAGTACTGGGCGATGGGGCCGAGGGCCCTGGCGACGCGGTCGCGGAGCGCGTAGTTGCTGGGGGCGAGGGCGGAGGAGGCGGAGGCGGTGGCATCGTAGGAGGCCGCGGAGGGCCGGGGCTGGAAGTACTCGTCTTTGGTGAAGGGTTGGGCGACGAGGAGGGAGCCCACGGGCTTCCCGTCGGGCCCGGTCACGATGCTGCCGTTCGCCTGGAAGGGGAAGAAGGCCTGTCCGATCACCCAGAGGGCGGCGGGATAGAGGCCGCACACCAGGGCGAGGGCGAGGCCGAGGAGCAAGAGGCTCTTGGTGACGTGACGGGACATACTTCCTCCGACTAAGCCGCGAGGTTCAGGGCGACCATCACGACGTCGATGAGCTTGATTCCGATGAAGGGGACGATCACGCCGCCGAGCCCCCAGACGAGGAGGTTCCGGCGCAGGAGCGCCTCGGCGCCCACCGGCCGGTAGCGCACGCCCTTCAGGGCGATGGGGATGAGCAGGGGGATGATGAGGGCGTTGAAGATGACCGCCGAGAGGATGGCGGAGGTGGGCGAGTGGAGGTGCATGACGTCCATGGCCTTGAGCCAGGGCAGGGTCCCGGCGAAGAGCGCCGGGACGATGGCGAAGTACTTGGCCACGTCGTTGGCGATGGAGAAGGTGGTGAGCGCCCCGCGGGTCATGAGGAGCTCCTTGCCGATCTCGCAAGTCTCGATGAGCTTGGTCGGGTCGCTGTCGAGGTCGACCATGTTGCCGGCCTCCTTCGCGGCCTGGGTCCCCGAGAGCCGGCCGCACTTCCCCCTAGCCCCTGAGCAGTGGGGGGGAGGGCGTCCTTGCGCCCGAAGCCGGGCAAGCACCATCCAGAGCCGACTCGGCGACGCACTTCCCCGCCTCGCAGGTGGAGACGGGTCCACACGAAGCGTTCGAGGTGCAGGTGCCCCCGGCGCGAGGCGGGGTGGAGAGATGCTCCGTCAACCTGTTCGGCGTTCCGGGCGCGAGCCTTTCGCTCTCCGCGGCGGCTCGCATTGGCCCAACCTTCGGCCTAGCCCCCCTTCTCGCGCCGCGAACGGGTGTAGGAGTCGAGCGTGACGGCGAGCAGCAGGACCCCTCCGGTGATCATGAACCGGACCGATGATGCGAAGGCGAGGAGGTCCATCCCATTGGCGATCGCGCCGATGACCAGCGCTCCGAGGAACGCGGACCAGGTGCTCCCTCGCCCCCCGAAAAGGCTGGTCCCGCCGATGACCGCGGCAGCGATGGCGTTGAGGAGTACTTCGCCGCCGCCAGAGGACTGGTTCACAGCGTAAAGGCGCGAGGCGGCGAGGACGCCGCCCGCCGCCGAAAGCCCCGAACCGAGGGCAAACGCCGCGATGCGGACCCGCGTCACCGGGATCCCGGCCCGGCGCGCAGCCTCGGCGCTGCCGCCCACTGCGAAGACGTAGCGGCCGAACCGGGTTCGCCGGGTGACGAAGTCGAACGCGGCGATGAGGAGGAGCAGGATCGCGACGCCGGTCGGGACCCCGACGATGGGCGGGTCCCCCCGCGGGTTGCGATTCGTGCTCATCATCAACACCGCACCGAGCACCGCGGCGGAGGCGAGGGCGAGCAGGGCTGTTCTTGAGGAGGGCCCGGGCGGGAGACCGGCGCGCCGGCGGCGAGCGCCCCCCCACCACGCGCTGAGCCAAAGAACGGCCACGAGCGTCGCCGCAAGGGCCCACCCCACCCACACGGGCAGCCTCGAGTTGACGAGGCCGACGATGAGTGGGTCGGAGAGGTTGACGGTCCCGGTACTCCCCAGGATCCACAAGAGCGCGCCCTGCCAGCCCAGGTATCCCGCGAGCGTGACCACGAACGAAGGGACACGCAGAACGCTCGTCCAGACCCCCTGGAAGAGCCCGATGAGGAGGCCGGTGCCGATGCCGAGCGAGGCGGCGAGCCATCCCGGTACTCCGTGCCTCACCGAGAGGACAGCCATCACCGCGGCGCAGAAGCCGCTCACCGCACCGACGGACAGGTCGATTTCTCCGAGGAGCAGGACGAGCACGATTCCGATGGCGATCACGCCGATGGGCGTGATCTGGACGAGCAGGTTGGTGAGATTCCCCGGGGTGAGGAAGAAGGGGTTCGCGATCCGAAACACGATCGCGATGACCAGGAGCCCCAAGAGGACGGGGAGGGCGCCGATGTCCCCCTGAAGTCGCGGGGCAAAGCCGCGGGGTCGGCCGTCTCGCCTCCCGGGCGAGCCGGCCCGCGCCGGCGCCGCCTTCGCCCCCTCGCTTGCCGTCGGGGTGGCCACGACCGCCTTGACCTCCTCGCGGGCCGTCAGCCCGCGACGCTCTGGCCGAACTCCGCACCGGTAATGAAGGCCACCACGTCTTGCCTCGTCGCGTTTCCGGTCTCGAGGCTGGCGACGCGCCGCCCCTGGCGGAGCACCACGATGCGATCGGTGATGTCGAAGATGTCCGAGAGGTTGTGGCTGATGACCACCACCCCCAGCCCCCGCTTGCGCAGGTTCCGGACGAGCTCCTTCACCTGCAGCGTCTGCTCCACCCCCAGAGCGGCTGTGGGCTCGTCGAGGAGCACGATCTTCGAGTTCCACATCACCGCCCGTGCGACGGCCACCGCCTGCCGCTGGCCCCCCGAGAGGTCGGCCACGAGCGTGCGGAGCGATGGGATGTGGACGTGGAGCTCCCGCGCGAACCGCCAGGCCCGCTGTTCCATGGAGAGCTCGTCGAGCACCCGCACGACGCCGGGGACGACGGGTGTTAACTGCTCGCGGCCGAGGTGCAGGTTGGCGACCACGTCGAGGTTCTCGCACAGCGCCAGATCCTGGTAGACGGTCTGGATCCCGAGGTCGGTCGCGTCGCGGGGGCTGAGGAGCTGTACCCGGCGCCCCTCGAACCGGTACTCTCCCGCATCGGCGCGGTAGGTGCCGGCGATGACCTTCACCAGGGTGGACTTCCCCGCGCCGTTGTCGCCCACGAGCCCCACCACTTCCCCGCCGAACACCTCGAAGTCGACCCCGGAGAGCGCCTCCACCGCCCCGAAGCGCTTATGGATGCCCTTCAGCTCGAGCAGGGGGGTGGTGGGGGTGCCGGCGGTGGCCATGCTGCGACCCGCGGGAAAGGGTCTACTTCATGCTCATGCTCTTCTTCGCCATACCCGCGCTCTTCTTGAGCCCGATCTGGTCGGCGGTCCAGAACCCGTCCTTCACGATCGTTTGCTCGACGTTGTTCTTGGTCACGGCCACGGGGGTGAGGAGTTCGGCGGGAACGTTCGCCGCCCCGTTGTTGATGGTGTGCTTCCCGGCGCGGACCGATTGACCCTTGAGCAGCTCGAGCGTCATCTCCGCGGCCCGGTCGGCCTCCGGCCTGATGGGCTTGTAGACCGTCATGTACTGGGTGCCCGCCACGATGCGCTGAACGGCCGCGAGCTCGGCGTCCTGCCCGGTGATGGGGGGAATGGGGTGAACGTTCGCGGCCCGCATGGCGGCGATGGCGCCGCTCGCGGTCCCGTCATTGGCGCAGTACACACCGTCGACCTTGTCGCCCAGGGCGGTCAGGGCCTGCTCCATCTCCTGCTGGGCCTGGTCCGGGCTCCAGTCGGGCGTGTCGTATTCCTTGGCGATGGTGAGCTTGCCCTCCTTGACCAGGGGGTCGAACACGCTGTGCGCCCCCTCCTTGAAGAGCTTGGCGTTGTTGTCGGTGGGAGCCCCGTTGATCATGACGATCGTGGGCTTGGCGATGTGGAGGGCGAGGAGCCGATCCACCAGGCTCTTCGCCTGGAGGCGGCCCACCCGCTCGTTGTCGAAGGAGATGTAAGCGTCGACGCCGTGCGAGTTCAGGATCAGCCGGTCGTAGGCGATGACCGGCACGCCCTGGGCCTTGGCCTTGTCGGCGATGGAGGCGGCCCCGGCCGAGTCCACGGGGTCGAGAACCAACACCCGGGCGCCGTTGGTGAGCGCCGCCTCGGCCTGGGAGAGCTGACGCCCGGCGTCCTGATCGGCGTTGCTGTAGATGATCGTCACGTTCGGAGCGAGCTTCTTCATCTCGCTCTCGAAGTACGGGCGATCGGCCGTCTCGTAGCGGGTGGTCTTGGTCTCCGGCAAGAGGAGCGCCACCTTCCCGCTGAGGGAAGCCTCGCCGGAGGCCGGGCGGGCAGGCGTGGCCGCGAGCATAAGCACGCCCGATGCGGCGGCCAGGATGAACCGTGAAGAGTTGCGTAGCATAGGAGTCCTCCGATCGCAGTCCCTCTCTCAAGGGATCTCGATCCGGTGTGTCTCGAGCGCGGCGCGTGAGCGGCTGCGGAGACGTGTGACTACACGTAAAACTATGGTCGGCTCCCAGTGCGGACAAGCCTCGCCAGGCGGGTCCACGCTTTCGCGATACTCGCCGAACCGACGAGCGCCCGGTGGGAGGGCGTCTCGGCCGTGACCCCTCGGCCCGATCGGTGGGAACCGCGCTTCGCCCATCACCCCCTGGGGAGTGCGGGCAATCGAGGGCGAGGCGGCTAGGCGCATCGCCAGGACCCTGGTCGCCTGCCAAGCGCCCGCCGGCGGGGTTTCCGGCACCACGTACTCGACGAAGAGGGCGCACCCGGGGCACTGAAGAATGGGCTCGGGGTCGTCATCGTGGGAATCCCTCGCAGCGTCGTCCCTAGAGAGGGTGAACACCCTGGTCGCTCTGAGCGGGCGATCGAGCGGGACTTGGTGCTGGATCTCTCGAGCGCCGACTACGCCTTATGCGAAGCTGCTC